>Ga0182014_10002739_pt1 | contig 21803 bp, 18 predicted proteins | sample 612S2DmetaG_FD_120489 | JGI IMG/M metagenome (GOLD analysis project Ga0182014, IMG submission 120489) | Permafrost microbial communities from Stordalen Mire, Sweden - 612S2D metaG | ecosystem: Environmental > Terrestrial > Soil > Wetlands > Permafrost | place: Sweden: Stordalen | collected...
GAGGGGAAAAATATGCAGCGCATTGCGGATCCGAATGACATGGGTGATCCCGATGTTTCCACCGCGCCCGCTAGTCCCGACGACGACGGAAACTGAAACCGGGTCAGCGTTTACGCCAGCTTTTCTGTTCGTCCGCGTCGAGCGCGGCCGCCAGCGCCGAGAGGTCTTGGACGTCCGGCATGGCGGCGCGCACCACGCACGCGTCGGCGTTGACCGCGAGCGTTTCGTCGCGGAAATAGTCGCGCACGCGCGCCACCCACGGGTCGCCCAAGTACGCCGCTAACGTTCCGAGCACGATGCAATCCAGCGCCAGCAGGTCGGCCAGCATCGAGCACGCCGTTCCCACGGCGCGTTCGTTCGCGTTCAGCGCCCACTTCGCATCGGGATTATTGTTGCGCACTTCGTTGATCACTTGGACGGGCGTTGCAATCGGAAAATCTTTCGGCCGCCGGTAGCTGAGCAGAAGACCCAGCGCGTTGGCCGACGCGTAGCCTTCATACGAGCCGGGTTTTCCGAAGATCGCCGGCCCTTCGTCGCGGAACCGCACGTGGCCGATTTCCGGCGAGCGGCCGTCGAGCGCGTAGCGCACCTTGCCGCCGAGCACGAGCCCGCAGCCGAAGCCGGTGCCGCAGGTGAGATACGCGAGCCCGTCCGCGCCGGCGTTCGGCCCCCAGCGCCACTCGGCCAGCGCACACGCCGCCGCGTCGTGATGGAGCCCGACCGCGCGGCCGGTGGCGTCGGCGATGCGATCTCGCAGACGGATCCCGTGCAGGCCCGGAAGATGTACGGCTTCGGTAATCTGTCCGCGCCGCACGTTCAGCGGGCCGCCGACCGCGATGCCGATGCGCCGGGCCGTGGGCGCGACTTGGCGGACCGCGTCGACCACCTGCGCGATGAGCAGCTCGCCGTCATCCACGGGCGTGCGCGCGCTCCAGCGCGAGACGAGCGTGCCGTCTTCCAGCCCGCCGACGACGGTCGTGTTCGTCCCGCCGATGTTGATGCCGGCGATCGCGGCGGTTCGGTCGCCGAGGAACTCGATCTCGCCCATATGGCGCGCTTCTACGTCTAGCGCCGATGTGCCGTTGGGTGCGGGAACATTCCCGCGATCACGCCCTTCACGGATTGCACGATCGCCGGCGTACGTTCGGGATCGCCTTTGAGCATGGCTCTACCGCATGACGTCATCTGTTCGCGCGTGATGTGCGCTGGCAGCATCGAGATATTCGGATCGTGACGGTGCGTTCGGCGAGCGCCCCGCGAACGGCGCGATCGATGGCGTGACGCACGCCCGCTGGATGCATCAGCGAGACGAGGTATTCGCTCATACCCGGTGTCGGCGGGGGCTACACCGCGCTAGCGCGAAGCCCGTTTACCAAAGGAGACGCTCGGTGAATTTTACGGTTCCAATCATTCTTCTGGTCCTCTGCATCGCGATCACAGCCCTGATCTTTTTGGGTGGCTTCGCTGAGGAACGTCGCGCGCGCCGATAAGGGCACGCTTCCTACTCTTTTACAAGCGTCCCGATTCGAACGTCGGCCGCGGACCCCATGGATCGACGCCCCCGTCATCGAAGGCGGCGTCGATTTTTTTTGACCACTGCTGCGATGGCTGGTCGACGATGACGACGGAACCTTGCACCAGCGCATCGAGTGCCCGCCACAGGTGGCGCACCACGAGACAGCGCGTGAACTCGTTGAGCCGCAACCACGGCTCGCCGGCGAAGAGTTCGAGCCGCGTCTCCGTCTCACGACGCCACACCATGTAGTTGACGAAGATCTCGCCGAACTGCGCGCGCGGCCCGTCGAACGCGTCGCGGATGCGATCTTCCAGCAGTTCCTGGCGCCGCGGGTGACGGTGGCGGACCTTCGGCCGGCGAGCGGCCGCACGGAGCCGCAGCACCTCGATGGCAATCATCACCACGAGTGCAAACAGCACGGCCGAGGCCAGAACTACCGGGACCATCCTACCTCCAGGGCGGGGTATGTCCTGTACGCCTTGCCCTCGGTTGGTACCTGGTTCTGTTAGCGACCCCACGGGGAACGTAGCCCCGCCACATTTCGCGAAGGAGCTACGGTCCGGGCTTTCGCCCGGCGCACGTAGTGCGGAGTGCCTTTTAACCGATGTGCGCGGGGGCCAGGTCGTGGGCTTGGAGGACGAGGCCCGGGGAGACGATGTGCTTGTTCAGGCCGAGGAGCGAGGGGTCGATGCCCAGCGCGAGGCCCACGAGCTGCGGGAGATGGAAGGTCGGGAGGTCGGTGCGGCCCCAGCGTGCGGCCGAGTCGGCCTGGTAGCCGTCGAGCGCGAGATGGCACAGTGGGCAGGGCGTGAGCACGGCCTCGGCGCCCTTGTCCTTGGCCATGCGCATGTTCTGGCCGACCATCGCCGGCGCGATGCCGTCCTTTTCGAGCTGAACGTGGAAGCCGCAGCAGCGCGTTTTGCCGGCGTAGTCGATCGCTTCACCGCCCAGCGCTTCGATGATGTCTTCGAGCGAATGCGGGTTACGCGATGATTCCCAGCCGTTGACGGATTCCGGGCGAATGATGTGGCAGCCGTAGAACGGCGCGACCTTCAAACCGCGCAGCGGGTTGACGACCATCTTCTTGAGGTTGTCGAGTCCGATGTCGTCGATCAACAGCCACAGCAGGTGGCGAACCATCACGCCGCCGTTGTACTTGGCGCCGAACTTGCCGAGGATCGCGTTGGCTTGACCCATGTGCGCTTCGGACTCGAGCAGCTCTTTGTTGGCCGCGCGCATGTGCCCGGTGCACGTCGAGCAGATCGTGATCACGTCGTCGAGCCCGAGCGCTTCGGCCTGGGCGTACGTGCGGGCGTTTAGCACGCGGGCGACGTCGCGGTTCGTGTCGTTGAGGACCGACGCACCGCAGCACGCGGCCGCCGTCAGCTCCACGAGTTCGATGCCGAGTTTATCGGCGAGCAGCATCGTCGAGTTGAACAATTCCTTGCACGACTCTTTGGCGACGCAACCCGGGAAGAAGCCGTATTTGCGCATTTGCGCCGATTTGGATTGCCGCTTGATGTGCGGCGCTTCAATGGTGGCGGTCATGCGAGTACGGGAACCTCCAGGGTGTCGAAAATCATCGCGATTTCGTTGACTTTCGGGACGGGTTTGAGGAACAGCGGCGGGATCTTACCGGCCAGCGCCAGACGGATGCCGAACGGCGCGACCTTGATCAGGCCCTTGATGTTGAAGCGTCCGACCGTGCCTTGGATGACTTCGGTCTCGTGCAGCATGCCGGTGTGCTTGATCGTTTTCGCGATGACGAGTGCGTGGCGCGGACCCGGATGGTCGACCAAGCCCTCTTCGATCGTGGCGCGCTTGACTGCGATGATGTCGTCCTGCGGATCGACGTGTTTGGGGCAGTACGAACACGCATAGCAGTGCGCGCACAGCCACAAGAAGTCGTCGCTGATCTGGGCGGCGCGTTCCTTGCGCTTGGAGTCGCGCACGTCTTCGATGAAGCGGTACGCGTATGCGATCGCGGCCGGGCCGGCGAACGCCGGATCCACCGAAACGACCGGGCAGAGCGCGTAGCACGTCGCGCACATCACGCAGTTCGCGACCGCGACGAGTTTCTGCATGTCTTCGGGCGACACGCGGCGCTCGGTTTGGTGATCGGAATCGCTGTCCTTCGGCTGCAGATACGGCTTGAGGCGCGAGTACTTGTCCCAGAACGGATCCATGTGGACCACGAGGTCCTTCATGGGCTGGAAGTTCGGCATCGGATCGACGGCGATGGTGTTGTCGCTGCGCAGAACGCTATCGATCGGCGTCCGGCACGCGAGGCCGGTCGTGCCGTTGATGTTCATCGCGCACGAGCCGCAGATCGCCGAGCGGCACGAACGACGGAAGGAGATCGAACCGTCCTTTTCCGCTTTGACGTTCTCGAGCGCGTCGAGCACGGTCATCGTGGTGGGCAGGTCGCACTCGACGCGGTCGCGGTGCGGAACCTCGTCGGTCGCTTGATCGAAGCGGTAGATATCGAGAGAGAAACTCATGCTTAGTACGTCCGAACTTCAGGCTTGAATTTGGTGAAGGTCACGCCGCGTGAGTAGTCGGGTTCGGGATCCGTCGTCTGTCCTTTGAAGTGCATCAGCGTGTGCTTCATCCAATTGGCGTCGTCGCGATCGGGGAAGTCCGTGCGGGCTTGCGCGCCGCGCGACTCGGTGCGGTTGCGCGCGCCCATCATCGTCGTCATCGAGATGTCGACCAGGAACTCGGTTTCGAGCAGCCCGACGAGGTCGGTATTGAACGTCTTCGATTTGTCCATCGTCGTCATCTTTTGCGCCATCTCGCGCACCTGGCGCAGCGCGACTTCACCTTCGCCGAGCGTCTTGTCGTCGCGGAAGATGAAGGCGTGATCGCTCATTGCGGTGTTCAGCGCCTTGCGAACTTGCGGGTGGCGCTCGCCGCCCGTGCGGGCCAGGATGCCGTTGATGCGGTCTTGCTCGTTCTTGAACGTTTTCTCGGAGGAACGCACTTCGCCGACCGACTTGATGTAGTTCGCGGCGTGGGTGGCCGAACGGTGGCCGAAGACGATCGTCTCGAGCAGCGAGTTGCCGCCGAGCCGGTTGGCGCCGTGGACGCTGACGCACGCGCATTCGCCGGCCGCATAGACGCCTGGAATGCTGGTCGCGCCGTCCTTGTCGGTGGCGATACCGCCCATCCAGTAGTGCATGCCGGGCAGAATCGGAATCGGCGTGTCGATCGCGTCTTTGCCCGTCGCGTCGAGCGCGAGCTCGCGGATCTGCGGGAGACGCTCGAGGATCTTTTCCCGTCCGAGGTGGCGCAGGTCGAGGAACACGCAGCCATTTTCGCCGCGGCCTTCCATGATCTCGGTCCACTCGGCGCGCGAGACGACGTCGCGCGAAGCCAGTTCGCCCTTGTTCGGGGCGTACTTGAACATGAAGCGTTCGCCGTCTTTATTGAGGAGGTAGGCGCCTTCACCGCGGGCCGCTTCGGAGAGCAGCACGCCGTTCTCTTTGAGCGAGGTCGGATGGAACTGGACGAACTCCATGTCCATCAGCGGGACCCCGGCGCGGTAGCAGATCGCCATGCCGTCACCGGTCGAGGCGTAGCCGTTGGTCGTTTTCGCGTACGCGCGTCCGGCGCCGCCGGTCGCGAATATCGTCGCCTTCGCGTTGACGAGCTCGAGCTCGCCGTTGCGCATGTTGTACGCGGTTATGCCGGTGCCGACGCCGTCTTCGACGCACAGCGCGGTCGCGAAGTACTCTTCGTAGACCTTGACGTTGAAGCGTTCGAGCTGCTCCCACAGGGTGTGGAGAATGACGAGCCCGGTCACGTCGGCCGAAAAGCACGTCCGCGGGAAGCTCGCGCCGCCGAAAGGGCGTTGGGCGATGCGGCCGTCGGGCATGCGGGAGAAGATGCAACCGCGGTGCTCGAGCCAGATGATCTGACGCGGGGCATCCTCGGCCATCGCCTCGATGGCGTCCTGGTCGCCGAGGTAATCGGCCCCCTTAACGCAGTCGAAGGCATGGGCCTCCGGCGTGTCCGCTTCTTCGTTGCCGAGCGCGGCGTTGATGCCGCCTTGCGCCGCGCCGGAGTGGCTGCGGACCGGATGCATTTTCGAGACGATCGCGACGTCGGCACCACGCTCGGCGGCTTCCACCGCGGCGCGCATACCGGCGAGGCCACCGCCGACCACGACGATGTCGTGTTTGATCACTACCTTGATGCCCCTTATGGACGAGTGAAACCGAATTGCGAGGAGTGTACCATTAGATTGAAGCTGAGCGCCCGGATTTTCGTCGGACGATCGGGCCTACCATGCGGAGTCTGAGCCAGCGGTGGCGAACGGACGGAAAGTACCGTCGGAAAGGACAGCGTGCGCTCGGATCCAGGACTGACTGCTCCAATTAATCCGTCCCCGCAATTACCAGCGAATTCGGCAGTGGTCACCGACCTCATCGAGGATCTGGCGCCTTTTTTCGACGACGGTGCGGCCGGGCTGCAGCGATTGGTTTCCCGGATGCCGCTCCTGCTCGAAGTCGACCGGGCGTATATCGCGCGAATCAGCCCCGACGGCGTGCGCTTCACCGTCACCCAGTCCTCGAAGGGCGATTGGCCCGACCTCCTGGGGTACACGCAATCGGCGGCGCGGTTGCCGGCCTTCGCCCGCGGCGCGCTCAAGAGCGGTGTTCAGGCCACGATCGACGACGCCCTGACGTTCCCGTTCACCCCCCAGCAGCGGAAGATGCTCTGGTACGGCGGTCTGCGCGGCACCGTCCTCACCCCGATCCGCTCGAACGGCGTCTGGATCGGCGCCTTGATCGTGGACGTGCTCAAGCAGCAGCGGATCTGGGACTTCCTGGTCCTGGACGCCTGTCGCTCGCTTGCCTTGGCGATCGGCGCCCGGCTGGCGCTCTCGAAGCTCGGCGACCACCTGATCAGCGACGAGCGGGATCCCGTGCACGACATGCAGCGGATGAACTTGGTCGCTAACCTTGCTCACCTGCTCGATACGTCGAACGACCCCAACGCTGTGAGTTCCGAAATCGTCGAAGCACTGGGCGCGCTGCACTGGGTGCGTTCGGCCCGGCTCGCGCCGGCCGAGGACGAGGCCGACGTCGTGCGCGGCGCGCAGGCGAGCGAAGCGCTGGTGGTGACCAACAAGGACGGAACGACCCACGTCGGGCTCGCCCTTTTGAATGAAGGCGAGCGCTTCGGCGGCATCGACATCGAGCTGGCCGGCACGTCGCTCACCGACGTCGAGGAACAGTTCTTGCGCAGCGTGCAGACCTTCGCCGGTTCGGCGTACGTGAGCGCGCTACGGCGCGCGCGCCCGCGCAACGAAGCGCTGTACGATTCGCTGACCGGCTTGCTCAATTTTCGCTCGATCAACGAAGTGCTGGTCGACGCGGTGCACGCAGCGAAGTCGTCCGGGCGGCCGGTGTCGGTGTGGCTGCTCGACATCGACCGGCTCGACGGGATCAACCGCGACCACGGCTACGCGATCGGCGACGACGTCGTCAGCTACGTCGGGCATACGCTGCAAACCGTCGTCTCGTCGCGCGGTTCGGTCGGCCGGGTCGGCGGCGGGCTCTTCCTCGCGCTCTTTCCCGGGATGGAACACGAAGAAGCGTCGGTCCAGGGGCGCATGATGGTCGAACGCATTACGAAGAACGTGCCGCCGCATTTGCCGCAGATCGCTCTCTCGATCGGCGTCTCCGCCTTTCCCCTCGATGCGAGCAACCAAGACGATCTCGCCCGCTTCGCGCGCCTTGCGCTCTACATGGCAAAGGGCAGCGGCAGCAACCGCGTCGTCGCAGCCGATCCGAGGAATCCGCGTTGGGTCAGCGACGCACGATCGGCCTTCGTGCGCTCGGTAACCGAAGCGCAAATGCCCGTGTCACTGCAGGAGCGCCGCTAAAAGGATTCGGCTTCGCCGAATCCGTCGCGGTCCTCGCTACGCTGCGGTCCGTCCAGAGGAAGAGTTGGAAGCAGCCGCTTGAAGAAGTTCCGAGTTCGTGTCTGATTCGTCGTTCGTTCATCTCCACGTACACAGCGAGTACTCGCTGCTCGACGGCGCGTGCCGTGTCGATTCGCTATGCCGCCGCAGCGCCGACGAGGGTTCGCCCGGAATCGCGCTCACCGACCACGGCGTCATGTTCGGCGCGGTCGAATTCCACGACAGCGCGCACAAACACGGGCTGAAGCCGATCATCGGCTGCGAAGCGTACATCGCGCCGCGCGGGCGGTTCGATCGCACCGTCCGCGACGAAGCGCACATCACGCTCCTCGCGGCCGACGATGAAGGGTATAAAAACCTCACCGCCCTGATCTCCAAAGGCTTCCTCGAAGGGTACTACTACAAGCCGCGCATCGACATGGAGCTGCTCGAGAAGCACAATCGCGGTTTGATCGTGCTCTCCGGCTGCATGTCGAGCCTCGTCGCCGCGCCGCTGCTCAAGAACGACCGCGCTTCGTCGCTCAAGGCGGCGAAAGAGTTCACCGAGATCTTCGGCGACCGGTTCTACATCGAGATCATGCGCCACGGGATGCCGGAAGAAGACATCATCAACGAGGGCTTGATCTCGGTCGCGCGCGAGCTGAATCTCCCGCTCGTCGCGACCAACGATTCGCACTATCTCTCGAAGGGCGACGCGCAGGCGCACGACGTTCTGCTTTGCATCGGTACCGGCAAGACCGTCGCCGACACCAGCCGCATGAAGTTCTTCTCCGATGAATTCTACGTGAAGAGCCCGCGAGAGATGCGCGAGCTGTTCGCCGACGTGCCGGAAGCTTGCGACAACACGCTCGAGATCGTCAAGCGCATCGACCTGAAGATCCCGGACAAGATTTTTTATCTGCCAGACTACCCCGTGCCGCGCACGGCGGCAGCCGACGTGGCCGGCGTACTGGCCGGCAAATCGGCGGCGGCCGGGCTCGATGCCGCGCCCGACCGTGAAGTCGAGATGGGCGCCGATGAGTACCTGCGCCTGATCTGCGAGGGCGGGCTCATCGAGCGCTACGGCGCCGAGCGGGCGAAGAACGACCCGGTGCTGCGCGAGCGGCTCGAATACGAGCTCGACGTCATCGTCAAGATGGGTTTCAGCTCGTACTTCTTGATCGTGTGGGACTTCATCAAGTACGCACGCGACAAAGACATCCCGGTCGGTCCGGGCCGCGGCTCGGCGGTCGGCTCGATCGTGTCGTACTGTCTGCGCATCACCGATCTCGATCCGATCAAGTTCAAGCTGCTCTTCGAGCGCTTCCTCAACCCCGAACGCATCTCGATGCCCGATATCGACACGGACTTCTGCGTCGAACGCCGCGACGAAGTCATCGACTACGTCACCGAGAAATACGGTAAGGAACGCGTGGCGCAGATCGTCACGTTCGGAACGATGGCGGCGCGCGCCGCCGTGCGCGACGCCGGCCGGGCGCTGGCGGTGCCGCTGCCGGACGTCGATCGCGTCGCGAAGCTGATCCCGTCGGGTCCCGGCGGCCTCTCGATCACGGCCGCGCTCGAACAGATTCCCGAATTGAAGATGCTCTACGACGGTAGCCCGCAGATCCGCAAGCTGCTCGATACCGCGAACTCGATCGAAGGTCTCGCGCGCCACGCGTCCACGCACGCCGCCGGGGTCGTGATCTCGAAGAATCCGCTGACCGATCACGTACCGCTGGTGAAGCTCGGCGAAGGCGACATCAACACCCAGTACGACATGTCCATGGTCGAACGCGTCGGCCTGCTCAAGTTCGACTTCCTGGGCTTGCGCAACCTCACGGTGATGAAGGCCGCGAGCGATGAGATCAAGCGCACGACCAAGCCCGATTTCGATCTCGCCACGATCCCCGACGACGATCTGCGCACCTACGAGATGCTGGGGCGCGGCGAAACGCTCGGCGTGTTTCAGCTCGAGTCCGACGGCATGAAGCGGGTCTGCGTCGAGCTGAAGCCGTCGGGCCTCGACGACATCATCGCGCTCGTCGCGCTCTACCGTCCGGGACCGATGGACTGGATTCCGGATTTCATCGCGAACAAACACGGCCGCAAGACGCCGAAGTATCTGCATCCTAAACTGGTGCCGATCCTGGAAGATACCTACGGCATCGCGTGCTACCAAGAACAGGTCATGCAGATCGCGCGCGACCTTGCCGGCTTCACGTTGGGTCAAGCCGACGAGCTGCGCAAGGTCATGGGCAAGAAGCAGAAGGACAAGATCCCGTACTACCGCGAGAAATTCATCGCCGGCTGTGCGGAGAACAACGCGATCGGCCCCGAGCTCGCGGCGGACATCTTCGCGTTCATCGAACCGTTCGCGGGCTACGGCTTCAACAAGTCGCACGCGGCGGCATACGGCTGGATCTCGTATCAGACCGCCTACCTCAAGGCAAACTATCCGTTACAGTACTTCGCGGCGCTGATGTCGTCGGTGCGCGACAAGACCGACAAGCTCGTCGAGTACATCGAAGAAGCGAAGAAGATGGGCATCGCCGTGCTGCCCCCCGACGTCAACGAATCGCTGGTCGACTTTGCCGTGGTGGAATCGCAGATTCGCTTCGGCTTGGCGGCGGTCAAGGGCATCGGCGAAGGCGCAGTCGACGCGATCCTGGCGGCGCGCGAACGCGACGGCAAGTTCACCGATCTCTTCGATCTCACCAAACGCGTCGACAGCAAAGGGGCGAACCGCAAGGTCTACGAGGCGCTGATCAAATGCGGCGCCCTCGACACGCTGCCCGGCAACCGGGCGCAGCTGCTCGACGCGCTCGACGGCGCGCTCGATGCCGCAGCCCGCGAGTCGCGCGACCGCGAGCTCGGTCAAAGCTCGCTCTTCGGCATGCTCGATGAAGCCGCGCCGGCGTTCACGCCGGCGCTGCGGCCGTTACCCGCGCCGTCGACGATGGTCGCGCTCACGTGGGAAAAGGAGACGCTCGGCATCTTCGTCTCCGGTCACCCGCTGGCCGACGTCGCCGAAGCCCTCGCCCGCACCGGAGCAACGCCGATCAAAGATTTGCGCGGCGTCGAAGACGATTCGCCGGCCCGCATCGCCGGGCTCGTCACGGCGGTCCGCCGCACGCTTACCAAAGCGCAGCAGCAAATGCTGTTCGCGACGATCGAGGACATGACGGGCTCGATCGAGTGCATCGTCTTCCCGAAGACGTATCCGCAGCTCCAAGGCGCGTTCATCGAGGACGCGATCGTCATCGTCAACGGACGCGTTCGCTCGCGCGAGCGCCGCGGTGCCGTTCCGGGTGAAGAGGCGCCGATCGAGTTCAGCGTCTCGGTCAACGAGGTTCAACCGTTCCAGCGCCAGGCGGCGCCGCCCGAATTTCCCGGCTGGCACGTCACGGTATCCTCGCGCAGCCACGTCGACGCGCTGGCGCAACTGCTCGAGGAATCGCCCGGTACGATTCCGCTCGTGTTCCACATTTCCGGACAGACGAAGCGCAGCTCGCGCGGGATCGCCAACGCTCCCTACGTCAAATCCGAACTCGAACGGATCGTCGGCGCCAACAACGTGCGCATCGGCCGGCCGCAGCCGTGAAATTACCTCAAGGCGTTCGCGACTGGCTGCCGCACGAGCTGGCGCGCAAGCGCGACATCGAGCAGATCTTGCGCGCGGTGTTCGGCCGGTGGTCGTATGAGGAAGTGCAGACGCCGACGTTCGAGCGCTTCGACGTCATCGAAAAGGGTCTCGGCCACGAGCTGACCGAGCTGTCGTTCCAATTCAACGATCGCCGCTCGACCGCGCTCGCGCTGCGGCCCGAGCTCACGACGCCGATCGCGCGCCTGGTGTCGACGCGGATGCGCGAAGCGCCGCTCCCGCTGCGCTTGTCCTATGTCGCGACCGCGTTCCGCTACTACGAGCAGCCGCAGGAAGGCCGGTTGCGCGAGTTCACGCAGGCCGGCGTGGAACTGATCGGTTCGCCCGGGATCGACGCCGACGCGGAGACGCTCTTCATGGCGATCGAAGCGTGCGACGAGATCGGGATGAGCGACGCAACCTACGACATCAACGATTCGCGGATCGTCGACGGGCTGCTGGCCGGCGTCGGTTTGACGGGCGATGCGATTCCGGCCGCCAAGGCATTGATGAAAGAGCGCAACATCGTCGGCTTGCGCGCCTTCGGCAAGCCGCTGCTGATCGATTTTGCCTTGCGCCGCGGCGGCCGCGACGGCATCGCCGCTGCGCGTAAGGTCTGCCGGACCGCTGAGAGCCAAGCCGCACTCGACCGTCTCGAGACGCTGCTCATACGCGCCGCCGCGCTCGGTTACGGCGACCGTGTATCGGTCGACTTCGCGTTGCTGCGCGACCTCGATTACTACACCGGGTTCATCTTCGAAGGCTATCTGCCCGAGATCGGTTTTCCGCTCTGCGGCGGCGGCCGTTACGATTCGCTGTTGCCGAAGTTCGGCTACGCCGTACCGGCCGTCGGCTGGAGCGCCGGCGTCGAGCGCTTGCTGATCGCGCTCGAGCGGCGCGGCAAACACATCTCGCGCCGGCGTCATCGCGTCGACGTGCTGGTGAGCGGAGCCGACGTCGTGGCAACGCGCGAACGCGCTGCCGGCAACGTCGTGCGCTACGCGTCGAGCGGTCAGGGTGAAGCGGCGCTAGTGGCCGAGGCCCGCGCGCACGGCATCCCGCGCGTCGTCATCGCCGAGAACGGCGACATCCGCGAAGTGCGCGTCACCTCCGTGCCCGAGAAACGTTTGCCCAAGGCGAACACGCCGCGCAAGACGGAGGCGCTCTGATGCTGACGATCGCCGTGCCGAAGGGCGCGCTCTACGACGATTCGGCCGCGCTGTTGCGCAGCGCGGGCATCGACGTTCCCGACGACGTCGGCCGCAAGCTCGCCGTCGTAACCTCCGACGGCACGCAGTTGCTGTTCTTGCGGCCCTCGGACGTGCCGGCATACGTCGAATTCGGCGCGGCCGATTGCGGGATCGTCGGCAAGGACGTGCTCTGGGAAACGGATCGCATGGTCAGCGAACTCTCCGACCTCGGCTTCGGGTATTGCCGCTTGTGCGTGGCGGCGCGTCGCATCGACCGCTATCACGAGGGCGCGCCGTTCCCGACGTTCTTGCGCGTGGCCACGAAGTTCGAGCGTTCGGCCGAAGCGTATTTTGCCGAGCGCGATCTGCCGGTGGAGTTGATTCCGCTGCACGGCTCCGTCGAGTTGAGCCCGATCGTCGGACTGGCCGACTTGATCGTCGATTTGGTGGCGACCGGAAACACGCTCCGCGAGCACGACATGGTCATCGTCGATGAGATCGCAGCGAGCACCGCGCGCTTCGTCGTGAATCCGGTGCGCTTTCGCACCAAGCACGACGAGATCATCGCGCTGCTCGAACGGCTCGACGCCGCCGTTCGCGCATGATCGTCGTTGACGCCGGCGACGAGCGGGCGCTCGCGCCGCTCTACGCCGGCGGCTGGGACGCGCCGCGCGAAATCCGTGACGGCGTAGCGAGAATTCTCGACGACGTGCGCGATCGCGGCGATGCGGCCGTGGTTGCGCTCACGCAGCGGTTCGATTATCCCGAAGCGAGCGCCGCGACCTTGCGCCGTGACGTGCCTGCGCGCAAAAATGCGCGCGGCCTCGTTCCCGAGGTGATCGCGGCGGGACTCGAACTCGCGCGCGAACGGATCACCGACTATCACGCGCGCCAGAAGCCGGCCGAGATCCGCTACCACACCGCGGATGCGAGCGAGTACGCGTTTCTCTCGCGCCCGTTGCACAGCATCGGGGCCTACGTGCCCGGGGGCAGCGCCTCGTTGCCCTCAACGGTGCTCATGACCGTCGTTCCGGCGAAGGTGGCGGGCGTCGACCGCGTCGTCGTTGCCACGCCGCCGCAGCGCGACGGCTCGATCAACCCGGCGATACTCTACGCGTGCAGCCTGTGCGGCGTCGATGAGCTCTACGCCGCCGGTGGCGCGCAAGCGGTCGGCGCGCTCGCGTTCGGAACCGCGACGATCGAGGCGGTCGACAAAATCGTCGGTCCGGGCAACGTTTACGTGACCGAGGCTAAACGTCAGGTCTTCGGCGTCTGCGGCATCGACGGCTTGGCCGGGCCGTCCGAAGTGCTGGTCGTCTGCGACGAGCGCGCGCGGCCGGAATTCGTCGCCGGCGAGCTGATCGCGCAAGCGGAACACGATCCGCTGGCCCGGGTGGCAGCGGTATCGCGCGACCGCAGCATTTTGGATGCGGTCGCTGCGCTCTTGACCGGAGACTTCGCACGCGAGACGGGCCGCGGCGAGATCGTCCAACGGGTGCTCTCGGAGCGCACGTGGCTCATCCACGCCGGCAGCGAGAGCGCGGTGTTCGAGGTCATCGAGCGCTTTGCACCCGAGCATCTCTCGCTCCAAGTCGCCGACCCATGGAGCCTCGTGCCGCGCATCCGGCGCGCCGGCGCGATCTTCATCGGCGACCACACGCCCGTTGCGGCGGGCGACTACATCGCCGGCACCAACCACACGCTACCGACGTCGGGCGCGAGCCGCTTTGCGTCGGGATTGCGCACGGCGGACTACTATCGCACGATGTCGGTCGTCGAAAACAGCGCGCAACGGATGGCCGCGGATGCGGAAACGCTTGCCGCGCTCGCCGAGTTCGAAGGGCTGCCGGCGCACGCGCGCACGGCTCGCATGCGTATCGAACCCCGATAGCGAATAGGTCCTTCCGATGATAAGTACTCGGATCCGGCTGGTCGCGCTGGACCTCGATGGCACGCTCGTCGGGGCCGATCTTGCGATCTCGGCGCGCGTGCGCGAAACGATCGCCGAGGCGCGTACGCGCGGCACGGAGATCACGATCGTCACCGGCCGCATGTTTGCTGCCACGAAGCCGTTTGCGCAAACGCTCGGCATCGCGGGTCCCGTCGTGTGCTATCAGGGCGCGGCGCTCTTCGAAGCCGCCACCGGAACCGTGTTGCGCGAAACACCGGTACACCAGGATGTGACCCGCACGGTGCTCGCGTGGGCGGAAGAACACAAGGTGCACGCGCAGTGCTACGCGGGCGACCGGCTCTACATGCAAGAGATCAACCGCTTTTCCAAGCGCTACACGGATCTGGCGAAGGTCGAGCCCATGCTCGTGCCGTCGTTGCGCGAAGCGTTTGCCGATCGGCCGTCGATCAAGATCGTGCTGGTCGACGATCCGGGCCCCTCGGAGCAACATCTGGCCGCGCTGAAAGCACTGCTCGGCGACCGCGCGTACCTCACGCGCAGTCACGTCGATTTCGTCGAAGTTCTCGCGCCCGAAGTGAACAAGGGCGAGGCCCTCGGGTTCGTCGCGCAGCGTTACGGCGTGACGTTGGCCGAGACGATGGCGATCGGCGATGCCTGGAACGACGTTCCGCTCATCACGGCGGCCGGTATCGGCGTCGCGATGGGCTCCGGTCCGCCGGAACTCTTCGCCAAAGCCGACGCGGTCGTCGGCGATGTCGCGCACGACGGGGTCGCCGAAGCGATCGAACGGTACGTGCTCACGTGAGCACCGCCTCGCGCGTACGACGGCGCACGAAGACCTCGATCGCCGGACGCGTGCGCATCTTTTGGGTGATCGCGTTGCTGTCGGCGTGCGTCGTGGCCGCACTCGGTGTCGCGTTCGCCAATGTACCGCAATTGCGCATCCGCTCGATCGACGCGAACGTGCCGGCCGGCGGACCGGTGACGAAGAGTGCGGTGATCGCCGCCGCGCACATCGATCCCGATGCGAACCTGTGGCTGTTGAACACCGGTGCCATCCGCGCGCGCCTCGAGGCGATCCCGTACGTCGCGAGCGCCGCCGTGCACCGCGCGCAGTTTCCGCATCCGGCGGTCGTGCTCGATGTGACGCTGCGTGCGGCGACCGGATGCGTGACGACGTCGAACGGCACGATGACGATCGATACGACCGCGCGCGTGCTGCAGACCGGGTGCGTGTCGGCGGCGTTGCCGCAGGTCGATATCGGCATCGGGCCGGCGGTGGCGCCGGGCGCGATCCTGACGGCCCCCGATATCGATCGCTTGCTTGCCGACGCGCGGGCGATCGGGGAGCACATCCCGGTGCGCACGGTCCGCCGCGACCGCTTCGGCGGGCTCGAGGCGGTCGATAGCCGCGGGGTGATCCTCAAGTTCGGGTCCGACGCCGACTTGCCGGCCAAACTGGCCCTGGTCGAACCGATCCGGCGCAGCGCCGGAGGGCGCCCGCTGCGGGTCATCGACCTGCGCACGCCCACGACCCCGGTCGTCGAATTTCCATAGTCCTTGTAGGGACTGCGCTTCTCACCCACAATATATAGTGCCCATAGTATGGAAGGCGGCTTGTAGTGGCACGCGGCGAGATTATCGCTGGGCTAGACATCGGCACGACGAAAACGTGTGCCGTCATCGCCGCCTCGGGTCCCGACGGTTTGGAGATCATCGGGATCGGCGAAGCCCCCTCAACGGGGATGCGCAAAGGCGTCGTGACGGACCTCGAGGAGACGGTCCGGGCGATCGAAGCGGCAACCGAGAAGGCCGAGCGGATGGCCGGCGTCCACGTGTCGCACGTGTACGTGGGGGTCACGGGCGAGCATATCCAATCCACGAACAATCGCGGCGTGGTCGCGGTGTCGGGCGACGACCGTGAGGTCATTGCCGCCGACGTGAAACGCGTCGTCGATGCGTCGAAGATCATCAACCTCGCCGCCGACCGGCAGATCATCCACGCGCTGCCGCGGCATTACACGATCGACGGACAAGACGGCGTGACCGATCCGCTCGGGATGTCCGGCAGCCGGCTGGAAGTCGATACGCACATCATCACCGGCGGCGCCACGTTCATCGCCAACGTCCTCAAGTGCGTGCACCGCGCCGGCCTCGAACCGGCCGGGATCGTGTTCGAACCGCTGGCATCGTCGGCTGCGACGTTGCTCTCGGAGGAGAAACACGTCGGCTGCGTGCTGCTCGACATCGGCGGCGGCACTACCGACATCGCGGTGTTTGCCAACGGCGGCGTGATTCACAGCGCGACGATTCCCGTCGGCGGCAACATCCTCAGCAACGACATCGCGCTGGGATTGAAAACGACGGCGGCCGAAGCCGAAAACGTCAAGCGCACCTACGGTTCGGGCCTCACTCGTCCCGACGAAGCGGAACAGACGTTTCACGTTAAGACGCTCGACGGCCGCAGCACGCGCGAGGTGACCTCGGCGCAGCTGCGTGCGATCGTGCTGCCGCGCGTGCTCGAGATGTTCCGGCTCGCGAAATCGAACATCGTCGAACGTCTGCCGCGCGACCAAGTGCTGAGCGAAGTGGTCATCACCGGCGGCGGCGCGCATCTGCGTGGGATCGAGACGACCGCGGCGGAGATCTTCGGCTTGCCGGTGCGGATCGGCGTACCGGCCACGATCGCCGGCCTGACCGATTCCGTCAAACAGCCGGAATACGCCACCGCCGTCGGCCTCGTGCTCTTCGGTCCGCGCGGCGAAGCCGCTCCGCATCTCAACGGCCGCACCGGCGGCACCGCGTTCGCCAAGCTGTGGACGTGGTTCACGTCGATCTGGAATTAGCACGATGAACGGCGACGATCCACATTATTCGCCGATTACACACCGTCCACAGAAGTCTGCGCCGACTAGGCCCCACCCGCCGTCCGAACCAATTCTATTGCAAACTCGTCTATTTCCGGAGGACCCGCATATCATGGCCGACGCGAAACGTTTCGTCCCCGAACACGCCGCGACAATCAAAGTTCTCGGGTTGGGCGGCGGCGGTTGCAACGCCGTTAACCGCATGATCGAAGCCGGTCTCTCCGGTGTCGAGTTCTATGCCATCAACACCGACGTTCAAGCGCTTCGTTCATCGAAGACGGAGAACACGATACAGATCGGCGCGAACCTCACGCGCGGTCTCGGTGCCGGTGCAAATCCGAACATCGGCCGCGAAGCGGCGGAAGAATCGCGCGAAGATCTCGCGATGCTGCTCGACGGTGCCGACCTCGTGTTCATCACGAGCGGCATGGGCGGCGGCACCGGGACGGGCGCCGCTGCCGTCGTGGCGGAGCTGGCGCGCGAATCGGGCGCGCTGACGATCGGCGTGATCACGAAACCGTTCGCCTTCGAAGGCCGCAAGCGCATGCAAGCGGCGGAGCGCGGGATCGCCGATCTCGAAGCCAAGTGCGATACGCTGATCACGATTCCGAACGAGCGCATCCTGCAGATCATCGAGAAGCGCACGCCGCTCAACGAAGCGTTCGCGTACGCTGACGACGTGCTGCGTCAAGGTATTCAGGGCATCTCCGATCTGATCACGCAGCCCGGCCTGATCAACCTCGACTTCGCCGACGTGAAGACGATCATGACCGATGCGGGCTCGGCGATGATGGGCATCGGCGAGGGTTCGGGCGAGCACCGCGCCGCGGACGCCGCGCAAAAGGCCATCGCCTCACCGCTGCTCGAGACGACGATCGAAGGCGCGCGCGGCGTGATCTTCAACATCACCGGCGGCCCGGATCTCTCGATGTATGAAGTGAACGAAGCTGCCGACATGATCAGCCGTGCGGTCGATTCGGAAGCGCAGATCATCTTCGGCGCATCGATCGATCCGGCGATGCAGGGCCGGGTCCGCGTCACGGTTCTCGCGGCCGGCTTCGGCACACGCCCGCAGCGCACGAGCTCGATGCTCGGTTCATCGGCGCACCCGCTCGACTTCGACAAGATCGCTCCCGTCAACATGGACGACATCGAAGTTCCCGCGTTCCTGCGCTATCGGGCGTAGGCTGCATTGGGTTCGGGAGTGGTAATTCCGGCGGCGACGAGCGATCGGGCGATCGCGATTCGGCGCGAGATCCATCGCTTTCCCGAACTCGGCTTCGAAGAGCATCGGACGTCGGCGCTGGTTGCGCGCGAGCTCGACGAACTCGGTATCGAGCATCGGCGCGTTGCCGGCACGGGCGTCGTCGGGATCATTCGCGGAGCGTTGCCTGGCAAAACGGCCGCGCTGCGCGCGGACATGGACGCGTTGCCGATCGATGAAGACTCAGGCGAAGCGTGCGCGAGCGAAGTGCCCGGCAAGATGCACGCATGCGGCCACGACGCGCACACCGCGATGCTCTTGGGTGCGGCGCGCGAGTTGAGCGGCCGGCGCGCGACGTTGCACGGCAACGTCGTGCTGCTGTTTCAACCGGCCGAAGAAGGGCCGGGCGGTGCCGAACCAATGATCGCGGCCGGCGCGCTCGACGATCCGCGCGTCGATGCGATCACGATGTTGCACGTCGATCCGCGCCTGCCGACCGGAAAGATCGGTATCACGCCGGGTCCGGTCAACGCGGCAGCCGACGAATTGCACCTCACGATTCGCGGTTCGGGCGGCCATGGCGGGTATCCGCATCTTGCCGTCGATGCGATTCCGGCGGCTGCGGCAACCGTGCTGGCGCTGCAAAATATCGCCGCTCGCGAAACGGATCCATTTGCGTCGCTCGTCATCACGATCGGCACGATTGCGGGCGGTTACCGCAACAACGTGATCGCGGATCGCGTGCAGATGACGGGCACGATTCGGGCGTACGATCCCGCGATTCGTAACGGCATCGAAGCGCGCATCCGGCGCATCGTCGATGGGGTAGCGGCAGCGTATGCATGCAGCGCCGATATCGAGGTGGTGTACGGTTATCCGCCGGTGGTGAACAACGTCGCGCTGGCCCACGCATTCACCGATTACGTGCGCGAACGTAACGGTACGACGGTCGAGCAGCTGCCGCCGACGATGGGCGCTGAAGACTTCGCCTACTTCGCCGAGCGCGTTCCGGGCGTCGTCGTGCGGCTGGGCATCTACAACGAAGCGCGCGGATCGGTGCACTCCGGTCACAGCCCGCAGTTCCGGCTCGATGAAGATGCCATTCCGACCGGAATTGCGACCCTCGTCGCCTTCGCCGAGGGCGTGACCTCGGGAGCGATTCAGCCGCAATAGATTGTGGATGCTTGGCCGCTCCCTACAATATCTAGTGGTTAAAGAAGGTTAAGCCTGCAGGCGGGGCAAACGTTCGCATCATGGCGATCCCCGCGTATACGTTCGATCGCCCGTCGACCCGGGCGATCCATCGCGCTCAAGACGTCGCGTCGCCGGCGGCGACGGCGTTCGCGCGCATTTGCGAAGTCGAGAAGTGGCCCGTGTGGCTGTCGTTTCTGCGCTCGGCCCGGCTCACCGAACCGCACATACCATTCGGTGAGGGCAGTGAGGTTGCGATCCGTTCGCGCCTGCCCGGCGAAGAGGAAGAGCTCTTCGAGGTCGACCGCTTCATCCCGGGCTTCCACGTGTCGCTGGTCGGAGCGTTTTCGTGCCGGCGCCGGCTCGATTTCCGGGTCGAACAGAAATCCGAACGCTCGAAGGTCGTGGTTAAACTCGACTATCCGACCTACGGCGGGGTCGTCGCGGCGCTGGTCGACCGCCTGACCCTGCGGCGCCGCCTCGACACGGCGCTCGGCGACTCGCTCCTCCACTTCAAGGGACTGGTCGAATTTGATCGCGAGGACGGCGTTCTGAGCGACTTCTGAGGCCTGCAGGCGGCTAGCAGTCGTTGCACCATAGTGCTAGTTTTGGTACACTATACGACGATCCGATCTTGCGTTCTGGGAGTTGACCTTGCCACTTTACGAATATCAGTGCCGCGCGTGCCGGAAGACGGCGGAAGTCCGTCATGGCTTCAAGGAAGCGTTCGAGGGTAAGTGCGAGGCGTGCGGCGGTGAGATGGCGCGGGTTTTCACCCCTGCCGGGATCGTCTTCAAAGGCTCCGGTTTCTACCTGACGGATTCGCGTTCGGCTGCCGAAGCGAAGTCCAAGGCCGCGAGCAAGACGTCGTCGAGCGAGAGCTCAGCCACGCCGGCCGCGTCGTCGGAGAGTTCAACGTCCACCGCAGCCCCGGCGGCAACGCCGGCTCCGGCCGCGACGACGCCCGCGCCCGCGCCCGCTAAGTCCGAAAGCGCCGCCTAGGCCCTCGCCGATGGATCCGTCCGGCCTGCTGTGGATCGGCTCCATCGTTGCCGTCCTGGTCTTCCTGGATCTGCTCTTCGTCGAGCTGCGCCGGATTTTCCGCGAGGGGAAACGGCTCGCGACGCGGCTCGTTGCGTACGCCGACTTGCCGATCTTTAGCCTCCTCGCGGCAAGCGAGGGCGACATCGACCGGATCGTCCGCGCGATCGATGCGCTGGCATCGCTCGCCGAACGGACGAAGATCGCGCTCGAGTCGCTGCGCCGGTGTTACAAGCCGAAAGGCTCGTCGCCGGGCTGAGCGTCGGGATGCCCTTCGGGCGGCTCCCAATTCCAGCCGAACCCGGCGCGCTCTTCAGGATCGGGCGAGAGGCCGAACGGGTCCGGGTCTTCGGGTAACGCGAACGGCGTCCCAAGCGGTGCCGGGCGTCCGCCGGCCGGCGGTACGCCGAACGGTGCCGTGTCCGGCAGCCCGAAGGCCGGCATTTGGGCGGGGCCGCTCGGCATGCCAAATGGCGCCGCTGCGGGCGGAGCCGGGGCTGCTGCGGGCGGTGCCGGTGTTGCCGCCGGCAGAGGGATGGGTGCGGCCGGTTGCGGCGGAGCCGCCGCGGCGGGCGCAAAGGCCGGTGGGGCCGGGGCTGCGGGCACCTGGGCCGGGGGTGTCCCGGAAGGCGGTAGCACCGGCGGAAACTCGGCACCGGGCATCGAGGCGGCGTAGGCCGGCGGCGGCGTGACCGGGGCCGGCGAGGGCTTGGCCGGTGTGACCGGCGGTTTGGGCGCGACGGCGGCGGCGGCAGCAGCCGCGACGGCGGCGCGGCGCTCTTCGAGTTCCGCCAGCTCCGCCGCGGTATCTTCGCGAAAGAGCGTACCGGCGGAGGCGCGGACCGGTTCGCCCGCGCCGAGCGCGACGAGCACGAAACGCGAGAGCGGCGAGAGCTGCGCTTCGGGGCTGCGCGCGAGCTCGCGCAGTTCGTCGAGATAGGCCCGCGGCATCTGCTCGACTTCCATCGCGTCGAGGATCAAGCCGACGGTCTCTTCGACCGCGAAGCGCGGCGCCAAGCGCGTGAAGGTGAACTGCTGCATCAGCACGTCGGCCTTGACCATCGCGAGCAGCTTGCGCCAGTAATCGATCGGCTTGTACTCTTCGAACGCCCCGGCTTCATATTTTGCGCGCGAATACAACTCGGAAATGCGCTTACCCAGCGGATCGGCGGGCGGAGCCGGCTCGACGATGATGATGCGCTTGCCGACGCGCGCCAGTTCCCAAACGATCTGGGTGTGGAACGTCGGATCGATTTCATGTAAGTAATGGAACGCGATGACCGCATCGAAAGTGTTGTCGCGCGAGGGAATGAGCGTCGTGCTGCCGC
>Ga0182014_10002740_pt1 | contig 21802 bp, 20 predicted proteins | sample 612S2DmetaG_FD_120489 | JGI IMG/M metagenome (GOLD analysis project Ga0182014, IMG submission 120489) | Permafrost microbial communities from Stordalen Mire, Sweden - 612S2D metaG | ecosystem: Environmental > Terrestrial > Soil > Wetlands > Permafrost | place: Sweden: Stordalen | collected...
ACCATCGTCTGGCTGGAGGAAAAGCTCGCCGGCCTGCGCTCGGCCCTCGTCCTGATCAGCGACGACCGCCGTTTCCTGCAAGACCTCACGCGCGAGACCGTCTGGCTGGATCGCGGGAGCACCCGCCATCTCGCCAGCGGCTTCAAGGACTTCGAGGCCTGGCGGGACCGCGAGCTGGAGGAGGAGGACCGCCAGCGGCACAAGGCCGACCGCAAGATCGTCGCCGAGGAGCATTGGCTGCGTCACGGCGTCTCGGGCCGGCGTAAGAGGAACGTCAAGCGGCTCGGAGACCTCCACAAGATGCGGGCCGAGCGCCGCCAGCGCGTCGCGCCGACCTCGGAGGTCAGGCTGGAGGCCAGCGAGGCTCAGCTTTCCGGCAAGCTCGTCATCGAGGCCGTGAAGATCGGCAAATCCTATGGCGAGCGGGTCATCGTCGAGGATTTCTCGACCCGCGTGATGCGTGGGGACCGGCTTGGGATCATCGGGGCCAACGGGGCCGGCAAGACCACTCTGGTCAATCTGCTGACCGGCAATCTTCCCCCCGACTCCGGCAAGGTCCGGCTCGGCGCGGGCCTCGCGATGGCCACGCTGGAGCAAAGCCGCGCCAGCCTCGATCCCGCCAGCACCCTGCAGGACGCCCTTACCGGCGGGGGCTCGGACTTCGTGGAGATCAACGGCGAGCGCCGCCATATCATCGGCTATATGCGGGATTTTCTGTTTGCGCCGGAGCAGGCGCGCACGCCCGTCGGCAAGCTTTCGGGCGGGGAGCGCGGCCGGCTGATGCTGGCTCGGGCGCTGGCCCTGCCGTCCAACGTGCTGGTGCTGGACGAACCGACCAACGACCTCGATCTCGAAACGCTCGACCTGCTTGAGGAGATGCTGGCCGATTATCCCGGCACGCTGATCGTCGTCAGCCACGACCGCGATTTTCTGGATCGCGTGGCCACCTCGGTGCTGATGAGCGAGGGGGCTGGCCTGTGGCGGGAATATGCCGGCGGTTATTCCGATATGGTCGCGCAACGGGGGGCGGGGGTTGTCGCGAGGGAAGCGGCGCCCGCGCCCGTCGAGGCCCGGGAGAAAGCCCCGCCGCGCGAAAAGCCGGCGGGACGCCCGCGCCTCTCCAACAAGGAGCAGCACGCGCTGACGACGCTGCCCAAGAAGATGGACGAGTTGCGCGCCAAGAAGGCCAAGCTGCAAGCCCTGCTCGACGACCCCGATCTTTACACGAGCGATCCCGCCAAATTCGCCCGCGCCGGAACGATGCTCGCCGAGATCGAGGCGGAGCTGGCCCGCGCGGAGGAGGAATGGCTGGAGCTGGAAATTCGTCGCGAGGAAATCGAGGGGTGAGGCCACGCCCCGCCGCCAACGATCGACGGGGAGGCTGTCATCGCGAGCGGATCGAAGCAATCCACGGGGCGCCCGTGACTCCTGGATTGCTTCGTCACTTCGTTCCTCGCAATGACGGGGTTTGATCTTCTCTCTCCACGTCCGCCCGTGCGACAGCGGCGACGGATGCGACATCCCCTCGCCAGCCCGGCTCGCCATTGGCGAGGTTCGCCGCGATGGTTTCGAGCCGCGCGAGCAAAGCGGTCTTTGGATCGACCCCCGTGTTTAAACCGCCTCGCGGCGCGAGCGTGGCGAGATCGCAGCGCCGCCTCATGATCGCCAGGCAGAAGTCGGTCGAAACCCTGTCGCCGTTCAAGGCCAAAGCGTAATTCACGCCCAGCAGCTCCTCCAGCCGGCGCTGCTCGTCGGCGATCAATTCCTCAAGCCCCATCGTCTTCGTCCTTTGTCGGTTTCCCCCTCTCCCCGCTCGCGGGGAGAGGGCAGGGTGAGGGGCCTGGGTTATATGCCCGGAATGCGGATCGCGCGGGGCGTCTCGGCATTGTTGATCATTGCCCCAAGCCCCTCACCCCAACCCTCTCCCCGCTCGCGGGGAGAGGGAGCCTTAATCCTCCTCTTTCGTCGCCGCTGTCGCCCCGGTCGCCCCGGCGCGGTTGGACAGAAACCGCGCCGCGTCCTTGAGTCGTTCCGGGCCAAAGGCGATGCCGCTTTCCGTGAAGGTCAGGCCGGCTTGATTGAAAAAGCTCTCCAGCGCGAGAAGCGTCGGATAATTCGCGGCCTCCGGCCCGCCGTCGATTTCGAGACGCTTGATCGTGGTGAGGCTAACCCCGCATCGCTCCGCGAGCTGCTTCTGGCTCATGTCGAGAAAGCCTCTGGCGGCTCTCAATTGCGCTGCGTTGAACATCCCGGATCTTCCTTTTTGTGTCGTTGTCGCTTTTCATAATTCCAGAAAAATAGATAAAATATATATATATCAAATAGTTATCATTCAAAAAGGGATTGGTGGCCTAAGGCCCGCGAGCCGTTGACAAGCTTTTTTAGCTCATGTAGACTTTATTTAGCTCGTTAAGAACCTTATATCCCATTCAGCCCTATTGAGCAAGTCAGGAACCCGATGAGCGATTTGGAACCTCTCGCGAAAACCTCCCGCAAGCCTCCTCGCCAGACCGCTGGCAAACCTTCTCTCCGCCGCCGCGCCGGAGCGACAACGGCGACAGCGGCGACAGAGAGCCAAGAGGGCGCCGGCGTCGCTCCTGTCGCCCCGGTCGCCTCGGCTCAAGCGGAAATGCCCTTCGAACCGCCGGCCGAGGGGCGAAAGGACGCGCTCGGCCCGATCAAGCTGCCGGCGGCCGGCAAGACCGATCCGGCGTTGCTGGCTCTCGCCCAGGTCTGGGCCTGCAATGGCGCGCTGCGCAACGCCGAGGAGTTCCGCGAGCAGCACTTCGCCGATTACCAAAAGCTCGCGCCGGAGGGACATATCCTCGTCGGCGAGGACAAATTGTTCACCGGCGACGGGCTCGATTTCCGCAAGATGCTCGAAAAGCGCAAGGCCGCGAGCCTCAACGGAATGCGGAAATACATCGACCAGCTTCATTCCGCCCGCAACCGGCTGGAGCTGCTCAAGGGCCTGCGCGCGGCCGCGCGGCGCAAGAGCGATCTCGCGGCGGCGGAAACCTCGGTCCGCAAATGCGAGGACGAATTGGCGGCGAGAAGCGCGCTGGCGCTGGCGACGACGCCGACGACGAAAAAAGGCTGTTTCGAGTTGATCGCCTATGTGGCCGCCGTGCTCGAGGGCGACGGCCTAAATCTCGAAGCGATGGCGCTGCTCAACGCGAGCAAAACGCTGCTGCGGGGAGCGCAATGATGCGGATCGACATTGAGAAAACCGAAAGCTCCGATCCGCCCTTGCCGCTGTTCCCGCCGCTGCCCGATGGCGAGGCCTATCCGCTGACGGCGCTCGGGCCGCTGGGCCGGCCGGCGCGGGCGCTGGCGGAGGTCACGCAATGCGCGCCGGCCATAGCGGCGCACGCGGTTCTCGCCGCTTGCTCGCTGGCGGCGCAATCGAAGGCGGACGTGCTGCTGCCGTTCGGCCAGAGCCGGCCGCTCTCGCTGTTTCTGTTCACGATAGCCGCCTCGGGCGAGCGCAAGACCACGGTGGACAACGAGGCCTGCGCGCCGGTCCACCGCTTCGAGGAGCGTCTGCGGGACGATTTTCGCGCCGCTTCGGACCAGCACAGGGCGCGCAGCCTCGCCTGGGAGAGCCAGCGCAAAAGGATCGAGACGAACCGCGTGATTGATTTCCAGGGACAGGCGGCGGAGTTGGAGCGTCTCGGGGCCATGCCGGAAAAGCCGATGGCCCCGTTTCTGACGACTGGCGATCTGACCATCGAGGGATTGGCGAGGATATGGGCCAACGCCCGGCCCTCGCTCGGCGTGTTCACGGCGGAGGGCGGCACTTTTACCGGCGGCCATGGGATGGGCGACGACAATAAGCTGCGCACGGCGGCGGCGCTGTCGGAGCTTTGGGACGGCAAGCCGGTGAAGCGGCTGCGCGCCTCGGATGGCGTCACGATCCTCGCGGGGCGGCGGCTGTCCCTGCATGTGCAGGTCCAGCCGGAGGCCGCGGCGGCCTTTCTCGCCGACCGCGTGCTGCGCGATCAGGGCTTTCTCTCGCGCGTGCTCGTGGCCGCGCCGAAGTCCCGCGCCGGCGACCGTCTGTTCAGGGAGCCGAAGGCCGACGATATCGAGGAGCTTCACGCCTATACGGAGCGCGTCCGCGCGATATTCGAGTCTCCCGACAAGACCGACGCCTCGGGGCGGGAGCTTCGCCCCAGCCTGCTTAAAATGACGTATGAGGCGGCTTCGATCTGGCGATCGTTTTTCGACGAAGTGGAGGAGGAGGCGCGCGAGGAGGGGCGGTTCGGCGGCTTGCGCGACTTCGCGTCCAAGGCGGCGGAACACGCGGCCCGCATAGCCGGCGTCGTCAGCATCTATCGCGAGCGGGGGCCGACGGCGGTGACGCCTGGCGACATGCGGACCGGCGTGGAGCTTGTCCGCTGGTATCTTGGCGAGGGCGACCGGCTCGCGAGGACAGCGAGGACCGACCCGCGGCTGCTCGCGGCGCGATCGGTGCTGACCTGGATGAGCGGGCAGGATGGCGACTATCTGCATTTCCGGGCGCTGCTGCGCAATGGACCGCATTCCCTGCGCAACAAGGAGGCGGCGGACATGGCCCTCGGCATTCTCGAACAACACAGGTGGCTGCGAAAAGTCAGTGACGCGCCGCGCACCTACGCCATGAGCGCGGGCTGGCGTGCCGCTTTTTCGGCCTGAGAAGGCGTTTGGGGCGGATAGGGATGGCGGGCCGGGGACGGTCCGGGCGGGGACGCCAAGAAAGCCGACGCCAAGCCAGCCCGAGCCCGACAAGCGATGGCCGTCCACCGACCGCCGTTGCTCCGTCTGCGGGAAGCTCGCGACCTACGCCTTCCCGAGTCACGACAATCCCCGCGCGCGCGTCTGGCTTTGCCTGGAATGTTTGGAGTTCTAGCTGTCGCCAATGTCGCCGAAGTCGCCCCGGTGCTTGATCATGGAAGTGATTGGTCATGGACAAGAAAGCGGCCGACCGGAACCCGGCATTGCGAGGAGGCGAAGCCGACGCGGCAATCCAGGGGCCGCCCAGTCCTCCTAGATTGCTTCGCTTCGCTCGCAATGACGGAAGGGCGTAATCATGGATAAAAAAGCCGCCGATCTTCTGTCCCTCGAATTCATCCACGACGCGCTTGGCCGGCTCGTCCTGACGGCGGGGATCGCGCAGGGACAATGCGAACTCGGCGACAAGGAAGGGCTGCATCGGACGCTCAAGCAACTGATCGCTTGCACGCGCGAGGCGACGGGCGAATACAAGCAGGTGCTTAACCGCGACGCTTCGTCCCGCCCCCTTTGAATTCGAAAACCCATGCCCATATCGCGCATAGGGCCGCCGTAAGGGGCCGAGCGGGCGACGGCCGCCTCTAAAGAGGGGCCGTTCTTTAATCGGGGAGCATTCATGAATATCGAGAAATACACCGAGCGGGCGCGCGGCTTCATTCAGTCGGCGCAGGGCATAGCGACCCGGGAGGGCCATCAGCAGTTCACGCCGGAGCATATTTTGAAGGCGCTGCTCGACGACGAGCAGGGGCTCGCGGCGGGGCTGATCGACAAGGCTGGCGGACGCTCTCGTGATGCGCTGCTGAAGACCGAGGCCGCCCTGGCGAAACTGCCGAAGGTCGAGGGCTCTGGAGCCGCGCAGCTTTATCTGACGCCCGCGACCGCGCGGCTGTTCGACAACGCCGAGAAGATCGCGCAAAAGTCCGGCGACAGTTTTGTCACGGTCGAGCGGCTGTTGCTCGCGCTCGCGCTGGAGAAGGGGACCGAGGCCGCGCGCATTCTGAGCGAGGCCGGCGTCACGCCGCAGACGCTCAACGCGGCCATCGAGGATTTGCGCAAGGGCCGCAAGGCCGACAGCGCCTCGGCCGAAAGCGGCTACGACGCGCTGAAGAAATACGCCCGCGATCTCACCGAGGCGGCGCGCGAGGGCAAGCTCGATCCGGTGATCGGTCGCGACGAGGAAATCCGCCGGACCATTCAGGTCCTGGCGCGGCGCACGAAAAACAATCCCGTGCTGATCGGCGAACCCGGCGTCGGCAAGACCGCCATCGTCGAGGGCCTCGCTCTGCGCATCGTCAACGGCGACGTGCCCGAGTCCCTGCAGGACAAGAAACTACTGGCGCTCGACATGGGCGCGCTGATCGCCGGCGCGAAATATCGCGGCGAGTTCGAGGAGCGGATCAAGGCGGTTCTGAACGAGGTCACGGCGGCGGCGGGCGGGGTGATCCTGTTCATCGACGAGATGCACACGCTGGTCGGCGCGGGCAAGGCCGACGGCGCGATGGACGCCTCCAATCTGTTGAAGCCGGCCCTGGCGCGCGGCGAATTGCATTGCGTCGGCGCGACCACGCTCGACGAATACAGGAAGCATGTCGAAAAGGACGCGGCGCTGGCGCGGCGGTTTCAGCCGGTGTTCGTTGGCGAGCCGACGGTCGAGGATACGGTCTCGATCCTGCGCGGGCTCAAGGAGAAATACGAGCTGCATCACGGCGTGCGGATCAGCGACAGCGCGCTGGTGGCGGCGGCGACCCTCTCTCACCGCTACATCTCCGACCGCTTCCTGCCGGACAAGGCCATCGACCTGATGGACGAGGCCAGCTCGCGCTTGCGCATGCAGATCGACTCCAAGCCCGAGGAACTCGACGAATACGACCGCCGTATCGTCCAGCTCCGCATCGAGCAGGAGGCGCTGCGCAAGGAAACCGACGCGGCCTCCAAGGACCGGCTCGAACGGCTGGAGGGCGAGCTCGCGGGCCTCGAGGAGAAGTCCGCGGTGCTGACCCAGCGCTGGCGCGCCGAGAAGGAGAAGCTCGGCCAGGCCCAGAAGTGGAAGGAGCAGCTCGACAACGCCCGCAACGAACTCGCCCAGGCGCAGCGGCGCGGCGAATATCAGCGGGCCGGAGAATTGGCCTATGGCGTCATCCCCGAGCTCGAACGCAAGCTCGCCGAGAGCGACGAAAAGGACGGCGAGAAGATCGAGGAAGCCGTGACGGCCGACGACATCGCGCAGGTAGTCTCGCGCTGGACCGGCGTGCCCGTGGACAAGATGCTGGAGGGCGAACGCGAGAAGCTGCTGCACATGGAGGAAGAGCTGGCGCGGCGCGTCGTCGGGCAGGCCGAGGCCGTCACGGCCGTGGCGACGGCGGTGCGGCGCGCGCGGGCGGGGCTGCAAGACCCTAACCGGCCCATCGGCTCCTTCATGTTCCTCGGGCCGACGGGCGTCGGCAAGACCGAGCTGACCAAGGCGCTCGCGAGCTTCCTGTTCGACGACGAGACCGCGATGGTGCGGCTCGATATGTCCGAATACATGGAGAAACATTCGGTGGCCCGGCTGATCGGCGCGCCTCCGGGCTACGTCGGCTATGAGGAGGGCGGCGCGCTCACCGAGGCCGTGCGGCGCAGGCCCTATCAGGTGCTGCTGTTCGACGAGATCGAGAAGGCCCACCCGGATGTGTTCAACGTGCTGCTGCAGGTGCTCGACGACGGGCGGCTGACCGACGGGCAGGGGCGCACGGTCGACTTCAAGAACACGCTGATCGTGATGACCTCCAATCTCGGCTCGGAATATCTCGTCATGCAGAACGAGGGCGAGGATTCGGCGGCGGTGCAGGCGGAGGTGATGCAGGTCGTGCGTTCGCGCTTCAGACCGGAGTTCCTCAACCGCATCGACGAGATCATCCTGTTCCACAGGCTGCGGCGCGAGGACATGGGAGCCATCGTCGACATCCAGTTCAAGCGTCTCGCCAAGCTGCTGGAGGACCGCAAAATCGTGCTGGAGCCCGACGCCAAGGCGCGCGACTGGCTCGCGGCGCGAGGCTACGACCCGGCCTATGGCGCGAGGCCGTTGAAGCGCGTGATGCAGAAGGAGTTGCAGGACGCGCTGGCCGAACGATTGCTGGCCGGGGAGATCGTCGACGGCGCGCATGTGGCGGTGTCGGCGGACGCCGCGGGGCTGACGCTCGACGGCCGCCCGGCCAAGGGCGGCCAGGGCGACAATGTGGTGAGGATGAAGAAGGGCGCGTGAGGCGGCTCGCGACTCTCGGGCCGCGCGCTCGCGGTCCGATTGGCGATGGCGGCGATTAATGTCGCCGCTGTCGCCCCGGTCGCCCCGGTTCATGTGCGCGGTCGGCCCTCCCGATCAAATCAGGATGAGCCCCAGCGTGAGCGCGATCGCGACGGCCTGCGTCTTGTTCGTGGCGCTGAGTTTGCGGGAGGCGTTGCGAATGTGAAATTCGATGGTCTGATCGGAGACGCTCAGGATTTCCGCCGTCTCCGAATTGGTTTTCCCTCGCGCCGCCCAGGACAAGGCGTCGGTCTCCCGATCGGTGAGAAGGGTCGAGGGATATTTTGGGCCGCTCGGCTTGAGCGGCTCTCTTTCGTCCTGCATGCTTTTGAGGTAAATGAGGCGGTTTATCCAGTAGATAACAATGATGTGCAAATAGGCATGCTGTTCTTTCAGCTTGAATATGAGTTTGCTTATAGGATCCTTCCAAAAGAAAACAACCAGAGCTGAATATGTATTCGCATTTTTATCGACGAAATGATGGGGTATCACGATTCCATCGGTAAAGCCGTGGTCCATGGCGGCTTCCATGGTTTTGATGGCTCCGGACTTCCTTCCCGTCTTGTGCCTGGGCAATTGCAACTGATCCCACCTGAAGGGCAGGTTGGATGTTCGGGCGATATGAAGGCAAGGATCAACCTCGACGAAGTTGTTGGCTACGTAATCGCTCTCCCATTGCTTCCCGCTGGTGCCGAAATAAAACGGCTTTTGGTCCCCCGCGCGTCCAATGTCCAGGAAATTGAAACCCGCGAACCCGTAACGCCCCGCGATTTGCTGCAGGACAAGCCGCAACTCGTCGATCGTCGCGCAGCTCTCGATAGATGAGATGGTCTCTTCGAGATTCACGGGCTTCCCTATGGATTTCCTTAGTTGAGGCAATTCTTCATGCACCGCATGCTCTCTTGCGCGGCGAGGAGTATGCGGGCAATGAATAAGCACAGGCGGTCACGAAAGGCAATTATCACCACGCTGGGTTTGCGCCCTTCCGTGAAGGAAGAGTTCGGCGCTTTTCGCAAGGCGCTGTTTGTCGACCGGCTCGGCTGGAGTCTAAAACTCCAAGGGAATATCGAAATCGACGAGTTTGATACGGATAACGCCGTATATTGCTTGATGCTTGAATCTGATAAAATAATAGCTGGATTTCGTGCTGTAATAACGACGCTTCCATATTTGGTTAAGACGCATTTCTCGCATCTTGGAGCTACAAGACCATTTCCATCGCGGGATGATTATTATGAAATAAGCCGCTTTGGCGTGTTATCAGCCGATAATAGGCTAGACATTGGGCTAATGACATATGCCTTAATGTTCGACTTCGCGCAAAGGCGCGACGCGACCGCCCTGATCGCGATCGCCGACCTTGGCCACGAGCGCTTGTTGCGTGCGATGGGCATTCGAACGCGCCGATACGGGCCGCCCGGCGTCGTTGGCGTCGACGCCTGGGGGCAACCGATCGTTAGCGTGGCTGGCGACATACCGATTGCCGAGCAATCTCCAGAATTGATTCGGCTCCTTTCAAATCTATGCGAAACAGAACTGGAAATCACAGATGAAACACATGTTCTCGGACGTGCGTCCGTTTATGCGTGACCCGCTCTCATTCCTGCTCGCCAAGTCGGAGAGCAGTTCCGAACGACTGATTCCGCTGGCTCTCGGCGTCAATCGGGTTCTGCTCGTCAACGACGCGGAGCTGTTGAAACCTATTCTCAAAGCGCCGGAGGAGTTGATCGACAAGGGAAGGCTGGTTCGAAAGCTGGAGCCAATCGTCGGGCGCAGTTCGCTAACCTTGAGTGGAGAAGCTCATCAAATGCGGCGCGCGCCGCTCCACGAGGCTTTGGCCAGAGGAACGGTCGAGAAGCTTGTCCCTGAACTGCTCGGGGAGATCCGTCGCGCGGTCTTCCAACTCATGCGGCAATCCTCGTTTGACGCCCATGCGTTCGGCGCCGGCCTGGCGTTGAAGCTCATATGCACCGTGTTGTTCGGCCATCAAGTGCTGAGCGACGCGGACGAGCAAGCGCTGATCGAGGCCGTTCGTTTGGTGGAAGATGATCTTTCAAAGGAAATGTTCCGCGCCATGCCGGACATGCCCTGGACCAGGCATCAGGCTCGCAAGAAACGCCTAATCGCCAAGGAGGTCATGGGCGCGATTTACAATAAAGTAGAGTATCGAGCAAGCGAATCCAGCATATTCAAGACTTTGAAGCGTATAGGACTTTCTAGTGAGGAGATAAGAGACGAGATAACAACAATATTGTTGGCAGGACATCATACCACCGGGTCAGCGATAGCGTGGAATCTGTACTATTTGGCGACTGACAAAAATCTTCTGTGTAAGATTGCACAAGAGGCTGACGCATGTCTATCATTTGATGGAGATATCGATCAAACAAAACTGAAAACCGCGCAGATCAGCGCGGCGCTTGGTAAAGAAGTATTGCGTCTGTTTCCGTCTTCGTGGTGGTTCGCGCGAGAAGTCAAGACGGCGCACGTTCTCGACGGTTATTCGCTCCGGCCCGGAGATTCTTTGCTTATCTCCCCGTGGATATTCCATCGCTCTCCGCGTTACTGGAAAGATCCTGAGCTATTTGATCTGTCGAGAAACTATGGATCGAAGGCCTATATCCCGTTTGGCGCTGGGCCGCGCGCTTGCATTGGCATGGGGCTCGCGTCGTTGGAACTGCAGTTGATAACGCTCGACCTCGCGGCCGCCTTCGAACTGGAACTGGCCGAAGCGCCTCCGAATCTCGTTCCGACGGCGCTGGTGACGCTAAAGCCTCCGCCAATCAAGTTGAGGTTGCGGATCCGCGAGGAAGAGAAGATGTACAACAGAGCGGCGAGTTAAGCGCCGCGCGGTCGCCAGAGCGTCGGTCTCGCGAAAATTTCACTTGGACTTCGGAATTCGTGGCGGAGCCAGGCGCTCCGCCTCGACGCCGGGCGCGAGCCGACCGCGAGGGCGGGCGCCTGTTGATCGGCGGCGTCGGCGCGTTCGACGGACTCGTCGTCAGCGATGGAGCGGTTTCACACAGCCCCTTCGCGCAGCAGCTTATAGACAATCGCGTCGACCAGCGCCTCGAAGGAGGCGTCGATCACATTGGCCGACACGCCGACCGTCGACCAGCGTCCACCCTCGCCGTCCGCGCATTCGACCAGCACGCGCGTCACGGCGTCGGTGCCGCCCTGGAACACGCGCACGCGATAATCGACGAGCTTCACATCCTCTATGTAGCGTTGATAGGCGCCGAGATCCTTGCGCAATGCGAGATCGAGCGCATTAACCGGGCCATTGCCTTCCGCCGCCGAAATGCGCGTCTCGCCGTGCACGCGCAGCTTGACGATGGCTTCGGCGCCGGCGTCCTCGAAACCGCCATCGCGCGCGAAGCGCCGGTCCACCGCGACGCTGTAGCGCTCGACATCGAAGTAATGCGGCGTCTCGCCCATCACGCGCTTCGCCAGCAGAAAGAACGATGCGTCGGCGCCCTCATAGGCGTAGCCCTGCGCTTCCTTGTCCTTCACTTCGTCGAGCAGGCGCGCGAGGCGCGGGTCGTCCTTTTCGAGATTGACGCCGAGCCGCGACAGCTCCGCCAAAATGTTCGACCGGCCGGCCTGGTCCGAAACCAGCACGCGGCGCCGGTTGCCGACGCTTTCTGGCGGGACGTGCTCATAGGTGCGCGAATCCGTCATCACGGCCGAGGCGTGAATCCCCGCCTTGGTCGCGAAGGCGCTGGCGCCGACATAGGGCGCGTGGCGATTGGGCGCGCGGTTCAAAAGTTCGTCCAGCGCGTGACTGACACGCGTCAATTGCGTGAGCTTTTCCGCCGTGACGCCGATCTCGAAGTTTTGCGAAAACTCGTCCTTGAGCAGCAGAGTCGGAATGATCGTCGTCAGATTGGCGTTGCCGCAACGCTCGCCCAAGCCGTTGAGCGAGCCCTGAATCTGGCGCGCGCCGGCGCGCACGGCGGCGAGCGAATTGGCGACCGCCTGGCCCGTGTCGTCATGCGCGTGAACGCCAAGCTTTTCGCCGGGAATGACCCGCGCCACCCGCGTCACGATGCGCTCGATTTCATGCGGCAGCGAGCCGCCATTGGTGTCGCACAGCACGATCCAGCGCGCGCCAGCGTCCACGGCCACCTTCGCGCAAGCCAGCGCATAGGCCTCGTTGGCCTTGAAGCCGTCGAAGAAATGTTCGCAATCGACGGCGGCTTCCTTGCCGCGTTTGATCGCCGCCTGAACCGATTGCGTGATCGCGGCGAGATTGTCTTCCTCGGTCGAGCGCAATGCGACGCGCACCTGATAGTCCCATGCCTTGGCGACGAAGACGATTGCGTCGCTGTCGCAGTCCAACAAGGCCGCGACGCCGGGATCGTTCTCCACCGAGCGCCCCTGCCGCCGAGTCATTCCGAAGGCCGCGAAGCGCGCGCGCAGGGGAGGGCGCTTGGCGAAAAACTCGGTGTCCTGCGGATTGGCGCCGGGATAGCCGCCCTCGATATAATCGACGCCCAGATCGTCGAGCATGGCGGCGATCCGCCGCTTGTCGTCGAGCGAAAAGTCGACTCCAGTCGTCTGCGCGCCGTCGCGCAGCGTGGTGTCGAACAGCGAGAGCCGATGCTTCGTCATCTATGCGTGTCCTGTCGCGACCGGCGGCGCGAGCGCCTTGGTCATCGTGGTGTTCCCCAGCCATTCGCCGTTGATGACGACCGTGTTGCGGCTTTGCGGGATATAGCCGCGCTTTTCGAAAAACGCGCGCGCCGCGTCGGAGGCGTCGACGCTCAGACTTTGCGCGCCGCGCGCCGCGCCAAGTTTTTCGAGCGCATCGGCGAGCGCGGAGCCAACGCCAAGCCGCGCGTAACCCGGATGCACATAGAGCATGTCGAGGATGCGCGCGTCCTTGAGCGAGGCGAAGCCGGCGATCTCGCCGTCGATCAGCGCGACGATGGTGAGGCCTGCTCCGAGTCTCCCGGCGAAACCGCTCTCATCGTCCGCGCAGGCCGCCCAGGCGGCGCGCTGGTCGTCGTCGTAAAAATCCTCGGCGAGCATCTCGACGCTAGCGCGAAACAGCGCGGCGAGACGCGGCGCCTCGCCCGGCAGAACCGGACGCAGCGAAGGAGGATTTTTTGCGCGCATCATGGTTAGATGACGCCCCAAAGACGCAGCGCCGCGAGCGTCGCAAGCGCCAGCACAGCCAGCTTAAAGCTGAGATAGCTCAGCCAATGCGCGGGGAAGGGGAGCGATTTTTTCCAGTCGTCGGACACGGGTGTTTCTCCTTTGCGCCAAACCCCACCGGTCGCGCTTCGCGCGCCACTCTCCTCCGTAAGGGGAGGGATGGGGACTGTTTTATCGTCGCACAAAAAATTGAAGATTCCGGACCGCTTGAATATTGCCGCTAAAAGTCGCGTCGTGGGGCTCCCATCCTTCCCCTTTGTGGGGAGGATGGCCACGCGAAACGGAGCCCGGTTGGGAGTCGCGAGCGCGAGACTCACCGCTTGACCTCCCACGTTGTCGTGCCGTCCTTATTGTCTTTCAACGCGACGCCCATCGCGGCGAGTTCGTCGCGGATGCGGTCGGACTCGGCCCAGTTCTTGGCGGCGCGGGCTGCGTTGCGGACGGTGATAAGTTTGTCTACACGCTCTCTTATAGAGATCACCTCTGCGTCGATATGATCGCCAAAAGTGGCATGAGCATCAACAGTAACGTGCCCTGAGGAAATGGTTAGGCTTGGAATCGCGAGGTCGCTTGAGATGAAGCGCGGCAAGACCAACCCAATAAAGTTCGCATTCGCGGCAAGGGCTGCGGGTTCGCTTTTGCGCAACATATGCAGATGAGCTTCCGCCTTGGCAAAATTCAAATCGTCGCTCAAGGCGTCGACGAATTCCGCAGTCGGAACTGATGGCGACACACCTGTTGTCGCGCGCCCCCAATCATCGATGGTCGCCTTCGCTTCCTCCAGCGCCTTCACCGTAAAATCGATCGGCTGCCGATAATGCGTGCGAAGCATCGCCAGCCGCAGCACTTCGCCCGGCCACTTCCGCCCGCCAAACCTCTCCGTGTTCAACAACTCGTGGATCGTCACAAAATTCCCCAGGCTCTTGGACATTTTCTCGCCCTCGACCTGCAAAAATCCGTTGTGCATCCAAACGTTGGCCATCACGTCGTGGCCGAAGGCGCAGCGGGTTTGGGCGATTTCGTTTTCGTGATGGGGGAAGACGAGGTCGATGCCGCCGCCGTGAATGTCGAAGACTTCGCCCAGATGCTTCCAACTCATCGCCGAGCATTCGATGTGCCAGCCGGGGCGGCCCCGGCCCCAGGGCGACTCCCAGCCGGGCTCGGCGTCCTTCGACGGCTTCCACAGCACGAAATCCATGTCGCCGCGCTTATAGGGCGCGACATCGACCCTGGCGCCGGCGATCATCTCGTCGAGCGAGCGGCGCGACAAGCGTCCATAATCCTTCATCGACGGGACATCGAACAGCACATGGCCGTCCGCCGCATAGGCATGGCCGGAGGCGATCAATCTCTCGATGATGGCGATCATCTGCGCGATATGCTCGGTGGCGCGCGGCTGCACGTCGGGTTCGAGGCAGCCCAGCGCCTTCACGTCGGCCTGAAAGACCTCGTTGGTTTCCTCGGTCAGTTCGCGAATGGATATGCCGCGCTCGGCGGCCCTGGCGTTGATCTTGTCGTCGACGTCGGTGATGTTGCGCACGTAGCGCACATGCTCCGCGCCATAGACATGCCGCAGCAGCCGATAAAGCACATCGAATACGATAATCGGCCGCGCATTGCCGATATGGGCAAAATCATAGACCGTCGGCCCGCACACGTACATCCGCACATTGGAAGGATCGAGCGGGACGAACGCTTCCTTCCCGCGCGTGAGCGTATTGTAAAGTTTGAGCGGCGGCGTCGGCGACATGGAGCTTCCCTAAAAGGCCTCCCGGCCGGGCGTCGCTTCATGTGGGGATGAGACGTGACGGCTCCGGCCAGCGATTGAGCTAGCTGATAATGATCCGACCACAAGGGGTGCTGCGGAGCGTGAGCGTCATGCCTGGGACCATGCGCCGGCGAGCGCCCCGCGTCAAGCCGCGCCTCGCGGGAAACGCGCGTTAGCTCGTCGCGACGGCTTCAATTTCAGGACATTCGAGGATTTTACGGGAAGTTAACCCGGTCGTGTCAAGCTCAAAAAATCCTTCGCGGCGCCACGGCGTCTCACCGAGAAGCAAAGTCCATGTTGTTGCAGGTGACGAAATTCGAACAATCGCCCTGGCTGCGCCTTCTCGCGCCTCTTCTCGCCGGCCTGCTCATCGCAGCGGTCTATCAAGGGGCCAGCCGCGCGGCCCCGGCGCAGCGGAACGCCGTCTATCTGATCTCCGACAGCGACGGCTATGGGCTTGTCGATTGCATCGTGCAAAAGCGCGAGTGCGGTAAGATCGTCGCCGACGGCTGGTGCGAGGCTCATGGCCACGGACCGGCCGTCGGCTTTGGCGTCGCCGAAGATGTGACGGGAGCGATATCCGCGTCGTCCTCGGCGTCGAAACCCGCCGCGATCGTGACCTGCTCGGAATAAGCGCCGTTTTTGTCGGGCTGACTTATTTCAAAAAATCCTTACATTGGTTCGGCTCCACGCCGCCCCATGGTTCCAGCGAGAGCGCCGAGGTCGAATTCTCCGGGCTGCCTTCGACCAATTTGTCGGAATAGACCATATAGACCATCACATTGCGCTTCACGTCGCAGCCGCGCACGATTTGCATGCGCTTGAAAAACAACGAGCGCCTCTCGCTGAACACCTGATCGCCCTGGGAGAATTTTTCCCTGAATTTCACCGGGCCATATTGGCGGCAGGAGAGCGAAACATCCGACGTATTCTCGGCCAGGCCGAGCGCGCCGGTGACGCCGCCCTTTTCGTGCATGGTGTAATAGCAGGCGACGCCTTCCACGACGGGATCGTCGATCCCGTAGGTCGCCAGCTTGTCGTTCGGCGTCAGAAGCTTGAAATCGGTCGATTGCCGAAAGATCAGATCCGGTCCGCTCGCGTCCGCGGCGAGGGCGGACGCGGCTCCAATTAGAGCGAGCATCGCGACGGAGGCCCGAATATCGCGCATGTGCAATCTCATGTCCAAACCCTCCTTGCGCCATTGTTCGGCGATGCCGAAAGCGGCCTTTGTCCGACGGCCGCGGCGCGTTGGACCGGGTCGCGTGAAATGAACAGTGCCCGCCCAGGCGACGCCGCCCATATGTGGGATGTTTTACATCATTGGAAAGAAAAACATGAGTGGACGGAAAAAAATTCGACGCCTTGCTCTCGACACGAAGGAAGGACAAATGTTCAAAAGCGCGCCCGCGCGTTGATCGGTCCGCCGAATTGGTCGATGGTTGGGGCCTTCGCGATTTCGATGATTCGTGGGCGCCGTGATCGTGTTCATTTCCCGTCCGCGCGAAGAGAGATGCCGCTGATTTATTTTGCCCGGAAGGCCACGACCGAAGAGTTTTTCGCGACAGCCGGATGGCTGGCCCGCGCACTGGTTTTCGTCGCCGCCCTCGCGCCGTGGGCCGCCCCGGCGCGGGCGGAAAGCGCTTATTGCGACGACCTTAAGGCCGAGATTGCGCAGGCCGGCGGCAGTGGCGATTCGGGGCGCTATCGCGCCGCCGCCGCGAAGCAGCAGGCCGAACTGGGCCGCACCGCGGCTTATGCGCGCTCGATCGGTTGCGAACGTCAGCAATTTCTTTTCTTTGGCGAGGCGCCGCCGCCGCAATGCGCCCAGATCAACGCCCGCGTCGCCCAAATGCAAGCCAACCTCGCCGCCCTGCAGCAGCGCTCCGGCGACAATGGGCGGAAATTGGCGCTGACCGCGCGTTACGACGCGCAATGCCGCGAGCGCTCCCGGGTAACGCCAACCGCCGCCTCGCCGCTGGAGGCTTCACGCGGTTTCTTCGAGGAACTATTCGGCCTCGCTCCGTCGCGAGAAGCCGACCCTCCGGCCTTGAACCGTTCACCTTCCATTCGCGCGCAACCAGAAGATTCGCTGAACGAGACGGAGGGATCCGAGCAAGGCGACAACCACCTTGGCGGCGCCCTGGCAATTTGCGTGCGCCAATGCGACGGCGGCTTTTTTCCGGTGAGCTATTCGGCTCGGCGGGCCAATCTCGAGGAACTCGACACACTCTGCAAGGCGCTCTGTCCCAACGCCGAGGTGGCGCTCTATACGAAATCCCTTTGGGGCGAGCTCGATTCCGCGGTTTCGATGAGCGGTGAGAGCTACGGCGATCATCCCAACGCGCTGAAATTCCAAAAGACGCGAGTCCCCGCCTGCGGCTGCAAGCCGCCGGACAAAAGCTGGGCGGAGGCTCTCGCCGACGCCGAGCGCATTCTCGCGTCTTCAAACAGTAAGGATGTCGTCGTAACCGAGGAACAAGCGGAGCAGCTTTCGCGTCCGCTCTCTTCGAGCGACGCGCGCGATCGCGCGGGCGCCAAGAAGCAATCGACACGGCGCGATGCGCCAACCATCGAGGGGACGACTGGCTCGCTCGCGGCGCCGGCCACCGGAAAGGATCCAGGCGAGTGGCGCGAGACAATCGGACCCGACGGCGTAAAACGCCGCGTTCGCGTCGTGGCGCCCGCGCTCTAAAGAGACCCAAACGGCGGCCCGCTTTGCCGCGTGGCGCTCGCCTTACTCCGGCAGCTTCTGCTTGGCGCGCTGTTCCTTGACGCATTCGCGCACGAAGTCGCGCAACGCTGGTTTGTCGAGGCCTTTCGCGGCGCCCTGCTTGGCGCAATCGCGCCGTACGCCGCGTAGCGCGCTGCGTCCAAAAAAGCAGCGGGTCAAAAACGCTTCCCGTTCAGCGCTTTTAACTCCGCGTTCATTGGCTCTTTCCTGGCATGTGTGGCGAATGCGGCGGGCCTCGAACTTCGAAACGCTCGTCTTCGCATCGCGCGCGGCGGGAGGATTTGTATGTGTCTGCGCGACGCAGGTCGTGGTCGCCCCACAAAATAGAAGGCCCGCCCCGAACACCGCCCTCGCGAGGCGCCCGAACGTCCTTACATTCGGGGTGAATTTGAAACCGTTATCAATTGCGATGTTCTGGTTCATGTCCGCGCCCATGTGGAATCCGCGCAAGCTTAGCACATATTGGCGCAAACTGGCGCCATGGCGAAATCCAGTCAATCATCCCTTGTGCGCAAGCCGAAGCAATGGCGCGTCCTCCCCGCGCACGGCGAGGTCGCGGGAACGAGCGCGCGGCCTGGTCCCGACCGCCGAAATCGCCTCAATTAACTACTTTCCGGCGGCCGCGTTAATATTTGCGTCCTGACGCGGGTCGGCCGCGCGCCGGCGGCGAAATTCGAGGGCGGTCTGTGCGCAATAGTCCATTTTAAATCAGTTTGTTGGAAAGAAAGTAGCAATTTTATGCATTTCGATTAGAAGAAATTATACTTACTTTCCTCCAATTCAAATCTAAACGAGTTCGCATAAAATGCGGCATAATTACTTTCTGAGGTGGCAAAACAACAGTCCTAATCTCGCTTCATCGAATGGAGGCGAGCATGTTCGGCGTCATCACCAAAACGGCCTTGGCCACGACTCTTGCCGCCGCGGCTTATTTCGCTCTCATGCAATCGAGCATGGCCGGCCCCGATGCCGCGACTTATGTCTCGGTGGGCGCCGACACCAGCGTTCCCTATGGTTGGGTCGAGTTTTGCGGCCGTTATCGCAACGAATGCCCAGACGACGATCGCGCGGGTCAGCCGATCGACCTCACTCCGGCCGTCATGCGGAAGATCCAGCGAGTCAACGCCGCGGTGAACAAAAATGTCGCGCCCGTGTCGGACATGGATCACTGGGGCGTCGTCGATCAATGGGACTATCCGACCGATGGCAAGGGTGATTGCGAGGATTACGCGCTGCTTAAACGCCGCATGCTGATGGACGAGGGCTTCCCGCGTCAGGCGCTGCTGATGACCGTGGTCAAGGAGGCCAATGGCGACGGCCACGCGGTCCTGACGGTCAAGACCAATCGCGGTGAGTTCGTGCTCGACAATCTCGGGGACGAGGTGAAGGCCTGGAACAGGACGCCCTATCGCTTCGTCAAGCGCCAATCGGAGCAAAACCCCAATGTCTGGGTGTCGATTGGCGCCCCCACCGCCGCGCCGGCCTATGTCTCCAAATAAAGTTCAGGCAACCCTTTGGCGAGGCTGGCGGCGCGACGAGCGCCGCCTTTTTTCGTTTCGCCGCGAGGTTTGACCCGCGCCAAACGGGGGCAGAGGCCCGCGCGGCGTTCGCGGCCCCTTGCACCGCGCCCGGCCGCTATTAGATTCTGCCCAGCCGGCGGCGGATCGGGTCGGCGAGGTGAACCTTGGAGCGGATCATGGGCTGTAATCGGGATTCCCGCATGTCGTCTTCTTTCGCCGGGCGAAGCGGATACTGCGGGCGCATGCACTGGAAACCGTTTGAAATCGCGGCGATGGTTCTCGGATTCATCGTCTTTTGGCCGATTGGATTGGCCATTCTGTTCGCCAAGTTCTGGCAGCGTCAACATGGCCACCAGGGCGATCTTTTCGCCTTCGCCCGCGAAAAGGCTGCGGGTTTTCAGCAGACCTTCTACTCGCAAGCCGGGCTAGGCGGTCAGAGCGCGGCTGCTTCCAGCTGGCGTTCGACCGGCAATGTCGCCTTCGACGAATGGCGCGAAAGCGAACTCGCCCGGTTGGAGGCGGAGCGCCGCAAGCTTGCCGAAGCCGAGCGCGATTTCGCGCAGCATATCGAGGAGTTGCGCCGCGCCAGGGACCGTGAGGAGTTCGAGTCCTTCATGCGCGCGCGAAAGGGCGGGACCGCGTCCTGACGTTCGGGGTTCACGTTTGGGGTTCAATCAAAGAGGCGCCGCGCGGCGAATGCGTTATAAGGCGGCCCATGAGCCCGCCAAAACCCTCCCGCCGCGCCGCCGTCGCGCCCTTCATGGCGATGGAAGTGTTGCGCCAAGCGCGGCGCCTCGAACAGGCGGGACGCCAAATTATTCATATGGAGCTTGGCGAGCCCGGAGCGCCCGCGCCTCTCGTCGTACGCGAGGCGGCCGTCGCGGCGCTGCGGGACGGCCGCCTCGGCTATGGCGAGGCGATGGGCGACGCTGTTTTGCGCGAGCGCATCGCCCGTCACTACGCGGAGCATTATGGCGTGGAGGTCGCGTCCGACCGCGTCATGGTGACCACGGGCTCGTCCGGGGCCTTTCTTCTCGCCTTTCTCGCTGGCTTCGACGCTGGCGCGCGCGTTGGAGTCGTCCAGCCGGGCTATCCCGCATACGCCAATATTTTGGAGGCCCTCGGGCTAAGTCTCGCGCCGATTGAAGTTGGGCCAGAAACGCGCTTCGCGCCGACCGTGGAACTCATCGAGGCCGCGCATCGGCGAGAGCGCCTCGACGGTTTGCTGCTCATGAGCCCAGCCAATCCAACCGGCGCGATGATAGCGCCGGCGGAACTGGAAAAAATATGCGCGTTCTGCGAGGACGCCGGGGTTGTGCTGGTAAGCGACGAAATCTATCACCGGCTGGAGTATGAAGGGCGCGCCGAGACGGCGCTACGCTTTTCGCGCGGCGCGATCGTCGTCAACTCCTTTTCAAAATATTACGCGATGACAGGCTGGCGGCTCGGTTGGGCGATAGCGCCAGCGAGTCTGGCGCGACCTATGGAGCGATTGCAGCAATCGCTGGCCATTTGCGCGCCGACGCTGTCGCAGCGCGCCGCGCTGGCCGCCTTCGACGCTGGCGAGGAACTCGAATCGATCAAGCGAGGCTATGCGCGCAGCCGCTTACTGCTGTTACGCCAACTGCCACGAATCGGACTGCCACTGTTCGCGCCGCCGGACGGAGCCTTTTACGTCTACGCCGACGTTTCGCATCTCACGACTGATTCGGTTCGGTTCTGCACGGACATGCTGGAGGAGATCGGCGTCGCCGTCACGCCCGGCGTCGACTTCGACCGCGCCCGGGGCGCTTCGACCCTGCGAATTTCGTACGCCGGACCGCCGGAGGAAGTGGCCTTGGGCGTCGAGCGGCTCAGCGCCTGGCTGAGCCGCTCGGCTTAATTACCGCTTGTCGCCGCCGAGCGTCGCCCTCGCGCGCTGCCACCAGCCGCCCTTCTTGGGGTGCGCCGGATCGGCCTGGGTGATCACGGTTTCGGTCCGCGCCGGCGGAGGAGCTTCGGGTTGAGCGACCGGCGGCTCGTCGCCGTGCGCGGACGCCCCCGTCCCTTGGCCGTCTATCGCTCGCGCTTGCGCGGGCTCGAGCGCGACAGGAGGCTCGACGGTCTCCCCCCTCGTTGCCGCCTCGGAGACGGACTCGCTAATCTCTATCGTCCGCGATCCCGCCGTCGGCGCCGATTGATCGAATTGCGGCACATGCGCCTCAACGGGCGACACAAAGCTCGCGCTGAGGCGCGCGCCTTCGTCCAGTGGAAAAATCTCGGGCTCCCGGAATTCCGGGGCGAGCGGCGTCGAACGAGTCCAGCGGCCTGGTCCGCGCCCGCGGCCCCGGCCACGCCCTTCGCGCCCCGGAGCGCGACCTTCCTCGATCTGAGCCGGAACCCCCTCTATATGGGCCATGAAGGCCAAGCCTTCGTCGGACGGTTGATCCGCGCCGGGCTGCGCCAACTCTCCAACCTGACCACTTCCGCCGCCGCGACCACGCCGCCGCCGCCGCCGGCGCGAGCGCGACAAGCCTTCGGCGTCTTCCTCGTCCTCTCCGCGCGGCTCCGCGACGGTCTCGGCCACGCCC
>Ga0182014_10002743_pt1 | contig 21780 bp, 14 predicted proteins | sample 612S2DmetaG_FD_120489 | JGI IMG/M metagenome (GOLD analysis project Ga0182014, IMG submission 120489) | Permafrost microbial communities from Stordalen Mire, Sweden - 612S2D metaG | ecosystem: Environmental > Terrestrial > Soil > Wetlands > Permafrost | place: Sweden: Stordalen | collected...
CACAACCTCCGACTTCGAGCAGAACCTCAGCAAGTTCGACTTCAGCTTTGCCGGGGAAGGCTTCGCCGGCTTTGCATGGAGCACGGTCAATACGCAACTGGTGGTGGCCGCGGTCTCGCAGGCTTTTGAAGGGACGCTGGTGGACGCGGTGCTGCCGGGGGAGAGCTACGAGGGTCTGTACTACTCCTTCGACGCTGGCGCCTCCTGGCACATCGCCACCATCTCGGACGGAGAGGGCGCGGATGTACAGGGGCCGAGCGATGCCTTTGCGGGTCCCGACGGCAATGCCGCAACCTCGGTGGTTTGGAACCCGGTGCGCCAGCTATTTATAGCAGCGGTGCGCTACCACGGCTATTACCAATCGGCCGACGGCGTAACCTGGACGCGGCTGGCGGCGCAACCGGGATCGGGGCTGAGCGCGGCCTTTTGCCCCACCAACACCGGTGCCACTGGCTCCATCGCCTGCCCCATCTTTCGCGGAACGCTGGCGGTGAACCCGCTCACCGGCGATACCTTTGCCTGGACGGTGGACGCCAGCAACCAGGACCGGGGAATCTGGCAGGACCAGTGCGCAATGAGTGGGGGCGCCTGCACGAACCGGCTGATCTCTTTTCAGCAGCAGTGGAATTCGGCGTCGCTGGAAACGAGCACGATCTACGGCCCGGCGACCATCGCCAACGGCGACTATAACCTGGCGCTGGCCGCGGTCCCCAATGGACAGGAGACGACACTACTGGCCGGCGCCAACGACTTGTGGAAGACCAACTGCCCTCTGGCGCAGGGTTGCCAGTGGCGCAACACCACCAATTCCACGGTTGGCTTCTGTGCGCAAGTGGGTGAGTTTCAGCACGCGCTCGCGTGGAACACGGCCAATCCGATGGAGGTCTTTGTGGGCAACGATAGCGGGCTGTGGCGCTCGATGGACGGGATCGGCGAGATGGGGCAGGTTTGCGCGGTGAGCGATGCCACCCACTTCCAGAATCTGAACGGGAGCCTGGGATCGCTGGCCGAAGTGGTGAGCATCTCCGCTGTTCAGAGCACGCCCTACACGATGATGGCCGGTCTGGGGGTGAACGGGACAGCGGGCGCAACCGGCGCCTCCGGGCCGACGGCGGACTGGCCGCAGATCCTGGGCGGCGAAGGCGGTCCGGTCGTGATCGACTCCAGAAACAACTTGAATTGGTATGTGAACAACGAGCCGGGAGTCTCCATTTATCTGTGCAACGTGACGTTGCCCTGCACTCCGGCCTCCTTCGGCAGTGCTCCAGTGGTTACCGACGCGGATGTGGGCGGGGATGGGTACACGATGACCCTGCCGGCGCCCTTCCTGGTGGATCCGCTGGATGAGAAGCAGTTGCTGATCGGAACGTGCCGGGTGTGGCGCGGACCGGCCAGTGGCATCGGCTGGAGCGCGGGCAACGCCGTCAGCTCCATTTTGGACAACTCGGCCTCGACCGGCTCCTGCAATGGCGATGCCCTGATTCGCTCGATGGCCGCCGTTGAGCTTCCCATCTCGCAAGCACACCCCGGTGGTGGTGAAGTGGTTTTCGTGGGCATGTACGGCTCAGCGGATGGAGGTTCGCTGCTGCCCGGCCAGGTCTTCAGTGGGACGTATGACGCGGCCGCGGGAAGCTGGTCCGAGTGGCAGGACCTGACCCTGAATCCGGTGACCAACGACAACCACGCGATGAATGCCTACGGCCTGGATATCTCCAGCATCTTCATCGACACACACGATGCTTCCGGCAACACAATCTACGTGACCGTGGACGGTGCTCGCACCAATTACGAGATTGTGCGTTCGGTCTATAGCTCGACCGATGGCGGGGCACACTGGGCGCAACTCACGTCGAACCTACCCGATGCTCCGGTGAACAGTCTGGCGGTCGACCCCCAGGACGCCAATACGGTTTATCTGGCAACCGACGAGGGCGTATATTTCACAACCCAGATTGCCACCTGCGCCAACGCAGCTTCCACCTGTTGGGCGATCTTCGGGAGCGGCCTTCCCGCGGCGCCGGCGGTTCAACTGAGCGCCTCCTCACCGAACTCGCAGGCGCAGGTGCTGGTAGCGGCGACCTACGGCCGCGGCATCTGGCAAACGCCGCTGTGGACGGCGAGTACAGGGCTGACGACTGCCTCTGTAAGCCCTTCGAATCCTGTTGTCTTTGCCGAAACGGTCGCGGTAGGTATGAGCGCTTCGCTGACGGTGATCGTGACGAATACCGGGAGTTTTCCTTTCACCTCGACTGCCTCGCCCGCCATGAGCGCCGGCGACTTCAGCGTAACCACCGACAACTGCGCCCATGCGACCGAGCAGCCGGGCGGGAGCTGCACCCTGGCGGTGACCTTTGCGCCCACCTTAACAGGAACGCGGACGGCCCAGCTGACCATCTTCGGCAACGTCTACGGCGGGCAGTTGCAGACGGTGGAGCTTAGCGGAACGGGAACGCCGGCAAGCGTGGTGACGGTGAGTCCGGCCTCCATCAGCTTCGACCCGGCGCCCGGCCAGAGCTCCTCGTCGCCGCCGGTTGTGGTGGGAACTACCTCCGGCCTCTTCCCGGTGGGAGTTCAGAACGCCGGCAACGCCGCGGTTTCCATCACCGGCCTCACCATAACCCCTCCCTTCGCCATCGCGAGCAACTCGTGCGGTACAAGTGCGCTCCAGCCGCAGTCTTACTGCCAGATTCAGTTGGATTTTGCGCCCACCCAACAGGGCGCGGCGACGGGAACCCTGACGCTGACCGACAGCGCTGGAACGCAGACCGTTTCGCTGAGCGGCTATGGCTGGGCCGCCGCTGCGGATAGCACGCTCCCGTCCGCTCTGCCAAGCTTTGGCGGTGTCGCGGTGGGGCAGTTGTCGCCCGCGCAGACACTCCCGCTCATGAACACCGGAGAGATGATACTGACCGGGATCGCGATCAAGGCCAGCGGCCCGTTCACGGAGTCGGACACCTGCGGCACGCAACTGCCCGGGGGAGCGAGTTGCGCGATCAGCGTGATCTTTGCGCCAACCCAACTGGGTTCGCAGACCGGAACGCTGACGGTCGCCGACGCACTGCGCACCCAGACAGTGGCTCTGAGTGGGACGGGCGTTCAACCGGCGGCGTTCGGCGTCAGCCCGTCAAGCCTGAACTTTGCGGCGCAGCAGGTGGGCGCGGCCGGCTCGTCGCTGGCGCTGACGGTGACCAACACCGGCGGAGCGCCGATGGCCAACGTGGGCTTCCAGATCACGGGCCAGGCCGCTGGCAGCTTTTCGATCGGCACGACGACCTGCGGAGCGACGCTCGCCAGCGGGGCAAGCTGCGCGGTGCAGGTGATCTTTTCTCCAGCCGCCACTGGAGGCAGCGCGGCTACGCTTACGGTTACTTCTTCAACTTCCGGTGTGGCGCCCGTGACGGTGGCGCTGAACGGCACGGGGCAGGTTTGGTCGGGGCTGAATGTGAGCCCGGCGCAACTAACTTTCGCGGTGACCGCCGTCGGCCAGACGAGCGCGGCGCAAACGGTGACCGTGACCAACACCAGCAACGCTTCGTTCGCCGCGCCGGCCTTTGCTCCAACCGCGCAGTTCAGCGTTACGCAAAACACCTGCAACGCCAGCCTGGCCGCCGGCGCAAGCTGCACGGCGGGAGTGGTCTTTCAACCTTCCGCGGTGGGGGCGGCGTCGGGAACGCTGGGCGTCAGCTCGGCTTCTGTGGCAACTCCCGCGACCGTGCTGTTGAGCGGTACCGGCGCGGTGGGTGCTGCGATCCAGGTTTCGCCCACGGCCATCGTCTTTGCCACGACGGCGCCCAACGCCATCGGCAGCCCAACCACGGTGACCGTAACCAATACCGGGATGTCGGCCAGTCTGACGAGCATAGCGCTGGCGGTTTCGGCGGGTTTCCAGATCGTGAACAACACCTGTCCTGCGTCTCTCGCACCTGGCCAGAGCTGCACGGCAGGCATCGAGTTCGCTCCCACCAGCGCCGGCGCGCAGACGGGAAGCCTCACGGTGACCAGCAGCGCGGCGGCAACCGCATCCGTGCCTCTCTCCGGGATGAGCCTCGATTTCACCCTGACGGTCGTCGGCTCGTCCAGTCAAACCGTAGCCGCCGGCCAAACCGCCAGCTACACACTGGCGATCACTCCGCTGAACGGTTCAGGAGGAACATTTACCTTCGCCTGCGGAACGCTGCCCGCCAATGCTCTTTGCCTCTTCAACCCGGCGACCGAAACGCTGAACGGGGCGACCGGCAACGTGACGGTGGAGATCTCAACCACCAAATCGACGGCTCAGTTGGAATATCCGCCGGCGTGGCGCGTTCTTCCGCTGGTCTGCGGGCTGGTCTTGCTGCCATTTGGATGGAGGCGGCGGCGCAAGATCCTGTTGCTGGCGGCGCTGCTTTTGGTTCTGGCGGGTGGAGTCTCCAGTTGCACGAGCTCCGGCGGCGGCTCGGGCGGTTCTGGCGGGCAAGGCGGCTCCAGTGGAACCCCGGCGGGGACATATTCGATTCCTGTGTCCGCCGCTGCGGCCGGAGTGCAGCACAGCGTGACCTTGACGTTGACGGTGGACTGACCCGGTGCGCCTCAAGGCAGTCGCATTAGAAATCGAAGTCGATCGCATTGGATATATTCCGTCGCGGACAATCCTCGTCCCGGAGGGACGACACGAAGTTAGCCCAGGGCGGAAGCCCTGGGTAGGCCACCAATCCATCGATGGCGCCCCGGAGGGGCGCTGCGAAATGAACCGGAAACTCCTCTCGAATCCATGTGCGATAGTCCAACCGATGTGCCCGCCTCGCAAACGGGGTCGAAGCCGGGACGGGCTATACTCTATCTTCGGGAGATTGTCGGGAGCGGCAGGAATGGAATCGCCGCGAGGCAGGTGACCAGGTCTCTGACCGTATGAGGTTGTACCAAATCTGGGTGCCCCAGGTCCCGATTTTGGGACCTGGGATAGCTTGATCTCAAGGTGCGAAATCATTTGGCCACAGATTTCGGGACGGGGAAGGGAACTGAATGACCGCAAGGGTAACCGTGGAAGACGTGGAGCGCGTGGCCGAGCTGGCGCATCTGGAGCTCGAGCCGGAGGAGACTCCGCGCATGTTGCATGACCTGAACGCCATACTCGACCAGGTTGCCGAGCTGAACGAGCTGGATACGGCCGGAGTAGTTCCGCTGGCGCAGGTGAGCGAGCTGCTGACCGAGGCGGGCGCAGGGGGTTTGCGCGCCGATGCGCTGCTGCCATCGCTCGATCGGGCTACCGTGCTATCGCAGGCTCCGGAGACCGATCAGGCCTTCTTCAAGGTGCCCAAGGTGATTGAGCGGTAGGGAGGGTACTCTGGTGTGGAAAGAGTACAGGCGGATCAAGCTGAGACTTATCGTTATGGTCTTAGGGTAGATGCCGTTCGGATTTCTATTACTGAAAATATCCTCTTTGAACTGTAGATTGGAGCCTGTTTCTTTCTTGTTGGTCGCTTATTTGGTGTATCTGATGGTTACACTAATGCAATATCAGTTATACCGATGCCCAAATTGCGGAGTATCACTTTGGATGCAGCAAATCCGTCGCCGAACATGTCGTACATGCGGTATTCCGATCAACCCTTCAACACGCAAGGCATAACATCGAGGCACGGGAAGGAACTTTCGATTGTCCAACGAAGCCAAAGCAGCTGAATCCTTTGTAGAAACGCCCAAGACTCTGGCTGAGCTGCGCGCCGATCTGACCGCTGGCCGCGTGAAGGCTGTGGATCTGGCCGCCGGTTACTATGAGCGCATCGCGCAGATCAATCCGCGGTTGAATGTCTACCTGAGCCTGACCAAAGATCGCGCGATGGAGCAGGCGGAGCGTATGGACTCGCTGGCTGCCAAGGGCGATCCGCTGCCCGCGCTGGCGGGCGTGCCCATGGGCATCAAAGACGTGCTGGTGATGCGCGGCGCTCCGGCCACGGCGGGGTCGAAGATTCTGGAGGGCTACCGGCCCCCATACGATGCCACGGCGGTCGAGCGGCTTGAGGCGGCGGGCGCGGTGCTGCTGGGCAAGCTGAACTGCGACGAGTTTGCCATGGGTTCGTCGACCGAGAACTCGGCCTACGGGCCGGTGCGCAATCCGGTGGATACGGAGCGGGTTCCGGGAGGATCGAGCGGCGGTTCGGCGGCAGCGGTGGCGGCCAACATGGCTGTTGCCACGCTGGGGTCGGACACCGGTGGCTCGATCCGTCAGCCGGCCAGCTTTTGCGGAGTGGTGGGCGTGCTGCCGACCTACGGGCGGGTCTCGCGCTACGGGCTGATCGCCTTTGCCTCGTCGCTGGACCGCGTGGGGCCGCTGGCTGCGAATGTCCGCGACGCGGCCACGCTGCTCGGCGTGATCGCAGGCCACGATCCCAAGGACGCCACCAGCTCGGCGACGCCTGTGCCGGACTTTGCTGCCGAGAGCGAGAAGCCAGTCGCCGGCCTGCGCATTGGCGTGCCCGCTGAGTACTTTGCCGAGGGCCTCGATGGGGAGGTGCGCGCGGCCATCGAAGCCGGAATCGCCGCGCTGGATGCGGCGGGCTGCACAGTCAAACAGGTCTCGCTGCCGCACACGCGCTACGCTGTCCCAACCTATTACCTGATCGCCACGGCGGAAGCCAGCGCCAACCTGGCCCGCTTTGACGGCGTCCGCTATGGGCCGCGCTCGAAGAACTCGGAGACCTTGGCGGATATGTACCGGCACTCCCGCGACGAGGGATTCGGCGCCGAGGTCAAGCGCCGCATTCTGCTGGGAACCTACGCGCTGAGCGCGGGCTATTACGACGCCTACTATCTGAAGGCCCAGCAGGTTCGCCGCATTCTGGCCGAGGAGTTTCTCCGCGCCTTCGATACGGTCGACGCGATCGTGACGCCAACCGCGCCCACGGCGGCCTTCATGCTGGGCGAGAAGGCGGACGATCCGCTGGCCATGTACCTGGCCGACATTTACACGGTCACGGCCAGCCTGGCCGGCATCTGCGGTGTGACGGTTCCCTGCGACGCGACCAAGGCGGGGTTGCCGGTGGGGATGCAGGTGCTCGCCCGCCACTTCAATGAGGGAATGGCCTTTCGCGTGGCGCGGGCGGTGGAGGCGGCGCAGGGTTAGAATTCTGTTGATAGAGGAGCGGGGTTGGTCAAAGCCCGCCCTCGGGGTCAAGGGCCCAACGTGTGTTGAATAAGTTTTCTGCGCGGCTGTCGCAGCGATGTTTCATTCCCACCGGATTTGCGCCAACATCTCAGGAGCAACAGCATGAGAGTCGGCGAGCGGATTGCAGTTTTAGTCATTGTGGCGTCGTTTGCGGCGGTTCCGGCGGCTTTTGCCGCCCCGCGCAAGGCGCACACGGTTGTTCTGGGCGCGGTGCGGCGCGTGCCGTACTCGAAGGCTGGCGACCCGGCGGGCGCGCTGGCCGGCGAGAGCGAGCTGAAGATTCGCGCGCTGTTAATCGACGGCGCGCTGAAGGAGTGGACCACGGGCGATGCCCACGACGTGACCGACCGCAGCTTCGCGGTGCGGCGGGCGATCCGGCTCAACGACGCCTTGCCCAGCGACAAGCCTGCAACCGGCGACAAATCCAGCGACAAGCCCGCTTCTGCAGCCAGCCGCTGGGTCTGGCAGCGGGGCCCCTGGCTGCTGGTGGATCGCACGACCGGCCATGCGGCGGCCTTGAAGTTGCCGGAGTACGATCCCGGCGTCAGCCAGGTGAGCTGGTTCCGCGACTACGCCGCCTACTGCGGTGTCACGGCCAGCGGCAAGAGCTTGTATGCCGTTGTGGCCCAGGTGGCGGCGCGCAAACCGGTGCTGGCCAAAAAGCTGGCCGCCTTTGATCCGCAAAGCCATCCTGAGCCTGCCTGCGGCGCGGCCGAATGGCAGCGCGAGCCGCTGCGGATTACCTTTCATCCGGCTGGCAGGGATGCCGCCAGCTTCGACGTGATTCCCGGCTCTGCGGTGCTGGTGGAGGAGGCCGGTGACGAGCCTGAGGCAGCGGCTCCCGCCGTGAAGTAGCATGGCGGCGAAGTCGCAAACTCCGGCCGCCTAGGCCGCAACCGGGCTGTCAGGCTCTGGGGAAGACAGTCTGGTGGGTCGAAATGCTTCTGAGACTGGAATGCGGCGAGGCTGCAGCCGCCTTCTGGCGGTGCTTGGCCAAAAGGGATGCGAAGCGGCGATCCTCCAGAAGAAAGTTCCAAAGCACCCAAAGCAGGAAGGCTACCGCAAGAGCTACTGGAACAAGCAAAAGCGCGATAGTGCCGATCTCGGGCATAGGCTTGACTCCCTTTCCCGCATTCCAGATTCAGGCCGGATCTTCGCCGTGCGCCTGGAGTGCGGAACCTTACTTCTTTAGCAAACACCGCATGTGGTAAGGACGGGGTAGATGATCCGTAAAACCTTTGTAAGGGGCTGGCAAAGCGGTGGAAATGCGCCGGTTATTGCGGGTGGGGAGCCGATTTAAGGAAGCTGCGCCTTGACACGCAACAGCCCGCGCGTTTCTTATCATTGAGGGCATTCTTCCGGAATTTGCGCCGAAGTGGCACGGGTGAACTGTGCGAATTCCGAAGTTGGACTTCCAGATCGGGGTACCGGAAGAGGGCCGTGTCGAGCAGGAAGCGGACGGCGGTTGGATTCCATAGGTAGTCGCGGGCGCGGTTTACGATTCTTTCTTAAATGCCTGCGGCAACCGGGCGATCCGGCCTGAAGTCTGGCCAGAGCCTGGGCCGGGCGCAACCGGCGGTCTGGATCAAGCCGAGTCTATTCCCGGAGACAAGTTTCTTGTGGCTGCCGGCTCAAAGCCGGGGGCAAGTAAAGGATGAGTGTGGCGACGAGTTTGGCATTTTGGGCGGCAGCACCCGCAGGAACAGGTGGGGGCGCCATCGGGTTTCTGCCCATATTCCTGTTGATTCCGGTGCTCTATTTCGTGATGATCCGCCCCCAGCAGAAGCGGCAGAAGGAGTGGCAGCAGATGCTGGGCTCGATCAAGACGGGCGACCGGATCACCACGGCCGGAGGCATTCGCGGCATCATCGTCTCCATCAAAGACGATGTTATGGTGATCCGCGTGGCGCCGGACGGCGTCAAGCTGGAAGTGGCCAAGAACGCGATCGCCTCGGTGACCACGCAGGACGGGCCTTCGGGCTCTTGATTTTTATGACAGGATTTTAGTCTTCTGGACTAGAGAAACGGGACGATGAAGAAGAATCTCAAAAACAAAGTTGCCCTGATTGTTGTGGTCCTGGCGATATGCGTCTACGGCATCGTCGGAGTGCCCTCGGGGGTGAGCGGCAAGGCACTTACTCAGGCCATCGGCCAGCGGATTCACCTTGGATTGGATCTGAAAGGCGGCGCACACTTGATCTTGCAGGTGGTGGTCAAGGAGGCGGTCGGCGCCGAGACGGACAATACCGTGACGCGCGTCCAGCAGGAGTTGAAGACGGCCAACCTGAGCTTTTCGCAGGTCTTCAAGCCCGATCCAAACAAGCCGGAGACGATACGCGTCGAGGGTGTTTCAGCGGCCAACTCCAGCGCTGTTCGTTCGCTTCTGGATTCGAAGTACTCCAACGAGTACGACCTGAACAGCGCGGACAATGCCTTCTCGCTGACCATGAAGCCGATGATCGAGACGGCTTTGGAAAAGAAAACCGATCAGCAGGCCATCGAGGCCATTCGCGACCGTGTGGATGCGCTGGGGGTCAGCGAGCCGCAGATTCAGGAGTACGGCCTGGGCGACAACCAGATTCTGGTGGACTTGCCGGGCGTGGAAAACGAGAGCCAGATCGAAGCCATCATCCAGGGTACGAACCGCCTTGAGATTCACGCCGTGGCCGGCGGTCCTTACAAGGATGAGCAGGAAGCAACAGCCAGTCAGGGAGGCAGTATTCCGCCGGATGATGAGCTGAAGAGCTTCTCCGGCGTGACGGAGAACGGTTCAAGCGGCGAAGAAGCGCAGAGCGTGTACGTGCTACAGCGGGAATCGATTGTGGCCGGAAACAACTTCCGCTCCGCCGATCCGGGTACCGATTCGAACACCGGGCAGCGAAATGTCCGCTTTACGCTGACCAACGAGGCCGGCGACCGCTTCTACGAATACACCAGCAAGAACGTGGGCCAGAGAATGGCGGTGGTCATGAACGACCGCGTCCGCGAGGTGGCTGTTATCGAGAGCGCCATTCGCGACTCCGGCGAAATCAGGGGCAGCTTCTCTCCGGATGAGGTTGCCGGGCTGTCGAAGCTGCTGCGCACAGGCGCTCTTCCAGCCTCGTTAAAGCAGCTCGAAAAGCGATTTGTGGGCGCGTCGCTGGGTGCCGATTCCATCAGGAAGGGCGTGACTGCGGCCATTGTGGGCCTGGTGGTGGTAATGGCCTTCATGCTCATCTATTACCGGGGATCTGGCGTCAATGCCGATCTGGCGCTGCTCTTGAACTTGATTATCCTGCTGGGCTTTATGGGCGTTTCCAGCTCGACGCTGACCCTGCCCGGAATTGCCGGAGTGATCTTGACCATAGGCATGGGCGTGGACTCGAACGTGCTGATCTTCGAGCGTATCCGCGAAGAAGTGCGGTCGGGCAAAGCGGCAGCCGCGGCCGTCGATCAGGGCTTTGCACATGCCTGGGTCACCATCGTCGATACCCACGTGACAACCATCGTCTCAGCGGCCATTCTCTTTCTCTTCGGCACCGGGCCGGTGAGGGGATTTGCCACCACCCTGACCGTCGGTCTGGCGGCCAACCTCTTTACGGCGGTCTTCGTCTCGCGGGTGATCTTCGATGCCCACCTGAACAATTTGAAGCCCGGTGAAGCAGTTTCCATTTGATTAGGGACTAGGGACTAGGGACTAGGGAATAGGGACTAAGGACTAAGGGACAAACAGCCTGTGGTGAAAGTTGGTTTTGAAAGGGCATGACTTTAGTCGTGCCGCAAACGCAATAGAATGAATGTCGGGCTTTAGCCCCTGCGGGATGTTTCCGGCGGCCTTGACTTTCACCACGGGCCGTTAAATACGGAGTACAGAACCTGTTGAATCGCCGATATAGAACTGCCGATCGGCGGACTTGAAGGAATCGAACGCCGGAGCCAAACAGGTTCCGGCACAGGAAAGCGGAGAGAACCAGTGGAATTTTTTCGCAGCGTGAATGTGGACTGGCTGAGGCTGAAGTGGTATTTCCTCGCCTTCTCATTGATCTTCAGCGTGGCCGGCCTCATCTCGATGGGCGTGCACTTGAAGCAAATCGGCAGCCCGGTGCCCCTTGGAGTGGACTTCAAGGGCGGCACGCAGGTGCAGATGCGGTTTGACCAGACTCCGGATACTAACCGGATTCGCCAGGCCATGGCGGCGGCGGGTATCAAGGATGCAAGCATCCAAACCATCACGGGCGTCGATGATCCCAGCAAGAACGAAGTCCTAATCAGCCTGCCTGAGCAGCAGGATGAAGCCTCGCTCGATGCCGGTCGCCAGCAGATTATGGATGCGCTGCGTTCGCACTACGACAGCACCATTGGACCAAGCAACGTTCGCAACGTCCAGGTGGTCGGCCCGACGGTGGGCAGGCAGTTGGAAAAGCAGGCCTTGCTGGCCACGCTTTATTCGATGGCAGGCATGCTGGTCTACCTCTGGTTCCGCTTCCAGCTCATCTACGGCGTGGCGGCGGTGGTCGCCTGCTTCCACGACACGCTCATCACCGTCGGCGCCTTCGCGCTCACCAACCAGGAGATCAGCCTGACCGTGATTGCGGCCATTCTGACCCTCGTAGGCTACTCGATGAACGACACCATAGTCGTCTTCGACCGCATTCGCGAGAATCTGCGCCTGAGCCGCCGCGAGTCGCTGCCCGACGTGGTCAACCGCAGCATCAACCAGACACTGAGCCGGACCGTGCTGACCTCGGGTTTGACCTTCCTGACCGTGTTGTCTTTGTACCTTTTTGGCGGGCAGGTTCTGAGCGGCTTTTCATTTGCGCTTGTAATCGGTATTCTCATTGGTACATATTCATCCATCGCTATCGCCGCGCCCATGCTGGTGGCGTGGCAGGAGTGGCGGGCGAGCCATGGCCAGGCGGCGGCCCTGCCGGCCGCGAAACGCGCCAGAGTCTAGACCATTTTTGACCAGACATTGCGCCCATTTTGTGGGAGGCTTTGCAAGGATGGCCCGGCTCTGATAAGGTGGAAAACGTTTGAGTTGTAGATTGTATTTGGTTGGGAACATTTCAAGATCACGCGGTGTCTAATTTAGAAGTAACCAACACCCGATTCGAGGCTGGCAATGTTTGAAGATTCCACATTTGAATCCATGGGGCGGATCAAGACCAAGAGCGGCCGCTGGATGGTTGTGACGGCCATTCTCAATGGCTCCGTTCTATTGGCGATGATCCTGTTCCCGCTGATCTATCCTGATGCGCTGCCCAAGGCAATGATGCTGACGCAACTGGTTACGCCGCCACCTCCTCCACCGCCTCCTCCGCCACCGCCTCCGCCAGAGACAGTCCACGTGGTTCGCGTGCAGTCGGAGATGATGAACAATCAGTTGACTGCTCCTACCCGGATTCCGCACGACATCAAGATGGTGGCCGAGAAGGAAGCGCCGCCGACCTCCGGCTTTGGCGTGGCCGGCATGGAAGGCCTGGGCGGTAGCCAAAGCGGCGTGATTGGCGGCTTGTTTGGTGGCCAGGGCGGTCCCAAGGTACAGGCGGCGGTTCCCAAGAAGGTGAACATCTCGGCCGGCGTGGCGGTTGGCATGCTGCTTTCGAAGACCCCGCCCATCTATCCTCCCATCGCCAAGGCAGCTCGCGTCTCTGGCACGGTGGTGTTGCAAGCCACCATCTCCAAGACCGGATCGATCGAGAACCTGCACGTCGTCAGTGGACCGGCGATGTTGCAACAGGCTGCCATGGATGCCGTGAAGACCTGGCGTTACAGGCCCTACCTGCTTAATAACGAACCGGTGGAAGTGGACACCACGGTCAACGTGATCTTCACTCTCGGCGGATGAACTCTTCTTCTGGCTCCCTGCGCTTTTGGCAGGGAGCCTCGCTTTTGACACGAATGCGAATCGGCAAGGATACGCATTCCCTGCAACCGTTCGCTGCGGCGGACAATTCCAGTTCACAAGAAACTCCTTAGGAGGAACGATTCAGTGATTCTCGCTCAGCTCGCACATTTTGCTTCGCACACGGTCAGCAGTCTGGCCCTCTTTCAGGAAGAGCAGGCGGTTGGCTTCAGCCCCATTCAGCTATGGACAAACATGGGATTGCTGGTCCGCTGCGTGGTCATCGTTCTGCTCATTGAGTCGATCTGGTCGCTGGCTGTGATGATCGACCGTTACCTGTACTTCTCCGCTGCCCGCAAGCAGTCGCGCGAATTCGCGCCCAGGGTTGCCGGCGCGCTGAAGGACAGCAAGCTCGAAGAAGCCATCAAGATCGCGGATCGCAACAAGAAGTCTCACCTGGCAGAGGTTGTTACCGCCGGTCTGCAGGAGTTCCGCAGCTCAGCCGGTTTGCCGACCGAGGAGACGATTGCCAGCTCGGGCCGCGCATTGGAGCGGGCAGAGGCCATCGTGCACGCCAAGCTGAAGAGGGGCCTTTCCGTTCTGGCCACCATCGGCGCAACCGCGCCCTTCGTTGGACTGCTCGGCACGGTCATCGGCATTCTGCACGCCTTCCAGCAGATCGCCACGCAAAAGATCGCGGGCATCGGCGCGGTTGCCGGCGGCATCTCCGAGGCGCTCGTGACCACGGCCTTCGGGTTGTTTGTGGCCATCCCGGCCGTTATGGCCTTCAACTACTACACCGGGCGTGTCGAGAACTTCGACGTGGAGATGGATAACTCCTCCAGCGAACTGGTCGACTACTTCATCAAGCAGAGCCACAGATAGTAGGCGGATCTCTCGGTAAGAGCGGGAATTATCTTGGGAGGGCGGCAGAGCATGGTTCTCTTCCGCCCGCCCGTTTGAACCTCGCGCCGCTTAGGCATTGGCAGCAACGCCGGAGGCCATCCGGACTAAAAAACTCTGGCACGGAGCCCAACAATGGGAATTTCGGTTCGCAACGAAGGCGGTAGGGTTAATTCAAGTATCAACGTCACCCCCATGGTCGACGTCATGCTGGTTCTGCTGATCATCTTCATGGTCATCACCCCCATGCTCCAGAACAAGGTATCAGTCGATATGGTCAGTGTCGACAATCCCACCAACATGCCGGATGCCGACAAGGAAGACGCCATTGTCGTCGCGGTTACGCGGGACGGCGGTGTGTTTCTGGGACAGAACAAGGTTGCCGTCGATCAGCTGGGCGGCATGGTTCGCGACAAGCTCGCCGACAAGCCTGGCAAGACGATCTTTGTGCGCGCCGATGCGCGCGCGCAGTATAAGGCGGTTGAAGACGCCATTGACGCAGTGCGTTCCGCCGGGGTAGACGACGTGGGGCTGTTGACCCAGAAGCGCGAAGCCGGCCAGGCGGCAGGTCAGTAATCCCGTCCGCGGGCTGACAGATAACGATTTCTAGGAAGCGAGGAGTTTTAAGCCATGTCAATGACAACTGGTGGGGGCGCGGGAGGCTACTCGTCCGACATCAATGTAACCCCGATGATCGACATTCTGCTGGTGCTGCTGATCATCTTCATGGTGATCGTGCCGACCACGCCCAAGGGTCTGGATGCGCTGGTGCCCCAGCCGCCCAAGACTCCGCAAAAGCAGGATAATCCGATCGACCGCACGATCGTGGTGCAGGTACTCTACCGCCCAGGCGCGCCGCCGGCCTACAAGATTAACGAGACCGACTACGCCAAGCGGGATCTGCTGCCGAAGCTTACGGATATTTACGCCAACCGCGCGGAGCGCGTCATGTTTGTCAGGGGCGATGACAACGTGGACTTCCGTTACGTGGCCGAGATCATCGATTTGGGCAAAGCGGCCAACGTAGATCACATCGGGTTGATGACGCCTAAAATTATGGCCGGCCAGTAGCCGGTTGCCTGGGGGCATTTCGTCCCTGGGCGGCGAGAAAAGCCGGCGCTGTCCGGGCCGGTCCCAAGGTTGGCGGCTCAGTCCGGGGCAGTCTAAGAGGGCCGGAAACAGGAGTACAATTCTGTCATCCTGGTTTCGGAAACTCCCTCCCGCGGCCAGCTTTATAAGATTCCAGGCGCGTGATCGTTATATGCCCGCCTCAAGGAGAAGGATACGAAAATGAATGGACCCGCACGTATTACGGCGCTTGCGGTCGCCCTGGCCGGCATGGTGATTGCCATGAGCGGGTGCGACAAGCTTAAAGCACGCGACCAATTGAACAAAGGAGTGGATGCTTACAAGAGCGCCCGCTACGAAGAGGCGATCGGACACTTCCAAAAAGCCACGCAACTCGATCCGGAGCTGCCGATGGCAAAGAGTTATCTGGCCACGGCGCTGGCCCAGAACGTGGTGCCTGGTTTGGAGACGCAGGAGAACCTCAATACCGCGCAGCAGGCGATCGACATCTTTCAGGAGGTTCTTTCAAAGGATCCAAGCGACGTCAATAGCATGAAGCAGATTGCCGGCCTTTATCTCAGCATCAAGAAGCTGGACGATGCCAGGGCATGGCAGAAGAAGGTGCTCGCCGTCGACCCGAAGGATCCAGAGGCTGCCTATACTGTTGGCGTGATCGACTGGACGCAAGCTCACCTGAATACGTTGAAGGCGCTGGCAACTGCCGGCCTGAACGACGATGGCGAGGGCAACGTCAAGGCTCCCAAGCAGGTGATGGGGCCTCTCAAGGCTCAGAATGGCCCGCTGGTTGAGGAGGGCCTCCAATATCTGAACCAGGCGTTGGCCAACCGGCCCAATTACGACGACGCCATGCAGTATTTGAATCTGGTCTACCGTTGCAAAGCTGACGTGGATTTCGGCGACTCCGCCGCGGTCACCTCCGATGTGGCAACGGCCAAAGATTGGGTCCAAAAGTCGATGGGTACGCGCAAGGAAAACGAAGAGAAGAAGAACAAGGGGCCGGGCGGCATTACCCTGGATTCGAGCGGCAACCTGAAGTAGTTACAGCAGCTTAACGGCACAAGACAACGGCCTCCGGAGTGCCCGGGGGCCGTTGTTCTTTTTCGTTCGTTCCTCGAAAGCAATTCTCCTATAGGTATAGAGTCTTGGGTCCCCACTCTCGCCGCGTTCTTGTTTTTGCGGCTAGGGTGGGACGCAACTACCCATTCCAGCAACGGGAGAGATGCTCTATATCGATCACGTCTTACCGGCTTGCTTCAAGCCCGGTGGCCAGAAGCCGCTTCAGGCGGCTTGCGAAGCCCGCCACACGATTTGTCCTGAGCAGACCAACCCTCCCGGCATGTTACGTCCAGAGATGAACAGACCGGTAATAGTACAACTGCGCCGTGCCCCACCCATTTCGCGCTCTTTGTGAAATGAGTGGGAAACCACAGACGTTTGGGGTTCGTGCTTTCCCACCCTTGCGACAGACTGCATACCGCAGATCCTTCGACTCGCTCCGCTTGCTCAGGATGACAGCAAAGATGGGGCCGGAGGTTGGTTGGAGATGCCAAAATCGCTTGTTCATGAGAAGTGCTGCTATTGTGATGCAGCCGGATAAGCTGAACTGCCCGCAAATCCTGCATCGTTCCTGTTTATTGCCATGCGATGGAGACAAGAGGCCTGCAGAGCCGTCCAAGCGATAGCTTGAGGGTGGCAACTTCCGTCTTCAGATCGGTTTGCGGGAAAGATAACGCCGGGAAGCTATAAAGATGGAACCGGGCCAATTGAGTTCGGCCCGGTTCCATCCGAAGTGAATCCGCCTCAGTGCGCGTCTTCCTTGAGAATCTGATCGGCCAGGTAGTTGTGGATCTTGGCCTCGTCGTGGAGCATCTCGAGATAGGCGTTTCTGAGCAGTTGCGCGCGGCCCTCGTGCAATAGCTGATGAATGGCCTGCTGCACGCGCGGGTCGTGCAATTCGCGCTGGCCGGCCTGCTCGCGCGCGATTAACTTGTAGATCGCGTACCCGATCGTCCGGTGCCCTGGGTTCGCAGGGTCGTAGATCGGTAGAATATCCGTGATCTGATTCGGCTTGAGCTTGCTGATGGCATTGTAAGCATCGGGGTTGCTGTGCAACGCAGATTCAGCCACGAAGCCCATGTCGCCGCCATTCGAACTGGTGTTTCCATCCTCTGAGAAGTTCATGGCCAGCGCGCCGAAGTCCTCGCCGGAGTCGAGATGCTGATGGATAGCCTGAATCTTCTTCTTGGCATCGGCGTCACCAGCGGCCTTGTTGTTCTGCAGGTTGCCGGTCTGCGGTGCGGGTCCCGAGGTCACAACAATCTGTGCCAGGTGATATTGAGGTTCAATCAAATTGAAATCCGCTTTATGCGCGGAGTAATAGGCGGCGATCTCGGCGTCGGTGACGTTGATCTTCGACTCGATCTCCTTGTTGAGCAGCTTGGTCTTGGTCAGTTGCCGGCGCATGTCGCGCTTGAAGTCGGCCTCGGTAAGATTCCGCTGCTTGAGCAGCTTTTCGAAGTCCTCCTGCGTATAGGGCGCCTTCATCTCGGTGAACTTGGCGTTGACGTCCTCATCGCTGGCGGCGAGGGTGAGCTTCGCTGCCCGCTGCTGCAGGATCTCGTCGTCGATCATCTGCTTCAGAATGTTGAGTTTGACAATCTCTGCCTGTTCAGGGGAGGGCTGCTGCGGGTTGTCTCCAAGGCTTGCCGCATAATACTTGTCCAGGTCGGCGCGAAGGATCTCCTTGCCGTTCACGGTGGCCATCACATCGGGCGCCGGCGAATGTTTGCAGCCTGCGACAGGAGCCAGCAAAGCGCAGCCGCAAAGAACGAGAACAGCTAAATGGCGCCGGTCAGAAAGAAACGATTCGACTTGCAACTTGTACTCTCCTACGTGGGGAGAAAACTCCCCGGCAATCAAGGATAAATCCACAGGGCAACGCGGCGATAGAGCAATCTGAGGCTTGTCGCGAGGCGGGGTTGATGTATGCAAGCGGCTCGATCCTCAGAATTAAGCCGCTTTGCCAGATTCCAGCCGCAACCGGTCGCCCTCCCAAAGAACGGCCCGGCGGCTGAAGAACTACCTTCCGCTCCCAGCTGGCTGAGGCGGAGTGACCGGAGCGCCGGGGGGAGAAACGCCTGCGGCCTTCAGAGCGCGGTCGATCACCACCCATAGCTTGTCCTCCGGAATGGCGCCATCGATACGTTCTCCGTCGACAAAGAGCGCGGGCGCGCCGTCGATCTTGAGATCTTCTCCTTCACGGATCGAGGCTCGCACCTGGCTTTCGTCCTGCGCGGTAAGGCAGGTGTCGAGCTTGCTAGGGTCGAGTTTGGCCAGCGTCGCCTCCTGGCGGGCGATGCGATTCAGGGCGTCAAAGCTCTTTTCCGGGTTGCGGTCCGGGCCACTGATCTCGTCGCCATGGGCGTGAAGGTAATCGACGTAGCTCCAATAAACATCGCTGCTCTGCGTTGCCAGGCAGTTGGCGTCGACCGCCGCGTGCGTGGCCCAGGGATGCAACTCGGCGAGGGGAAAATCCTTGTAGATGAAACGGACCTTGCCCTTGTAATGTTCCAGCGTGGTAGGAAAGAGCGACTGATGCATGCGGGCGCAGTAGGGGCATTCAAGGTCGTCGAAGTTGACCACGGTGACTGTGGCGTCGTGACTGCCGCGGATGGGGCGGCCTGCGACGTCGATAGCAAAGACCGGATCCTTGAAGAGATCGAAGCTCTCAAGGCGCGCCAGCGTCTTTCCGTCGGTGGAGATGAGGAAGTCGATCACTTGCTGCTTTTGAGCGTGAGAGAGCGTAATGGGCAGCGTCTCATAGCCGGGAATCTGGCTGGGCTTGCGCGTGCCCAGGGTTACGGAGACGTCCGGCGGCACATTGAATTGAGAACGGACCAGGACCTCGATATGACGGTTGAGCACCATATCAGACGGGGCGGTTTGGGCTTTGCAGCCGACGGCCATGCAGAGCGCCAGCAGGCCGGTCAGAAAACGAATGTGGGACAAGTTGAGTTCCTCTCAAGAAAGAATACCTCAGTGGGGCGAAACTGGCCGGTGGAGCGAACAATTGGACAGGCAATAACAAGTTGACGCGCCAGCGCCGTAAAGGCAAGCAGGGGTGGGTCCGTAGGTTATTGTTCATGCCAGAATGAAGGCGCATGGAGCAAACGAGCAGGGGTGGCGGCTTCAGTAAGCGGGCGGCAGCGTGGGGTCGCGGAAGACGGAGTTGGAGCGGCGGATGTCGCCGACGGAACCGAAGTTGGCCAGGGTGAAGCTGTACAGATATTGGGTTTCGTCGCGGACCGAGCCAAGCTGAAAGCGGCGGTAACCGAAGGTAAGGCCGCAGCAATTCCAGTTGTAGGTGGCCTGCGCGCCGCCATATTGCAACTGGCCAAGGACAAAGTCGTATCCCGCATTGGCAGCGAAGTTGAAGCCTGCGCCGCTGGGCTTGCCGATGGAGAGAAATGGCTGCACCTGCTGGCTTTGGATGGTGGAGGCGGTGCTGCCGTTCTCGTCCACGGCGTTGAGCAGGGCGTGGCCCACGCCAACGGTGGTGCGGCCCCAACTATAACCAGCGAAGATGTTATCCGCGTCCAGCCGCCCTCCCTTGGGGTCGTAGTCCAGATCCCACTCGACTCGCAGGTTGTCAACAGCCTCAAACCGCATGCGCGAGGTAACCGGCGCGAGGTTGCGCGCGGAGGTAAGGAAAGCGATCCCGGTCAGATCCAGAGTCGAGTCGAAGACGTTGCGCCGGTTGGAAATGATTGCGCCGCCGAAGTTGGGGTCGATGTAGAACTTCTGGGCAATCTGCCAACTGGCCCACTCGCGCGGCTTGGAGGGGCATTCGCCGGAGGGCAGCACCTCTTCGGGGGCGCAGCGGCGGGGAGCGATGGGGCGCAGGTAGAGGCGCTGGGTGAGCGAGTAGCCCACCTCGTCGGTGTTTGTGGCGATGTCCGTCGTATCCACAAAGAGCACATTCTGGGCCTTGGCGCCGATGCCGCCGACGAAGCGCCAGGTCAGTTCAGGCTCGATGACGTGGCGCAACTCCCGGTTCCATCCGGCGACCCTGAAGTCGCGCTCGAAGGTCGGCGGCCGAATGTCCACGGAGGCCTGGAAATCGGTGCGGTTGAGCGAGTCATGGCTGATGGAAGGAGTGCCGCTTCGAGTGTTCGTCAGGTCGGGAGTCTGGCTGATGGTGTACATGGTGTCGCGCAGCGCGGCCTCGGGAACCACACTCCAGCCCCCGGCCGAAAAAGGCAAGGAGAGATGAGGGTAAAAGTCGATGCGGCCCACGTTGCGGGCGTGGAAGTGGGGCTCGGAGCGGTTCAGGTAGCTGAGCGACGATTGAAGCCCCCAGTAAAGATTCGAAGCGAACAATGGTCTGTCGAGCACATCGTAGCGCAGGTTGGGCAGGTGCATGATTCTGGCTTCGTCGCCATTGCTGGAGCTGGCGAAGGTCTGAAAGCGGTCAAGCACCACCGACGGGATGAAGCCGTTGTGCTCGTGGGTGACCGAGAGGTCGCTGGCCACCTCGGAGCTGACGGCCTGGGAGTAGTTGTCGTTGAAGACCAGGCGGTAGAGGTAGCTGGAGAGATACTCCACGACTCCGGCGACGCGTGTGTTTGAAGTCAGATCCTTGCGGCCGAGAGCGACCACATCTACGCCACCCTGGTTGACCAGTTCATCGCCGACCGGGCCTGGCAGAAGATCGGCTGGGCGCGCCCCACTGCCAGATCGTGCGGTGCCGGTCACAGCGATTCCCGCGGGGATGGCAGCGCCCACCTCCTCTTCCACGCCGCGATCGAACAGCGCATTCCAGCGCACGACAAGATGGTCGATGCCCGGCCCCTTGTAGCGGAAGTCGCCGTTGGGCGCCCAGCCGCGCTTCGAGTAGTACTCAGTGCCGACAATCATGTCCATGCTGCGGTTGATGGCCCAGTAGACCTGCTCGCCCACGATAAAACCTTTGATGGTTGAGTTGCTCAGGACGGGGATCAGCAATCCGCTCTCGCGGCCCGTTTCGTCCACGGGGTGGCGCAGATACGGCAGGTAAAAGAGAGGCACGCCCAAAAACTCGAAGAAGGCGTTGGAGGCAGAAGCCTTGCCGTTGGCGAGGTCGATGGACCGGGAGATCAACCGCCAATCCGGCTTGGGAAGACGGCAGTTGGTCATTGAGCCATCCACGATACGATAGTTGCCCTCTCCGTTCTCAAGCAGAACCCGGCCCGAGAAGAGAAACGGATTGGCCGTGGAGTACACCATGCCGCGGCCGGCCATGCGCACGCCCTGGGAGCCGTTGACGTTGTAAAAGCGCGCAGTGTGTGCGTTCAGGCGCATCTCGCCGTGGGAGGCGTTGATCAGCACATCGTTTGGTCCGCCGGAGAGTTGGAGGTGACCTTCCGCCTCAAGATCGGTGGTGGACTGGTGGTAGACGACCTTGTCGGCGCGGAGTGTGTAGTCGCGATAGTGGATGACGACATCGCCGGCGAGGGTGAGCAGATCGCCGGTGCGGGTCTGGCGCTGCGCCTCGATATGGACGGGAATCCCAGTAGCAGGCGCCGGTTCCGGCTGGGTAAGGGGCAGAATCTCCTGGCCGGGATCGTCGGGAAGAGCCGCATCCTGCTTGCCGGAGCCGGAGCTATCAGGGTTTGCGCCGCCGGAGCTTGAGGCGTTTTGCGGTGCAGGCAGAGACGCATCGGTCAGCGTCTGCCCTCGAACTCCGAGGGGCCAGAGGGCCAGCAGCGTGATGAATGCCAAGTTCCGAGGATGCATCCCAAGACCAGGACCAAGACCGGCCCAAGGCTCAGGATAGCAAAAC
>Ga0182014_10002747_pt1 | contig 21749 bp, 22 predicted proteins | sample 612S2DmetaG_FD_120489 | JGI IMG/M metagenome (GOLD analysis project Ga0182014, IMG submission 120489) | Permafrost microbial communities from Stordalen Mire, Sweden - 612S2D metaG | ecosystem: Environmental > Terrestrial > Soil > Wetlands > Permafrost | place: Sweden: Stordalen | collected...
ACGGCGGCGAAATCGAGGTCGTCCATAACCACATGATGATGAACTACCCCTGCCTTGCGCCCGATCAGAAGCTGACGCTCGCCCGTCTCAACGCGGAATGGATCGTTGCGAAGGACGCCCAGTAGTCAGTCGGAGCGACCGTGACTCCTGCTCCGCGTATCGGCGACTCCCGCGCCTGCCGACAGTCGTGCGTGTTGAAGCGCGGTCGAAACTCCAGGGCCCGATCGAGCGGATGATGGCGTCGCACGCGCAAGGAAGCGAAGATGAACGATTGGTCCAACTATCTCGTTCTTGGCTGGTATCCCTACATCGCCTTCGCGGTGTTCCTGCTCGGCGGTTGGCTGCGCTTCGATGGCGAGCCGCACATTCAGCCCGATGGCTCGGGCCGGCTGTTCAGCCGCCGGCAAACGACGCTGGGCGTCACGCTCTTTCACACCGGCGTCCTGATCCTCTTCGTCGGCCATCTTGTCGGCCTGCTGACGCCGATCCAGGTTTTCGAATCCGTCGGAATTTCGCACGGTTTCAAGCAGTCGATGGCCAACGTCATCGGCGGGACCGCCGGAACGGTCGCGTTGATCGGACTCGTCCTGCTGCTGCGCAACCGACTGAACGAGTCGCGAACGCGGCCGCGTGCGCTGTTCGGCGACCTCGCGATTCTGCTGCTCATCCTCGTCCAGATTGGCCTCGGTCTCAGTACGATCCCAGTCGCGCTGGCCAAGATGAGCAGCGGCTGCGAGGCCCTGCCGCTCATGTGGTGGGCGCAGAGCATCGCGACGCTGAAGCCGGCCGCCGCGGCCGGTTTCATTGCGGGCATGCCGCTGATCTTCAAGCTGCACATCGTCAACGGCTTGACCATCGCCCTGGTGTTTCCGTTCACGCGGCTGGTGAACATCTGGAGCGTGCCGGCCTGGTTTCTCAGCCGTCAATATAGCGCCTTGGGGCGGCAGCCGAGCCCCACGCTAGGCGGCCGGCCGTCAGCCTCGTCCTGACGATTGCGCGGTCCGCCGTTAGTTGGCAGAATCGGCGGACCGTAACATTCGTCTGACGCGAGGGAGGGGCGCATGGGCGCGATCGGATGGGTCGGCATGGCGGCGTTATCCGCGTTCGTCGCGGTCACGCCCGGTGAAGCGGCCGCGGGCGGCTTTATCGCCGGGTTTCTTGGCGCCGAGCCGTCGAAGACGGCCGAGAGTTTCGCCTGCTTCAATCGCGTCTACGATCCCGCCCACCTCGCAACGCACCCGCAGCAGAACGTCAAGACGATGACGCTGTTGGCGGTGGTCGATCCAACCAACCCGGACGATGTGCAATTGCGGTTCGGCGTCACGTTCCGCAGCCGCAAGGGGATGTTGGAGACCAACGGCGGCTGCGGGATCGTCAGGGACGAGAAGGGCGCCCCGACGAACGCCACCACCGCGCACTGTGGCGTCGACTGCGACGGCGGGGCGATCGACGTGACGCTGAAGACCGATGGCAACGTCCTCGTCGGCATTCCGGCCGGGGCGCGGCTGTGGAAGCCAGGCTCCGACAGTCCCGATGACAATGTCCACGGCGCCTTCGGACCGGACGACAAGCTTTTCAGGCTCGACCGTGCGGCGCTTGACCAGTGCCTGCCGCTGGCGTCCGACAAAAACGAGAAGGCGCGGCTGAAGAGCGGCCACTGAACGAAGCGGAGGCGCAAAGTGGACGGATTGGGACGAAGGCTGTTGGTCAAGTCAGCCGTCTTGGCCGGGTTTGGCCTTGCCGCCATGCCTGTCCGCGCCGAGCCTGACCGCGCGACCAAGGTCGTCTATCACCTGGTCGATGCGGAACGGGTGGCTATGGCCCTCGGAAACCTGCGCAACCACGTTGTTGGCGCTGGCGGCCCCGGGGCAGCGCGTTTCGCTTGCGTTGTCCTGGGTCCGGCGCTGAAACCATTCCGCCGCTCCGGCGGCGACCTCGGGGCGGCCGCGGACTTACGCGACCGATTGGCCGATGGCGTCGCGTTCTATGCCTGCGCCAACACGCTCGCGGCGCAGAAATGGACGCTCGACGACCTGCAACCAGGCTTCCAGCTCGCCGAAAGGGGAGGGGTGACGCTGGTCGCCGACCTCCAAGCCCAAGGCTACGCCTATATTCGACCGTGACGGCGGATGGCGAAATGGCCGTGCGATGCTATATGAAAGGATGCGCGCCGGGCCTTGACCCGGTTGAAAAAGAGGCGCCCATGCGAAATTCACGTTTCAAGGCAATGAGCGTTACCGACGCCGCCGCGGATCGGGTCAAGGAAATCGTCGCCGCCGCCGAAAAGCCGATCGTCGGCGTCCGAGTTGGCGTCAAGAACGGCGGCTGCGCCGGCATGTCCTATACGATGGAATTCGCCGAGGCGGTCGCGGCCAACGACGAAGTGGTTGAGGACAAGGGCGTCAAGCTGCTCATCGACCCGAAGGCGCTGCTGTTCCTGCTCGGCTCCGAGATGGACTTCAAGGTCGACAAGCTGGCGGCGAGCTTCGTCTTCAAGAACCCCAACGAGACTTCGGCCTGTGGTTGCGGCGAGAGCGTGGCGATTACGCCGGCTTCGCCCGAGGCGCTGGCTGCCGCCGAGGGGTGACCTGAGGTGGACCGCCAAGGGCTCGAGGCGCTGTTCGCGCCTTTTGCCGTGGTCTCGCGGTGCGTCGCATGTTTGGCGGCTACGGCGTCTACGCAGACGGCCTATGCTTCGCCATCGAGATTGACGGCGAGGTCGCGCTTGGCTACCGGCGACTGCTGGCCCCGGCCTACGACGACGAGGATGACCTGAGGCGTTGGGCGGCGCTTGGCCTGGCGGCGGCGCTACGCGCGGCGACCGCCAAGCGGGCGAAGGTCGCGGGCAGCGCGAAGGCGAAGCACGCCAGTCGACCGGCGGCGGTCGGACGCGTTGTCGTTGGGCGAGCAGCGCGCAGGTTCCGCGGTAAAGTTCGATGCCGGCCGGTGGTCAGCGACTAGTCTTCCGCATCGGCGGGGACGGGTTTGGTCGGCAAGCGGACCGGGCGCAGAAGGAAGCTTGGCACGTGATCGCCAAGCCCGATGACGCGCGCTTCGCCGTCGTCGTCGCGGCGCGGCCGCCGCGGCGCTTCAGCGTTCGGTTGCCGGTGCGATTCTTCCGGACGAGGCTGCGGCTGGCGAGCGGTTTCGCGCTCAGCCGCCGCAACCTTCGGACGGTCGGCGTGGACGCGTTCGCCGCCGCGCGCTTCCCGCGCCGCCGGCTCGTCGTGCGAACGGCCGCCACGGACGCGTTCAGCGCCGCTGCGCGCCTCGCGCTGGGTCGGTTCGCCATGGGATCGGACGCCGCGACCGCGATCGCCGCCGCTGCGCCGACTGCGGCCGCCGCGATGCTCCCGCGGAGCTTCTTCGGCTTCCGCCGGTTCGTCGACGGGAGTGTCCCCGCCGGCCTGCCATTCGATCTTCTGGCCGATCAATTTCTCGATCTCGTCGATCGAGCGCACGTCGGCGCGCGAGACGATCGTCACCGCGACGCCGAGCTTGCCGGCGCGGCCGGTGCGGCCGATGCGGTGAACATAATCTTCGGAGTGGTGGGGGGCGTCGTAATTGATGACGTGGCTGACGTCAGGAATGTCCAGGCCACGGGCCGCCACGTCCGAGCAGACGAGCAACTGCACCGTATCGTTGCGGAACGCGTCGAGCGCGGCCATGCGCGAACGCTGGTCGAGGTCGCCATGCAGTGCGCCGACGGAAAAGCCATGCTTCTCCAGAGAGCGATAGACGACCTGCACGTCGCGCTTACGGTTGCAAAAGATCAGCGCGTTCTTGAAGTTTTCAGCGCTGCGGATGACATGTCGCAAGGTCGTCCGCTTCTCCTCGGGCGAGGCGCCCGAGCGGACCAGAATCTGAGCGATACCCTCGGCGGTCGAGGCGGCGCGCGACACCTCGACGCGCACGGGATTGTGGAGGAAGGCCTCGGTGAGCCGGGTGATTTCCGGCGGCATGGTGGCCGAGAAGAACAACGTCTGGCGGGTGAATGGCACCAGCTTGCAGATACGTTCGATGTCGGGAATGAAGCCCATGTCGAGCATGCGGTCGGCTTCGTCGATCACCAGGATCTCGATGCCGTTCAGCAGAATCTTGCCGCGATCGGCAAAATCGAGCAGGCGGCCCGGCGTCGCAATCAGGACGTCGGCGCCACGCGTGATCTTGGCTTCCTGCTCGGAAAACGACACGCCGCCGATCAGCAGCGCCAAGTTGAGCTTGTGATTGATCCCGTACTTGCCGAACGCTTCCTCGACCTGGGCGGCGAGCTCGCGCGTCGGTTCGAGGATGAGGGTTCGCGGCATGCGGGCGCGGGCGCGGCCCTTCTCGAGGGCCGACAGCATCGGCAGCGTGAACGCCGCGGTCTTGCCGGTGCCGGTCTGCGCGATGCCGAGCACATCACGCCCTTCCAGGGCGTAGGGGATAGCTTGTTCTTGGATCGGCGTCGGCGTCTCGTAGCCGGAGGCCTTTACGGCGTTGAGCACTTTCTCGCTCAGGCCGAGTTCATCAAATCGCATTGCGTCTCACTGGAACAGGGATTTGGGCGGGCCGCATTCGGGGCCCACGGGGACGGCGCGGCTTTTCCGGGTCGCGCTCTGGCGTGGCGCCCTTTGTTACGGTTCGCGCCGGGTCGAGGCTTCAGTAATGCCTCTGACCTAGGGCCGATATAGTGGAATTCCGGCTAAAGTCAATGAAACGCATCGATTCTGCGTCATTGCGCCCGGCCCGTGACCTCATCCGCAGAGGATTGGTTAACTCGCGCTGCTTACTGTAGCCGACGTCGGGGGCGTCGCTCGTTTGAACGACGTCGTTGGCGTTCGGTTGCGTGTCGATCGGACGTCGGGGGGAGAGCTGGGCGCGAGATCGCCAGCCCTCACGCGCAGCCGGGCGTTCCGCCCCGACGGAACGCCATCGTCATGGGTTCGCCTATGTTCTCCAGGTTGAAGATCGCCTCGAAATTGTTGATCGGCTACGGCTCGATTCTCTTGCTCGTCGCTTGCATCAGCGCGCTGGGATACGCAGCGGTGGTGCGCGGCCGCGCGGCGCTTGAAGACGTGGCGCATCTCAAGACCGCCGAAGCGCTCGAACAACGGCTGGAGAAGCGCGTGCTCGAGGCGCGCATGCATTTCTGGATCGCCCTGCAATCCAACGATCCAAAGCAGTGGACCAAGTCGACAGAGGGCTTCTCCGTCGCTTCTGACTGGGTGGCGGACCTGCAGACCAACACGAGCGAGTCGGCCCGCGCCCAAGAGGTGCAGAAGATGGCCGATCTCGTCGCCAAGTATCGCAAGCTGGCCAATCGCCTGCGCTATGTGCAGACCCAGGACGGATCGCTCGACGCCGACAAGATGAAGGCCGCCGCTACAGAGGCGACGGGCATCGAGGATTCGATGACCGCGCTCGGCGCGCAACTGGCGACGGAATTCCACGACGCCGCCGAGGCGAGCTACGCAGCGGCTTCCGATTCGGCTGCGCTGACGCAGCAGGCGATTCTCGGCGCCGGCGGGGTCGGCCTGCTGCTCGGCGCGCTGATGGCGCTCGCTTTCACCCGCAGCATCAGTCGCCCGATCGTCGAGGTCACCCGCACCATGCACGAGCTGGCGAACGGCAATCTGTCCGTCGAGCCCAGGCACGCCGCCGATCGCAACGAGATCGGCGAAATGGCGCGGGCCGTGATGGTGTTCCGCGACGCGGCGATCGAGAAAGCGCGGCTCGAGGTTGAAGCCGAGCGCCAGCGCGCGCTCGCCGACGAGATGCGCGCGAACAACGAGCGCGCCCAACACGAGGCGATCGCCCGTGAGCGGGCGATCGTCGCCGACTCGGTAGGCTCGGGCCTGTCGCGGCTGGCGGCGAAGGACCTGAGCTTCCGCATGTCGTCCGACATTCCCGAGGCCTATCATAAGCTCCAGGCCGACTTCAACGCGGCGATCGGCCAGCTCGAGGCGGCGATGGCTACGGTCGCCGAGCGCGGCGGCGCGATCAATGTCGGCACCAACCAGATCGCCTCGGCGACTGACGATCTGTCGCGGCGAACCGAGCAGCAGGCGACGAGCCTGGAAGAAGCGGCCGCGACATTGCAGGAAGTGACGACGATGGTGCGCCGCACCGCCGACAGCACCGATCGCGCGCGCGCCGTGGCCGGCGCGGCGCAGGCCGATGCGGCGAAGAGCGGCGAAGTCATTCGCCGCGCAGTCGACGCGATGAGCGCGATCGAGAAGTCCTCGCAACAAATTACTCAGATCATCGGCGTCATCGACGAGATTGCTTTTCAGACCAACCTATTGGCGCTCAATGCCGGCGTCGAAGCGGCGCGCGCCGGAGACGCGGGACGCGGCTTCGCCGTCGTCGCTTCGGAAGTGCGCGCCCTGGCCCAGCGCTCCGCCAGCGCCGCGAAGGAGATCAAGGCGCTGATCTCGACCTCGACGGGCCAGGTGAGCCAAGGCGTTTCGCTGGTCGCCGAGACTGGCCGGTCACTGCAGCGCATCGTCGAGCAAGTCACCGAGATCAATCGCGTCGTCGCCGAGATCGCCGCCGGCGCCAAGGAGCAGGCGGTCGCGGTGGTGTCGGTCAATCAGTCGATCGGCGATATGGACAAGGCGACCCAGCAGAACGCCGCCATGGCCGAGGAATCGACCGCCGCGAGTCACAACTTGTCAGACGAAGCGAGACGCCTCGCGGCGCTGATCGCCGAATTCGAAGTCACGCAGGTGGCGAGCGACGGGACAGCGCGCCCGACGCGCAATGCGGCAGCGGCGCTGCGCAAGGCAGGCTGAGCGCCACAACGAATAAGCCCCTACGTTTCGATCGGCGTTAGGCAGACGAGCTTCGCGTCCGGATGCGACGCGAAAACGAGCGTCGACTGGAGAAAACGGCGCGCTGGAGCGAGAAAGCGGCGCTCTCCGCCCTCGCGCCCCAACACTGACTGCTCGCGCCACAGACGGGCGAAGAGCGGCGAAGCCCGATCGAGCTCCTCGATCAGTCCTTTCATCGTCCCTTGACCGAGGCGGCGGCTGAAATCGGCGCGGAACTCCGCGACGATCCGCCGCGCGCGATTCTCCCATCGGTCGATCAGCCGCGACGCATCCGGCGAGAGAAAGATGAAGCGCATCAGGTTGCGGTCGTGGTCGCCGTCGAGCCAGCCGACGAAGAGCTCCGCCGCCGCGTCATTCCAGGCGCGCGCGGTCCATTGGCCATCGAGCAAGTAAGCGGGGATGGTCATCCGGTCCGGCAGCCGCAAGACTTCGTCGGGCAGGGCGTCGTCGCCGGAGGCGGGCGCTTCCGGATCGCGCTTGCCCGCTAGCTCGAACAGGTAAGCGCGCTCTGCCGGCGCAAGGCGCAGCGTCGCGGCAAGGCGCGCCAACAGACGCGCCGAGGCGGAGACTTCGCGGCCCTGTTCGAGCCAGGCGATCCAGGTCAGGCTCGCGCCGCACGCCTCGGCGATCTCTTCGCGGCGGAGGCCGGGCGTGCGACGACGCCCCGCGGCGGCGAGCGGCCGCGGCAGGCGCTCGCGATGGGCGCGCAGGAAGGCGCCTAGGGCGCGGCGGGCGTCAGGGGTCGACATGGCGCTATTTATAACAGGATAATCTTCACTATTGTAATAGGTTAAATCGCCGAGCATGATCTCCAGCGCCGCTCAACGGAGAGAGCCAATGCCGTCGCGATCGCACGATTCCTTCGTCGCCGACCAGTTTGGCCCAAGCGCCGACGCCTATGTCGTCAGCGCCGTCCACGCCCACGGCGAGGACCTCGATGCGTTGAGCGGCCTGGTCGGCCCGCGGCCCGAAGCGCGCGCGGTCGACCTTGGCAGCGGCGGCGGACATCTCGCTTTCGCATTGGCGCCGCTGACGCGCAGCGTCGTCGCCTACGACCTCAGCGCGGCAATGCTCGAAGCGGTGGCGGCGGAAGCCCGGCGGCGCGGGCTCGCCAACGTCGAAACGCGGCAGGGCTCGGTCGAGGCGTTGCCATGGCCCGACGGCTTCTTTGACATCGTGGCGAGCCGCTACAGCGCCCACCATGGGCGCGACGCCAGCGCCGGCCTTCGCGAGGCTCGTCGCGTCCTGAAACCCGGCGGACTCGCCGTTTTCGCCGACGTCGTCGCGCCCGAAGATCCGCTGCTCGACACCTGGCTGCACGGCTTTGAACTGCTGCGTGATCCGTCGCACGTGCGCAACTACTCGCTCACGCAGTGGCGGGCAATGGTCGAAGCGGCGGGCCTCAAGCCTACGCGCTGCGAACGCTATCGCCTCCGGCTCGAGTTCTCGGCGTGGGTCGCACGGATGAATACGCCGCCGATCTTTGTCTCGGCGATTCGCGCCTTGCAGGCGAAGGCCGACGACGACGTCATGCGCCATTTCGCCATCGAAGCCGACGGCAGCTTCTGGCTCGATACGATGCTGATGATGGCGAAAGGCTGAAGCCGTCGGCTCACGCCGCGTCGGCGCTGACTCGATTGCGGCCTTCGGATTTGGCGCGGTAGAGGGCGCGGTCGGCGCGGCGGTAGAGCGTGCTGGTGTCGTCGTCGGAACCGCGCTCGGCGACGCCGATCGATGTCGTCACCGGGATCGCTCGGCCGCCGGCGTCGATGACGAACGGCTCCTGCTCGATCGCCTGACGGGCGCGCTCGGCGATGCGCGTCGCGGCCCTGACTTCGACGTTCGGCATGACGATGACGAATTCCTCGCCGCCGAGACGACACAGAAGATCGCCGCCGCGGATGATGCCGCGCAGGCGATCGGCGAAACTCTTCAGCACCTCGTCGCCGCAATCGTGGCCGTAGGTGTCGTTGACCCGCTTGAAGTAGTCGATGTCGAGAATCATCAGCGTCAACGGCGTCCGGCGGACGCGCGCGTTGTCGAGCATCGTCGCCAGATGGTTTTCAAGGAAGCGTCGGTTGTTGAGGCCGGTCAACGGGTCGTACAGAGCGAGCTCGATCGATTGCTGCACCTTCTCGCGCAGCGAGTCGGCGTAGCGCTTCTGGCGCAGCTGCGTGCGAATGCGCGCGAGCAACTCGTTGCGGTCGACCGGACGGGTCAGATAGTCGTTGACCCCGAGTTCGAGGCCGCGCAGCACGCGCTGGCGGTCTTCGATGTCGGCGACGGCGAGGATCGGCAGGTTGCGCGTACGCTCCAGCGCGCGGATTTGGCTGCAAAGTCGCAGGCCATCGAAATTGGCGAGGCCGAGACTGACGACGATGAGGTCGACATTGTCTTCGGCAGCCCGAAACAACGCCTCGTGGGCGTCGGGCTCGATGTGGACAGCGTGATGCGAATCGAGCGCACGGGCGAGACGCTCGGCCGAGCTGGCGCGGTCGTCGACGATCATGATGCGTCCGCGCTTGCCGTCGTCGGCGTTGGGCGAAGCGAAGGGCGCGATCATGCCGAGCGCGACCGTGGTGGCGGCGCGATTGCGCAGCTCGTCGACCGTCACCTTGAGGCGAGCGAGCGAACGCACCCGGGCGATCAGCGCGATTTCGTCGATCGGCTTGGTGAGGAAGTCGTCAGCTCCGGCCTCGAGTCCGCGGACGCGGTCGGCCGGTTGGTCGAGCGCGGTGACGAGCACGATCGGCAGATGCGCAGTGGCGACCTGACCTTTCAGACGTCGACAAACTTCGAAGCCGTCCATGCCTGGCATCATCACGTCGAGCAGCACAATGTCGCACAGACCCTTCTCGCAGATGGCGATCGCGTCGGGGCCGTTGGTCGCAGTCTGCACCTCGAAATATTCTGCGGAGAGTCTCGCCTCGAGCAACTTCAGATTGGGCAGAATGTCGTCGACGACGAGAATGCGAGCAGTCATCGATTCACTTCGCTCCGAGGAAATGATCGATAGTGTCGAAAAATTTCGCGACCGAAATCGGCTTCGATAGGTAGGCGTCGCAGCCGCCCTGGCGGATCTTCTCCTCGTCGCCCTTCATCGCGAACGCGGTGACGGCGACGACAGGAATCGAGCGCAGCTCGTCGTCGTCCTTCAACCACTGCGTCACCTCGAGACCGGAGACTTCGGGCAATTGGATGTCCATGAGGATCAAGTCGGGGTGGTGCAGCCGGGCGAGTTCGACCGCCTCGAGGCCGCTGCGCGTCTGGATGATCCGACAGCCCCGCGTCTCGACGAGGTCGTTGAAGAGCTTCATGTTGAGCTCGTTGTCCTCTACGATCAGCACAGTCTTTGCCATGAAGGGGTCCGCGAAGTGCGCCGCAGCAATCACAATTTCACATTGGGGCTGGGCGAACTATATTAAGCGCCATACCTTGACGAAAGGAAAACCGGACCGTGGCCCAGCGGGTTAACGGCAAGCTATCCACAGGCCGCGAAGGCGCCGAGTCGATGGCGATCGCTGCGCTGGGTTTTCTCGCCGCCGAGCCGGAGCGGCTCGCTCGGTTCCTCGCGTTGTCGGGGCTCGGCCCGCACAATCTGCGCCAGGCGGCGACTTCGCCGGGGTTTCTCGCCGCCGTTCTCGACCATCTCGCCGCTGACGAGAGGCTGCTCGTCGCCTTCGCCGCGACCGAAGGAGTCGACCCCGGCGCCGTGGCCGGCGCCCGCGACGCACTCTCTGGACCGCCGGCGGAATCATCGCCTTGAGCGAGGGTTCGGCGCCAGCCGCCCCGGCGCGTTTCTGCCGCGACTGCCTCGCCGAAATCGACGATGAAAACGCCGCGGCAGGACGTTGCCCGCGCTGCGGTTCGCCGCGGCTCATCGCCGCAGATGCAAGCTTATTGATCGGTCACGTCGATTGCGACGCCTTCTACGCCGCGATCGAGAAACGCGACCGGCCTGAGCTCGCCGACCGGCCAGTGATCGTCGGCGGCGCTGGGCGACGCGGCGTGGTCGCTACGTGCTGTTACGTCGCGCGGACATTCGGCGTGCGCTCGGCGATGCCGACCGGCGCCGCCTTGCGCCTCTGCCCGCAGGCGATCGTCCTGCCGCCCGACATGGCGAAATATGCGCGCGTCAGTCGCGACATTCGCGAGCGCATGGAAAAGCTGACGCCATTGGTCGAGCCGTTGTCGATCGATGAGGCGTTCCTCGATCTGACCGGCTGCGAGGGCGTCAACGGCGCGCCGGCCGCGCTGGCGCTGGCGCGCTTCGCGCGCCAAGTCGAGGGCGAGATCGGCGTCACCATCTCGGTCGGCCTGAGCTACTGCAAGTTCCTCGCCAAGCTCGCGTCCGATCTCGATAAGCCGCGCGGCTTTTCGGTTATCGGCCGCGCCGAAGCGCTCGCGGTTCTCGCGCCGATGAGCGTCGGGCGGTTGTGGGGAGTCGGCAAGGTCGCCGAAGCGCGATTGGCGCGATTGGGCTTCAAGACGATTGGCGACCTGCAAGCGCTCGACGAGAAGGCGGCGGCGGCGCGGCTGGGCGACGACGGTCGACGGCTATGGCGATTGGCGCGGGGGATCGACGCGCGCCGCGTCACGTCAGATCGCGAAACCAAAAGCATTTCGAGCGAGACGACGTTCGACGTCGACGTCGCCGATCGCGACGAGCTGACGCGCGCGTTGCTCTCCCATTGCGATCGGGTGGCGGCGCGGCTGCGCAAAGGCGGACTGGCGGCGAGGGCAGTGACGCTCAAGCTGCGCACGCCCGATTTCCATTTGCACAGCCGCAGCCGTTCGGGGTTCGACTCGACCCAAATGGCGCCGCGCCTTTTTGCGGTGGCGCGCGCGCTGCTCGAAGCCGAACCGGCGGGCCAGGCCTATCGCTTGATTGGCGTCGCTGCCGGCGATCTCGCGCCCGCCGAGGGCGCCGACGTCGCCGACCTCATCGAGGGCGACCGCAGCCGTGAGAAGGCGCGCGAAGCGGCGATCGCGACTTTGCGTGACCGCTTCGGCGCCGCGGCAGTGCAGCGCGGTCTCGCCTATCGACCGGGCGGCGGCAGTCGATCGCGCTGATCAATCTGCGCAGGCGGGAGTCGGCAGAACGTTCAGCCGCTTGAGCTTGGCTTGCAGCGCGAACGCGCCATAGTCGAGCTTCAAGGTGCCGGAGACGCCGTTCTCGTAGAGGTCGAAGCTGAGGATATATTCGGGCGGCGCGTCGCGCGCCTTCTCGTCGAAATAGGAGACGGTCACCGGCCAGCGACGGACTTTGCCGAGCGTGTCGGCGAAATCGGCCTCCGGCGTCGGCGTCGTGGCTTCCTTGCCAATGACCGTCAGCGTCTGGAACACCTTCTTGCCGGTGTCGGACCCGTCGTAGACCCGCGCCTCCATCGTTCCGCCGCCGGCCTTGGCGTGGGCGATGATGCGCTCGACGTGCTCGGTCGGGAACAAGATGTCCTTGCCGATGTCCATTGTCTCGGCGTCGGGTTTGCTCAGCGCCACCGTCGTGTCGGCGCTGTCGGCGCCGCGGCTCGCCGACCCCGCGACGGCAGGCGAGTCGCTGCCTTGCATCCGCGAGTCGATTTGGAACCGCATCCGCTTGGCGTCGCCATCCTCGAAGGTCAGGGCGTGAATGTCGGACGAGACGGGATCGCCCTCGCTGCGCTGCAATTGGGTGAACTGGCGGAAATTTGAGGCGAACCCCTCACAGCGCGAGCCGGAGAATTCGTAGGCGATCAGCCCCGAGGCGGAGACTGGCGTTTGTGAACTGGACCGCTGGCCGTAGTCTTCAATCAGCGAGATTTCGTAGGCCGCGCGATGAGGGACGAGCGGAAACGACGTCTCACCGTGCGCGCCGGCGACGCCTGCCGCCAAAACAACCGCCGCCAGGGCGATGCGACCTTTCATGCAACGTTCTCCGCGAGCCCGAAGCGGGCGCCTCAACTGTCGCGTTGTCGTCGCGCTTTTCGGCGGAATCGTGGCCGAGCGGGCGTCAGGGTTCGTCAGATTCCGCGACGGGCCCCCAGGCCTGTTCGAGCGCCGAAGGCTCGTCGAGAGGCTCTTCGTCCGGGCGAAGAGTCGAATCGTCGTCGGGCTGCGGGACGCCAAAGCCAGCCGGCAACTTGCCCTCGAACAGACCCGCGCCCTGCAATTCGTCGAGACCGGGCAGATCGGCAATGGCGTCGAGGCCGAAATGGGTGAGGAATTCGGGTGTCGTGCCATAGGTGATCGGCCGGCCCGGCGCCTTGCGCCGGCCACGCATGCGCACCCAGCCGGCCTCCATCAGTACGTCGAGCGCCCCCTTAGAGACGGCGACGCCGCGGATTTCCTCGATGTCGGCGCGCGTCACCGGTTGGTGGTAGGCAGTGATGGCGAGCGTCTCGATCGCCGCGCGCGACAGTTTGCGCTTCTCCTGATCCTCGCGCGCCAGCAGCCAGGCGAGATCGGGCGCCGTTCGCAACGCCCATCGGCCGGCGACGCGCACGATATTGACGCCGCGTTCGGCGTAGAGGCGCTGCAATTCGGCCATCACTGCGCCGACTTCGGCCTCCGACGACAGTCGGGCGGCGATCGTCGCCTCGTCGGTCGGCTCGGCGGCGGCGAACAGGATCGCCTCGGCGATACGAAGGTCCTCGGGGGCGAAACGCGGCGGCGCATCGGTATCGAACAATTTTGCGACGATTCCCATTTTGACGACTCAGTTCAGCTGTTCGGTTGGGACCGCGGCGACCGGGCGTATCCACAACGCCGCGAAGGCGGCGTCTTGCCGCAATTCGATCCGTCCCTCGCGCGCCAGCTCGAGCGACGCCGAGAAAGAGGATGCGCGCGCGGTGCGGCGAAACTTCGGCTCGACCCCGTATTCGATCAGCCAGGAATCGAGCTGTGTCCAGTCGTCGACCCTTCCGATCATGCGCGTCAACGCTTCACGCGCATCGGCGAGCGACCAGACCACGCGGGCTTGCAGTCGCACGTTGGTCCGTGCGTGTTTCTGGGTCTGCCGCGCGTAGGCTGAGAGAAGATCAAACAGCGACGCCTCGTAGACGATCGCGCTGGTGCGGGCGATCGGCTCCGGCGCGCCGCGGGAAAAAACGTCGCGGCCGAGCAGCGGGCGGGCGAACAGCGCCTCGCCGGCGCGGCGGATCTGCTCCAGCCGCTTGAGGCGCTGAGCCAGCGCATCGGCAAGATCGGCGACTTCGCCGCTCTCGGTCTTGGACGGGGAGGGCAGCAGCAGGCGCGACTTGAGATAGGCGAGCCAGGCGGCCATGACGAGATAGTCGGCCGCCAGCTCGAGTCTCAGCTTGCGCGCTTCCTCGACGAAGGTGAGGTACTGCTCGGCGAGCGCCAGCACCGAAATGCGCGACAAGTCGACCTTCTGGCGGCGCGCCAGCTCAAGCAGCAGGTCAAGCGGCCCTTCGAAGCCGTCCAGATCGACGGTGATTGCGGGCTCCTCTTCGGCCCGGTCGACCTGAAACTCGTCAATGGAAACGCCGACGCCGGCCACGAATCACCTCTTTGGGGTGGCTGGTGACATTGGCCCGTGGCGGCGGCGACCGCAAGGCGCAGGGGCGCAGGCGTCCACAATCTCGCCCCAAAAAGGCCAGGAGATTGCGTCGCGCATAACCCATAAGTTAACCGGATTAACTAACTATGTTTAGGTAAACATTTGGTTTCCAGCCGCGGACGCATCCGAATGATTGCATTCGTCGAGCGTCGGCGTACCGTCATTTTTACAGGGCATGTTTGCCCCGTAGATACCCTGCGGAGTGCTCGGGTCCGCCGCATCTCCCGGGTCCGTGGGGTCGGCCGGCCTGGAAGCAGCTTAGGAGTGGCCTCCTCGACGCTGTTTCCGGCCGGCCACCTGCTTTTCCTCAATAGCGCCTGATCAGGCTGACCATCTTGCCTTGGACGCGCACCCGGTCGGGCCCGAAGATGCGGGTCTCGTAGGCGGGGTTGGCGGCTTCGAGGGCGATCGAAGCGCCGCGCTTGCGCAGTCGCTTCAGCGTCGCTTCCTCTTCGTCGATCAGCGCCACAACGATGTCGCCGGTCTCGGCGGTATCCTGCTTGCGAATGATGACGGTGTCGTTTTCGAGGATGCCCGCCTCGATCATCGAGTCGCCGCGCACCTCGAGCGCGAAATGCTCGCCGGTTCCGAGGAAGTCGGGCGGCATGGCGATCGTGTTGATGCGGCTCTGGATGGCTTCGATCGGCGTGCCGGCGGCAATGCGGCCCATCACCGGGATCATCGCCGGCGGGACGGGCATTTCCGGCCCGCCAAGCGGCCGGACCTTGCCGAGATTGCCGGCGATGACGCTCGGCGAAAACTTCTGCGCCCGGGGCGCGCCAACGGTCGCCGATTCCGGCAGACGCAGGACTTCGATCGCGCGGGCGCGATTGGCCAGGCGCCGGATGAAGCCGCGCTCCTCAAGCGCCATGATCAAGCGATGGATGCCCGACTTGGAACGCAGGTCGAGCGCGTCCTTCATCTCGTCGAACGAGGGCGGCACCCCTTCGGCCTGCAGACGCTCGTGAATAAAGCGCAGCAGCTCGCTTTGCTTTCTGGTCAGCATGGCAGGCTCCCCAACCGTCCGGCGCGAATCGCCCCTCGTTGCCGGCGAGGTCGAGAATCGCGTTCGGGCGTAAACAAATCACGAACGATGCGTATCTGTTCGCGCTGTGTTCTGCAAGGGGTTGGGACGGATCAACGCCCCGTTTCGCCTCAGAAGCGGCGATTTTGGTCAGCGCCGGCGGCAGTCGGCGGCGAGACGCCAATTCTTGAGGTCGCCGGCGAAGGCCAGCGCGAACGCTCGCTGCGCCTCGATGGGGCCGGAGAGATCGTCGCCGAAGGCGTTATGGGCCAGGGTCGCGCCGCTCTTCGCAGCGAGCGCCGGGGCGGCGGCAAGCGCGGCTTCAGCGGGAGCATAGAGGCGGAACGAAGCGCCCGTGGCGGCGATCGCGGCGAGGTAGAGGTCTTCGCCCGGCCCCTCGGCGTGGGCGACGGCAACGAGATAGACCCCATCCGCGACGCGGCGCAGCGCGGCCGGTTCGGCCGACGTGTCGTCCGGGGTGACAAAGACGTATTGCGTCCGCTTGTCGCGGCGTAGATGGATGAGACGTCCGCGCTCGGTCTTCACCGCGCCGTGCGGGTCGAAGGTGCGGCAGGCGTAGTCGCCTGGCCGCGTCGCGATATCGTCGCCGCCGACAAGCGGGAACAGTTCTTCCTCAGTCGAAAGGCAGCCGGCGAGCGCCAGGGCGACAAGGGGGACGGCGAGCGAGCGGTGGGTCATGGCGATTTGAGCCTTACGGGCCGACGCCAACCGAGGCCCTGCCGCAAAGCATCGCGCGCCATCGACGCCGTGTCTACGCGTCGCGCGACGGCTGAGACCCCATGCCACGGCTTCGCTGGCCGGCGAAGCGGCTGCGGCGAGGGCGTCGGATGACCGAAGCCCTCGCCAGTCCTCTCACAAGCCGCGCGCCACCTCGTAGGCGTCCCAGATCGCGTACATGATGTTTTGCACCTGGCGGGCGTCGCCGAGGCGATAGACTTCCGGAACCTTGTTGCGCACCCGGTCGTAGAGGCTGTGCTCCGGCGTGTAGCCGATGGCGAGAATGGCCGCGTCGGCCTTGACGAGCGTCTCCTTGTCGCCAGTCTTGACGACGAAGCCGCCTTTGGCCGGCGCGGCGACGTAGCTCGACGTCATCACCGTGATCTTTTTGAACTCCAGCAGCTCGTGCAGCATCATCGAGTTGGCGTGGCAGAGCGGGCCGGCGAGCGCTAGGATCTTGTCCGCCAACTCGACGATGGTCACCTGCTTGCCCTGGCCGTGCAGCCATAGCGCGGTCTCGCAACCGACCAGACCGGCGCCGATGACGAGGGTCGTCTGGCCGGCGGGCTTCACCCCGTTGAGCACGTCCGCCGCAGAATAGACGTTCGGGGCGTCGCCAACCGTCAGCATCTTCGGCTTGGAGCCGGTGGCGACGATCAGCACGTCCGGCTTGGCTTTCGCCACCAGATCCTCGGTGACTTCGGTGTGGAACGCCAGCGGCACCTTCAGTTCGCGCAGCTCGCGGGCGTACCACTTGAGCAGCGCGTGATCGTCTTCCTTGAAGTCCGGCACGCCGCCGGGAACGACGACGCCGCCGAGCCGGTCCGACTTTTCATAGAGCGACACGGCGTGGCCGCGTAGCGCACAGACGCGCGCCGCCTCCATGCCGGCGACGCCGGCGCCGACGATCATCACCGTCTTGCGCTCGCGCGCCGGCGCGACGCCATATTCAGCCTCGCGGCCGCAGGCCGGATTTACTGCGCACGACACCTGGGCGAATGCGGCCAGTCGGCCCATGCAGCCTTCCTGGCACGAGAGGCAGGGACGGATGCGCTCGCGTTTTCCCGCCCGCACCTTGTTGGGCAGTTGCGGATCGGCGAGCAGCGGGCGCGCGAGGCCGATCATGTCCGTTTTGCCCGACTTGATGGCCGAAGCGGCCAGATCCGGATTGTCGAGACGGCCGGCGGTGATCACCGGGACTTTGACGACATGCTTGAGGATTTCATTGAACGGCAGATAGAGGCCCTTGGCCTGATACATCGGCGGGTGGCTCCAGTACCAAGAATCGTAGGAGCCGACGTCGCCGTTGAAGGCGTCGTAGCCGGCCTGCTCGAGAATCTTCGCCGCCTCGATCCCCTCCGGGATGTCGCGGCCCTTCTCCTCGAATTCCTCGCCCGGCAATCCGCCTTTTTTCCAATCCTTGATGAAGCTCTTCAGACTGTAGCGCAGCGAGACGGGATAGTCCGCGCCGCAACGAGCCTTGATCGCCTGAACGATCTCGACGGCGAAGCGCAGCCGATTTTCGAGGCTGCCGCCGTATTCGTCGGTGCGCCAGTTGAACATCGCGATCGCGAACTGGTCGAGCAGGTAGCCTTCATGCACCGCGTGAATTTCGATGCCGTCGAAGCCGGACTTCTGCGCGATCTCCGCCGAATCGGCGAACTTGCGGACGAACGTGTGGATTTCCTCGATCGTCAGCGCCCGGCAGGTCACGCCTGGAATCCAGCGATGGGGGATCGGCGAGGGCGCGATCGCCGTCGCGCCGACGATCGACGGGACGCTGACGCGGCCGAAGCCGGCGGAAAGCTGGAGAAAGATGCGCGCGTCATAAGCGTGCACGCGTTCGGTCAGGATCTTGCCAGTCTTGATGAAGTTGATCGGCGTCAGGGTCGGGCACGGCATCGAGGGCAGGGCGCATTTCTCGATCTCGTTTTCCACCATCGTCACGCCGGTCATGATCAGGCCGGTTCCGCCCTTCGCCCGCTCGACGTAGTACTCGACGCCGCGCGTGTTGTACGTCCCGTCGGCGTCGCACAAACCGCCGGGGCCGATGGGCGCCATGACGTAGCGGTTCTTGATTTCGAGCTTGCCGATTTTGACCGGCGTAAAAAGAATTTCGTGCGACTTTTCCATTGGGAGTCTCGATTTCCGATCGTCGCCTTCACTGACGCTAAGCGTTTGAAACGACGGAACGGTCCTTAGCGTGGGGGCTGTGAGATCGCGTTGATTTCAAGCAACGACAATCGGGCCGCGGCCGCCGAAGCTTGCGGCTCAACCGCAGCCCGGTAGGATGTGCGCAGCCCGGTAGGATGTGCAACGAGTCTCGATCGGAGAACCGGCGATGAATGACAATGCGCCGGAACGCGCAGCGATGTGGGACGCGCGCTATGAACCCGAGCCGTACGCCTACGGCGAGGCCGCTAATGCCTTTCTCATCGCGCAGGCGCCGCGCCTTAAGCCCGGCATGCGGGCGTTGGTTCCAGGCGACGGCGAAGGACGTAACGGCGTATGGCTGGCGCAGCAGGGGCTCGTCGTCGATACGCTCGACCTCTCTGCTCATGGCGTCGCCAAGGCGCGCCGGCTCGCTGCGGCGCGCGGCGTCAACGTCAATGCGGCGCAGGCTGACGCGCTCTCGTGGGCATGGCCCCGCGAGACTTACGATGTCGTCGCGCTGATCTATTTTCATTTCGCCGCGAGCGAGCGTCGCTTCATTCACAGTCGCGCGCTTGCCGCGCTGAAACCCGGCGGGTTGCTGATCCTCGAAGCGTTCCGCCCCGAGCAGCTCGCCGCGCGCGCCGCGGGTGCGCGCGGCGGCCCGCGCGACGCGCATTTGCTTTACAACGTCGCTGACCTTTCCGCCGACTTCGCCGGGCAGGAGATCCTCGAACTTGCCGAAGCGGTCGCGGTCCTCGAAGAAGGGGCGCTGCACGTCGGCGCAAGCGAGATCGTGCGAGCGGTCGTCCGCCGGGTCTAGGCGTCGCGCAGCACGACTCTGACCGGCGCATGGTCGGAGGCCTTTTCGCGGCCGCGCATGTCCTTGTCGACGACGGCCGTCTCGAGCTTGTCGGCCGCCTGCGGCGACAGCAGCACATGGTCGATGCGGATGCCGTTGTTCCGCTGCCAGGCGCCGGCCTGGTAGTCCCAGAAGGTGTAGGGGCCCTGCTCGTCGCTGACCGCGCGCAACGCGTCGGTGAATCCGAGTGCGGAAAGTTCGCGGAATTTGGCCTGCGTCTCGGGCAAAAACAAAGCGTCCTTCGTCCACTCCTCCGGGCGGGCGGCGTCGCGCGGCTCGGGAATGACGTTGAAGTCGCCGACCAGCGCCAGCGGTTCCTCATAGGCGAGCAGACCACGTGCTTGGCGGATTAGACGATCCATGAACGCGAGCTTGTAAGCGTATTTCTCGCCCGGCGCCGGATTGCCGTTTGGCAGGTAGATGCAGGCGAGCCTCAGCACGCCGCGCGCAGCGGGGATCACCGCCTCGATATAGCGCGCCTGTACGTCGTCGAGGTCGCCAGGTAGGCCACGCTGAACTTCGAATGGCCGCTTGGCGAGGATCGCGACGCCATTGAAGCCCTTTTGCCCGTGGACGGCGACGTTGTAGCCGAGGTCCTCGATTTCGGCGCGCGGGAAAGCCTCGTCGACGCACTTGGTCTCCTGCAGGCACAGTGCGTCGGGCGCCTGCTCCCTGAGGTAGTCGAGCAGGTGGGGCAGCCGCTGGCGGACGGAGTTGACGTTCCAGGTGGCGACAATCAGGGCGGGGGCTCCAGAGGCAGTGGGCAGTGGGAGACATTCATGGCCCACCGCCTATTGCCTACTGCCTATTGCCTTCCCCCTCAATCCCAGCGCCGGTGCGCCCACATCCATTGTTCCGGATTGTCCCGGATGAATTGCTCAAAGCGTGCCTGCAAGGCGGCGGTGGTCGCCAGCACGTCGGCGTCGCGGTCACCGCCGCGCGGGACCTCGACCGGCTCGACGCGCATGACGAAATGCGCCCCTTTCGTGCGGACGACCGCGGCCGCGTAAAGTGGAATCTCCGCGACGCGCGCGATGAGGGCGGGAAAGGGGTTGGAAGAGGCTGGGCGGCCGAAGAACGGCACCGCGATGCCGCGACCTTCGCGCAGGTCGGCGACAAAACAGGGGTAGCCGCCGGCGCGCGCAAGCTTGATCAACGCCCGCGAGGTCATCGGCGACTTGTCGAACAAGCCGCCGGGATAGAGCGATCGGCGGCGCTCGTAGAGCCATCGATCGACCAGCGGGTTGGTGAGTTTCTGGTAGACGCCGGCGAGCGGCAGGCCAAAACGCAAGCCGGCCTGCGAAGCCAGCTCCCAATTGCCGAGATGCAGCGTACAGACGACGAATGGTCCGCCCGCGACGATCGCTTCGAATTTATCGAACGGCTCGAGAACGACGCGCTGTTCGGCCAGGATCTGCTGGACGTGAAAGAATTCGGCGAACGTGCGGCCGAGATTGTCCCACATCTCCAGGGCGATGCGGCGGCGCTCGGCCTCCGTCGTCTCCGGCAGCGCCAACGCCAGATTGTCGAGCGCGCGCTTCTGACGTCCGAGCAACGGCGCGATGCGCCGCCACAAAAACCCCGACGTCGCCGACGCCCACTCCAGCGGCAGCGCGCTCGCAATCGCGGCCAGCGTGGCGAACGCGACATATTCGATACGGTGGCGCACTTGCGCAAGGCGACCCATGGGTCCGGCGTTCCTTTCGACCCATGGCTGGGCCGGGCGGCTATGCTCGGCGGCGGCGGGCGCGTCAAGAGCCGGCCGAGCGACATTTTGCCTTGCGGGCAGGCCGGCGAAACATGATAGTCGTCGCAAGTCAGCGCAAGTGGAGCGGGAGGTTAGGGGATGAGCGACCGGGTTAAGTATCAGTTGGGCGAGGATCGGATACCTCGCGTTTGGTACAACATCGCGGCCGACCTGCCGCCGGCGCCGCCCGTCCTTCATCCTGGCACAGGCAAACCGATTGGCCCCGACGACCTCGCGCCGCTGTTCCCGATGGCGCTGATCGCCCAAGAAGTGAGCACCGAACGGGAGATCGAGATCCCCGATCCGGTGCGCGAAATCTATCGCATGTGGCGGCCGACGCCGCTCTATCGGGCTCGCGGGCTCGAAAAGGCGCTCGGCACGACCGCCCGCATCTTTTACAAATACGAGGGCGTCAGCCCGGCCGGCAGCCACAAGCCGAACACCGCGGTGGCGCAGGCCTTCTACAACAAGCAGGAGGGGGTGAAGAAACTCACCACCGAAACTGGCGCCGGCCAATGGGGCTCGTCGCTCGCGTTCGCTGGCGGCCTGTTCGGCCTCGAGGTCAAGGTCTACATGGTCAGGGTCTCCTACGACCAGAAGCCGTACCGCCGGGCGCTGATGGAGACCTATGGAGCGACCTGCGTCGCCAGCCCGAGCAACGAGACCAACTCCGGACGCGCCATCCTTGCTCAGAACCCGAACTCGCCGGGAAGCCTCGGCATCGCCATCTCCGAGGCGGTCGAGGTCGCCGCTCAAAGCGGCGACACGAAATATTCGCTCGGCAGCGTGCTCAACCACGTGCTGTTGCACCAAACGGTGATCGGCCAGGAGGCGATCGAGCAGATGGAGGCGGC
>Ga0182014_10002748_pt1 | contig 21748 bp, 24 predicted proteins | sample 612S2DmetaG_FD_120489 | JGI IMG/M metagenome (GOLD analysis project Ga0182014, IMG submission 120489) | Permafrost microbial communities from Stordalen Mire, Sweden - 612S2D metaG | ecosystem: Environmental > Terrestrial > Soil > Wetlands > Permafrost | place: Sweden: Stordalen | collected...
GGAACGGTTCGTGCGCCAGATTCCGGGCCGTCTTGTGGGTGAAACCCGCGACCGCAACGGCAAACGCGGATTCGTGCTGACCCTTTCCACCCGCGAGCAGCACATCCGGCGTGAAAAAGCGACTTCCAACATCTGCACCAACCAGGCGCTCATCGCGCTCATGGCGAATATTTTCATGTGCATTTATGGCCGCCAGGGAATCCAGGAACTGGCCAGACAAAACCTGGCCAAGGCCGCCTACGCCCGGCAGCAGTTCTCGAGGCACTGCAAAATTCTGTTCGAGGGCGCGCCGCGTTTCAACGAATTCGTGGTCGAGACGAGAGAGGCCCCTTCCGCCATCTCCAAGCGCCTGGCCGATCAGCAAATCATTGCCGGCTTTCCGCTGGTCAAGTTTTACCCTGAGCTGGGCAATGCCGCCGTCTGGTGCTGCACGGAGTTGAATACGCGGGCCCAAATCGATTTCGCCAGCGGGGAGGTGCGCTAATGGGGGACGACAAGATCACCAAAGCCACTACGCACATCAGCCAGAATGAAGGACTGATCTTCGAGAAGTCATCGCCGGGAAAAAAGGCCTACCGGCTGCCGCCGCTCGACGTTCCCGAAGTCGACGAAAAGCAATTGCTCGGCAAGGCCGCGCGCCGGGACCTTGGCAATCTGCCGGAGGTGAGCGAAGTGGAAGTGATTCGCCACTTCACCCGCATGTCCACCTGGAATTACGCGGTCGATCACGGCATGTATCCTCTGGGCTCCTGCACCATGAAGTACAACCCGCGGGTGAACGAGTTCGTGGCGCGGCTTGAGGGACTGGCCAACGCGCATCCCTACCAGCCGGAGAAAGCCTCGCAGGGCGCGTTGCGAATTCTGAAGGCGCTCTCCGAGCAGCTCATCGAAATCACCGGCATGGACGCCATCACGCTGCAACCCGCGGCGGGAGCGCACGGCGAGCTCACCGGCATTTTGCTGATACGCGCCTGTCTGGAGTCGAGGGGAAATCCGCGCAAGAAAATTCTGATCCCCGATTCCGCGCACGGCACCAATCCGGCGACTGCGGCCATGGTCGGCTACCAGGTCGAGAACCTCAGCTCCAACCAGCAAGGCGAGGTCGAACTCTCGGCGCTTGAGGCGCAGATGAACCAGGACGTGGCCGGGCTGATGCTGACCAATCCGAACACCCTCGGCGTCTTCGATCAGCAGATCGGCAAAATCGCCGAGATCGTGCACGCCAAAGGCGGGCTGCTTTACATGGACGGCGCCAACATGAACGCGCTGGTCGCCAAGACGCGGCCCGGCGACTTCGGCGTCGACGTCATGCACCTGAACCTGCACAAGACCTTCTCGACCCCGCACGGCGGCGGCGGCCCGGGTTCCGGGCCGGTGGCCTGCAAACGGTTCATGGAACCCTTTCTGCCGGTTCCGGTGGTCATCGAGCGCGCCGATGGCACGCTCGGCTTCGAGTACAACCGCCCGCAAAGCATCGGCCGCGTGCGCATGTTCTACGGCAACTTCGGCATGCTGGTGCGGGCTCTGGCCTACATCATGGCCAACGGTCCCGACGGCCTGCGGCAGACCACCGAAGACGCCGTGCTCAACGCCAACTACATCCGCAAGCAACTGGAATCCACCTACGACCTGCCTTATAAGACGCCGAGCATGCACGAAGTGGTGTTCAGCGACAAACTGCAACAGCCATACGGCGTCAAGACCGGGGACATCGCCAAGCGCCTCATCGACTACGGCTTTCATCCGTATACGGTGTCGTTCCCGATGGTGGTGCACGGCGCGCTGATGATCGAGCCCACCGAAAGCGAATCGAAAGAGGAACTCGACGCGTTCATCGATGCCATGAAAGCCATCGCCGAGGAATGCGAGAAAGAGCCCGGGACGGTGCTGAACGCGCCCCACAGAACGCGCATCTCGCGCCTGGATGAGGTGACGGCGGCCCGCAAGCCGGTGCTGCGCTGGAAACCGCGGCAGGCGAAAACGGCCGCGGAATAGATGGCGGATGCGGACCCAGTCGCTCCGGCGGGGCTGGGTGCGCACACCGATTCCGCCCCGTCCCGAAGGGTTGCGGCGAAAATCGCCTCAGACTTCGTTGTCGTTGTCATCCTTGAACCTGGGCTTGCCATGCCCCTCGGACTCCGCCTCGTCCGCGGCGATTTTCGCGGGCAACGCTGCTCGTCCTGTCAGTGTTCACAGACCCTAGGATCGCGTCCCATACCTGCGTCACGTGCTGGAATACATCGCTGACCATCCGATTAACCGAATCGAAGAACTACTGCCGTGGAACCTGACCCTCGCCGCCACTGGAAAGCCTTAGCACGCCTCTGAGAACACAAACGACCAGTTCTCCCGTAAGTGTCCCCGAAAAAACAAGTAGACACTTACCAGTTCGCCACACCAAACTTCCCGCTCCGTGGCAACGCGGTTCAGACCACCCGCTTACCGTTCAATTCCCAAAATTCTCATTCATCTCACTGCGGATGTTCCTGCCTGCCGTGTAGCTCACCGCCGGGGTCCTTCATCCAGTTTGCGCATTCCACGATGACCCAGTGAAAAGTGTTGGCGAGAATGCTGGATTTATCGCCAGAAACGAGCTCGCGTTTATTTTTGTCGAAGCACAACACAATCATGCCGACGCGAGGGATGGGTTTAGCGGCCATTTACGATGCGATGGATTGATCTTGAGCCGCGCGGGAATTGCTGATGAAGCGGTTCCATGCCCCGCACAATCGCACGTATGCGGTTTCCATGGTTTCCGCTGTTTCAGGAATTACAAAATTTCCTTTTTGCTCTTTGGCGTACGCCATTACTTCATCCCAAACATTGAAGTCTGCAGTTGGATGGATGTGGGTCTCGATATAGCTTTTTATGGAACGCTTGGTGACCCAGAGGCTTCCAAGGCTGACCACTTTACACAGCGTGCTCAAGCAACTCGACATGAGCGTCTGGTTAACTCATTTGCTTCAGCTTCAACTGCCATTCCAGGCGCATTTTTTCGCCGGTGGCCGTGCAGCCCAAACCGCCGATCGTAGAGCCCTTCAGTTGTTGCGGCAGCAATTTCTGCACATTGACTAAGGCGTCGACGACTTCATCCGGTGGAATGTAGCTCTTAATGCCTGCCAGAGCCATGTCCGCCGCCATTAGTGCGGCGGCCACGCCGATCGCGTTGCGCTTGATGCAAGGAACTTCCACCGGTCCCGCCGGCGGATCGCAAATGAGGCCTAGGAGGTTCTTCAGCGTGAGTGCCGCGGCCTGAATGCATTGCTCGGGATCGCCTCCTCCCAGAAAGGCCGCTGCGCTGGCCGTGATCGCGGCCGCCACACCAACCTCGCCTTGACAACCTCCTACTGCACCTGATAACGATGCTTTATTCGCTATGCACACGCCAACTGCCGCTGCGACCAAAAGTGCTTGCACCAGTTCATCGTCGCTTTTGCCTAATCGTTCGCCAATACTGAAAATCACTCCGGGCAAGACTCCGGCCGAACCGGCTGTCGGAGCTGCAACAACCAGTCCCATCGACCCGTTTACTTCCATCACACTAAGTGCGCGGGCAATTGCAGCGGCTAAAATCCCGCCGCTTATTGTCGTCCCTGCTTCATGGGCCTTCATCATCCGTAACCCGTCATTACCGGGGCAAAATCCGCCTAATAGTTGGGCCTTGCCGGTTAGTCCGGTATTTACGGACTGCCGCATAATTGCCAGAATACGTCCAAAAGCGGTAAGTATCTCGGCCGGGTCCTTGCCGCTCCGTCGGCTTTCATACAAAAGAGACGCTTTCGGCAAAGAGGTGGGGGCGGAAAGTTCTTTCAACTGAGCAAAGCTCGTAAAAAGTACATCCCTATCGCCAACACCCCTAAACGGATACAGCGGATCCACCAGTCGCACACTTCTTACTGAAGTTAGATTTTGAAGCTTCTCTAATGCTTTTTGAGGAACTTTCTGCAATACCGTCCAGCAGGTTAAATAAAGGTCACTTGTCTTGCCCAGGAATGTGCGAACTATTTTATATTGACTCAGAATTTCACTGCCCGCAGTTGCTACCGGGCTGTCAGATCGGATAATCACCGCATAAGTATTTCCATCCAATTCAACTTCAACATCATCAATTGCTGTAATTAGTATGTTTCCCCCGCCAACCGATATCCCATTGATCATTGTTTCCGAGCTATCTGTCCGAATCTTCAATCGCATGGTATTCTGGTGAACATCTGGTGGATTGATTTGTTCGACTGCAAAACTTAGGCCTCGTTCGTGCGCTTCTTCTAAAGCTTTAACGAGTCCGGCGTCGTCCTCCCTCCGGCCGAGCAAGCCGCCAAGCAGCGCCGCATGTGTTCTGTGACCCGCATAGGTTTGCATCAGCACTGGGTGAAAGTACAGGGTCACGCGTTGCGGTTTCCCGCCCGCAATCAATCCCGCGAGATGGCCAATACGGACAGCACCTGCCGTGTGCGAACTCGATGGCCCTATCATGACAGGGCCAACAATATCAAACAAACTTAGCGACATGGCTATTCCTCCGTTTACAAATCAATATGGCCGCAACGTTGTTTCTATGGCAACGACGCGACCGACTGCAACCCCCATAATGAACCTGAGTATTATTAACTGTGTGGCATCTGTTATAAAAAACTGAAGAACCGATCCTACGACAAACACTATGAGGTTTAGAATGAACATCAATTTTCGCCCGACAATGTCTGTCACGTAGCCCCAAAAAAGGCTGCCAATGAATAAGCCAGCCTACGCGGCCGAACCAACAAGCCCCGTCTTTACCGATGTGAGCTTTAGTCGAGGCGTGAGCACTGCCAGGGCGATCGAAATAATACCAAGAATTTAACCGTTGCAAAACGCGCCGCCGCCCGTGTAGAAAACCATTCTAGCGTGGAAGGGGTTGAGCGGAACATCGTTAATTGTGATCTTTTGTACCGACATCGCTTATTCCTTCTTTGAAAATATTTCAGGCTGTTGCGGTCTTGTCAGGAATCTCCTTTTTCCATTTCTGAATGGCTGAAATTGTACTGCTCGGAAATGAGGTTGCAAGCCAAAACTGCATCAGCCAACGCAAAACGGCGCGATGCCTCGCCATTTTGGACTTGGCCGCGCAATCAACATCGTTCCCCACCGATTTCTCGGACACCGCTCCCTCCTGCGTCAATGTCAGCGATTCGGTTCCCACAACTTCCCAGATGTTCGCTCGCCGGGAGCGGCAGCAACGTGATTCGCCGCAGCATCGTAGCAGGTTCACCCTTTGAAAGCCCTAAAGGCATCTCCACTCTCCACTTCTGAGGTGAGCACATTTTCGAACGTGCAGTAGAGATTGCTCTCTGGAATATCGAATCGGAACAATGCCCGCGGATAGCAGAAACTCGTGTGGTTCATTAGCCGACCCCTTTCTCAATTGCTTATAAGCGACAATTTGCAATGCACAGCCAGCCTCGAGGCGGGTTCGCGACCAGCCATCGAAGGACAACCCCGCCGGGAGATCATGGGACGAGAGATCGGATTCAAAGCAACAGAGTCAAAAGCTAATTACCCGCTCGCATTCTTCCGTCCACGCCACCAGTTCATCCAAGCTGCTGCGTCGCACCTCGGGAATGAGCGACTCAGCAGGGATGCCTCGTGCCTCCATGCAGGTGCCGCATGCCGCAACCGCCGCCCCTGTGCCGTAAATTGCGCGCAACATTTCCTGAGGATTGTAATCTGCATTTGCCGGAGTGAATCCGCCGATGCCGCACAAGACACCGTCTCCGAGCAGAAAAACACGTATTGCCGCCTTGCGAGAAAGCGCGGTCGCCAGCCGCAGACCGTTGTAAGCGCGCTGGTCTCCATAAGGAGAATCGTTGAAGATGAATAGGTATTTCATTGCTCGTTCCTCCACACGATTGATTGCAAAGACCGGATGAAAGTTCTGCGTTCGTTAATTCCAATTCAGAATTCGGCAAGCGCTGCTGATCCTGAAGACCTACGCACCGTCAGCCACGGCGTTTTTGGATCTGCAAACGTGCACTAAAAGCGTCACTCTCGGAATTGACGAAATCCCTGCTACAAATTGCCAGTGGACTTTGAGTCTTGCAACCGGCGTGACGATTCCTGCGGCTTGGCCCTGTGCTAACTGACGTGTGCACAAACGTGTCATGCGGCAGGAGAGATATTTCTGTTAATAGGGACAGGAAACGACGCCAGACCGACGCTAGCGGAAGCGGAGTCAAGTAAAGCCGGAAAACAGGCAGGTGGCTAATAACGCCTTCATAATAACGCATCAACAAATAACCTAAAATTGGGCACCACGCAACAGTTTTTTAGTTCGCCCTATCACAGGTAAATGCTCCTTGCCGACAATTCCGACGCGAGACCAGGGTGGAGCCGCTCTTACGCCCAGTGCGTGTGCGCCGTACCTAATCGCAAAGATTGACGCCTTCGTGCAGCATTACAATCGATCCAGCCGCCCATTCGTCTGGACCGCGACTGCAGACTCGATCCTGCAGAAGATCGCTCGACTTTGTACACGTATTTCCGGGACACGACACTAGCGGATCGGCCCAGTTGACCGGATTGTTGAGCACATACGTGGAGCGATTCCAGCTCTGTGGGTTCATGGGATTGGCCGCCGCCAGCCCTGCCGGATCGGGAGACATGAATCGGCCAAAGGAGGCGGTCATGCGGTTCTGGAAGCGTAGCCCACATCCCGTACTGAGTCTTCCGTGTGCAACAATTGCTTTCAGTGGCGGGAGATAGAAGCATCCAGCAACTGCACGTAGTGCATTACGGGCAGAGGGTGCCCGTTTGCGTTCAACAGAGAACTGATTTGCAACTGGCATCCAGGATTTCCGGTCGCGACTACCTGCGCAGGCGTAGCGATAATCTTATCGACCTTGCGCTGGCCCAACTGCCGCGCGGTTTCGGGATGAACCAGGTTGTAGATGCCGGCCGAGCCGCAGCACAACGCGGCCTCGGGCAACTCGATCAGTTCCAGCCCGGGGATAGTCCGCAGCACGGCACGCGGTTGTTCGCGCAATCCTTGGGCATGCTGCAGGTGACAAGGATCGTGGAAGGCTACTTTTAACGCCATGGGATGCCGTGGCGCAATCGGTTTCAACTCTGCCAGTAGTTCAGAGACGTCTTTACACTTCGCGGAGAAAGCGCGAGCGCGTTCGCAGTAATCAGGATCGTCGCGCAGCAAGTAACCGTATTCCTTCACTTTGGCGCCGCAACCGGCAGCGTTCAGCAGGATGGCATCGACCTGTAAGGGCTCGAACAAGTTGATCAACTTGCGCGCCATATCCAGGGCCTGCTCTTCCTCACCCAGATCCATAAGCAGGGCGCCGCAACAACCCTGCCCCCGCGGTACCAACACCTCACAACCCTCGGCTGTCAAGACACGCGCTGTCGCCGCGTGCACGTCCATCATGAACACACTCTGCACACATCCCGTCAGCAATGCGACTGTACGGCGCTTTTCGCCCTGTGGGGCGATCCGCTCCGGCAGGGCCTCCGATACGCCATCACCGGACAAATCCGGCAATAGCTGCTCCATCGCACGCAAGCCGGACGGCAGTAAGGACGTCAGGCCGAGGCGGCGAGCAAGGCGCTGCAAGCCAAGCCGCTGATAGACTCGGAGCAGAACCGCTACTTTACGCAATCGCTCCGGATTACTGAAGACGGCCGCGATCAGCCTACGCAGAGCCCGTTCATGCAGAGGCCGCCGATACTGCCGCTCAACCTGCCCGCGCATTGCCTCAATCAGCTCTCCGTATTTCACTCCCGACGGGCATGCGGTGACACACGCCTGGCACCCCAGGCAATGATCGAAGTGGGATATGTACTGTGAGGTTAATCCCGCCTCGCCGTCGTTCGCCATGGTCATCAGATAGATGCGACCACGTGGGGAATCCATCTCTTTGCCCCACAGTGTGTACGTAGAGCAGGTTTGCAGGCAAAACCCGCAATGGACGCAGACGTTCAACAGATCCGCGGATGGCGGGTGATGGCCGTCAAATACTGTCTTGCCGCTCACTGGCGTACGGACGGCCTGCTCGATCATATGCCCCCCACGAAACGACCCGGATTCAGAATCCGCGCCGGGTCGAATTGTTTCTTGATTTGACACATCAACGGCAGCGCATCCTTCCCAACGCCCCAGAGGTCCAGCTCCTCCTTTATCGATACGGGGCACCGCTGCACGATCAGGGTCCCTTCCAAGCGGTCCAGTTCACCGCGTAGCGCGTTCACCATGTCGGCGCACGCTCGCGGGCTGGCCGCATCCAAACGTACTTCTGCCAGTCCGGTCCCTTGCGCTACCAGCATGGCCGCCACTCCGGTTAGCTCCGCCTGGCTAAACACCGCATCGCAGAGCAATCCAATCTGAGCAGGTAGCACACTGCACTTGCAGATTACCGAGTTCGTCGCATTGGCGAACAGCTTTGCCCGCGCCGTCCACACTTCGCCGGCAGCGCCGGTGAACTGATGCCCGCCGGCAACACGGCCCAGCTTCACAAATTGGTCCTGCAGCGACTCCGCGATGCCCTCGAACCGTACATCGATCGTGATCTGGCCGGCTCGCTGCGCGCGAATCTGTAGCCCCGTATAGACAAGGTGGGAGTCCAGGATGGCAAGCGCCACGTTCATTGCGTCCGACGCTGAAGCCAACGCCGTGCTGTAAGTGGCGCTGCCAAATGGGACAGGGTGCAAACGGAACACGGCTTGCGTGATCACGCCGAGCGTCCCCAGCGAACCGATAGCAAGTTTCGTGAGGTCATAGCCGGCAACGTTCTTGACGACCTTGCCTCCGGCCTTGATCACACTACCGTCCGGCAGCGCCATTTCGAGGCCAAGGACCAGGTCGCGAACGGCGCCATAGCGAATCCGCAGCGTTCCGCTCTCTGCCGTCGCCAGTACCCCACCTACGGTGGCCTGTTCCGGCTGCCCCGGATCGGCGGCCAGCATCTGACCATGCTGCCGAAGGGCGCTCTGAAGGTTGTCGATCGTGCATCCTGCCTCGACCGTGGCTGTCATATCATCCCAGGCGTGTTCGATCACCTGATTGAGCCGCTCGGTAGAAAGGACAATATCCGCCTTTTGCGGTCGATTCCCCAACCCAAGCTTTGTGCCTCCACCACGCACAATGATCGCCAGGCCAGCGGAACTGCAGTAACGCAGGACCTGAGCTACTTCTCGCGCCATGCCCGGCGCAATCACTCTGGAGGGTTGTCTCCCATCCACCACGTCATCAATGCAGGCCGGTCGAATGTGCTCTCGGCCCACAATGGCGGCTAATTCGGTCCACGCACGGTCCTCGGTGTCTTGGCTTCGCACATAACCTCCTCCCCCGGCTTGCTTATTCGCTGCGCACCATCGCCCCGGCTCGTCTCCGGGACAGCCCACCTTTCCCGGTGGAGTCCGCCTCGTAGGCGATCGGCTTCTACAAACTGGGATCCGCGTCGGGAAACAACTTGGTCGGATTACAGAGTCCATACGGATCAAACGCCGAGCGCAGGCGCTGCATGGCGTTAAGATCGGCTTTGGAGAACATGACCGGCATGAAGTGTTTCTTCTCTTCGCCGATACCGTGCTCGCCCGTAATCGATCCGCCCGCTTCCACGCAAAGCCGCAGGATGTCTTCGGCCAAAGCCATCGCTCGCTGCTCCTGGCCGGCGATCCGGCGGTCATACAGCACCAGCGGATGAAGATTGCCATCCCCTGCATGGAATACGTTGGCCACGCGTAGACCGGCTTCGTCCTTAAGACGGTCGATTTCGCCCAGTACGCGCGGCAAAGCCGTGCGCGGGATAACTCCGTCCTGCACGAGGTAATTCGGCGAGATATGGCCCACGGCGGCAAACGCGGCCTTGCGTCCTTTCCACACCGCGATCCGTTCCGGTTCAGACTTCGCCAGCCGGATTTCCCAGGCCCCGCACTCCTTACAGATCGGCCCCACCTTTTTCATCAACAGCTCCACCTCGCACGTCGACCCGTCCAGTTCCACCAGCAGCAGTGCCTGGCAATCCGGATAGTTGGCGTGAACGGCTGCCTCAGCCGCTTCAATCGCAAGCCGGTCCATGATCTCCATGGCGGCGGGGAACATTCCCGAAGCGATGATACGGCTCACGGCGGCTCCCGCCTCGCTGCTCGAGTTGAATGCCGCCATCAGTGTCTGGGTGTTTTCCGCTTTCTTCACCACGCGCAACGTGATCTTGGTGACGAACCCGAACGTTCCCTCCGATCCCACAAACGCGCCCACCAGGTCATACCCCGGCTCATCGAACCTCTTCCCGCCCAGCTGGACCAAGGAACCATCGGATAGCACGACCTCCAGTCCGAGGACGTAGGTTGTAGTGACTCCATACTTGAAGCAGTGCGCACCGCCGGAATTCTCCGCCACGTTTCCCGCCAGCGTGCAAACCGCTTGCGAGGAAGGATCCGGCGCGTAGAAATATCCCATCGCTGATACAGCCGCGGTAACCGACGCATTCGTTACCCCCGGCTCGACCACCACGCGCGCGTTCGGGATATCCACTTCAAGAATGCGGTTCATGCGGGCGGCGCTAATTACCACCCCGCCTTTAACCGGCAACGCTCCCCCGCTAAGCCCCGTGCCGGCACCGCGCGCCACGAACGGGATTCGCTCCCGGTAACACACTTTCACGACTTGCTGTACTTCTTCTGTTGAGGACGGAAGTAGAACCAGGTCGGGAACCACGCGAAACAAAATCAGGCCGTCGCATTCGTAAGTTCGCAGTTGCTCGGCTCCCGAGACTAGGCCGGCCTCTCCAACGATGGAACAAAATTCACTCACGAGCCGAGCATCCATTTCGTGCCTCAAGATTCACGCTAGCGAGTCAAGCAGTTGTTGGGGGAACCCGCCGGATAATACCGGACGCGGTCCCCACACAGCAGCGTTCAGCGTTGCGGAGTTTAACACAGGTCTCACCCCTTGCAGTGATCTGGCGCACGCGAGAACGTGATAAGGCGGTCATGGAGCAGAGCAGCTACACGAGCTCCACGCGATGTTGTAGCGCGGCACCCATTCCTCATCAGGTTCGACGTCGAAGCGTTCGGCCAACAGGTCTTTGGGCGGGGAGGCGATAGCGGCCACTCATGGCTGGAGTAGAGCGAAGCGGGGACTCGGGATTGGCGCCAATATCCTTTATCCTTGGCGAGAGGGAACTCTTCGCAGGGTTATCGCGATTTCCAGAGGATGCACTACCTCGAAGGGTCTGATGAAGCCTTTACCGCATCGGGGCCTTGCCGCGTAATCGAGTTTGCGGTCTGCTCGGCGCGGATACGCGCCGATGACGGTAAAGGGTACGGCGGCTCTGGGCCGGGTGGAACAAGGCACTCCTGGTGGTCACGCCGGAAACCGTCGTTCGCTGGCACCGCCCCGGTTTTCGCTTGTGTTGGACTCAGCTGTCACGCCACAAGGCTCGGCTCGGGAGGAAACGGATCAGCAAGGAAGTTCGTGACCTTCGTGTGCCACTCGTCAATCGGTCCAACCAATCTGATTTGTGCATCCGATCAACTGGTAATAAAGCAAAGAATGAGATCGATTTGATTTTTGGCGAGGCACACCCGTTTATGCCGCGCCTATCTCGTGAAGCGATTTGCCTTTCGTCTCAATCCCCAAAAAGTATACGAGGGCAACCGTAATCCAGAAGAATACGGCCATAGTGATGTACACGCCATAATACATCTGGCGTTGAAAAAACCATCCAAACACGACCGGACTGATCGCTGGGGCTATTCGGCCCCCAGCAGTCGACCAGCAGGTTGCGGTCGCCCGTATCTTCGACGGATAAAGCTCTGGCGTCCAGATGACCGTTCCGGCAGCGCCCTGCTCGATGAGCCAGTTTAAAACACAGACTCCGCACACGAGGATGGTGGGATCATGAATTCGTCCGAAGAGAAGTGCCACCACTCCTCCCAGTCCGAAACCGACGTAGAACAACTGTTTGCGGCCAAACTTTTCAACCGTATAGAACGCTGTGGAGCGACCGGCGATAGACGCGAGCCCAGCGAACAAAGTGAACGTGAATGTCTTTACGAGCGTTAGATGATATACCGTGACCAAAATCGACGGTAACCACAGCAGAAATCCGTAGTACCCAAAGTATCCAAAGAAGTAATACCCAAAAGTAAGAATAAACCTCTTCAGATACGGTGACTGCAAGAGGGTTCTGAACGGAACTTTATCAGCGATTTCATCTGGTTTGATTTCCTGTACGGCGGCGTCTGACGCTCCCAATCTTTTAAGGACTGCTACCGCTTCTGTCATTCTACCTCTTGCAGCTAACCATCGCGGCGACTCGGGCATTCCCCACCTGACCCAGAAGCTTAAGAACGCAGGAATGACGCCGAGAATAAAGAGAACGCGCCAGCCGTAATGTGGCACAAGCAAAAGCGCTCCAATCGCGGCGGTGAACATGCCTAATGGCCACAATACTGTCAGAGTGGCTACAAACCGTCCTCGATAACGAGTTGCGATAAACTCTGAGACCAGGGTGGTGTCGACGGGAATCATGCCGCCCAAGCACATGCCGGTAACCAGGCGCAACACGGCAAACTGATAGACATTCGTGGCGAATACCGTCAGACCCGTAAGTGACGCAAAGCCGAGAATGGTTCCAATAAACCCAACCTTTCTGCCAAATCGATCCGTGATGGGCCCCCATACAATCGCGCCAATCAACATGCCCCAGAACCCGGCCGAAGTTAATACTCCTATGGTAATTGCGTCAATCTTCCATTCCCTGATTATCGACGGCATTCCATAGGACACGATGTAGGTATCATAGGAATCAAATGCAAAACCAAGAGCCGCCGCGATTATAATGTTGACATGAATACGCGTTAACTTGAGCTGCTCAATAACGCTGCTTATGGTCGGTCGCGCATCAACTCCCGACCCTGTGTTTTGCAAGCCGGTCCCAGTAACCATTTGTCCTCTCCCTCGTTCGGGCGAACCTTCAAATACTACGATCGCTCTGCCTAGAAGGCTGCTGAAAAACGCGCCGAAGCAACAAGCAAGGCGCCATGTAATGCGGGCACCATAATAACTTTGTACAAGATATTGTGGGCGCACTTCACCGGAAACCTGTTTTACAGCAGCCTGCTAGACTCACCGTTACCAGTAAGCGTGTTGCGCTCTGGCTAGTTGGCTGTCAAGATGATTTTCATTCCTTTTCTCTCGTGAAGTAGCTTAAATGCCTCTTCCGCTTGTTGCATCGGCATCACATGAGAAATCAAGGGTTTCACATCAATAACGCCATTGGCAACAAGCCGAATGGCACGTATCCAGGTGATGGGCTGTCGCCTCCAGGTGCCGAAAACCTTTGCTTCCCGCCGCACAATCTGGGTGTAATCAAACTCCGCGGCAGGTGCTAGTCCGACCAGAACGATTTGACCCGCCAACCTCACGAACCTGAGAGCCTGACTCAAGGAGTTGGCGCCTCCGCTTGTGTCAATCGCTATATCGGCGCCCAACCCGTTCGTCATATCCTTAATAAGCTCCTCGGCATTTTCCTTCTCAACATTGATGGGCGTTAAACCAAGGCGCGCGGCAATTTCCAGCCGCTTTTCATCGATCCCAATACCCGTGATAAACACCTTGGCTGCCCCGCTCGCCTTCGCAACCATTCCCGCAAGCAGCCCAATCGGACCAGGCCCCAGAATGACATAGTTGTCTCCGGGGTTTTTGGTGCAGTGTTCCAAGGCGTGCATAGCTACTCCAACAGGTTCTATTACTGCCGCTTGGTCGTAGGGAAGACTGGCGGGAATAGTATAGAGATTAATCTGATCGATGGCCACATACTCTGCCATGCCGCCGTCGACCTGCTGTCCAAGTCTCTGCTGATTGAGACACATATTGAACTGGCCGGTTCGGCAGTAGTAACAATGCCCACACCCCCCCCACGTTTCCGTCACAATCCGATCGCCGGGCTTGACAGTAACCACGTCCTTGCCGACTTCGACAACTTCGCCGGCCAACTCGTGCCCGAGAACGCGAGGCAGAGTTATCCATCTGGAGTGCGAAAGCCATTCATAGAAATGAACATCCGTACCGCATATGCCGCAAGTCTTGACCTTGATCAAAACCTCGGTGCTTTTTTTGATCGAGGGAGCCTGTACCTCCCTGATCTCAATCCCGCCAAGTTCTGGTCTTGCTTTCACAACTGCTAACATGTTTTCCCCCTCGCTTTGCGTTGTAGCGTTGGTCTCACCCACTGGGTGCAAGCCTTCGAATTGTTCCTGTTGTTCTCAAACCGGCATTGATAAACCGTAAGTGCGATCATAATGCGAGTTATGGACTCACTCCGCGAGCCACCTGAACGGCTAATCCATCTCTCTCGGCACGCGAGCCTCACGCAGCTTAACGATCCATCCTACCCATTCGTTCATAGAAGTCTTCGGCCAAGTCTTGAACGCCAGCTGCGCGGCTTCAAGTGCCTTGATTGTCACCGCCTCATTACCTCTCGGCAGCCATCCTTACGCACGCAGCACAGCGGCCGGCGAAGTGCGCACCTCCGCTAAGCCTGTGACTCTGCCAGATCATCTCTTGGTTTAGAACACATGAGCATTTGCTCTCTAGCTACTTCGCCTGCTTCTGGATCACACTGAGACACTGTTTATGAAACATGCTCAAACAGCATGGCTCCCAGGCTAGGCGGCTCCTATTTCTTCCAATGATTTTCCTTTCGTTTCAATTCCGAGGAAAAAGACAAGAGCGCAGGTAATCCAGAAGGATATTGCCATAGTAATATATACGCCGTAATACATGTGGCGCTGAAAGAACCATCCAAACACGATCGGACTGACGGCTGCGGCTACTCGACCAGCACCCAGCGACCACGAATTGGCGGTTCCCCGCACCTTTGACGGATACAGTTCTGTCGTCCACACGACAATCCCGGCAACGCCTTGCTCATTCAACCAATTCAGAACACACACACAGCACAGCAGTAGAATGGGATCCTTGATTGTGCCGAACACAAGCGCTACAACTCCGCCTAATCCGAATCCGACATAGAACAGTTGCTTGCGCCCGAACTTTTCAATCGTATAGAAGGCCGTAGTACGGCCTGCAATACTAGCGAGGCCCGCGAATAAGGTAAAGGTGAAAGTTTTCACGAGGGAAAGGTGATGGACCGTAAAAAGAATCGACGGCAACCAGACCGAAAACCCAAAGTATCCCACATAGGCGAAGAAATAGTAGCCTGCTGTGAGGATAAATCGCTTTCGATATTCAGGCTGAAGAAGCGTATTGAAGGGGACCTTTGCCTCCCCTTCATCAGATCGAAGACCTTGCACGTCCGAGTCCGAGGCACCTAACTTCTTCAGTACTGAAATAGCTTCCGTCACCCTGCCTTTTGCCGCTAGCCACCGTGGCGACTCTGGCATGCCTATCCGAACCCATAGGCTTAGGAAGGCGGGTATTACCCCAATAATAAAAAGGGGGCGCCACCCGTAACGGGGCACGAGCGTCAGTGCGCCAATGGCAGCCGCCAACATTCCAAATGGCCACAATACGGTAAGAACTGCGACAAACCGACCTCTATACCGGGTCGCAATAAACTCAGAGACCAGCGTAGCATCTACCGGAACCATGCCTCCGAGGCATATGCCGGCCAAAAACCGAAGAACCGCAAACTGGTAGCCGTTGGTGGCAAATACAGTCAACCCTGTTAAGCAGGAAAAGCCCAAGATCGTTGCAATGAAAGCAGGCCGCCTTCCATATTTGTCAGAAAAAGGGCCCCAAGCAAAAGCGCCTACCATCATGCCCCAAAATCCTGCCGACGTCAGCCACCCAATCGTAATCGCGTCAAGTTTCCATTCCTGGATAATTGACGGCATCGCGTACGACGCTGTATAGGTGTCGAACGAATCAAATGCAAACCCAAGAGCGGCGGCGAATATGATGTAGATGTGCACACGCTTGAGCGTTAATCGCTCAATAACGCTACCGACAGTGGGCTGTGTCGCTGTTTGTATCGTCTTCCGTTCAACATCAGTCATATAAGACATGCCTCCTTATTCCCCGCCTTATTGTGCTTTGTAGCCTTAACTGACGTCACTGACACTCTGCAGGGGAGAGTCTCTGCTTGCCCGATTCGACGCACCGCCTCTCGACGTCTAATACACCGGCGCATCCATCACTGTCTCCTAGTCCTTGATCTCAACTCCTGCCGTTTGCTCCATTAACTTGATGATTACCGTGTAGTCTTCGTTGCTAAGTCCCTGACTGACGGCGGTCCTCCATATTTGTTCATTTACGCTTCCCAACAGCTGCGGAGCGCCGGACGCGGTGGCGCAATCTAAAGCGTTGAGCATGTCCTTGTGGTAGGTCTCGACGGTCGCATTAATCTTGAAGGTGCGCGAAAGAATGAACTTCGGGAACTTTACCTCCGTCGCATAGGACCGGCTTGTGCTGGAATTGAACACATCAAGCATGACCTGTGGCGAGAGTCCCATCTTTTTTCCCAAAAGAAGGACTTCGGCAGCGGCTATGAAAGTTGTCGCGGAAAATAGGTTGTTCAATGACTTGATTAGATGTCCGCACCCTAATTCGCCTACGTAGCGCACCTGGCTTCCCATGGTCCGAAGCACCGGAAGAAGGGATTCGTACAACTCCCGACGTCCGCCTACCATAATCGCCAGGCTCGCGTTGACGGCCCCAATGGCGCCTCCGCTCACCGGAGCATCGACTAGGTTGATTCCTTTCACCTCTAGTGATTTTCCGATCTCACGGGTAGACGAGGCCACGGAGCTGGTCATGTCGACGATTGTCGATCCCGCGCGCAGGATGTGCAAGAGTCCGCCGTTCGCACGTACGACCTTGTCAACCACGTGCGAATTGGGCAATATCAGGATTGTTACCTTGCACTCGGAAAACTGCTTGAGAGAACCGGCCTGACTGACATTGGGCAGGGAGTTGAAATCCTTGTAAGTGTCCGGGTTGATGTCGTAAATAAGGAGGGTGTGCCCGGCTCGCGCTAGGTTGAGCGCCATCGGTCTTCCCATGAAACCGAGGCCAATGAATCCAATCTTTCCGAGATCGTGAGACATCATTATCTCCTTCGTGTAAGTACTGCAATAGCTACCGTGTTCATCATGATGCGACCAACAACTCTTTTCACTGCGATTGGCGCCTGGTCTCCCATATCGATCACTGTTGCGCCTTACCTCGAACTCACCGCATTATGCATTCTGCGTTGCCGTACGACTTTTGTTCGGGTAAACGGCGCTATTGAATATCGCAGTATCGTGACCGGGAAGGACGACGGCGTTCAAACGGTGAATCTTGTTTAACGTTTGAAAGTAGGTTTCCAGATCTACGTGGATTCCGTTCGGGACCGAAAACTTACCTCGCCAGTTCTCGAAAAGAGGAACTGTATCGCCCGCGATGAGATAGGGGCCTTCGTCAGTGTCTACCAACACGCTTTGTATACCCTTGGTGTGCCCAGGCGTAAAAATGACTGACACCCCCTTGCATATCGGCTCGTCTCCATCGACCACTTCCCACTGCTTAGTTGCGAACCACGGGGGAGTCATTCCCAGAGTTATAGCTTCATACACATTTTCCTGGGTAGGAATGGGCGCTATGGCAAACTCCAATTCTTTTTTCTGGACGACAAAACGCGCGTTCTTGAACAGGGAGTTGTTGTAACAGTGGTCCCAGTGCAAGTGAGTGTTGATAACTATATCGATCTCATCGACCGACACGCCAATGGACTTCAGAGCGTTAACCGGCTCTTGCTCCCGTGTTCTCGTGTAGGGGTAGCGATATTTCTTGGATATGTCGGACTGCGGGTCACTTCCTCCTGTGTCGATAAGAATTTTTGATGATGAGCCCTCGATGTACCACATAACTATTGGGGACTCCCAGCTTTTATCTGAATCGTGAAAATTGAAATTAAATGCAGATTTAACTCTAGTCACAGTACCCACTCGGAGTGGAACAATCTTTAACCCGCTCATCTAGATCTCTCCTTCCAGCCGATCCAAATCGGCCACCACAGCCTAATAGTCTTTTTGAAGAATACTGACAACGGATACGGCTCCGTCGCCCGCAATTCCGCCCCCTGAACAATGGGCTAAACCGACACGTGCTTTCTGAACTTGCCTTTGTCCGGCTTCACCTTTCAGTTGCCAGTTGAGTTCGCATATCTGCGCAACGCCGGTTGCCGCAACCGGATGGCCCTTTGCCAAGAGGCCGCCGCTTGGATTGATCGGCAGCCGGCCCCCAATTTCGACCTCACGTCGCTCCAGCAAACAGTCATACTCGCCAGGTTTGCACAGCCCCATCCCTTCGACCCGCATAAATTCCGCGATGGTAAAGCAGTCGTGGACCTCCGCAAAGTCAATGTCTTCCGGCCCTATGGACGAGGCTTTGTATGCGGCTTGAGCGGCTCGTGCCTCGATATCATTGAAGGTGATGTCGCGAGTCTCGCTATAGGTGCCCGTGCTCATCCCGATCCCCGCTATGAGAATCGGTTTCGCCGTATATTGTCGTGCGAGCTTACTCTCGCACAGCACCACTGCCGCAGCGCCATCTCCGATGGGAGAGCACTCAAGTTGAGTCAAAGGCGAAGCGATCATTCTTGCGTTCAATACCTGCTCGACCGTAAATTCCTTTCGGTACTGCGATCGCGGATTGAGGCATCCATTGTGGTGGTTCTTCACAGACACGCGGGCGAAGTGCTCTCTGGTGGTGCCGAATATCTCCATCCGCTTGGTTGCGCGTAGCGCCCAATGCGCGGGAAAGTTTACTCCGACGCTCATCTCGAGTTCCACGTCGCCGGCCCCGGCCAGTGCCTCCACCGTCTTCTGGGTATCATTCGCATACAACTTTTCGACACCTGCAACGATTACGATGTCGTAGAAACCCGCACTGACGGCCATCCAAGCCTCCATCAGGGCAGAGGACCCGCTAGCGCAGGCGTTTTCGATATTCACGATGGGCACCCCGACCACGCCAACTTCGCGAAATGCAACCTCCCCCAGGACCATTGTCTGCCCCGTTATGACTCCACCGACAGCATTGGCCATGTATCCTGCCTGAATGCTCTTTGGGACCACTCCGGAGTCTTTGATCGCATTCCAGCAAGCCTCTCTTGCCAAGTCTTTCAGACTGCGATCAGTAAACTTGCCAAAGTTGGTCATCCCAACTCCGATCACCTCGACTCGCCGCATAGTAGTTTCTCCTTACTCGACCGGTCTGTACTTGTACCCGACAATCTCGGTCCCGTCCGGTAGGCTTCGCAGCTTTCCAATGACAAGCTCGAGCTTGTGTCCAGAGTGAAGTTCCGATGCCTTTTGAGGGTCGAAGTCAATTTGCGTCACCAGCCTGACCTGCTCGGGAAGGTCGACCCAACCTAAAATATATGGAGTCTCGAACCCTTTCACGCCTATGTGTACTACCGTCCTTGTGTAAAGAGTGGCGTGATTGCTCAGACCGATCTCTTCCATTTGCTCATTCATGCATTCGGCACAGAACTGCTTGGACGGAAAGTAAATCTTGCCGCATTTTGCGCATCGCGACGCAAGCAGATAAGGCGGCGCGTCGCCGCTGTCCGGAAACTTGATGAGACCTTCCTTAAAAACTCTTTGATTATCTTTGAGGCCACTTGTCTGCATGAGTTCAGCACCCCCGTTGGATGACTTTGTTACACGCCAGCCTGTCGATCTCGCTATCTGAATATCCCAGAACGTCCTTCAAGACTTCACAGGTATTCTCTCCCAGCTTCGGCGGGCGAGTGAACGTGTCTTCATTGTTCGACATCTTAATTGGATTTCCTAACACCCTGACTGGCTCCCCATAGTGGTCTATTTCCACTACCATGTTGCGGTGAAGCAACGCGGGCTCCTTCAGGGCCTTGTCTAACGTGTTGACTGGAGCAGACGGAACTCCGGCCGCCTTGAGCGGAACCAACCACTCCTCGCAGGTCTTCTGGATCAGTATTTTCGAAAGAAGGTCGACAACCTCCTGCCTGTGCTCGTATCTGGCGGCTATCGTCGCAAATCGTTCGTCTTTTCCGTACTGTGGCACGTTCAGGGCTTTGCACAAATTAACCCAGAACTTGTCGAGAGCAACTACTATGGCGATATAAATATCCTTGGTCTGGAATATCTGGTAAGGCACAAGGGACCGGTGGTTAGTTCCTATCCGGTGAGGAACGGAGCCGGAATATAAGCAATAAGCTGCTTCGTAAGTATGGAGTGACGCGATGCTGTCGAGCATCGCTATATCAACTTTCTGCCCTTTATGAGTTCGAGACTTGTCGATCAGCGCCACCAGCAACCCCACCACGGCATACCATCCCCCAGCCAAGTCTGCCATAGGCACGCCAAGCTTTACGGGAGGACGGTCCGGTTCTCCGGTCATATCTAGTACCCCGCTCATACCTTGGATACATAGGTCATAGATCGGCTGGTCGCCATCATGTGGATTGCCTTCGCCAAATGCGGAAATTGAGCAGCTAATGATTCCAGGGTTGATTTGCTTGAGGGTTTCATAATCGACTTTCAGCCGTTTCCCTATACCCGAGCGGAAGTTGTCCCAGACAACATCGGACTTTTTCACCAGGTCGTAAAAAAGCGTCAGGCCCTCAGGCTGCTTCAGGTCGATTACGATACTTCTTTTGTTGCGGTTGACGGATAGGTAGTAAAGACTGTCGCCTTTGTGAAAGTGCGGGGGAAACGTCCGCGTTCCGTCGCCGTCCGGAGTTTCTATTTTGATGACGTCCGCCCCTAAGTCAGCTAACATCATGGAACCGAACGGTCCTGCAAGCATCGTTGACAGATCGAGTATCCTAATTCCACTTAATGGCTTATGCGAAGCCGGGCGCGCCGGTTCCATCTATTTGCTCCTTCTCAGAGAATTTCCTTGAGGGCGGTGATTGCTTCCCGATAGGCTGGGACGCCGCCAATCAGCATGCTTTGGGCAGCCGTCATGAACAGCTCTTTGGGCGAAGCGCCCTCCTCCATCGCGTACTTGGCATGGGCTTGGATGCCCGCGGGGAATTTGATTACGCAGCACATTGCCACCATCATCAATTCCTTGTACTTCGGCGGTATAGTGGCATCCTCGCCAAGGTGAGTGCGCCAGTCGCCTATTTTCCGGTATAGCTCTTCGTCAAATTCCTTCATGACTAACCAGTGCGGAAGTATTTCTCTTTTAGGCTTATTGGGGGTTTTTAAGTCGGACATATGTTCGTGCCTCCTTTCGAGTGGGCATGAAGCGGTGCCCTGGCCGGTTGCGCATCTGCTGCATCAAGACCGTCTGGACCTGACGTTCGGGAGGTTTCAAGAAGCAGCGACTTTTGCCCCGATCACCAGGCCTGTTTATCATTCCGTTGAATGGAATGATATACCGTTGAATGGAAAGTAATATCTGACAGCAAGCAGCGGAATGTCAAGATATTTCTTGACCTGAGGAAGAAAAGTTGATCGAGCGGTCCCGCTCTAGGAATTTGTGCAGGGAGAAGCGACTCGCGGTCTGGCGTTACTCGCATTCAGGCGGCCTAAGCCAGTCCCGCTCGAGCCCCTAGACGTCGAAAGTGATTGACTCGTCCGCCAGTCGTGCGGTAGGTTCGGCGGCGGATGAAATTTGCCGCGGGTTGGGCAGGGATGAAAATGCGCATTTGGCATCAAAGTATTCTCGATCTCGACATGGCTCCTGTTTACCGCAAGAGCCTGGAACAACATGCTGCCTTGCTAGGGGATTCGGGAGTAAGTGTCACGGTGCACGGTTTGA
>Ga0182014_10002750_pt1 | contig 21740 bp, 17 predicted proteins | sample 612S2DmetaG_FD_120489 | JGI IMG/M metagenome (GOLD analysis project Ga0182014, IMG submission 120489) | Permafrost microbial communities from Stordalen Mire, Sweden - 612S2D metaG | ecosystem: Environmental > Terrestrial > Soil > Wetlands > Permafrost | place: Sweden: Stordalen | collected...
AAAGTACGTCCCACGTAGTGATTGCGGATCAGCCCGAAGCGAAACGGAATTCCGCTCTCCGCCGCATAACCCATCGCCGCAGTCACACCGGAGTCCGGCACGGGAACCACGATGTCGGCTTCCGCCGGCGCCTCCCGAGCCAACTGCCGCCCCAGTTCTTCCCGGCTCTCCTGCACCGCCCGCCCGAACACCAGGCTGTCAGGCCGCGAAAAATACACGTGCTCGAAAATGCAGCTCGATTGCGCCAGAGCTGGAGCGTAAGTTCGCGAGGTAATTCCCTCCGGGCCGACGATGACCAGCTCTCCGGGTTTTACATCACGTTCGAAGACGGCGCCAATCAGGTCAAATGCGCAAGTTTCGGAGGCAAACACGATCACATCTTGCTTGTCGACGCTTTGGGATGGAATTCTTCCCATGGCAAGCGGCCGGAAACCACGCGGGTCGCGCGCCGCAAAGATACGATCGGGACTGATCATGACCAGCGAGAAAGCACCCTCGACTCTGCGCAAGGCATCGGCCATGGCGTCCGGCAACGTCTGCTCTTTTGAGAGCGCGATCAAGTGTACGATCACTTCCGTGTCGCTGTTGGTTTGAAAAATCGATCCCTGACTCTCCAGCCGATGGCGAATATCCTGCGCATTGACCAGGTTGCCATTGTGCGCCAACGCCATCATGCCCTTATTCGATTGCACCATGATGGGCTGCGCATTCAGCAGAGCCGAATCTCCGGCAGTCGAGTAACGCGTATGCCCAATGCCCAATGTGCCCGGCAACTGGGCCAGAACCTGTTCCTGAAAAATATCGGCAACCAGGCCCATGGCTTTGTGCATATGCAGAGTCATACCGTCGGAAGTTACAATCCCGGCCGATTCCTGTCCCCGGTGTTGCAAAGCATGAAGCCCCAGATAGGCAAGCTTCTCCGCCTCCGGGTGTCCGTAAATCGCGACCACCCCGCACTCGTCCCGAAATTTGTCAGAAGGTAGCATTTAGCTGTTAGCCTTTAGCCATTAGCTTTTTTCACACAGCAACAACCGCCTCTGGGTCCGCCCGCAACGCCGCTTCCAGCGCGCCTTCGTACGAATCGCGCAACTCGGTAACCGTCGCCGACACTACGACTTGTTCATCCAGTCGGATCTCCACTTGTTCGGAAACCGTTTCGCCGATCTCTTCCGCGGATAGCCGATATTTCCCCGCTATCTGTTGGATTCTCCCCAGATGATTCCGGTCGCAGGAGATCACGATGCGGCTGGCGTCCTCGCCGAACAGAACAAACTCCGGCGGCAACCCTAGCGAGACCAAGTTCGCGCGAACGCCAACGCCCTTGGGGAAAGCCGACTCCGCCAGCGTGACCGCGATGCCGCCCTCCGAACAATCGTGGGCGGAATCGATCAATCCCGCCCCGATCATCTCAATCGAAGCCTTCTGCAGAGCAGCCTCTCTTCCCAGTTCCAGGGCTGGAGGAAATCCCCATACCGCACCCAAAACCTCCTTAGCGTACTCGGACGAGCCAAACTCGGATTCGGCGTCGGTAAGATCGCCCGGCTCCGAAGCGCGCAGCAGAACGACGGCGCGACCGGGCTCGCGGAAGGCCGGAAACACTGCCTTGTGAACGTCCTCAAGAATGCCGACGATTCCGATCACCGGCGTCGGATAAATTCCCTCTCCCAGCGTTTCGTTATAGAAGCTGACGTTGCCGCCAGTAATCGGGACGTCCAGTTCCTCACAGGATTTGGTGATGCCATCGATCACCTTCGAGAACTGCCACATGATGTGCGGCTTCTCCGGATTGCCAAAGTTCAAGCAATTGGTCGCGCCCACCGGAGTGGCACCCGAGCAAGCCACGTTGCGAGCCGCGTCGGCCACCGCATGCATCGCCCCGAGTTGCGGATCGAGATAACACCAGCGGCTGTTGCCATCGAGCGACATCGCCAGTCCGCGCTCTGCGTGCTGGGAGTCGGCGTTCTTGATACGGATCACGCCAGCGTCCCCAGCCCCGGGACCCTCGACTGTGTTGGTCTGCACCATGTGATCGTACTGCTGCCACACCCAACGCTTGCCGCAGATATTGGGACTCGCTAGCAAGCGCTTCAAGCTGTCAGTGAGATCGCCCGCGTCAGCCAGCTTGATCGATTCAGGCATCTCCCGCGGCACCGGCGGTTCCCATCTTTCCAGAGGCCGCTTGTACACGGGCGCATCATCGGTCAGGGCTTCGTTGGGAATCTCGGAGACAACCTTCCCGTGGTGGAGAACCCGCATCTTGCCATCATTCGTAACTCGACCAATTTCGACGGCGTCGAGACCCCACTTCTGGAATACGCGGAAAACTTCTTTTTCGCGGCCCTTCTGCGCCACCAGCAGCATGCGTTCCTGCGATTCACTGAGCATGATCTCGTAGGGCGTCATGCCGGTTTCGCGTTGGGGCACGCGGTCGAGTTCGATCTCGGTCCCGACGTGCCCGCGTGCTCCCATCTCGCAGGTCGAGCAGGTCAGACCCGCTGCCCCCATGTCTTGAATTCCCACAACCGCGCCAGTCTGCATGGCTTCGAGGCAAGCTTCGAGCAGCAGCTTTTCGAGAAAAGGATCGCCGACTTGAACATTCGGGCGCTTTGCCTCCGAGGCCTCGCTGAATTCTTCGCTCGCCATCGTCGCGCCATGAATGCCGTCCCGCCCGGTTTTCGATCCCACATAAATCACTGGATTGCCTTCTCCGGCGGCCTTCGCGTAGAAGATTTGATCGCGCCTCACCAGTCCCAGAGCAAAAGCATTCACCAGCGGATTTCCCGAATAGCAAGGTTCAAATTTTGTTTCACCGCCGAGGTTTGGTACGCCGAAACAGTTTCCATAAGAAGCAATGCCACTGACCACGCCTTCAAGCAGCGAGTGATTCTTGTGAATCTCGGCTTGCGCGGACATCGATTGTGTAGTGCGGACACTCTTGTCCGCAGCCTTTGCCGGAGTGATCGGCCCGAATCTCAGCGAATCCATCACCGCTACGGGCCGCGCTCCCATGGTAAAGATGTCGCGCAGGATTCCGCCCACTCCGGTGGCTGCTCCCTGGAATGGTTCGATGAACGATGGATGATTGTGCGATTCGATTTTGAAGGCGCAGGCCCATCCGTCTCCGATGTCGATGATGCCCGCGTTCTCGCCCGGCCCTTGCACCACGCGCCGGCTGCGGGTCGGCAGGCGCTTGAGATGTACCCGGGAAGATTTGTAAGAGCAGTGTTCGCTCCACATCACGCTGAAAATGCCCAGCTCAGTGATGGTGGGCTCACGTCCACCCAGAAGTTGTTTGACCTTCTCGTATTCTTCAGGCGTGAGGCCGTGCTCCCGGACGATTTCCGGAGTGATGGCAAGAGTGGAGGCAGTGGTCATCGAGAAATACTATTGTCGCATCTGGGACGAGACTAGGGAAGCAGGCATTCTGAGTACTCCCGACAAGATGCCAGCCAACTATACTGTCCTCAGATGAAGTCCGTAATCGTTGGTACAGCTGGCCACATTGATCACGGCAAGACCGCGCTGGTGAAAGCGCTCACCGGCATCGACGCCGACCGGCTTGAGGAAGAAAAGCGGCGCGGAATCACGATTGACATCGGCTTTGCCAATCTTGAGTTGCCCATGCCCGATGGCGAAACGCTGCGGCTGGGATTCGTCGACGTGCCGGGGCACGAACGTTTCGTGCGCAACATGCTAGCCGGGGTTGGTGGGATCGATCTGGTGCTGCTGGTAATTGCTGCCGACGAATCGATCAAGCCGCAAACTCGCGAGCACTTCGATATCTGCCGATTGCTTTCGGTACGCCACGGCATCACGGTCTTGACCAAATCCGACGCCGTCGATCGCGAAACTTTAGACGTCGTGCGACTGGAAGTGGAGGAATTCCTGCGCGGATCTTTTCTCGGTCACCCCAGCCCGATCGTGGCTGTGAGTTCGCTGACCGGCGCGGGGATCGGCGATCTGAAGCGGGAACTGGCACGGGTCGCCGGCGAGGTTCCAGCAAGAGATTCAAGCGCCATTGCCCGCCTGCCCATCGATCGCGTGTTCACCATGAAAGGCTTTGGCACTGTGGTGACCGGCACGCTGCTTTCCGGCAGCATCCGCAAGGAAGATGAACTGGAGCTTTTTCCCACCGGGCGACGAGTGCGAGTACGCGGAGTTCAAGTGCACGGAAAGGCATCGGAGCGGGCGGTGGCTGGACAGCGAACGGCGCTGAACCTCGCGGGCGCGACCACGGAAGAGCTGGCGCGAGGGATGATGCTGGCTCCCGCTTCAACTTTTCATGCTACCTCCCGCGTGGACGTGGAATTGTCGCTGCTGACCACGGCCAAGCCCCTGAAAGATCGCGCCCGCGTGCATTTCCACTCCTACACTTCCGAGAGCGTTGCGACCGTTGTTCTGTATGGAAAGAAGCAAGTGCCTCCGGGCGAAACCGCCTTCGCGCAATTGCGGCTGAGCGAACCAGCACTGTTGCTGCCGGGGGATCGTTTCATCATTCGACAGTTCTCGCCCGTAGTGACGATTGGCGGAGGTGTGGTGGTCGAGAATGCTCCCCCGAAGAGAGTGAAGGATGCGGCTGGCTACGCTCATCTCCTCAAGATGCTTACCGAAGAATTGAGGGTCGGCATGTTGCGCGCCCGCGTGACCGCGAGCGGCGCAAGAGGTCTGGGCATCGCGGAGGCAGTTGCCCGCACCGGCTGGCCTGCGCAACAGATTATTTTCGCGGCCTCGGCTAGTCCAGAGATCGTGCGTATCGGTGACATTTTCATTTCCAAGCCCGCGTTGGAGTTCGCTCGGAAAGATCTCATCTCGGCTCTCGACGCTTTTCATAAACACAATGCCTTGGTAGCCGGCATGAGCAAGGAAGAATTGCGTGGACGCTTCTCCGAGTTGGCGCCCGACGTATTCGCCCATTTGTTCGACGAAGCCCTGCAAGCGAAGAAGATCGAAGTTGCCGGCGAACTGGTACGGCTGACCGGCCGCGGCGTGGTGATGAAGGACGAAGAAGCCGAGTCTAAGAAGATCATCGAGGCAGCATTCGCGACTGCCGGTCTCAAAGTGCCTGCGCTAAAAGATGTGCTCGGAGGATTGCGGCTGGATAAGGGGCGGGCGCAAAAAATTGTCACTCTGCTACTGCGCGACAAGGTTCTGGTGAAGATATCTGACGACCTGGTCTTTCACCGGGATGCGCTGGTCGATCTCCGCAAGCGCATGGCTGCGGAGAAAACAAAATCACCCAAGATCGATGTCGCGCGCTTCAAAGACCTGACCGGAGTCAGCCGCAAGTATGCCATCCCCCTGCTAGAGTATCTCGACCGGGAGCACGTGACCCGACGCGTGGGGGATGAGCGTGTGATTCTCTAGCACGAACTGGCCACGGATTCACACGGATTAGATTCCAAGACCCTGAGGTTGGTTTATCCGCGCCGATCCGTGTAACTCCGTGGCCAGGGTTCTCAGATTTGTTCTTCCGGGAACTCTACCTCCAGCCCCAGCGGGTCGGTGACCCGGTTCGTCAGATTGATCAGGCCAATGAGCATGTGCAGGTCGACAATCTCAGCGTCGGAGAAATGCTTCTTCAACTTCCCGAAATCGGCGTCGGTGACGTCTCGCGAGGCGCGCGTCAGTTTCTCGGCATAGACCAAAGCGGTTTGCTCTTTTTCGGTGAAGCGGGCGTAGCCGCCGTCCCTCAAGGCCGTCCAGTCTTCCGCTGTCAATCCGACCCGCTTCGAGGACGCTAGATGATGCTGCTGGCAGTAATGGCAGCTATTGATAAACGAGACACGGAGATAAATCATCTCGTAGAGCTTGCGGTCGAGCGCTCGTCCCACGCTGGCGTAGAATGCCAAGAAATTCTTGAGCATCTCCGGACGATGGGCTAATGCCTTCTGCACATTGCCCGGTTTGCCGCGCAGAATCTTTTCGTAAATCTCTTTCACATCGGGAGTCGCGTTTTCAGTTTCAATCAGTGAAATGCGTGCCATGAAAACCTCGCGCGTAAGCAGAATTGCACTCCGTATAATAAAGCAACTGCTGAGAGTGTGTTAATCCGAGAAAAGTTTCCGAGTGAACTCGAATGCTTTCAATTCGCCCCGGCACGATTAACGACGTAGCTCTGCTCAAAACGCTGATCCGTGAACTCGCCGAGTATGAGAAGGAACTGGACAAGGTGTTAAATACGGAAGCGGATCTGGCGCGAGACGGGTTTGGCCCGCAGCCCAAGTTCCGCGTGTTGTTTGCGTATTGGGACGAAGAGCCTGCAGGGTACGCGCTCTTCTTTGATTTCTACAGCACCTGGAGAGGACGACAGATGTTCTTAGAGGACTTGTTTGTCCGCGAAGCCTTTCGAGGGCGGAAGGTCGGCAAGGCTCTGTTGGCGGCGGTTGCTCGCATCGCTACAAGCGAGGGCTGCCATTCTTTGCGCTGGGAGGTTTTGGACTGGAACCACAGCGCCATTGAGTTCTACGAGTCGCTGGGTGCTGAGTTCCGGGACGCTTGGAGGTCGGTTGTGCTTCGGGATGACCAGTTGCGACGATTGGCGGAACTTCCGTGACGGCGGTAGTGAGAATCATTGGCGCGGGTCTGGCGGGATCGGAAGCGGCGTGGCAGTGTGCTCGCCGCGGTGTGGGCGTGGAACTGTACGAGATGCGTCCCGTGCGCTCGACGGCGGCGCATCAAACCGCGGATTTCGCTGAGTTGGTCTGCTCAAATTCCTTGAAGTCCGATACCGAGAACACCGCGCCCTGGCTGTTGAAAGAAGAAATGCGGCGCGCGGGTTCGTTGTTGATGGGAATTGCGCGGGAGTGCGCCGTACCTGCGGGCCATGCGCTCGCCGTGGATCGTGTGGCATTTGCCACCCGCGTCACGGAAGCCATATCGCGCGAGCCGTTAATTAAAATTCGGCGTGAAGAAATTACGCAGATTGACGAAGATCAGATCACAATTGTTGCCACAGGCCCGCTGACTTCCGATGCTCTCTCAGCCGAGATCGGCCGGCTCAGCGGGGCGTCCCGCCTGTTCTTCTACGATTCGATCAGCCCGATCGTCGAGGCCGATTCGATCGACATGGCGAAGGTGTATCTGGCGGCGCGCTATGACAAAGGCTCGGCTGATTACATTAATTGTCCCATGTCGAGAGAAGAATACGAACGCTTCTACGATGCACTGCTTGCCGCGCAGTCGGTCGAAGAACGCGAGTGGGAGAAGTTGAACTATTTTGAGAGCTGTCTGCCTATCGAGGAGATTGCACGGCGCGGCCGCGATACACTGCGCTTCGGACCCATGAAGCCAGTCGGGCTGAAGGATCCGCGCACCGGGCGCATACCTTACGCCGCGGTGCAATTGCGCCAGGAGAATCTGCGGGCGGATTCTTACAACCTGGTCGGCTTTCAGAACCATTTGAAATTCGGCGAACAGGCACGCGTCCTGCGGTTGATTCCTGGACTGGAAAACGCGCGCTTCTTGCGCTATGGCCAGATCCATCGCAACACCTACATCAATGCGCCAGCGCTGCTTTTGGAAACGCTGCAGATGAAAGAACACCCGCGCGTACTGTTTGCGGGACAGATTTGTGGGGTTGAAGGATACGTGGAATCGATTGCCGCCGGGCTGATGGCGGGGATTCACGCAGCCGCACTCGCAATGGGCGAAGACCCGGTTCCACCGCCTCGGGCAACCGCGTTTGGATCGCTGACGCATTACATCACCCAAGCTGACCCTAAGAAATTCCAGCCGGCCAACATAACGTTTGACCTTCTGCCGCCGCTGGCTCGGAAAATTCGTGACCGCCAGGAGCGACATCGCATGCAATGTGAATCGGCGCTTAAAGATTTTGAAGGCTGGATGGAAAAACTGGAAACCGGTCAGAACGCCTCACACGTAACTCTTTAACCGCGAGGCTCGACTGTTGCGGAGTTTTAGGCGGGCGCCCTCGCCCATCCCCAGCCCAGCGGCTAATCTTCTGCCACTCTTGCCGTCATCTCTTCGGATGGAGCGCCGGCGGTCATGCTCTGGGCGACGATCAACTGGCGGGCTTCAACCCGGATCTTAGGCAATTGCAATCCGAACAATGCGGCACCGCCGATGCAGGCGACAGCACCCATCAAAACTGTGAGGGGCGCGCCCAAACGATCCGCCAACGCTCCTCCGAAGAACGCGCCGAATGGGGCCATGCCCATGAACATCATGGAGTAGACCGCCATCACTCTCCCGCGCAGATGATCGGGCACCATGGCCTGGATCAGCGTGTTTGACGACGACATTTGCAGCATCATGCCAAAGCCCACGGGCAGCAGGAACGCAGCCGAGAGCCAGAAGTTGCGGGAGAGGGAAAACAGGATCAGGCTGACTCCGAAGCCGGCGCAGGAAAATGCCACCCATTTCCCCAGGCCTTGTACTCCGCTGCGGGAAGCCAGGGTGAGCGCGCCCAACAAGGCTCCCACGCCGGTCGCGCCCATCAGGATCCCTAAGCCGCGGGGTCCGCCGTGCAGAATCTTGTCGGCGAAAATTGGCATGAGAATGGTGTAAGGCATCGCCACCAGGCTCACCAGCCCCAGCAGAAGCAAGATGGCCCGGATGGGCGCGGTATGCCGGACGAAGCGGAAGCCTTCGACGATATGCGCCCACGGGGAGGCCGCAGATGTACGCTGCGCCGGACGCTGCACGCGCATCATCAACAGTCCGATGATGACCGCGATGTAGCTTACTCCGTTGGCGAAGAAGCACCAGCCTTCGCCAATCTTCGCCACCAGAATGCCGGCAATCGCGGGACCGATGATGCGAGCGCCGTTGAACATGGAGGAGTTCAGGGCGATGGCGTTCATCAAGTCTTCTTTGCCGACCATGTCCACGAGGAAAGCCTGGCGGCCGGGAATATCAAATGCATTTACTACGCCGAGCAGCGCCGCCAGCACGAAGATGTGCCAGACGTGCATTTTCCCGGTGAGAGTCAAAAGCGCAAACACGAGAGCCAGGACCATGGATGCGATCTGGGTTCCGATGACCACTCGCTGGCGGTTATGCCGATCGGCTACGATGCCGCCTAGCGGAGCGACCAGGAATACGGGAAACTGGCTGGCGAATCCCACGGAACCCAGCAGCAGCGACGACCCGGTCAGGCGATAGACCAGCCATGCCTGCGCCATGCTTTGCATCCAGGTCCCAATGAGTGAAATGAGCTGCCCGCCAAAGAAAAGCTGGAAATTGCGATGGCGCAACGCACGCAAGGTTGCCGGCAATCCGATTCTTGGTGCCGCGGAGCCGTTCGGAGCTTGGTTTTCCGAACTCACTGTGCTTGGTGGATTGCTCAAAACCGAGTCTTTCAATTCTTAGGATGCCGCCGCTTCATGTCGCGACTCAGCCAGCGAGCCCGCGACTTTTAGTATAGAGGCAAGGTCTCGGTTTTGGTTTGTGGAGAACTGGGGAGCAACGACCAGGTTCCACTCGGATGCCGGGCTGCGCAAGGCTTCGACGATCATCTTCGCGTTTCCGTTCGCCTTACTGGCAGCGCGTTCCAGGAGAGGACCTGCTTTGCAATCGGCCGCGTTTTGCGTAGAATGGGGTAGGATGTTTCCATTTTGCGGTCTCCTTTCGCTGTGTTTATCATTTCGCTTTTTGGGGATCGGGGTGCATACTGAAGAGAAAGTTGGGCGTGGAATTCCGTTACGAAAGTCACTTCGCGGAGTTCTCATCTCTTCATAACATGCGACTGCCGGGTACATAATTGAGGTTCCAGCCATGCATGGCATAGCGGTCACCCTTCTTACCGAGGACAAAGAACGGCTCATGGTCCTCCAGCAACGGCTGGAGAGCACCCAGATGGGCCGCAATGTCTTTGGCCACGTAGGGTTTCCCGCCAGCCCGACCGACGCGATCCTGCGCCAGATCCAGGATGTGCATGCCGACGTGGTCCTGGTCGACATTGACCCGCAGAATGTGCAGCGGGCCATGCAGGCCATCGAATTGATTCACTCCAATACCAGCGAGATTGTGATTTTCGCGGTGGGCCCGATGAACGATCCCGGCACCATCGTTTCTGCCATGCGCGCCGGGGCTCGCGAATATGTGGAACGCAACGCGACTCCGGAAAGCATGGTGGAAGCCTTCACGCGCTTCGCCGCTTCGCGCGGCCGCACCCGGACATCCTCGGGCCGGGCCCGCGTTTTCGTTGTGGCGAATGCCAAAGGCGGGGCTGGTGCGACCACGGTCGCGGTGAACACCGCGGTTGCGCTCCAGGAATTGCATGGCGGAGTGCTCCTGGTCGACTTCGCGCTGCTGGGGCACGCGGCGCTTCATCTCAACGTCCGGCCTACTTTTGGGGTCACCGATGCTCTGCAGAACCTGCATCGCATGGACACTTCGCTGCTGCAGGGCTTGATGACAACCTGCAAGAATGGGCTGCAACTGCTGGCGGGTCCGCAGGAGCCTCAGCAAAGCGCGCCGACCGCGGCCGAACTGGCCCGGCTTTTCGATTTACTGGTCTCGCAGTTTCGTTACGTGGTGGTCGACTGTTCCAACCGCAGCGACCAAACCGCGCGGCTGCTTTGTGATTTGTCCAATGCGGTCCTGTTAGTGGCACAATCCGACGTGGTCTCGCTGTGGAGCGCTGGCCGCTTGCGGTCGTTCCTGGAAGAAGGCGGAGGACGCGACCGGGTCCGTCTGGTGCTGAACCGCTACAAGAAGATTCCCGGCTTCGGCGACGAAGATGTTGAAGCCGCAACCGGCTGCAAGCTGCTTTGGAAAATCCCCAACAACCATCAGGCGATTGCGCCCGCCATCGATAAGGGCTCTCCCGTGGCGCTCCAGGATAATGTGGATGTGGGGCGTTCCTTCCGTCAACTGGCCGCCACGTTGGCAGAGGCCTCGCCCACCACGGAAGGTTCTCTGGACCTGGTTTATCAGCCCGACAAATCCGACTCCAAAAAGAAATCAACCGGCCGTTTACTGATCTCACCGTTACGCGCGGGCCAATAGCTCCGCCCCCCCATTTCCCAAAACGAAAGATGGCCCGTTACTTTGGTGATCTATTGGGGTAATTGGGATGGGGGCTACAATCGCGCCACTGTGACAAGAGCGCGATTACTTCTGTTGCTGCTGTGGGCCGCGATCCTGCCGTGCGCCGTCCAGGCAAAGCAATTCGCGATTGTCGCGGACAAGACGAACGCCACGTCGAACCTTACGGCTGCCGAGCTGGTGAAAATCTTCAATGCCCACAACCGCACTTGGCCCGATGGAAAACCCATTACGGTGGTAATGCGCGACCCAACTTCCACGGAAATGCAATTGGTTCTCCGCAAGTTGCTGAACATGACACCCGAGCAGGCGCATGTCTTCGTTCTGGCACATCGCGGTGCGATCATTGTCGCCGACTCCGATGATGCGGTCCTGCGTTTTGTCTCGAGTTCACGTGGCGCCCTTGGCATTGTGGACCTGTACTCGCTCACCCAGGATGTAAACGTGTTGAAGATCGACGGCAAGCTGCCGGTCGAGCAGGGCTATTTATTGAGAGGAAACTAGCAGATGAGACTAACCGTGATCCGTACGATCCGCAGAACCACGATCCGAAGAACGTTTGCAGCACTTGTCGGCATTGGCATCGTATTCGCAACCGTCGCCAGCACGGGGCAGCAGACCGCGCCGCAGCCTGCCAATTCACCAACCGCCGCATTGCCGCTGACCACCAAGTCTCCGGAGGCGCGCCGTCTGGTTGAGGAAGCCTTGGACCTGTATCTCGACAAGGTGGAGCAAGCGCAGTCGATCGAAATCCTGCGCAAAGCCGTGCAGGTTGACCCCGATTTTGCCATGGGTCATGAGTTCCTGGCCCAGATCAGCCTCGACTCCGCCGAGCAGGTCGGCGAACAGGAGAAGGCATTTGCCACCAGAGATCACGTTACCCGCTCGGAGCAGATGGTGATCGAGTGGTATCAGGATGCCGCCGACCACAAGCTGATTCCTGCCATTACCAAAATGAACGACGTGCTCAACCAATACCCGCACGATAAGTGGGTGGTTTGGATGTCGACGTGGTGGCTTTTCCAGCAGGCGCAGTATGAACGCTCCATTGCCGTATACGAGCGCTCGGGAATTACCGATTCTCCCGGCCTGATGAACAACATGGGCTACAACTACGCCTACATTCGGCAGTTCGACAAGGCATTCGCGATGATGGATAGGTACGTCGCGGCGATGCCTAATGACTCCAATCCCCAGGATTCTTACGCCGAAATTCTGCGCCTGGCTGGACGCTTCAGCCAATCCATCGAACACTACCGGACGTCCCTGGTGATCAATCCCGAATTTTATTCGTCGCAATTTGGCATTGCCGATACTTACTCGCTGATGGGAGATCAGGTTCGCGCCCGCAAAGAATACGAGATCGGGTTCCAGAAGTTCTCCTTGCCCGAGTTGCAACAGATCCTGTGGAAGACGAGAGAAGCAGCCACCTTCGTCCGCGAGGGCGATTACGAGGGCGCCGAGCACGCGTACCAGGCGATTGCTGATTTCGCGCACTCGAAGCAGAACAGTCAGGCGGAAGCCGATACCTACCGGCAGATGGCAATGTGCCAGCAGAACCCAAAGCAGGCTCTGGTTTATCTTGGCATGGCCGAAGCTGCCACGCAGAATGGCAAGAACGCTTTGAAGATTGCCATTACGCAGGAGCTGGCACAAATCCTGCGGGCGCGGGTGGAAGTCGCGGTGAAGATGGGCAATAAAGAACTGACGAACTCTAACCTGGCGCGGCTGGCCGAAATGTCAGAAAGCGCCAACGATAAGCTGATCGAGCTCGCGCATCACGGTGCGGCTGGCGCGGTCTTGTTCTCGGAACATAAGTACGACCAGGCGATCTCGCATCTGGAAGAAGACACCAACAATCCGTTTTCGCTGAAGCTGCTCGCGGCCGCCTATCAGAAGATTGGATACAGCGCGGGAGCGAAGCGGACCACCGAAACTCTGACGAACCTGAACGATCCGACGCTGGAGCAGGCGCTGGTCGTACCCGCATTCCGAAAGTGCAGCGACGATTCCTCGTGCAACGGGAACGCGAAGAGCGCAGCCCTAAAGCGGTAGACGAGCATAGGCCCGCCCATTCTCCGGCTATAATCACATAGCCCCGGATGGGGTGAAACGGACATCGCTCCTCTGCTACATTGTTGATGCATGAAACCCGTCCGCAGTTTTGCCAGCGATAACAATGCCGGGGTCCATCCCAGGATTTTGCAGGCCATTGCCGCCGCCAATCGTGGGCATGTTGTGGGATACGGCGACGATCTTTACACCGAGGCTGCGGTCCGCCAGTTCAGGCAACACTTTGGCCCTGATGTCGAAGTGTTTATCGTGTTCAACGGTACGGCTGCGAATTGCCTGAGCCTGAAGGCGCTGATGGAGTCGTATCACGCGGTGATCTGCGCCGAGGCCGCCCACATCTATACTGACGAATGTGGCGCGCCGGAGAAGTTCACGGGATGCAAACTGATTCCCATTCCTACAGTCGATGGAAAGCTCACCGTCGAGTCCGTCCGCCACGCGTATCACGGCATTGGCGATCAGCATCACGTTCAGCCGCGGGCCATCTCGATTACGCAAGCCACGGAAATGGGCACGGTTTACACGCCGCGGGAGGTGCGCGATCTGGCCCGCTTCGCGCACGAGCGCAACATGTTTCTGCACATGGATGGCGCCCGAATTGCCAACGCCGCCGTGAGCCTGGGCCTGACGCTGCGCGAGGCTACGCGTGACTTGGGCGTGGACGTTCTTTCGTTCGGCGGAACCAAGAACGGGGCCATGGGGGCGGAAGCCGTGGTCTTCTTCAATAAGAAATTCAGCCGCGACTTCCTTTACCTTCGCAAACAAGGGATGCAGTTGGCGTCGAAGATGCGCTTTATCTCGGCTCAGTTCGAGGCATTGCTCTCGAACGACTTGTGGCGGAAAAATGCCGAGCACGCGAACCGCATGGCCGAACTGTTGCAAAAAGAAGTCAGCAAAATTCCCCAGGTGAAGATTGTTTATAAAGTGGAAGCCAATGGAGTATTCGCGCAAATTCCAACGCAAGCCATCGCCAAGCTGCAAAAGCGCTACTTCTTTTACGTGTGGGATGCGGAGCGGTCGGTGGTGCGCTGGATGTGCTCGTTCGACACCACGGATCGGGATGTGCGGCAACTCGCCCGGTTCGTGGCAGAAACAGTCAAAAAGAAGTAGCGATTGACGATCTTTCGATCCAGAAGAGTACGCGTGGGATTCCTCGACCGTTTACGGTGTGAATCCCTTGCTTTTGAGAATTCTTCCACTAAATTAGCGCACTCCCCTAGAATTAGGAGGATGCGTCGTCTCCGGGAGATGGGATGAATCGAAACTGGTTTAATTTGCTCTTGATTTGCTCGGCCGCGCTGTTTATCCCCAGCTGCGGAACCGGTCAGCAGCTCGTGGGAATCCAGGTGACGCCCGCGACGGTGGTCTTCGGATCGGCGGACCCAGCGCTCTTTGCTCAATTGACGGCGATCGGCAGTTACGCCCATCCGCCGGCAACGAAGGACATCACCAACCAGGTTACCTGGACATCGAACATCGTCGAGGTCGCACAGGTCACGAGTACCGGTAAAGTGAGTCCGAATCTCGACTGCGGAGTTGCCGGCATCACGGCGAGCCTGGTAACGAACAGTCCCACTGGAAACATAATCACAGGGACGATGAGCGTAACCGTGGACGGACCGGCTCTTTCGGGCTGCCCCACGACACCCCCATAGAGCGAGATTCAGTCCGGCTCAGCCAGAAGTTTTTCCAGCGTTGGCTTATGCTTCTCGGTTTTCTTTTTCTTGCGGTTGGGAACGACTCGAGACGGCGGGGGTTCGCCAATCTGCGCCCTAGCCATGCTTTTCACAGCTTCGACGGCGGTAAATCGTTTTGTTTTTTTTTCTTTCCGCCCATGGTTGCCCCCGCCTAGAGTGTAACTCGGGTTTGACGATGTAGTCCGGTATCGAGCAATGCACTTGGAATATGCAATAATCCTCGATAGGCTGAATGCTTGAAGCTGACTGCTGAGCTTTAAGGCTGAAGCCCGGCCCCCGATTATGGATGAGCGCGAGTTTTTCGATGAACGGCCGGAAAAAAAGATGGCGACGCTGAACTGTCCGCATTGCCAACAGGCAGCTGAATATGAAATCAACTGGCTGGTGCGGACCAAGAAAAATCAACTGCCCGGCCGCGCCGACGAACGCGATCGCGCTCGCTTCGCCAAAGCGCGTACCTACATGATCCGAAGAGATGACATGATGGCTTGCAAGAACATTCGCTGCCGCAAGCGCTTTGAAATCTCCGGAGTGCAGTCGGTCGTATTTACCGACTAGCTCTTTTTTTCGTGCTGCATTTCCTCTCCTCCGCAGCGCTCATTTATACTAATCAGTTTGCCCATGGCTGGTTGATGGTTTCTGTAGAGACGTTGCTCGCAACGTCTCAGCCCACGACCCTCTCAGCCGGGCACGAGGAGCGTTCGCTTGAAGATTCTGGTTTGCATGAAACAAGTGCCGCAGAAAGATGCGCCGCTGAAGCTCAATGAATCGGGCGCGTGGATTCGCGAAGATGTTTCCTACGAAGTCAATGAACCTGACGCCTACGCATTAGAGGAAGCCTTGCGACAAAAAGAAAAGCACGGCGGCGAAGTTGTCGTAATCACTTCCGGCCCCGCCCGCGCCCAGCAGGTTTTGCGCGAAGCGTTGGCCAAAGGAGCGGACCGCGCGATTCATCTCGAAGACAACGCGTTCGTGGGTCTGGATGCACTCAATACGGCCCGGGCGTTTGCCGCTGCGATTAAGGACGAGACCTTCGATTTGATTTTCACCGGTCTGCAGTCCGACGATTATGGTTATGCGCAAACCGGAGTTGTTGTGGCGGAACTGCTCGGCTGGCCGCATGCCACCATCATTATGCAGATCGAAAAAAATGATGCCGGCATCCGCGTGAAGCGGGAACTCGAGGCTGGCTTCTTCCAATTCGTGGACATGCCGCTGCCCGCAGTGCTGACCATCCAGTCGGGCATCAACAAACTGCGTTATGCCACGCTGATCGGCATCAAACAGGCCAAGAACAAGCCGCTGCGCAAGGTTGCGATGGCGGATGTGCAGTCGGCGATAAGCGTAAATTTGCAGAAGATTGAACGGCTGTACGTGCCCCAGAAGACCAAGAACACCGAATTTTTGGAAGGTCCGCCGGGCGAAGTCGCCAAGAAGTTGGTGGACAAGCTGAGAAACGAAGTGCGGGTGCTGTAGTGACTGTTTTCAGCCAACAAAGCCGAGCTTTGGTCGGCCGGACAGCCGAGGGCGGCCGTCCCCACGTGATTATCGAAAAGAGCTAAGAGCTAAGAGCTAGGAGCTAGAAGCTAAGAGCTGATTTATGCCTGACACAATTCTAGTCGTCGTCGAACAACGCGAAGGCAAACTAAACCGCGTCTCCTGGGAGACGCTTACCGCAGGCCAAGCGCTTGCGGCTGAGACGGGCTGGCCCCTTGAAGCCGCAGTCGTGGGCAGCGGCGTGGCCAATTTCGCTAACGAAGTTGCAGCCAAGAAGGTCGCGAAGGTTTACGCGGTTGAGTCGCCCAAGCTCGAACCCTACACCCCAGACGCCTTTTCGGCTGCGCTTAAGCAATTCATCGAATCAAAGCAGCCCAAGCTGGTGCTGATGCCGCACACGTATCAAGTGCGCGATTTTGTTCCGAAGCTGGCCACGGCCATGGGACGCACCGCGATCAGCGACTGCATCGGTTATAAAAAAGAAGGCGGCAAGCTGCTCTTCACCCGGCAAATGTTCCAGGGCAAGCTGGCGGCGGATGTCAGTTTCACCTGCGACGCGCCCTGGTTTGTCACTTTCCAGAATGGGGCGTTTCGTGGAGACAAAGCCGAGGCTGGAGCCAGCGCCGCTCCAGTCGAGACCGTGAACGTGCACATTGCGGACGGGGTCATCCGCAACAGACCGCAAGAAGTTTTCAAAGAAGCCAAGCAAGCGGTTGATCTGACGCAAGCCGAGATCATCGTTGCCGTAGGCCGCGGAATCAAGGAGCAAAAAAATATCGAACTGGCCAAGCAGCTTGCTGAGGTTCTAGGTGGAGAGCTGGCTGCCTCCCGTCCGATTTGCGACTCTGGCTGGTTGCCCATGGATCGGCAAATCGGTTCCTCCGGCCAGACGGTCGCGCCCAAGCTGTATTTGGCGCTCGGCATCAGCGGGGCAATTCAGCACATTGTCGGAATGAAAGGTTCGCGCACCATCATCGCCATTAACAAAGATTCAGAAGCGCCGATCTTCGAGATCGCGGATTTCGCTGTAGTAGGAAATCTGTTCGACATCGTGCCACCGCTGATCGAAGAAGTAAAGAAGGCAAAAGCAGGATCTTAGAATCAGCCACGGATCGACACGGATTTGCACTGATCAAAGTGTGAAACGCCCAATCCGTGAAGATCAGTGCGAATATGTGGCTAGGTTTTTATGTTGATTTTCCGCAAGCCTCTCGAGAATATCGAACGACCTCAAATGCCGGCCGACGTTGTGATCGTTGGCGGCGGCCCCTCCGGCATGGCCTGTGCGCTGCGCCTTTCGCAACTCATCGACGACCACAATGCAAAGAATCCCGACGCGCAGCTCAGCAAAGAGAATATTTACGTGCTCGAAAAAGCGCGCGAGGTTGGCCAGCACTGTCTATCGGGCGCGCTGCTTGATCCGCGCTCCATGCGCGAACTGCTTCCCGGATTCGAGAAACAAGCTCCACTCGACGCCGAGGTTACTCAGGAAGCGGTTTACTTTCTCACCGAGAAAAGTAAATTCAAGTTTCCCATCACGCCACCGCCGCTGCGCGACCACGGCAATTACGTTATCTCGCTGAACCGGTTTGTGAAGTGGCTGGGCGGGAAGGTTGAGGAAACCGGAATTACGATCTTCACTGGCTTCGCCGGATCAGAGTTGCTTTTTGAGGGCACCCGCGTCACCGGCGTCCGCACGGACGACAAGGGCGTCGACAAACTGAACCAGCAGAAATCCAACTTCGAGCCCGGTTACGATCTGCAGTCGAAAGTCGTCATCCTCGCGGAAGGCACGCGTGGTTCGTTAACCAAACAACTGATCGCAAAATTCGACCTGATGAAAGACAGCAATCCGCAGACCTACGGCCAAGGCGTAAAGGAATTGTGGGAAGTGCCTTCGGGTCGCATCGCTCCCGGTGAGGTCATCTACACCATGGGCTGGCCGCTGACGACGAAAGAGTATGGCGGCGCATGGATCTACGGGGGGAAAGACAACATCGTTTCGCTCGGCTTCGTCACCGGCCTCGATTATTCCGACCCGCGCCTTGATCCTCAGCACGTGTTGCAGGATTTCAAGCAGCATCCATTCGTTGCTAGCCTGCTCGCGGGTGGCAAGATGATCCGCTACGGCGCGAAGTCGCTGCCTTATGGCGGCTGGTGGGCGATTCCGCCGGTCGCGGGCGATGGCTGGATGATTCTCGGCGACTCTGCCGGTTTCCTAAACTCGCAGCGTCTCAAGGGAGTTCATCTGGCGATCAAGAGCGGCATGCTGGCGGCTGAAACTGCTTTCGAAGCGCTGAAAAAAGATGATTGTTCCGCGGCCACGCTGTGCGCTTTCCAGAAGCAAGTCGAATCCAGTTGGATCAAAGAAGAGCTTTGGAAAGTTCGAAACTTTCATCAGGGATTCGAGCACGGATTGTTCGCAGGCTTGTTTCACGCCGGGATCCAGCAGTTTACCGGAGGCCGCGGCCTGCGCAACCGGTATGCCGGAACTGCGGGCTATCAGCACATGAAGAAGCTGGCCGACTTGCCCGCGGATGGCGGCAATGAAGCCCATCTGCTCGGCCCCGCGAAAAGCGACGGCAAGCTCACCTTCGACAAGCTCACCGACCTGTATCACTCGGGCACAAAGCATGAAGAAGATCAGCCGGCGCATCTAGTCATTGACGACACCAACATCTGCAACACGCGTTGCGTGAAAGAATTTGGCAGCCCTTGCCAGAATTTCTGTCCCGCCAATGTTTACGAAATGGTGGACGACGCCGAGCAGCCTAACGGAAAACGCATCAGCTTGAACCCCTCGAACTGCGTCCACTGCAAAACCTGCGACATCGCCGATCCGTATCAGATCATTACGTGGGTTCCGCCTGAAGGTGGCGGCGGGCCGAACTATGACGGCATGTGAGTGGGCGCAACCGAAAATCTAACTTCGCCAAGGATTCACGCGGATCAATAACCGTCCGCTGCAGCGTCACACCTTTCAACCTGACCGCGGTCTATAATTGGAATCGAGTTTCCGACCGCCTCTGCCTTTGGGCATACTCTGGCTGAGGCGGCGAGGGAAAGAGTTCGGGCGAGGATGTCGCGCGACACTTTCCCGAGGGTGCGGATGGAAACGCCCGCGCCTCCCGTGCTTCGTGAGGGGCACATTGGAAAGGAAGCGCCTGCCGGGATTGTCCCGCCTGCGTCTTTTTTCCAATGTCCCCCATGAACTGTTTGGAATGTTGAGGAGCGCGGATTGGCCGTTCAATTTCCGCTGGTAGTGACTGGGAATTGGCAAGGTTTAAAGCTAGAAGCTAAGAGCTAGGAGCTAGGAGCTGTTACTCACGGATAAATTCGGCCGCCCCATCACCGATCTCCGGATCTCGATTACGGATCGCTGCAATTACAAGTGTGTCTATTGCCGTACCGGCAACGAAGGCGCGCTGTATGGCGACTTGCCGTTTGCCGAGTACCTGCGCATGGCCGATGTATTCGCAGCACTGGGTATCAAGAAAATCCGCATTACCGGCGGAGAACCGCTGCTGCGCAATGGTGTGATTGATTTCGTCCGCGAATTGGCGAAGCTGCGCTCCGCAGACTGTGAAAAACTCGATCTTGCGATGACCACCAACGGTCATCTGCTGACGGAGATGGCGCAGCCGCTCAAGGATGCCGGGCTAAACCGCATCACCATCAGCATGGATGCGGTCGATCCCGAACGCTTCGCTCGCATCACGCGCGTGCCCAACGGATATGATCACGTATTGGCGGGAATCCGGGCCTCCCGCCGTGCGGGGCTGTGGCCAGTCAAAATCAATTGCGTGCTGATGCGCGGCTTCAACGAGGACCAGATCATTCCCTTCGGCATGTTTGCCCGCGAAGAAGGCGTCATCGTCAGATTCATCGAATTCATGCCGCTCGAAGAAGATCGAACGTGGTCGCCGGTCACTGTGGTTCCGCTGGATGAAATTGTCCAGCGCATGGCGGAGTATCGTCCCTTAGTCGAAATTCCGCACACGCGCAGCGAAACCGCGCGACGGTATCATTTCGACGACGGCATCGGAGAGATCGGAATCATCGCTCCCGTGTCGCATCCCTTCTGCGGACACTGCAGCCGCATCCGCATCACTTCCGACGGCAAAATCCGCACCTGCCTGTTTTCAGTGTGGGACCACGATCTGCACGAACTCATGCGCCGCGGCGCTTCCGACGAAGAACTGGTGGAATTCATCCGCGGCGTGGTGCAGAGAAAAGAAGAGCGCCACCACATCGGCGAGCCGGATTTTGTGCCCGCGTCGAGGACGATGGTGCACATCGGGGGATAACCATCGGCTTTGAGAACCTAAACATTTCGGCCAAGAACTCACCGAACTGCTTCACGTCTTCCAGAACGCAAAGTGATATAAGTTCAAGGTGAAACGAATTGCTCTTTGGCTGACGATTATCGCAGCGTCTGGGCAGGTTTTTGCCCAAGATGTACGGCCGAGTGCGCATTCTGTATCTGGCACCCCATCGTTCCTCGGCTTCGATCGCAATAATTATCCCGGCGATCAGAACCTGAAGGTTCTTCGCCAGACATTTTCCTACACGGGTTTCTGGCTCAACCATCCGCCCAGCGCGAAGACCAACACATGGAGCGGCAAACGGCGAACGTTGCAATCGGCCGGATTCGGTTTCCTGGTACTTTTTAATGGCCGGCTATTCAACGAACTGAAGTCGGTTGCCTATGCGGGCAAGCTCGGCAAGTCCGATGCGCAGACTGCTGTAGCGGCAGCCCGGCGCGAGGCCTTTCCCGCGAAAACTATCATCTTCCTCGATCAAGAACAAGGCGGCCGCATGCTGCCGGAGCAAAAAGCCTACATCTACGCTTGGATGGACGGGATAGCGGCCAGCGGCTTCTCAGCCGGCATCTATTGCTCCGGTATTTCGGCGGCAAAAGAAGGCGGCGAAGACGTCGTCACCGCGGACGATATTCGTCAGAATGCGGGCGCGAGAAACATCGTGTTCTGGGTTACGAATGATGCCTGCCCGCCTTCGCCGGGTTGCGCTTTTCCCAAGAAGGCGCCGAACCCTGCCGACAGCGGCATTCGCTTCGCCGATGTGTGGCAGTTCGCCCAGTCTCCAAAGAGACCTGAGGTGGCGGCAAGTTGTCCGGCAAACTACAACTCTGATGGAAACTGCTATCCGCCGGGGATCAGCGCAGCGCAGCACTTGCACATCGACGTAAACACCGCAACCACGGCGGATCCGTCCCACGGCCGGAGCCGCTAAGGATCCATTTCTTCGGTAGAGACGTTGCTTGCAACGTCTGAGCGACGGGCGAAACAGCAGACGTAGCAAGGTACGTCTCTACAGGCTTGGAGTGGACCCCGAATTTGAGACAGCCAGTTAAGCCCTAAAATGCAGCGAAAGGGGAAACTGGGATGGGATCTCGAAGGAAGTTCACCAAAGAGTTCAAACTGGATGCGGTACAACGATTGC
>Ga0182014_10002752_pt1 | contig 21734 bp, 20 predicted proteins | sample 612S2DmetaG_FD_120489 | JGI IMG/M metagenome (GOLD analysis project Ga0182014, IMG submission 120489) | Permafrost microbial communities from Stordalen Mire, Sweden - 612S2D metaG | ecosystem: Environmental > Terrestrial > Soil > Wetlands > Permafrost | place: Sweden: Stordalen | collected...
CATGACTGGCCACGGATCGGTCGAAACCGCTGTCCAGGCCATGAAACTCGGCGCCTACGATTACATCTCCAAGCCCTTTGCGCCGCTCGATGAACTGCGTCTTTTCCTGCGCCGCATGGCCGACAAGGTCCGCCTCGTCGAAGAAAATCTCTATCTCCGCGAGCGCTCCGAAACCGAGACTGCCGTGCACGGCATCATCGGCAATTCCACCGGAATTCAGCACGTCCTGCGCCTCATCTCGCGCCTCAAAGACACGCGCACTCCCGTCCTGATTTCCGGCGAAAGCGGAACCGGCAAGGAACTGGTTGCCCGCGCCCTGCACTTTCGCGGGACCATGGCCAACCTTCCCTTTGTTGCCGTGGACTGCGGATCGCTCGTCCCCACCCTCATCGAAAGCGAATTGTTCGGCTACGAAAAAGGAGCCTTTACCGGCGCTCTTCGTTCCAAGTCGGGCCTGCTGCAATCGGCTGATACCGGAACCATTTTTTTCGACGAGGTTGGCGAACTTCCTCTGGAAATGCAAGCCAAGCTGTTGCGCTTTCTCCAGGAAAAAGAAGTCCGCCCCGTGGGCAGCAATCAAAAAGTCAAAGTCGACGTGCGCATCATGGCCGCCACCAACCGCGATCTCGACACCGAATACAAGAAAGGAACCTTCCGCAAGGATCTTTATTTCCGTCTCAACGTCGTTACCATTTCCCTGCCTCCGCTGCGCGAGCGCCGTTCCGACATTCCCATCCTGGCCGCGTTCTTCCTGGAACGCCTCGCTCCCGGACGCGGCGTCCAGGTCTCCAGCAACGCCATGAAAGCCCTGCTGGCTTACGACTGGCCGGGCAATGTCCGCGAACTGGAGAATTGCCTGGAGCGCGCCGTAGCTCTCGGCGATCAGCGCATTCTCGAAGTCGGCGATCTGCCCCCGGCCATCGCGAACGCGGAAGTCGAAACCCATGTGCCCGCTGCGCAAGAATTCTCCGGCCGCGCCACCGACCTCGAAGATATCGAGCGCGCCACCATCGAGCGCGTCTTTTCCCAGGTCAAGGGAGACAAAGCTGTCGCCGGCAAGATGCTGGGTATCAGCCGCGCCACTCTCTATCGCAAGCTGAAGCGCTACAACATAGGCGCCCGCGAGAATCCTCCGCAATCGACCACGTTGCAATGAGAAGCCAATATTGATGTCAACCGATGACTTTGCGAAGGGCACGACTTCACTCGCGACGCTGTGTCATTTGGGTGCGCACCCGCGCAATCAGGTTCCTGAACTGAGACACTTGTTTCACAGTGAGACGCGCCCTGCCGGCGCCCCCAAGAATTAATGCGCTTCGACCCCCACGCGGCCCCGCTAACTAGCTTGTCCTTCTTTCACTTGCCCTTAGGGCCATGACCTTCAAGGTTTTGGTGGCACCCGTGCACTAAGGAATGGCGATAAGGCAGAACGAGTCTCCTTGCAGCTCTTCCAAACCGGGAAGAGGGGAGGCTCGTCTGCTCCAAGTCCCCCGGGATTGAGGTTTTCCGTGCCCAACCAGGCAACTGCTCGCGCTCTTGAACCAGATGTCGTAAGCCGCTTGGCGAGGTTCTTTCCCAATGCCACGCCGATGCGGATTCCCATCAAACTCAGCCGCACCAATGGCAGCAGCGGCACTAACGGAAACGGCAGCGGCATCGCCGCTCACGCAAACGAGAGTGTCTTTTTTCAGGACACCATCATCGAGTTCGGCACGCCGCGCGAGGTTCTGTTTGCGGTCAACCGTCCTCTGGAATTCGCCGATCGCGTCCTGGTCGAGAGCCACGACGGCTGGCTTCACGCCGAAGCCTCCGTGGTCGCGGTTCAGTATCATCCGGAGCGGACCGTGGTTGCTGTCCGCTTCCTTAAAGATGTCCCCAATTGGATTGTGAAATCATGACTGCATCCGCCCCAACTTCATTTGAAGAGCAGGGAGCCACACTCTGTGCTCTGCAACCCATGTACGCTGCGCTGGTGCGCGAATTTGTGATTGAGGTTTCCGCCTGCCCCATCGACGAGGCTTTCATCCCCTCGTCGGAAACCGTCAAGCACGCCGAAGCCTGGTTTAAACAGGTCGATGTGCAGATCCAGGTGCACCAGTTGCGCCAGTTTCTCCAGACCACGCCCCTAGCTAACGAACTCGTGCTGCGCCATCTTCTTTTGCATCACATGCACAAGACCGCGAAGTCGAGCAGCGACCGCGACAAGACTGACTTCCTTCTGGTGCAGTATTTTTCGCTGTGCGCGCCCTCGGGCCTGGAAGACGCCGACCTCGATCTCGATTACGTCGCCCAGGTGCTAGAGCCCGTGCTCGGCCCGCAAGAGCCCAAGCTTCCCGCCTGGCTGGCTTCGCTCGAAACCATCATGCAGTCGGCGGCGCGTAGCCGCCGCCTCAGCGAACTGCTGCACAGCGGCGCGCTCGAGCAAGGGCGCAAGCTCAAGACGCAGAGCGCGGCTCGCTACTTCGAGCCCTCCGCCATGGTCGCCTTTGCCCGTTTCAGCTTCATGATCCGCCGGATATTTTTCCGTCTCATGCACGAGGATCTCAACGCTATCCAGGACGGCCTGCGCGAACTTGAGCGCCGCGGCGTCGATACCATCGATTGCCGCCGCGCGCAATTCTCCGCCGAAGAACCGATCGGACGTCTGCGCATGATCTGCCAGTCCTGGAAAGTGATGTTCCACGCCGAGTATTCCTCCGGCCAGCCCTTGCGCATGTTGGTCGATCTGCGAGCGGCTGTCGACGACGCACTCCAGAACGGAGCGCGCAACCAACCGCTGGCCGCGGGCGCCGCCGCTTCCGCAAAACCTGGCGGAGGAACGAAAGAGTAATTTCTTCTGCCTTTTGAGACGGGCTTGCCCGGTCTCGGGAGACGCTGCAAGCCGCGTCTTCACAGAAAATCAGACTCCCCTTCCGGGGCTGGGCAACTGCGGTCCATTTTGCCGAGCCAGAAAGCGACGATGACCACGAATCGCCCGATCGTCCTGATCCTTGCCAGCGACCCTGCGTTCGCGCGCGAGATCACCGCGCATTGGCCGCAGGATCATTCTCCCCATCCCCAGAGTCCGGAATTCATCGTGCTCGACGAAGGTTTCTCTAGCGATCTTCAGGGCAGCCACTACGATCTCGCGATTGCCGATGCCTCTTCGGTCGAAGACATCAAGAACGGCAAGCGCAACGCCCCCAACCAACGTCTGCAGCAAGACCTGAAGCAGTCCTTCGCCGCTGCGGGCAAGCCTGCCATTCTGATTCATTCCGATCCCTCGCGCGGTCTCTACAACAGCGAAGGGGCCGTTCTCGAGTTGCGCCGTGAGCCTGGACTCTGGCCGTCGGTGGCAGGCCTTGTCGGACGCGAAATTCTTCGCCGTGTCCAAGCCGAGTCTCGCTCTCGCGAAGCCGAAAAGAATTGCGCCGCCGCCCAAGCCGAGGCCACTCTCGGACGTTACATGGTCGAGATGCGGACCAACGTCAACAATGCTCTTACCACCGTGCTCGGCAACGCCGAACTTCTCGTCCTCGAGCCCGGACTGCCCGCCACGGTCCTCGCGCAAGCCGATACCATCCGCAACATGGCGCTACGCCTTCACGAAGTCTTCCAGCGTTTTTCTTCGATCGAAAAAGAACTCACCGTGGACGCGCGCGAGTCCTGCAAAAAGGCTTCTCACGCCGCCGGCAGCTAAGCTCGGCAGCGCCATTCGCCCCCAAGGCCGTCCATCGGGTTGCTGACTGGCTTGGTCTAGGACCCTGTGAAAAGGCAGAAACTGCGAATGCGCGGGATTCAATGAAAGCAAGCCAACGGGCTACCTCGTTGCTTTTGCCTCGGTGTGGCTTTCAGAGTCGTGGCTGAGTTGAAATACCTGGACCCGGCCATTGTTCGTGTCCGAAACATAGAGGCGGTTTGCGCCATCAATCCACAGCCCGGCAGGAGAATTGAACTCTCCAATCTCCATGCCGGATCGGCCAAAAGAACCGCGCAGGGAACCATCGGGGCCGTAAATCCGGATATGTGAGTCCCTGACGTCGCTCACATAAATATTGCCGGCCAGGTCGACGCCGAGTCCCACCTCGTCAGTGATGGGCGGCCCTGAGGTGGCAGAAATCGAGAATTGCGCCACGGGCTGACATTGCAGATCCATGACGTGGATGCGTGAATTGCCCGAGTCCACCACCACCACTTCGTTGTTCCCGATGGCGATCTCGGTGGGATCGTCAAGCTCCATCGCGATGGTCTCGCCGCTGATTCTTCCGAACGCATGGGGGCGAGGCCGGCCGACGCGTTGCAGGATGTTGCCTTCAAGATCGAGCACAAACAGAACGTGACGAGGCGTATCGAGCACAAACAGGCGCCCTCTGTCGCGGTCAACTGCAATCGCCGTTGGATAGTGAAACAGACTCTCGTCTCCGCGTTTGCCGATGTAGCGGACGAACTTCCCGTCGGGGCCGTACACCAGAACGAGTCCGCGTTCGGAGTCGGCGATGTAAATGTTGTCGGCCGCGTCCACCGCAATCCCACTCGGCAACCGCAGGCGGCGTTGCGGGCCTCCGGCAATACGGAAGGAACCGCCGTCCCCGAGGACGTGAACGGCATGGATATCCGGATCAACCACGAGGATACGTCCACGGGAGTCAACGGCCACGTGATGGGGCGCCAGAAGAATTCGTTCCCGTCCGTAGACAAAGGTGACAAAGTTGTCCCGAAGCGACGCCAGCAGCGACTGCCCCTTTACGGGTCTTACAGCACGGGCTGGAGGTTCATAATTCTCTTCGATACGCTCCCTGGGATGAAGATTGATGAAATCGGGAACCTCACTGGGGCGCGACGAACCCGGTGAGAGGTTAGAGGGCGAAGGCCAGCCGGAGATGTTGCTATGATCGGCTGGTACCGTCGTTCTGAATTTTCCGTCCGACGAATAGACGCCGAGATAACGAATTTCGCTCCCGCAGCACAACCCATCCCCGGTGAGAGCTCGCGGCTGTTTTTCACACTCGGGCGGGCACGCGGGAATGGCCGCACTATGTAGCGGCCGCGGGACGAACGACTGGGACAGGGTGATCGGAACAGCGGCGATGACGATCCACGTCAAAAACAAGCCGCGGGGGAAACGGCCAACCGAAGAAGGCTTCATGAAAGTGCCTCTCGACTGGTGCAGGAACCCTGATGCAGGCTGACGCTAAATGGGGGAGAATACCAAAATAGGCTACAAGATCGGGCAATAGCCGCGCAGTGACGGGCATCACTAGTCCTTGTGCCGTCACCCTCTTAAGGGCTGCTAGCGCTGCTGAGTCCCAATTTTGCCGGATTCGGCGGCATGCACTTTCTTGCACAGCCCGAACTATATCCTGGTCCAAAAGTCGCTAGCGGCAAGCTGATATCCAGAGCCAGATCGAGGTAAGCCGCATCGGCGCATCCACCCGCTTCAAAAAACGTGGTAGACGAAATGGGCAAAGAGAATTGCCAGCAGCAAAAGTCCGAGGCCACAAATCCAGAAAAGAAAATGCTCGGTCAACTTTGGGGAATTGATCTCCTTCTTGTCCATGAGTGAAGGATACTCTCTACCCCGCTGAGTTACATTGAGGTCACCGCAGTCGCTCGCAGGTGATCTGATCACTGACTTTCGCGGCGCGATGCGGTAGAAATAAACGACCCGAAGAACCCGTATATGGAACGGCTCAACAGGGTAGCGTCGAAGCAGACGGTAAGACTCACGCACTACGGCCGTAAGTCGGGGAAACCCTACGAGGTGACGATTGCGTTTGCCGTGGACGGCGACCGAGTCTATATCGGAACACAGAATGTCAATCGCCAATGGGTGCGCAATGTGCAGAAAACACCCAAGGTCGGATTGTCGATTGCAGGCGAGAAGTTTGAGGGACAAGCCCGTTTTCTTACCGATCGCGCCGAGCATGAACGCGCGCAGCGGCGGATGCGGAGGAAATACTGGATGTATTGGCCGATCCTTGCACTGGCGCGGGCTCTGATCGCCATCGGTCTGCTACCGGACCGAATTGGATCGTTCGAGGTGACGTTGAACGGATAACGGTTGATCCCCAGGGCTAGCTTCAGAAAAAGCGGGTGACGCCCTCTTCGAGGACGACCACTTTGTCTTGTACACCGGCGGCCAACGCTTCTTGCTCCAGCAACTGCAGGGGCTCTTCGATCGGCTCATGCGACAGGCGAAACGATCCGTAATGCATGGGCACCATCCAGCGCGACTTCAGATCGAGAAAGGCTCTCGTGGCGTCGGCGGGACTGGTGTGTACATTGCGGAATTGCTCGGGGTTGTAGGCGCCGATGGGAAGCAGCGCGAGTTCGGGCGACAAGCGGCGTCCAATCTCGCGAAAGCCGGTGAAATAGGCGGTGTCTCCGGCGTGGTAGACGGAGTGTTTGCCGCTGCGCAGCACGTAGCCGCCGTAGCCGCGGTGCGAATCCTTGATGATGCGCGCTCCCCAATGCCGCGAGGGCACGTGTGTAATGTCGAGCCCGCCGTGGCGATAGGTGTTCCACCACTCGAGTTCAACGATCTGTTCGAAGCCCAGATCGGAGACCAGATCGAATAAATGATGAGGGACGACGAGGGTGGGCGCGACCCCGGTCTGGCGGCGGGTTTGGCGCGCAATGGCGCGCAGTGACTGGCGATGCAAGTGATCGAAGTGTGCGTGCGTCACCAGGACGAGATCCATGGGAGGCAGGTCGCGCAGATTCAATCCAGGTTGACGCAGGCGCTTGAGAACGAACAGCCAGCGCGCGAAGTTGGGATCGATGACAACATTCTGTCCGCCGATCTGCAGAAAGAAACTCGAATGTCCAATGAAGGTGACACCCAGTTCCCCGTTTAAAACCAGCTTCGGTTTGTGAGTCTTGCCGGTGCGAGGCGTGACCGCGGAATTCCGCACCAGACGCGTGAACTGACTAGCTCGCTTGCGCAGCGCGGGATTTTTCAATGAGGACTTTAACATTAATTAGACCAGTACGATTAAGCCAGTACCACTAAACGAGTGTGATTGGACCAGCATGATTCGGGCAGTCCTGGAAACGCGGACTACTTCTGTAAGTATCTGCTTTATTTGCTCAAGTCGCTAATTACTTTAGATGCTCCGGACACAGACATCGACGCTTGGCCGAAGATTTATTCGGGTCATGCTTCCCGGTTGGCTGATTCTCCATGTAAGTAATCCTGTTTTCCTTGACCGTTACTTTACCGATCGTATTTATAATCCAAAGTTCAGGCTGAAATATTCTTGGAGGAACCAACGCCGATGCGCGTCGCATTTCTTGGTTTAGGAATTATGGGCCGGTCGATGGCCGCGAACCTGGTCAAAGCCGGACACGAGGTCGCAGTCTGGAATCGAAGCGCCGGCAAGGACGTGGAAGGCGCTCGCAGTGCGGTTTCTGCGGCGGAAGCGGCGCAAGGCGCGGAAGTGGTGTGGATGTGCCTCTCCGACACGAAAGCGGTTGAGGCGGTGCTGTTTGGTCCGGGCGGCGTGGAACAAGCTCTGACCGCGGGCATGACGATTGCAGACTCGAGCACGATTTCTCCCTCCGCCACGAGACGCCTTGCCGCACGCGTGAAGGCGCGCGGCGTCGACTACGTGGACGCTCCCATGACCGGTTCGAAGATTGCCGCCGAAGCCGGAAGCCTGATTTTTATGGTGGGCGGCGACGAAGCTGCGCTGGCTCGCCTGCAACCGCTTTTTCAGGCGATGGGCAAGCAGGTGTTCCATATGGGTGAGACCGGCAAGGGACAGGCCACCAAGTTGGTCATGAATCTGCAGATTGCGCTCATCTACGAAGGCTTCGCCGAAGCTCTGACGCTCGCCGCCAAGCTGGGCGTTGACGTGGAAAAGCTGTTGCCACTGATACAGGCTTCCATGGTGCGATCTGGAGTGGTGGACTACAAAGCCCCATTCATTCTGAAGCGCGACTTCTCGCCGAATTTTCCCCTGCGGCTGATGCTGAAAGACATTCGCCTGGCGCTCGATGCCGCCAGGGAATCGCGTGTGCGCCTGCCCGGCCTCGAAGCAGTGGAAGAGGTGTACGACGTCGCCGCCGAGGAAGGCCAGCAGGATCTGGACTACGCCGCGACACTTACGCTGCTGGAGAAGTGGGCGGGGGTGGAAGTGAAGGGGGCGGTGTCTAAGTAAGAGAAGCTTCTCTTAGAGTTCGAGATGGGTAGTCGATTTCCTTGGGACAGTTCGGCATCCTATGAAGAAGCCCGTCCTTATCATTGCCACGGTTGCTGGGTACTCTCTGTTGGAGACGGCACTGTTATTGATCTTTTTGCTTCCCGAAGAGGGGATATCCTACCAAGGTTCACGGCATGGACTCCTAACTTTCGCGCAGTTTCTAACCATCCCCGGCCTGGCCGTCCTGTTTTCCCTGATCCTGTACGGGCCTAATCAGTGGAAACGGAGGATGGCGATCCACTTTGTTACTGTGCCCGGATTCCTCATGCTGATCCTGCTGATGGGGCTTCCCGCGGCTCTGTTGGAGTGGGCCTACAACAAATACTGCGTCTACCCTAATTCCTTTCTGTTCCCGATCACTAGATCGTTGTACCCAGTCGTCATCTTGGGGATAGCGTCAGTTCTGGCTTTCCACATTACAAAAAAAGAGCGGAAGCGCGTTGTTGTGTTTGAATCGTCCCGATGGTTAGCTGAACGCCAGGCAGGGATTGGTGCTCGTGAGCGAAGGGGGCGGGAACGGGCAATCCGTTGGTCGCTGTGGATTCCGTCAGTGGTGGTGTTGACGGTGTTCCTATTCTTGCCGGAGGTGTGGGGTCTCCTTACCCACATGCAACGCCCGCGCGCGGGTCAGTTGCCTGGATACGAAGTCACTATCCCTCCGACATGGATCATAATCTCCAATGGTACGAACTCACTCACTGGAGCCTCGGGGGTAAGTGGCATTGCGGGACGCGGCATGGGTCGGGGCGCACAACGATACTTGCATTTTGGTGATCCTTCAATCTCCGGTTGGGGAGTAGGGATTGCGGAGTACGACGAGCCCAAACGTAGGTCGTTAAGTCGAGACGAAGCGGCGGTGGCTCGGCGTGACTTTCAGATAGGCAGGGCGAAGCTGACTTGTCTTGAATACCGTCCATCCTGGGGACGACCGATGCGGACCGATGCGGAACCACTGGTGCTGATTGAATGCACTGGTTCTGACCGACTGCACGCTAGCTTTACTGGCGAGAGGATTCACGCACCAGCTTTTTACGGAATGTTGGCCAGCATGACTCCGGCGTTACCAACCGAGGCAAAGTAACATCGACGGCAACTGCCGAACTGCGCTCGACTGAACAGCCGGAGGCGGCTGTCCCTACGCAAACTACTTCTTCGCCAGCGAGCGGATATAGTTCACCAGGTTCCAGATGTCATCATTCTTGGCGCGGTCGCCCTCGGGGGGCATTTCGCCCTTGCCATTCCGGATAATGTAGAAGAGTTCGCCATCGGTGCGGTTTTTCAAGGCGTCCGGATTGGTGAAGTCGGTGACGTTCTTTATATCCGACGCCATGTCGCCCTTGCCGTCGCCGCCTTTTCCATGACACACCTCGCAGTCGACGCCATACACCTTCTTGCCTTTGGCGAGCGACTCCGCGGTCGGCTTGACGGGATTTGCCTTGGCGGCAGCTTCGGGAGGAATCTTATATTCGGCGGGCTGATCCTTCTGCGCCCATAACGCAAACCCGAAAAAGAGCAATGACAGAAGGACCAGTGGAGTTTTCCTGAAGGTTTCTTGGTTCCACAATTTCTTTTTCAATACACACCTCCGGTTCGGAAACACGGCTGAAACAACTAACGATACTCCACGACGCGGGAACGTGCACGAAAAGGTTGCGGGCTGAAGACGGGCGAGGAATCACGCATGATACCGCACCCCGTGCCCCAGCTACGTCGCGGTCCAGTCCTTGAGCCGGCAACGCATTACCCTCGTAACCCCTTTATCCCGCTGGGATTACAGAAGTATTACAACGTTGTGCATGGCCGCTTGCTATTGTCTTCAAGGGCACTTCAGCTAAACGGTTGTGCGGAGAAAAAAGACAATGAGCGAGGCAGTGCGCGAGAAGATGAGCGAGACTGTGAACGAAGGGCTGAGCCAGGCAATGGGCGAAGCCGGCGAAGGCGCCAATCGCAGAGACCGGGCGAACCGGGATGGCTTCAACTGGGGCACGGCGATCGCCATGGGCCTCTTTCATGTGGGCGCAATCGCGGCGCTATTTTACTTTACCTGGTCGGCATTTTTCGTCGCCATTTTCTTGTGGTGGGTATCGGGCAGCCTTGGCATCGGCATGAGCTATCACCGACTGCTGACGCATCGCGGATATAAGACGCCGAAGTGGGTGGAGTATTTCCTCACTTGGTGCGCAACGCTGGCGTTCGAAGGCGGACCGATTTTCTGGGTGGCGACGCACCGCATTCATCACCAGTACTCGGATGAGACGGGCGATCCGCACTCGCCGATCGATGGCAAGTGGTGGTCGCACATGGGATGGATCCTGATGGGCAAGTCGATGCATCACGACACCACCACCCTGGCTCGTTACGTCCCCGATCTCACCAAAGATAAAGTGCACGTCTGGCTGACCAAGTATCACTACACTTCAAACATTATTTTGGGCGTCGTTCTTTATGCCATCGGCGGATTGCCGTGGCTGCTGTGGGGAGTGTTCGCGCGCGTGGTGGTTGGACTGCATTCTACGTGGATGGTGAACTCGGTCACGCACGTCTGGGGCTCGCGGCGTTTCGCCACCAAGGACCTCTCCACCAATAACTTTCTGGTGGCCGTCCTGACCTTTGGCGAAGGCTGGCACAACAATCATCATGCGCATCCGGTTTCGGCGCGTCATGGCCTGACGTGGTATGAAATCGACACCAACTGGTATTGCATCTGGGCGCTGAAAAAACTGGGACTGGCGCGCCATGTGTACAAAGTCGAACTCGATCATCTGCCGCCGAAGCCTCCACTGGTGCGGGATGTGCAGGCGGCCGCAGTGTTGGCGGCGGCGGGTCACGACTAGAGAGAGCTTTAACCGCGGAGTGTGGAGAGAGCGCAGAGAGAACCGGGGAAGCTAACCCCGGTTTTTCTCTTTCTACATACTTCTCTGCGAACTCTGCGTCCTCCGCGGTTAAACCGATTTCCCGCTACAATCTTCTTGTGCGTATCATCAGTCGGCGAAAGGCGATCTACTTCGCTATCACGCTGGGCGTTTGCCTGATTGCGGCGGCCGTCGCACTGAACGTCAGCTGGGTCATCCTGTACTGGCGCGAAGGTCTGAAACTTTTTTTCGGCGCCATCCTTTTTCTGGTCATCATCGCGGGCCTCGCCCTCAACACAATTTTCCTCGTCCGCGAAATTCGCCGCAACGAGCAGCACGACAGCTTCATCAACGCGGTCACCCATGAATTGAAGACGCCGATTGCCTCCATCCGCCTCTATCTGCAAACCTTGCAGAGACGCGAGGTGGGAGAAGCGCAGCGGCGGCAGTTCTACGAGTTGATGCTGCTCGATACCGAACGCCTGCTGCACACCGTGGAGCAGGTGTTGAAAGCAGGGGCGGCGGCGCAGAAGAAGGGTCCACGCCAGCGCTTGCCGGTGGAATTCGACTCGCTGGTGCGCGAGTGCATCGAACTGGCGCGAGTGCGCCATCACTTGCAGGCGGCCGATCTCGAATATCGCGAGCTTCCATCCCTGTCTTTGCCGGGCGGCGGCGGAGCTTGCGTGCTGGGCGATGCGGAGGAACTGCGAAGCGCGGTGTCGAACCTGCTCGACAACGCCGTGAAGTACTCGCCCGATGGCGTGCACATTTCGGTGGAGTTGGATGCTAACGATGAGAAGCAACTGGCGCTGCGGGTGCGCGATCAGGGCGTAGGCATTCCGGAGCACGAGTTGAAACGGATCTTCCGGAGGTTTTACCGGGTGACGCAGCGTTCGCTCTCGCAGGTGAAGGGCACCGGCCTTGGCTTGTTCATCGTGCGGTCGATCGCGCGCAAGCACGGCGGCCGTGTATTCGCGCAGAGCGACGGAGCAGGCAAGGGAACGACTGTGACCCTGGAATTGCCTCGAAAAGTGAGTGCGGCATGAGCCGGGTGCTGGTGGTGGAGGACGAAGCGCATCTGGCGCAGGGCTTGCGCTTCAACCTGCAGGCCGAAGGACACGCGGTGGAAGTTGCCGGAGACGGCGAGACGGCCTTGGAGCGACTGGTCGAAAAAAGTGAACGCTTTGACGCGGTCGTTCTCGACGTGATGCTGCCCGGCAAGAGCGGTTTTGATGTTGCGGCACTGTTGCGCGAGAAAAAAAACTACGTGCCGATTCTGATGCTGACCGCGCGCGGCCGTCCGGAAGATGTGTTGCAGGGATTTGCGGCGGGCGCGGACGATTATCTGCCGAAGCCGTTTGAGCTGGCGATTCTGATGGCGCGGTTGGAAAGCCTGCTGCGGCGCAGTGCGTGGATGAAGGGCGCCGCCGCGGCACGCGCCGGCGATGACGACAACGATGACAAGGCGCGGTCAACCCGGTTCGGCGAGCAGAAGTCGGGCGGCGACACCTTCAGTTTTTGCGGAAAGACGATCGACTTCGCCGAACTGGAATTGCGCTCGCTGGGAAATACGATCCATCTGACGGTGATGGAAGCCGAGTTTCTGCGCTATCTGGTGCGGGGCGAGGGCCGTGTAGTTTCGCGCAAGGCCATTCTCGAAGATGTGTGGGGATTGCACGAGGATACCGATACGCGCGCCATCGACAATTTTGTCGTGCGGCTGCGGCGTTACATCGAAGAGGATCCGTCGAGCCCGAAGCATTTGCAGACCGTCCGCGGAGTGGGGTATCGGTTTGTGGCGGTGCCGGAGTAGCTGCGGTCACTCGTACCGCAGCGCTTCGATCGGATCCAGTTTCGCCGCGCGCACCGCGGGAAACATGCCGCTGGCAATGCCCACGAAGCCGAGAATTGTAGTCGCGATCAGAACGGTCTTCGGAGAAACGAGCAGCCGGATATCGCCCGCCTCAGCATGTGCGGCCATGGCGCTATATAGCGTCAGGCTTCCCACGGAAAACGAAATCGCGTACGACAAAAGAATCCCGAACACTCCGCCGACCGCAGTGATCACCAGTGCCTCGGCCAGAAACTGAAACAGGATGTCGCGCCTCCGCGCTCCCAGAGCCTTTTCCACGCCAATCTCCCGCGTTCGCTGCGTGACCGAAACCAGCATGATATTCATCAGCCCAATGCCGCCGATGCCCAGCGTCACCGTCCCAATAAATGCCAGCAGGATTTTCAAGCCGATGGTGATCACGCTGAATTGCTCTAGCTGTTTTTTCGCATCGAAAACGAACACGGCGCGCTCGTCATCGGACTTGAAGCCGTGCGCCTCCGCCAGGGAATCGCGCACTGACTTGGTTATTTTCGTATGGTCGAGGCCCAGCGAGTCCAGCCACAAGCCGCCCACGTAATGCGTGCTCTGCAGCGTGTCCATCGAGTGGAACGGAATGTAGACCACGCGATTGTCGTCGTTGTCCGCTTCCTGCATGCGCGGGTGCAGCACTCCCACCACCTGGAACACGACGCCATTCACGCGAATGTCTTCGCCCAGGGCAGGCATTCCAGAAAACAGTTTGTCCTTCGCCTCCGACCCGAGCACGGCGTACATGCCGTGGCTGAAATTATCCTGATCGTTGATGAATCGGCCGTTATCGACCGTGAGATTCCAAATATCCTGAATGCCTGGGTCAATGCCGAAGGTTGTAAAACTGAAGGACCGTGACCCCGCCTGCACCGTGGTGGTCATATCGAGCGCGCGGGAGACATGCTTCACCAGCGGCACGACATTGCGGATCATCTCCACGTCGTCTTCGGTGAAGTGGATCTGCACGCCGGCTTTGTTGCCGCCGGCCTGTTGCGAGGTGCGGCCCGGAAAAATTCCCACCGCCGTCGAACCATAGCTGTCCCAGATCGCTTGAATGGCGCGCCCGAAACCGTCGCCATAGGCCAGCAGCAGCACCACCGTGGCAATCCCCCAGGCCATGCCCAGCATGGTCAGCACGGTTTTGCGCAGATCATGCCGCATCGCGCCGTAGGCTTGCTGCAACAGGTCTCGACCGAGCGCTCGCCGTGGGTTGACGTTGGGAATCATGATCATTCTTTCCTCAGCGCATCCACCGGCTGCAGTGCGGCGGCCTGCCGAGCCGGATAGAGACCGGCGACGATCCCTGCCACCGAAAGCGAGACCAGCGCCAGGATCGCACTCGAGGGCGCCAGCGTGGGTGGGTCCCATCCCGGAGGCGAGGGCAACTTACTTAACGCCGCCATGAGGGCCGCAGCCCCTCCGATGCCAAAGCCGCCGCTCAGCACCGTCAAGAACGCGCCTTCGGTAAAGAACTGGAACATGATGCTGTGGTTGGTCGCGCCCAGGGCTTTCCGCAATCCGATTTCACGGGTCCGGTCGGCCACCGCAACCAGCATGATGTTGACGATCCCGATCGCTCCCAGGCTAAGCGTCACCAGTCCCACGCTGCCCAGAAACATATTCATCGCGTCGAAAATCTTGCCCACCTGATCCGCGGTTCGAATGCTGTCCCACTCGTCGTAAGCGTCGGGCGTGTCGTAGGGAAAGCCATGGTTTCGCGCCACCACCTTATTCATCTCCAGCCTCGCCGTTTCGTGAAGCGCGCGGACCCTCGGCTGGTACACCAGGAACGAAATTGCGTCGTCGATCTCGCCCACGTTCAGCGGCGGAAAATACTGGCGCATGGTCGTGAACGGAATGAAGATGCGCAAGTTCACATCGTTGTTGTTGCCATGTCCCACGCGCTTCAGTGTGCCGATCACCTGGAAACGAACTCCGTTAAGCAGGACTATGCTGTCAATCGCAGGCCGGCCTGGAAACAGCAACCGCCGCGTCTCGTCGCCCAGAATCAGCACCGACCGTTTCTGTGCAATGTCCATCTGGTTCAGCCAGCGGCCATCCTGTACCGGCAGGTAACGAATCTTGTCGTAATTGGCGAGCACGCCATTGAGTTGCCCGCTGCTCTGGAAGAACTCGCTCACCGCGCGCACGTCCCCCCGCGAGATCACGGGCGCCGCGGCCCGTATGTCCGGACAATCCGTGAGCAGGCCCTCGTAGTCCTTATAAGTGAGTTGGTAGGAGCGCATGCTGGTGAAGCTGCCATTCATGGCGGGCGCTTTTCCACCCCAAATGAACATGACATCCTCGCCCAATTCATTGAACTGTTTTCGGTTGCCGGAACGAAAGCCCTCGCCCAGGCCGACCAGCAGCAAAAGCGACCCCACACCCCACGCGATTCCAAACATGGTCAGGAACGAGCGCAGCTTATGTGCCCACAGCGTACTCAGGGTCTGGCCAAAGATTTCCAGGAGTATTCGCACGGTCACTTCACTATACGGCAACGGCTGCCTACGAGTTTCCGTGGCAGCACGCTTTTCTTAGTGCTGCTTGGCTGAGGAACTGGCGGCCAGCTCGCGGAAGAGGCCGAGCAGCGCGGCTGCGGATCTCCGATCGGAAAGGTTTTCCAGCGCTACCGTAGCGGTGAAGTGCGGCGAGGTGGTGTTGAAGCGGACGCCAACGAAATCCTTGTCGCGCCAGGAGGCCAGCGCATTCACCACCGGGCTGAGTTCGATCGGCCAGTCCTCCTTCGTGGTCAGAATCACGGGGCCAGGGCGGCTGATGGTCCAGGCGCGAGTGCCGCTCGAGTTCTTCGTCCCCGTATCTTTCGCTCCCGAGTGGCCCGACCAGCGATGGCGTATGACGTCGAGGTGAAAGCCCGGGGGAAATCCCATGTTGGCTTCGAACGTAAGTGTTTCCTGCTGCTGACGCCAGCGGCTCAGAGCCCACTGCACCGGGAGCGGGCGCGGCAACAGGCGAATGGTGAGGTGGGCCTCCTCAAACCAGCGTGACGATAAGTGAAGAGTGGCGTTCAGACGGGAACTGCTGGCCTGCCACCGCAGATTAACGACGCGGCCCTTTCCCAGGCACGCCGCTTGGACCCATTGCAGAACATCGCCCGCCCGCCTGCGGTTGTAGTGGACAAACCAGGCATACCAGAGAAAACAGAGAGCAAGCCCCACGACTACGTCGATGAGAATGAAACGCCCCACGATGCCTCGTGTCAGAAATCGTACTTCTTATAGATGCGAGTGCGCAAGGGGCCGGATGAGGAAAAAAGGGCGTGTAAGAACGGGCTGTCGATGCCGGCGCTGGCTGCGGGCTTCGAGCCACGAGCTTCAAGCCAACCAGCGGCCACTTTCCTGTTTGCCCGCAGCTCGCAGCCCGGAACTCGAAGTTCACCAGCTACAATGGCGGCGTGCCGTTTCGCATCCGACCATTCGAGAAAGCCGATTTTGATACGCTGTGGCGGATTGACCAGGCCTGCTTCGATCCGCAACTGGCGTACTCGCGGCCGGAGATGGCTTTTTACATTCGCCGGCCTGGTTCGTTTACGCTGGTGGCCGAAGCGGACGCGGAAATTCTAGGTTTCATCGTGGCGGAGACCCGTGGCAAGAGTGGGCACATCATTACCATCGATGTGGTCGCGGAGGCTCGGCGAGCGGGCGTCGGCTCGGCTTTGCTGCGCGACGCGGAAGATCAATTGCTGCGGACGGGCGCGCGCACCGTAGCGCTGGAGACTCCGGTGAATAATGCGGCCGCCATTCGCTTCTACAAACAGAAAGGATATTTCGTGGAAAAGACGGTCACGGGATACTATTCTGGCCAGCTCGATGCCTTGGTCATGGCGAAAGAGTTGGCGCGGCCGGTGGTGGGATGACTTGCAGATGAGGCGGTTGTGATTCCAGCTGCGAAGAGGAAATGATTTGATGAAGATTGCGATCCAGGGAGAACTTGGTTCTTTCAGTCACGAGGCAGCCGAAGCGATGTTGCCGCGCGCGACGGTGGTGCCTTGCGCGCGTTCGCTTGAGGTCTTCGACCGCGTGAAGCGGGGAACGGTGGATGGTGCGGTGATTCCGATCGAGAATTCCCTGGCAGGTTCGGTCGCCGAGCATTTCGATCTTCTTCTCAGCCGCGACGTTCATATCGTGCGCGAGTTTCGTTTGCGTATCGTGCACAATCTGATCGCACTCCCAGGCGCCAGGCTTGGAGATGTCCGGCGCGTGTTCTCGCATCCGGTAGCGCTCGATCAGTGCCGCGACCTGTTTGCGAGGAATCCGAAGCTGGAGCCGGTGCCGTTCTACGACACGGCGGGAAGCGTGAAGCACGTTGTCGCGGAGGGCTTGCGCGATGCGGCGGGCATTGCCAGTCGGCGGGCCGCCGAAGTGTATGGGGGAAAAATTCTGAAGGCCGGCATCGAGGACGACAAGAAGAACTTCACCCGCTTCTTTCTCATCGAACGAGGAAAGATCGAACTAAAAAAGATCGAACTAAACAAGATCAAGCCGGCAAAGCCGCAAGCAGCGCGCAATCCGTATAAAGCGAGAGCGGAGAAGACTTCTTTGGCGTTCAGCTTGAAGAATGTTCCGGGGGCGCTGTTCAAGGCGCTCAGCGTTTTTGCTCTCCGCGACATCAGCTTGAGCAAGATCGAGTCGCGGCCCATGCGCGGGCGTCCCTGGGAATACGTGTTTTTTGTGGACCTGCTGCGCGGCGACGATGAAGACTCGCGACATGCCCTGCGGCATCTGAGCGAGGTCGCGGAACTGGTGAAGGTGCTGGGAATTTATCCGGAGGCGTGAGGCAGTGACCGGTGGTCAGTGGACAGTACCCGGTAACAGGTTACTTAATGACGTGACAAATGGTTGTCCAGTCTGACTCCGGGTCTGGTTATTCGTCACAACAGCCTGTGAGGCGGTGCACAGCGGGAACCCCACCTTCGGACTAGCCTGAAGGTGGGTCGTCATGGCCCGGAGCCAATTAAGGAGGGCTTGGTATGCGTCGTATTTCAGTAAGTGTCGTTATTTTGATGTGCGCTTTTATGTGTGTCTCTATGCTAAGCGCGTTGTCGGCAGCCGAGAATCAGATGGGAATTGCGGATAAGTATCGGGCGAACTTTCCTGAGCAGTTCCGGGTGGCGGATACGCTGCTGCCACAGGGAAACTACGAGATCGTTCACGTGATGGAAGGCGCGGACCACATCATGGTATTCCGGCAACTGGGCACCAAGAAACCGATTGAAGTGCGCGTAAAGTGCACGCTGGTTCCGTTGGGCGCAAAGGCCGATAAGGATCAGAAGATTTATGTCTTGAACGCGGCGAATGTGCGAGTTCTGCAAGAGATGGTGTTCAAAGGCGATTCCGCGAAGCACGTATTTTAAGTTGAGAGCAATTAGAAAGTCGCTCGCTTGACCCGGGACGGGCAAATGGCGAGGCCCGTCCCCGGCAAGCACCCGCTCCGGCGGGGGCCGAATCCCTTCCGTGCCTTGCAAGAGACTAAAAAAAGGTTATAGAATTCAACAACCTAGCACGAAAGCTGCATCTTTTTGGCATTTGACCTCATCCAAGGTTGAGTGGAACTCACTCAAGGGAAAATTATGAGCGATCCTATTTCTACCGAGCAAACTTATTATGAAACCACAGAGCGGTCGCTGCCCATTCTGCCGGTGCGCGACACGGTGCTCTTTCCCCATGCTGTGCTTCCGCTGACGGTCGGGCGGGAAAGCTCTGTGCAGTTGATTAACTCGCTGGGTGACGACAAGACCATCGTCGTGGTGGCGCAGCGCGAGGCGCGGGTGGACTCGCCGCAGCCGACCGATCTCTATTCCATCGGAACGCTGGCGGTAGTGCACAAAGTCGTCAAGATGCCGAATCAAAGCCTGTTTGTTTTTGCGGAAGGACTGGAGCGCGTGCGGCTGGCGGATTTCGCGCAGCTTACGCCGTTCATGCGCGCGCGCGTGACCGCGATTCCCGAGACGCTTCCGCCCAAGGACTCCGAAATTGAAGCCCTGCAGCGCAACGTGCTGACCCTGTTTCAGCAGATCGTGGCCGGTTCGCCCACGCTCTCCGACGAGCTTTCGACCGTGGCGATGAACATCGAAGAACCGGGACGGCTGGTGGACTTTATCGCCTCGTCGCTGCCCTCGCTTTCGACGGCCGATAAGCAGGAGACGCTGGAGACGAGCGACGTCCGCGTGCGTCTGGAAAAAATCAATCAGCACCTCGCCAAAGAGCTGGAAGTGCAGCAACTGCGCAACAAGATCCAGTCGGAAGTCCAGGATCGTGTGCAGCAGACGCAGCGCGAATACTACTTGCGCGAGCAGATGAAGGCGATCCAAAAAGAATTGGGCGAGCAGGACGAAGGCCAGCGCGATACCGACGAACTGAAGCAAAAGATCGAATCCGCGGGTATGCCCGACGAAGTGAAGAAAGAAGCGCTGAAGGAACTTGGGCGGCTGGCGCGCATGTCGCCGATGGCGGCGGATTATTCGGTCACGCGAAACTACATCGAGTGGCTGGCCATCCTGCCCTGGGCCAAGACTTCGGGTGGAGAAATTGAAATCCCGAAGGCGAAAGAGATTCTCGACACCGATCACTACGACTTGCAGAAAGTAAAAGACCGCATCCTGGACTACTTGTCGGTGCGGCGGCTGAAGCCCAATATGAAAGGGCCGATTCTCTGTTTTGTCGGGCCTCCGGGCGTAGGGAAGACTTCGTTGGGCAAATCCATTGCTCGCGCGCTGGGACGCAAGTTCGTGCGTCTGTCGCTCGGCGGAGTGCACGACGAAGCGGAAATCCGCGGCCACCGACGCACCTACATCGGCGCGTTGCCGGGCCAGATCATTCAGGGCATCCGCCGCGCCGAGACCAAAGATCCGGTCTTCATGCTCGACGAAATCGATAAGGTCGGACGCGATTTCCGCGGTGATCCGGCGTCGGCGTTGCTCGAAGCGCTCGATCCGGAGCAGAACGCGACGTTTCGCGACAACTACCTGGACGTGATGTTCGATTTGTCCAAGGTGCTGTTCATTACCACCGCGAACATGCTCGATCCCATCGCCGAGCCACTGCGCGACCGCATGGAGATCATCGAATTGCAGGGCTATACCGAGGAAGAGAAAGTTCACATCGCCTTCCAGTACCTGATTCCGCGGCAGATCGAGGAGAACGGAATCACCAAAGAGCAGATTGAATTTCCGGAAGAGACGGTCAGCCACGTGATCCGTCATTACACGCGTGAGGCGGGCGTACGAAACCTGGAACGCACCATTGGCACCATCTGCCGCAAGCAGGCGCGCCGGTTGGCGGAAGGAAAGACCGACAAGTTGGTGGTTACGAACGAGATTGTGCAGGAATTTCTGGGTGGTATCAAGGTACGCAGCGAGGGCGAAATTGCCGAGCGCACCAAGCGCCCTGGGGTGGTGGTGGGACTGGCGTGGACGCCCTCGGGCGGCGACGTGCTGTTTGTCGAAGCCAATCAGATGAAAGGCAAAGGCGGACTGACTATCACCGGACAGATTCAGGACGTGATGCGCGAGTCGATGCAGGCCGGGCTGAGCTGGGTGCGTTCGAACGCTAAGCAGTTCGGGATCGACGAAGATTTCTTCACCAACCATGACATCCACATTCACGTGCCGGCGGGAGCGATCCCGAAGGACGGTCCCTCGGCGGGCGTCACCATCGTGACCGCCCTGGTTTCGTTGCTGACCGCCAAGCAGGTGCGTCCGCTGACGGCGATGACGGGCGAGATCACGCTGAGCGGGAACGTGCTGCCGGTCGGCGGGATCAAGGAAAAAGTTCTGGCCGCCAAACGCGCTGGCGTGCATGACGTGATCCTGCCGGCGGAGAACAAGACCAACGTCGAGGAAGACCTGACGCCCGAGCAGTTGACGGGATTGACTCCGCACTACGTGAAGACCATCGACGAAGTGCTGGAGTTCGCGCTGCCCACTTCGCCGCGCGAGGAAGTCCAGGATGCCGAGGAGCGGGAGAAAGTCCTGAGCAGCTAAGAACAGTCGTTGGTCGCTGGTCGTTAGTCGTTAGTCGTCAGCTCTCCACTACCGGGAAATGCGCTGGCTTCACCTTGCTGGTTCTTCTCCTTCTCGGGGTTTGAGCTGGTCTCTCCAGGTCGGTCCGAATTTCTGCCACACCAGGCGGAGAGCATCGCTTTTGTCCGCCTCATCCCTGATTTTCTGGACGCCGATTTCGTCGTACTCGCGTCCTTGGACTCCCGACCACGCGGTTGCGCCAATGGGACGCCGATCGACACAGTCGCGGTCGATCACTACCTCCGTGGGGTCCGGCTCAAATGAGGTGTGCTTGAGATTGGCGGAGGCGGTTTGCATGGCATAGAGCATGAGGGCGGCGGTGCGGTGATCGATTTCCTGCAGGCGCAGCAAAAATATTGTTTCGGATAATGCTACCTGGATGGAATTGGCGTCCTCCAGTGTGGGGAAAAGTGCAGCCCCCCCGATGGCGAGGTTTTTTCTGCCCTCGTCGGTCCAGCGCATGTGGAAATAGCAAAGGGGCTCATTACGGAGGGCGGGCGATCCGCACTGCGTGCCGTTAACTTTGAGATATTGACAGCGGCGAAAGGTTATTGGGTAGAGTGGCATTTTGAATCCCTTCTTGAATTCAGGTTTCAGGTTTCAGGTGTCAGGTGTCAGGTGTCAGGTGTCAGGTTTCTGGTCTTGTCGAGGGGTCTTTGGGGTACCCCCTACCCCCCTCGATCCTTTGGAATCATGGATTTATGGGGTGTATCGTTTCCAGATCCCTGGATTTAAAGGAGTTATAGGTAAAATATTGCGGAATAAGGAGTTAGCGGATTTGGACGGCAGAAACC
>Ga0182014_10002753_pt1 | contig 21729 bp, 17 predicted proteins | sample 612S2DmetaG_FD_120489 | JGI IMG/M metagenome (GOLD analysis project Ga0182014, IMG submission 120489) | Permafrost microbial communities from Stordalen Mire, Sweden - 612S2D metaG | ecosystem: Environmental > Terrestrial > Soil > Wetlands > Permafrost | place: Sweden: Stordalen | collected...
CAGCACAACCCTTGTGCTGCCGACCGCGAGCGCGCCAGCCTCAGCACCCCTTGGCGCTGGCGTACTTCCGTTGGATCGCCTTCTTGTTCATCACGGTAGTAGCGGCTTTTGAGGACACATCCTCGACCAGCTTCTCAACCGTGCCCACTCCGCCAAGTCCCTGCTGCTGTGCTCCGTGAGCCGACGCCGAAGTCTGCTGCTTCAGTGCGGGATCGGAGATCTGCGTCCAGGCGGCAATCGCATCGTCGCCAAAATCGATCTCCGGCAGCACGGCCACGCGCACCTTGCCAACAATGGGCGCAATCTGCCCCAAATACTGCGAGGCAATCGTGATGCCCTGATCGGCAAACTTGAGCTCGAGTTTCTCCATTTCCACGCTTGAAGGGAGTCCGGCTTCGCCCGGGCAAACCTGCAACTGGCGCATCTGGGCTTGTTCCTGTGGTACGAGCGCGGATGCCGCCTGGTCCCATTGGATTTCAATGCCGTTCACCTGTATCTGCAACTTCGTCACGTCGGCCAAGACCTGTTGTTGTCCCGAATAAACGCCGTTCCCGATTTTCTGCAGCAACAGTTGGTCCTCAGGCGAAACCACGCCCGGCATGTTTGACTGCGGCTGCATCTGCTGGGCCAGGGCCATCATCTGCGCAGGGGTCATGGATCTGAGGGCGGCCTGGCCTTCGGGAGTGCCGTATTTGGCTGCCATCTGCTGGGCTGCGGAAATCTGCTGTTGATTTTGCGCCTGATTTGCCGGGTTAGCCATGTTGGCCTGAGCCTGGTCGGCAATAACCTGGTTGATGCCCTGGTCGACCGTGTTGAACGCATCGCCGGGCTTCAGGGTTCCGTTGCCATCATCGATCCACTGCTGATAGGCAACATCTGCACTGCTGGGAAGGGCGGGCACCTGAGCCAGCCACATTCTCCCGTTGAAGTCCTTTGACACCGTCCAGGCGACAACGGGGACCATCCACACTGCTGCGATGACAATCGACCGATATCTCAATCAAATCTCCCCCCACTGCCGGGCTGGTGCCGCACCCTGCGAAGCAACTTGCACCAATCGCAATGGGCCTTTTCTGAAATCCTCGGATTCAAAACCGCTGTTGCAGGGAATTCCCAGGATCATACTACTGGGACAAGAAAAGAGAAAAGAGAAAAGAGTCGCAATCGGTAACTTCTCAACCGTCCATCAGGGCGGCGATTCAGATCGGTCCATGCCGCATGGCAATGTAGAAGCCGGCAGTTCAAATCTGCCCGTCCCGGCCATTCAGAGTCGGCAACCCGGCACAAGCCCTTCACCCGCGACGCTGCATTCAGTTTCGATTTCAGGCCTGAAAATTTGCGCGCAAACCCCTGAAAATTCCGCCGTCAACTGGCCGCGTTGGCAGTCCCTGCTCACGGACAGCGATGCGTCGAAGACTGGATCTTCGGCTGCACCGTACCGTCTTGCGCGTGCTGGATGATCGACTCGAACCGTTCCTCCGCCACCGCAAATTGGGCATCCGGCCCTCTCAGCATTCTCAGTGTCCGGGTTCCCACCGCCGCCTTGTCTTCCACGCCCGCCATGTGCTGCTCAAGAACCTGGCTGAATCCGATCAGCGCCTTTTGATTCTCGTTGACGATTTTGTTTTGCGTCTCCGAAGCGCCGAGAAGCGCCTGCTGCAACTGCTCCGGTCAAGCCGCCCTTATCTTCATGGATTTTTTACGCATATGCTCGGTCTCACAACGAGCCGCCAATGAATCTGCCGGCTCGGCGATCAATGCGATGCGGCACCCGGAGCGAGCCGGTTATGCCCCCCCGACCGATGATGCTTCCTGGTTTCGCCGGCGCCGTTCTTCCTCATGGCGGACATGGTTGGCCCTGCGAATCCTTAACGCTGTCAAAAAGCTGACAAACCTCCGTTTGTAGCAGACGCGGCAACGAATCGGATAGACAAAGTAGATCAATTGGGATAGATCCGGAAACCGCAGTCTCGATAGCCGAAACTTTGTTGATCCGCAAAGCTTGCATTCCATCTTTAAAGCTCCTGGGTTAAGAAAGAAGCCTGATATCTGGCAGGAATGGGAAGCGTTTTCCAATCGCAGAATGATGAAAACGGGCTGTTGCCCTAAATTAGCACAGATTGGCCCATCAGAATATGAAGATCCCAAATTCGGCGCGCCAGGTCTTGAGGAGGGAAAAGGCGGCGTTCGGATCTGTCAGGAAGGGAAAAGCGTGCCGTTCGGCGCCGGAATGGTGGCCAGCCGCGGTCGCCGGCGCTGAAGCTGAGGCGAGGGAGAAGCCAGCAAGCCGGCAATCTCCCGCAGTTCGGCGCGAGCGTGGCCGATTGCCGCGGCAATCGCATCGGGTCGCTTGTTCGATTCCCCGGCAAGCGGAAGGCTGGCCTGCGGTTCGCGTTGCCGCTGCTCCTGTTCAAGTGCCTGCCGAGCACCGGGCAAGGTGTAGCCTTCGCCGTGAACCAGGCGCTTGATCTCCAGCACCAGTTCCACGTCGCGGCGCCGGTAAAGCCGCTGACCAGTGCCGCTCTTGTTCGGCTTCAGTTGCTGAAACTGCGTCTCCCAGAAGCGCAGAACATAAGTCTCAAGCCCGCAGATGCGCGCAACATCGCCAATCTTGAAATAAAGGCGGTCGGGTATTGAGGGGGATGCGAGGGCGCGTTTCCGCGAGAGTTGCATAGCCATACGCTTCGCTGAGGAGGAGACTGCGATCGGGGAACCTCACTCTTTTGAAAGTATAGGCCACAATTTGCACTGAAAGTGAAGCAAATTCTTGCCCCTGACCCATCTGAGTGACCTGCTATACGCCGTTCCGCGCTGGGGCGCGCCTGAAGCGTCCATTTTAAGGGTGCGACGCTAAGGTGCGTGATGAGGAACCGCGTGGCGCCGCGCGCAGATATTGCTTCGGCCAACTGGCCGGCTCGCTGAGCGCCGCTGCGGCGTGCACCGGCCAATAGGGATCGCGCAGCATCTCCCGGGCCAGAAGCACCAGGTCGGCCTCCCCTTGCTCCACAATCGCGTTGGCCTGCTCAGGCTCGGTGATCAAACCCACGGCTGCCGTTGCAACACCGGCCTCGCGGCGAATGCGCGCTGCAAACGGCGCCTGAAATCCGGGTCCCGCTGGAATCTGTGCGTTCGGAACTTGGCCGCCGGAGGAAACATCCACAAGATCGACCCCGTGCTCGCGCAAACGCCTCGCCAGTTCAACCGACTCGTCCACGTTCCAACCACCCTCTGCCCAGTCGGTGGCTGAAATGCGCACGAACAGCGGCAGATGCTCAGGCCACTCGCCGCGCACGGCGTCAACCACTTGAAGCGCCAGGCGGCTGCGATTCTCCAGGCTTCCACCGTATTCGTCCGTGCGCCGATTCGCCAGTGGCGACAGGAACTCATGGATCAGGTAACCGTGCGCCGCGTGGATCTCCACCAGGTCGAATCCGGCTTCAAGCGCCCTGATCGCCGCCCGGCGAAAAGCCTCCACCACCGCATCGATCCCTGTCTGGTCCAGCGCGCGAGGCGCTGCATAGTGCGGCGCGAATGCCACATCGCTCGGTCCCACGGGCTGCCAGCCGCCTTCTCCCGGCAGCACTAGCCGTTCTTCATCGAAAGGCACACTCATGCTCGCCTTGCGCCCCGCGTGTGCCAGTTGAATTCCAACGCGCGCTCCCTGCCCGTGGATAAAACTCGCGATCCGCTCCAGGCCCGCAATGTGCGCATCCTTCCAGATGCCGAGATCGGAAGGCGTGATGCGGCCTTCAGGCAATACCGCCGAAGCTTCGGCCATTACCAGGCCCGCGCCGCCCTGAGCGCGGCTGCCAAGGTGGACCAGGTGCCAGTCGTTGGCAAACCCATCCACTGAGGAGTATTGGCACATTGGCGAGACACCGATGCGGTTTGCAAACTGGACCGATCGAAGCTGAAGAGGAGAAAAAAGACTATCGCTCATGAACGTTGGATGTTTAAGGCGCGGATCGGATGCACGGCGCAGGCGCCGGCAACCTGGCGTGTAACCCAGCAGAGCAGGCCGCTGGCGCGCTTCAAGGCAGCAGGGAATTCGCTCGCCGGACTACTGCTTCTTCAGCACCACCGCGCCCTTTTCGTCAAAGAGAATCGTGCTTTCGAGCTTTCTGAAATCCGCCGCTTTGCCGGCCGGAATCTCCACCTGCCGAACCACATATTCGCGTTGATAGTGCAGCACGTTGTCCTTGGCCGCCACTGAGGAGTGATAGCTCGCGAATCCCACGTCCATGCTGACCGGGTCGGGCGTCTCGTCCACAACGTACCCGGCAGGCAGCGTGATGTCGAAACTGTCGCGCCATCGGCCGGTCTCTTCCAGGTCGATGGGCAGCGTGCGCGGCTTGTCGTCAAATGGCCTGGCCAAATCGCCCACCACCCGCGGCCTCACCAGCAGCAGCGGGCCGGCCGTGTGCGCGTATTTCGGAACCGTGACCTTGTAATCGAGCTCCATGGCCTTATCCAGCTCGGGAGGCTGAACATACTGAAACGAATCCAGTACCGCTCCGGGCAGATCGCTCGATACCGACCTTTCCAGGTTCTCGCGCCGTTCCTTTTCGTCTTCACCCTTCAGTTGGTGGCGCAGAAAGGCCCCGTCCGACCCGATTCTCGACGTATCGACTGTCCCGGTCAGAATACCGTCCGGCGAGAGCGCGAAGTTTCCCTTCCGTTCTATCCCGTTCGTGTCTGGCGCCAGTACCGGCAGCGCGATAACCTGGCTAGCGGACCCCGCGGCAAGAATCCCGTAGCTGCCCTGCTCGTAGGTTGGCAAATTTCCCACCGGCACGGTTTCGTTGGTCGGGTCGAAGATCAGGTAACGCTTCCCGTCTTTTGCCTTGGCAATGGCCTGGAGGCGCGGATCGTTCACATCCGCTGGAATCTCGATGGCCGTAATCATGTGATTGCCAAAGAAAGACGGCGCATTGGGATCGACGACTCCACGCCGGTTGTCCACAGGCACATAGAACGCCTGGATGCCGGCCGCCTGGAGCATCGAGATCAGCAGCGTCGTCTTGTCTTTGCAATCGCCATAGCGGTTACGGAAGATGTCGCCGGCATAATGTGCTTGCCAGCCCCCGATTCCACGCATGACGATGAAATACTGAACGTTTTTCTGGATATATTCGGTAATGTTCTTGAGTTTGCTGTAGAAATCCGGCGCACCGGCAACCAATTCCTGAGCCTTGGCGGTAATCTCCGGGGTCGGGTCGGGACGATGTTCCTCCAGTTTCGTACACCACAGGCCCAATGCCCTCCATTGGTCGTCTTTTCCTTCGGCGGACATATCCCCCCAGAGCACTGACATGCGGGCGGCCAGCGCCTCCCAATCCGGGCTCTCCTTCACTTCGCGAAGATCCAGCTTTGGCATGTCCTTGATCTCCCAGCGCCAGTGATCGGGGGCTACCTCTACAGGCTTGATGGGCTGATAGCTGTGCCAGGATTCGGAGTGAGCGAGCCCTGCCGGAAGATCGATCTCCAGCGCCTCGTTGACGATCGGAACGCCCCTTTGGATAAACCAGACCACTTCCTTTTGGTAAGGCGCCAGCAATTCTTCTGACTCGCAGATCACCGTCGCGCCCACATCGGTTGCGGGGGCATGAACTACGCGAGCCTTTGCGGTGGAGAGCATGACAGGGATGTTGTTGTCGCCGACGTCGAAGAAGTCCGTGTCCTTGGCTGGAAACTGCTTCCCGTCAGCCGTTATGGTCCACTCCCTGAAGTAGTTGATCTTCTCGTCCACGTCGAACTCGACCTGGCAGGAATTGTCTCGGGCTTGTGGTTGAAGAATGCGGAAGGCTCTGCGCTCGCGCTCTGTGGCGCGGCCCTGCGCGTCGACCGATTCCAGGATTTCGCGGTATAGATAGACCTCGCTGGCGCCCTTGGCGTAATCCGGAGTCGGAATATTGACAGCGTCCAGGCCCCATTGCGGCACTGGAGCGTCTTTGCCAAACAGGCCGGCGTGGCCCGGCGCGCAGGCTGCAACCAACAAGAGCGCCGCCAGGATGCGAATAAGACGGGATAACGACAAAGCTGGAGAGCCCATGGTCAATTTCCTTTCGCCGCTGGAGTGCGTGTAAGTACGATTTGCTGCTGATCGGCTGTCGCAAGTTTCTGGTAGAAATCGTGAAGATTGCTGTAACCCTCCGGGCCCAGCAGCGTGAAGTTGCGCACGTATTCGCGCGTCACCTCCACCGTGTTCTCCGCTGTCGTGGACTCGATCTTGAGCGCCGCAAAGTCGGACCATTTGAGGTCGGGAGTACTTGGCGAGCTTGTCACGCTGTAGCCCGGCGGTAGCTCATAGGTCACATCGTCTTTCTCCTTCAGTGGGTAGTGGAGATCGACCGGGATGGTGCGCTTGTCCTGTGCCACGAAAGGATGGTTGGCGCGGGACTGGAAAAACAGGCCCGGCAGTATAAAATATTTGCCGGTGGGCGCGCCGATACTGCCGCTCACCTTGGCAACGCCCATGAGCATGGAGTTGTAATCGTCGAGACCGAGAAAGCGATCGAATTCAGCCTGTACGCCGTCGGGAAATGCGCCGAGCATCGCCTCGTTGAACTGCTTCTTCAATTCGTCCGGATCGTTTTCAAGCGCCAACTGCCTCCAGCGCAAGGCTTCGAGGCCGGTCATGACGAAGCGGACAACTCCCTTGATGTTTCCCTGCGCGTCAATGCTCAGGTTCGCGATGCGCTGAATCACATTGTTCTCATAGGTGTCGGCTGGTGTTTGTGTCAACACCGCGCCGCTGTCGGGAAAGGTCACTCCGACGGTGAGAGTATGCGTCCAGAGCAGCAGGCCGAAGGGGCAGTCTTTCTGCGCCGGGTCGGCATAGGTCTTCTTTCCGTCAATGCTGACAATCGCAATGTAGTCGGTCAACTGCCCGCCGTATAAATAGTTGGGATCGAACATAATCACCCCCCGGTCGGCAACTATCTCTGGCCATGCTTTGAGTCCCGCGGCGCGCGCCAGGGCCACGTAGAGCAATGCGAGCTCGTTTCCGTTGCCGCTTTGCTGCTTCCATACATCTTCGGCATTGCGAACATCTTTCAGCTTCTCTTTTTTGCGCTCCGCCTGCGATTTCTCGCGGCTGAAGTCGGTGTTGTCCAGCTTCATCACCGCGGCATAGATTTTTCGCGCCTTCTGCGCATCCGTATCGCCCGGAGCAACCATGTCGGCCGCGGCTTTCTTGAGGGTATCCGAGGGTCTGAGATAGGTCTTTCCGAGGTACTCAGTATCGACTTTGCCGACGCTGTCCCAGAACTCCTTGGCGCCGTGAGAGAACGAGTAATAGAACTCGACGCGCTGGCGGATGGTATTGAGCGGCGGCATCCAGTCATCGTCTGGAAGCGGCGGAACATCGGAAACGTCCACCGTATAACGGCCCTTGTCATTTTGAACCTTGATGTTGCTGTCACGTGGAGTGATGGACCACATGAGCCCAAATCCGCGTGAAAGAAACGAATAGTGGGCCTTGCGCACGAAATATGGCTGCTGAATATCCCAGGTGGGCGTGGATGCCAGGTAGTCCTTGTAACGAAACTGGAGCCGGTACTCCAGGATGCTGCCCACCTCCACGCTGGGCAGCGTGAAAACCATCGTGTCCACCTGGAAATGCTTGGCCTTCACATCCACCAGGTCCTCGGGTTTCGCGGTCAGGGGAATTACGGTGCCGTCGGAGTGAATCACGCGCCCCATAATATCGGTTACCTTGACTTCCCCATGCTCGTAGGGGATGTGCACGACAGCCAGATCCTTGCCCTTCTCCGTGAGCACCTTGATACGCACATAGTAGGTCTGGAATTGGTGCTCGTCGTCCGTTGTTTCTTCGCGGTAGAGATAGACTGCGGCCGCTCCTGGCGCCTTGGGATCGGATGTCATCTTGAGTTCTTCGTCCGTAGGCGCCTGAAACTGCGCGCCGGCCAGCGCCGCAAAACCGGTCAAAGTGACGGCAAACAAAACCGCACCGCGCAGAAAACTACGAGTCGGCATGGTCATACCTTCTTTTGTAAACAGCAAAACTCTAATGCAAAAACCGGGCGCTTCACGGCCGCCTCGCCCAATCGAGACGAGCCCCTCAATTACCCTTTGCCGCCGCAGCCTTGGCCAGCACCAGTTGCTGCTGATTCGCAGTTGCAATTTTCTGGTAAAACCCGCGCAGATCCTGGTATTCCTCCGCTTTGGCCAGCGCAAACGCCCGCACCACCGAGTGCGCAATGAGAATCTGGCCGGTGTCCGGCGTACTCTTATCGACGAAGATTGCGTGGCCCGGCCAAACGATCTTCGCGTCCTGAGGAGCGCCTTCCACAGTAAATCCATCCGGGTAATGGTAGGTCACGTTTTCGTTGATGCGTTCGCCGTAGTGCATGTCCACCGGTTCCAGCCGCGTTTCCTGGTTCACGAAAGGAACTGTGGATCGCGTCTCGAAGAAGAAGCCGGGCAGCAGAAGTCGCTTGGCGGTTGCCGTGCCCAGCGTCCCTTTGGCGTTGACCATGGCAACCAGGTTCCCGTTGGGATGGTCGATTCCCATGAACTGATCCAGGTGCGCTTCCACCCCCTCTGGGATGATTGTTTCCAACTCGTGGTCAAACGCCTTCTTGACTTCCGATAGATCATTTTGCAGAGCCTGCTGCCGCCAATAAAGCGCAGACTGGCCGCTCATAACGATGCTGAATGTCCCCGTCATGCTGCCATGCTCATCCACAGTGACATTCGCGTTGTAAGTAGTGAAATTGTCCGCGAATGCCTGGGCTGGAGTGGTCATGAGGCTGTTTTCGCCACTCGATTGGCGGACGCCCCGAGCCTCCGAGTGCCTCCAGTTCAGGGTACCGAACGGGCACATTTTCTCGCCCGGATCGAGAATGATCTCCTTGCCGCCGATGCTCAGAATCACGAGGGCGATATTCAGCTGTCTAAGGCTCAAGTAACTGGGATCGAAGACGCCGTATTTGCGATCCACGATTTTCATCCCGTAGGCCGTCAACCCCGCCGCGCGCAACATGGACTGATAGAGGAGAGCAATGTCGTTGCTCGTACCGCTCTTTTGTGTCCAGGCATCCTCGGCCCGAGTGATTTCTTTGAGCTTCATTTGCCTGCGCTCCGAATCGCTCTTCGCGCGCGAGTAATCGGTGTTGTCCAGCGCCTGCACCGCCGCGTAGAGCTTACTGGCCTTCTCCAGTTCGCTGTCGTTGGGTGAGACAATGCTGTCGACCGCTGCGTGGATAGCCTTGGTCGGCTCGGTAAACTTATCCACGTCCTTTGACCAATCCTTGCCGACCGTTCTCCAAAAATCGCTGGCGTCCACCTCCCGGCCGCTGTAGTAAAACAGCACCCGATAAAGGACGCTGTCAATCGGCGGCATCCACTCTTCGTCGGGCACCGGAGGAACGTCGGTAATGTCCAGCGTGAAATGTCCGAGGGCGTCTGCCTTGACGGTTGCTTCCGGCGGCAGGTGCGGCCACCAGGCCATATTGTTAAACCCGGCGGGCTCATACAGGTAATGTGCCTTATGAACGAAGTAATGCTGTTGAACTCTCCACTCTTCGCCCGAGCGCCATATTGCCATGGAGTTGAAGCGCAATTGATAGGCGAATTCCAAAATGCTGCCGACTTCGACGCTCGGCATTGTAAAAACCTTGCGGCTTTCGGTGAAATCTCCGGACTTTACTTCCAAAAGATCCTCAGGCTTGACGGTTAATGGAACGACCGTGCCGTCCGGGTGGATGGTCCGCCCCCTGATATTGGCCACCGTATAGGCGCCTTTCCAGTAGGGAAGTTCGACTCTGCCCGTGTCCTTGCCCTTCTCCGTGAGTACCTTGATCCGCTCATAGAAGTTCTGGTAAGCCTCCTTGTCGTCGTCGGACTCCTGATATTCGAGAATCACCGCCGCCGCGCCCGGCGCCTTGGGATCGGCGGTCATCTTCAGTTCTTCAGCGCTGGGCGCCTGAAATTGCGCCCTCAACAATGCCGGAGATGCCATGATGGCAACCAAAACCGCACCGTACAAGAATTTACGTGTCTGCATGAAAATGTCCTTTGAAAGTAAACAGCAAAGTGTATCGCTAAAATCGTTTCGCCGCGCCCGCGCGCGGCTGACTGTCAGTTGCCCTTCGCCACCGCGGCCGTGGTCAGAACCAATGGCTCCTGGTTGGCCGCCGCCACCTTCTGATAAAACCCGCGCAGATCCTGGTATTCTTCCGGCTTGGCCAGCGCGAAGGCGCGCGCAACCGAGTGGGCAATTATGATTTCCCCAGGTTTTGCCTGGCTCTTGGTGATGAAAAGCGTGTGCCCGGCCCACGCGATCCTGTCGTCCTGCGGTACCCCTTCCACGCTGAATCCGGCCGGTAGATGATAGGTCACAATGTCGGTCACGCGATCGCCAAAGTGCATGTCCACCTGCTCCAGCCGCTTCTCCTGGTTCACAAACGGAACCTGCCCGCGGCTCTCAAAGAAGAAGCCGGGCAGCAGCAGCCGCTTGGCTGTTGCCGTGCCCAGCGACCCCTTTGCGTACACCATGGCAATCAAGTTGGAGTCGGGCGTGTCCATCCCCAGAAAGTGATCGATGTGCGCTTCCACGCCATCGGGAACGATTTCTTCCAACTCGCGGTCGTACTGCTTCTTGACCTCCGATAAATCGTTCTCCAGCGCCGCCTGCCGCCAGCGCAGCGCCCTTTGCCCGGCCATCACAATGGTGAAGGTTCCCGTTATGCCGCCATGCTCATCCAGCGTAATGTCGGCGTTGCGGGTGGTTGTGTTGTCCACATAATTCTGCGGCGGCGTAGACGCCAGGCCCAAGCCCTGGCCGCTTTGGCGGATGCCGCGCGCCTCAGAGTGCCTCCAGCTCAGAGCCTGAAAGGGACACATCTTCTCGCCCGGATCCAGGATGATGTCGTTGCCTCCGGTGCTCAGAATCACCAGCGTATCGTCGAGCTGTGAAAAGCGCATGTAACTCGGGTCGAAGACACCGTTCTCGCGATCCACCACCTTCATCGCGTAGGCCGTGAGCCCCGCGGCGCGCAGCATGGCCAGATAAAGAAGCGCAATGTCGTCGCTCGTTCCGCCCTTCTGCGTCCACGTATCCTCGGCCCGCTTGATCTCCTTCAGCTTCAGTTCCTTCCGCTCCGATTCTCCCTTCACTCGCGAATAATCGGTATTGTCCAGCGCCTGCACCGCCGCATACAGCTTCTTCGCCTTGTCCAGATCGCTGTCGGAGGCCGCAACGGTGCTGTTCACAGCCGCACGGATGGCCCCGTTCGGCTCGGCAAAATGATCCACGTCCTTTGACCAGAACTTGGCCTCGCTCATCCAGAATTGGCCCGGATTGCTGGCCGCCATGTAATAAAAGTTCACTTTGTAGAGGAGGCTACTAATCGGCGGCATCCACTCCTCGTTCGGAGTCGCCGGAATATCCGTCACGTCCGCCGTGTAATGGCCCCCGATATCCTGTTTCAGTTCGGACCCCTTGGGCAGATTGGTCCACCAGATCAAGCTGTTGACTGGCCGCCCTCGCGAATCTATCAGGTATCTGCTGCTCACGCCGTTGTGGTCGCCGGGCATGAATGCGGGGAACGGCGTGAACTGGTAATGCGCTTTGTGCACAAAATACGGCTTCTGAATGGCCCAATCCGGGGTAGTGAAACTGTCGTCGTCGTAACGGATCGAATATCGGTATTCCAGAATGCTGCCGACCTCGACACTGGGCAGGTTGAATACCTTGCGGCCCAACTGAAAATTGCCTTTTTTCTCGCTCAGCAGATCCTCAGGTTTTCCAACCAGCGGAACTACGGTCCCGTCGGCATGAATCGTACGGCCCTTGATGTCGTCGATCTTCCAGCCGCCGCGCAGATAGGGCAATTCAACCGCGGCCAGCTCCTTGCCCTTCTCACTGAGCACCTTGATGCGCTCGTAATGGCTCTGGTAATGGAGCGGATCGTTATCGATCTCCTCGATGTTGAGGTAGACAGCCGCCGCTCCCGGCGCTTTGGCGTCGGCGGTCATCTTCAGCTCTTCATCTGTGGGCGCCTGGAACTGCGCGCTGAGCAGGGGAGGAGAAAACAGGAAGGCGAGCAGAATTGCACTGGGCAGAGCCCTGAGAATAGCCATAAAAAGATACCTTAAGGATTAGCTGCGATAAGTCTAACCCGGAAATGCGAAATAAGCCCGTTTTTTCCGGAAATGCAGAAGGGGGGGTCACGCAGCGGCTCAGTTGGCGTTCCCGGCCAATAGCGGCCATTTGCGGCCATCCGGCGGGCGTTTCACCGCTATTGCCGGCAGGTGCAGCCTTCCAGCAACGCGCAAACCAGCGCCAATGGCAAGCCCATCACGTTGAAATAGCAGCCTTCGATGCGGGGAATCCACTTGGCGGCGCGGCCCTGAATGGCGTAGGCCCCCGCCTTGTCCATGGGTTCGCCGGTCGCCACATAAGCGTCGATTTCTTCGTCGGACAACGTGAGAAACTGCACCGCCGTCACCTCTGCCGCCACTTCGACCGCTGTCGCCGTAACCAGCGCTACGCCGGTTACCACGCGATGGCTGCGCCCTGAGAGCCGGCGCAACATCCGTGCCGCATCCCCGCTGTCCTCTGGTTTGCCCAGAATCTCGTTGTCCAGCGTGACGGTAGTATCGGCCCCCAGAACCGCCAGGCCGCCGAGCTTACCATCGCTTCCCCCTGCGGAATCCGCCGTTATCCGCGCAAACACCGCCTGCGCCTTTTCGCGCGCCAGCCGCGTCACGTAAGCGATTGGATCCTCGTTTGGCCGCGGATCTTCTGCAATATCGGCGGGGTGCACCTCAAACTTGAAACCCGCCTGCTTGAGCAGCTCGCTCCGGCGCGGGGAGGCAGATGCAAGGACCAGCATAATGAAATTATGGCAGCAGGCGCGCGCCCTTGGGCGGTTAAACTAAATGAGGTCGCCTGTGAATGCGATGAACAGGCCCCAGACAAGGTCTAAATGCACTTTAATTTCAACTTCTCGGCCGCCGAGATTCTCTGGACTCTCTCATTTGCGGCCCTCCTCGTTCTACTGGTGGTTTTGCTCGGGCGCGACCGCATGCGCCGCTACCCCTGGTTTACAGCCAGTATTTTGTTGATAACTTTCCGCATGGTGGCCAACAGGCTGCTCTTCAATAAGCTGGCGCCCCTCACCTCCAGCGAGGTGTTTCTCGCCCTGGCCGACGTCATTTTCCTGGTCTCCCTGCTGGTGGTTGTGGAAATGGCGCGACGGGCCTTTGCGCGCGCATCGCGGATCGCCTGGATTGTGGGCGCCCTGGCTGTTGCCGGAATCGGCGTTGCGGTGTTGGCCCTTTGGGGACCCTGGCCTTCGTTGAAGACGGCTCTGGCCGGGTCTACACTGGCCCATCTGCGCTTGATGCAATTGGTGGCCCAGAAGGGCGACCTGCTCGTCGACGTGCTCACCGTCCAACTGTGCATGCTGGTGGCCTTTGCCGGGCGGCGCTTCAACGCCGGATGGCGCAGCCATACCCAGCAGATCATCCTCGGCCTCTCCACCATGTCGGTTGCGCAATTGATCGTTCGCGCCCTTTGGCAGGCCATTGAGCGCTCCGCCGCGCCTCACAGCCAGGCGGAGTATCAGCGCATTGGGGATTTGCAGGACAAGATTATCAACGCCAATACTGTGGTGTTTTTCGCCGTCACTTTGTGGTGGATTGTATGGTTGTGGCTGGACGAACCGGGGTCAAAATCCGCGGAGGCGTTGCCTGCCAACGACTTGCCCGCTGATGAACTGCCCATGGAGCCGGCCCCGGAGATGGCTCCGGGCGTCGAGCCGGACCAGCGCGCCGATCTCTGACTCCTGATTTCTGTTCCCTGCGTTTGAGGTTTCAATAGGTTGCCCATCCGATCGGGACCCGTAAAGCTGAGTTTATGAAGACTCGGGGCGCAGTGGCTTTGCCCTGCGCTGCGGTCGCGCGGAATGGCTTGCCTGGTGGCGCGGATTCGGATTTTTCTGCCGATCTTGCTTGAAATCTGGTTTGAACTGGGTTGGTTTTGCTGTGTTGGGAGGGGTCTGGCGCGGGTCAGGGGAGCTACTTGTTTTCGTTGCCGGTCAGGCGGAAGGTGATGGTGCCCCAGAAGAGGCGGGCGCGCATCTGCACGGGCAAATGGCGTTCGTCGTCGGTGTACCAGATCCAGATGTCGCCACGGTTCTTAACCACGCCGGCGTCGGCGGTGGGCTGCACGCGGATGGTCTTGAAGGTTCCCAGGGTGGTTTTGATCTCCTCGCGGCCCTCCAGCTTCATGGTGACGGGGACGCTGCGCTGGGCGTCGACCACGGGGATAACGAAGTTGTGCCCCAGCGCCATGGGCTGGGACGAGGCGTAGAAGACGCCGGTGAGCAGGTCGGTGAGGCAGCCTTGCACGGGGGTTTCAAGGTGCTTGGTCTGGCCGGTGACCAGATTCTTCTGGTCGAGGATCGACTTGCCCTGGCCGTATTCGAGATGGAGGGTCGAGTTGATCTGGCGGCGGCCTTCGACAGTCTGCTTATCGAACTCCGAGGTGCAGCCTTTGGCGCGGTCGAAGGTGGACTGAAAGCGGTCGCTGACGTGAAAGAGAAGGTTGATGGCGCCGATGGTGTCGGCAGATGCGGAGATGCGCTCGTGTTCGCCGTCGGCTTCAAAGTGAATGACAGCGGTGCCGGCGGGAAAGACTCGCCAGTCGACGGAGTAGGTGAGGGTCTGCTTCTGGGGGAATGTGAAACCGGGGCGCGGGGGCGCAAGCGGGCCGGACTGCTGGCCAGGAGCCGATGCCACGAGCGCAAGGGCGCAAGATAGGGTTGCAGCGAATGCGCGCATGTTCAACGTGGGGCGTGACTCCTTCATATACAAACGAATCCGTGCGGAAAACGCTCACCGTACCCAGTCGAAGAAGGCTGCCATTGCCGGGCGGAGGAAGAGCAGGCTGAGGTAGATTAGTGCGGCCCCTATAGCAGCATTGTACTCGCGGTGCCTCAGGTAAAGGGACAGGGAACAGCCCTGCGGCGGAGCGCTGGAGTCGGGAATGGCGTCGGGCGCGGCGGTTTTCTGATCGAGGGGACGAGCCGGGGTGAGACGCGGAACCAGGCGCGGAACCAGGCGGCAATAGGCGTCGAACTGAGGAAATGCAGCGCGGAGAAAGCGTTCCTCAGAGGCGATGACGGGGATGTAAATGACGGCAAAGCCGGCGGCCAGGACCACGGCGACGGGCCAACTGAGCAGGGCCACGGCAAAGCCGGCGGCGATGAGCATGGAGCCGAGATAAAGCGGGTTGCGGGTGTGGGCGTAAGGGCCGGTTGTGGTTAGTTCGCGGTTCTTTTTGACGTAGCCGGAGGAGTAGCCGCGCAGCCAGAGGCCGGGCAGAACCAGCACCAGGCTCCAGGCAATGGCGGAGGGCCGAGGCGCGTTCCGAATCAATTCAAACAGATAAAGGGCAGCTGTGAGAAAGCCGAGCGGCACGCGAATGCGGCGCGCGATGCGCTGCCACCGCTCCATTGCAGGGCTGGGATTTGGAGGAGTGGAGTACTGGGTCATTCCGCCTCGTCATCGCCGATTTCCCGGCTCATTGGCGCGCAATCGACCAGCTCGGCGGCGGCGCGCAAGACGTCTTCAGGGGTAATGGTGAGCAAACCGGCCTCGGGTGCGTCGTAGCGGGTGTGGTCGCGGCGGCTCTGCGGATTGCGCAGCACGCGGTAGCACGTGCCATAAGGGCCATTGCGGCTGGGATCGGTGGGGCCATAGATGCCGACGACGGGACGGCCGAGCGCGCAGGCCAGGTGCAAGGGTCCGGTGTCTCCGGCGACGCAGAGGGCGATGCGGCGGGTGAGGGCGAGGAGCTGTTCGAGGGAAGTGGCGAGCGGAATGGCCGCGCCGGCGGTACCCTTCACAATTGCATCGGCAAGCGGCTCTTCGCCGGGACCGGCATTGACGAGGACGCGGTATCCGCGCTGGCTGAGGCCGCGGGCCACGGCGGCATAGCGATCGACGGGCCAGCGCTTGGCGCCCCAGCCGGCTCCGGGAATGATGAGCGCGACGGGCCGGGCTCCGGTGGATGCGAGCAGTTGATCGCACCAGATTTCGGCGGTGCGATCGACGGGGAGCAGCGGCGGGAGGTGGGCAAGCTCGTCGCCGGCGATCTGAGAGGCCAATTCGATGTCCTGCTCGATGACATGCGCGCCGCTGGTGACGACGCGGTCGGTAAAGAGCCAGCGCGCGGCACGCTCCCGCGGCTCGGACTCGCCGATGAGACGCCGGGCGCCTGCCATCCGGCCCAATACAGCTGAACGGATGGCGCCCTGCAGGTCGATGACTGCGTCGTAGGAGCCGGCGCGGAGCCGGCTGCGCAGAGTCCTGATGGCCTGGAGGGTCTCAGAGCGCAGCGGGTGGCGTCGCCAATCCCTGGTGGGCGCGAGGTGAAGGTGGTCGACGAGGGGCATGGATGGGCCGCGCTCGGACGCGCCGGGCGCGGCAAGCAGGGCGCTCCAGCGGGGTTCGACGACCCAGTCGATCACCCAGTTGGGATGGGCAAGGCGCAACGCGGTGACTGCCGGGAGGGCGTGCAGGATGTCGCCCATGGCGCCCAGCCGGACCACGAGCAAGCGAAACTTGGACTGGGTGTGCAAAATCTAATTTTCTCACAGGGGCGGGTGGAAAGACGCCCAGCGTCGCAATCCGCCCGCCTGAGTGGCCTGCGCTTATCGCTGGAGGATGTCGATGGGCTTTGTAAAGTCGGTTACGCGGATGTGGCGGGCGAGGGTGGGGTGCTGGCGTTCGAGGGCCAGGTACATCTCCCAGGCTACGCGGCGGTAGCTGAAGTGGCCGGCAGGAGCGGAGCGCAGTTCAGAGATGTATTGGGCTTCCGCGAAGTCCATTTTGAAGAGGCTGCGGACGCGGGTGGCGAGTGGCAGCAGGTAGAGCGCCGATTGGGCTGCCTCAGGGGCCTGGCCCGAGGCGATCTGGGCGCTGGCGGCGTGAGCCTGTTCGATGGCGGATTGGAAATCGGCCCGGCAGTAGGCCTCAATGAGGATGTCGATGTAGCCGTTTTCGTCTTCAGAGCCGAGGTCGCCGGAGGTTGGGGTTTCGTAGCCGTGGAGGGTGGTGAAGGGCTGGATGATCTGGGTACAGCGGCGATGGCGGTGCATGTCGCGAAAGCCGCCGATGTCCATCAGGATGTCAAAGCGCAGCGCGGCCCCGGCGTGGAAGGCGCGGAGGGCTTCGTCGTGCTTGCCGCGGTGGCGCAGGCCGAGATCAATGATCTCGGTGACGCGGGCTTCGGGCAGCGCGGCCACCAAATCGCGAATCTGCCGGTAGGGGTGGTGGCTGGCCGAGTAGAGGAGCGTGGCGGCAAGTTCGACTTCGAGGGATTCAGTGCGTTCGACCAAATCGACGAGCGGCGCATCTGCAATGGGATGTTTTCCCAGAAGCTCAACGGAGGCCTGAGAGAGCTCGGCGCGGGTTTGGGTTTCGTACTGGTTGGGCTGGGCGTATTTGACGAGGGTAGGGGCGGTGCGGACTTCGCGAGTGAAAAGACCGGCGGCTTCGGCGGCGAGGGCTGCACCTGTCTCTGAATCGAGAGCGGCGAGTTTTTCGATGAAGGCCGCGGCGGATTGGGCGTTGATGTTCCAGGCGGGGCCGGTGGCGGCTTCGCGCAGCTTGACGCCCAGGTCTCTCACTTCCGCGGCGGGGTGGGAGAGCAGGCGGGAAACCTGGGTTTCGAGGGTGCGGGCGCTCACAATCTGGCCGAGCGAGGTGTTGGTGGCCAGAGGGAGCAGGTAGCGGGCAACGTCGAAGGCGCGGGCTTTGAGAGTGCGTTCGTAGGCTTCGGGCTTGAGGGATTCGGGACGGTCGACGCGGCGGCGCAGGGCGTCATGGACGGCGGTGGTGGTGCGCTGGTAGGCGGCAAAGAGCTTATCGATGGTGTCGGAATAAAGGTGAGCCGAAGCGGAATCTTCTTGGAAATCCGGAAAGAACCAGCCGGATTTGAGGAAGTTCTGGTAGCGCGTGGAGCGTTCCTGGCCGTCCCAGCGCTGTTCGTCGACGAGGGTGATCGCGGCCAGCAGGCTGAGGCGCTCGACGGCGAAGGCGATGTGAGCGAGGTCGGCAATGGAGCGGTGGCCGTACTGGAAGTAGAAAGTGTTGAGGAACTGCTCGGCGCGCTGTGCGCTGATTTCAGTGAGCGACTCGCGCATGGACAGGGCCGAGCGGGAGTACTTGGCCATGGCGAAGGCCAGAACCTCGGGGTCGGCGCCGTGGACGGCGAAGACTTCAGTTTGATTGCGTGCGCCGGGAGGGAGAAAAGTTTCGCTGGACATTAAAGAGGTCTCGCGACCAGAATACGGCATGGGAGCGCGGCGCAGTATTTTGGTGGGTATTGCGCTATCCGGTTCCCTCCGGGCACATCGCCGAAAGAGCGCAGCCCTGGGGCAGGCGAGAGTGGACCATGCAGGAATTTCTGATACGAAATTCGTATAAACCGCGCCCGTTGCCTTCGGGCAGTTGGTCGATCACCCAGCGGTGGAGCGATTTGCTTTTTGTGCATTGGCCGATTCCGGTGGCCAAGATGTCTGCGCTTTTGCCCGACTGGCTTGAAGTAGATACGTACCAGGGGTCGGCGTGGCTGGGAGTGGTGCCGTTCTGGCTGGACCGGATCAGGATTCGGGGTGTGCCACCGATTATAGGCATGCGCGGCTACCCCGATCTGAATCTGCGAACCTACGTCCGCGACCGAATTACCGGAACGCCCGGAATCTATTGTTTTTCGCTGGATGCCGGCAACCTGGTTGCGATCGCCCTGGCGCGCAGCGTTTATCACCTGCCCTACCACTGGGCGGAGATGCGCTTCGAGCAACGGTCTGAGCGGGAGTTTGCGTTTTACAGCCGGAGACGATTTTCCGACCGTCAGGTCATATTCAAGGCGTGCTACCGTGGCCTGGGCCCGACGCGCCGGACGGCGGACTATCGCACAGGATCGCTCGAGTACTTTCTCACCGAGCGCTCGTGCCTGTTCAGCTCGAGCCGTGCGGGGCAGCCGATCCGGGCAAATCTCCATTACGTTCCGTGGCCGCTCGAAGAGGCCGAAGCCGAGATTGAGCGCAACGACCTGGCCTCGGCAATTGGTATCGATCTGCCCAACATGGAGCCCGTATTGCACTACTCGCGGCGGCTGGGGGTGTACATCTGGCCCAGGGAGCTGGTGCGGCCGGCGCTGGCGGGGCGGCCGATCACTGTAGCGGCGGCGCCTTCGGTGTGACCGCAGGGATCAGGAAATAGGGGTCGCCCTTCTACCCTTGGATTTTGCCTTCTTTGTTTTGGGCTCGCGGTTGGGTCCGCTGAGACCTTTCGGCACAGTGCGTGGTAAAGACGTGATTGCGCGCTCTTATAATGAGCAGCGGAAGGGCGCGGTGTTTTGCGCGGGTCGGGGAACGAATTATGAGTAATCTGCAGGGACGGATTGCGCTGGTGACGGGGGCATCGCAGGGAATCGGGCGGGCTTGCGCGCTGGAGTTGGCACGGACCGGGGCGACGGTGGTGTTGGCGGCGCGGAACGAGATCAAGCTGGCTGAGGCAGTGGCGGAGATTGTGGGGGCTGGCGGCCAGGCGACGGCGATTCCATTGGATATTGCCAGCGAAGAGTCAATCAAGGCCGGGGCGAAGGCGGTGCTGGAGCGCTTCGGCAAGGTCGAGATCCTGGTGAACAACGCCGGGATCACGCGCGACGGGCTGATGATGGCGATGAAGCGGGCGGATTGGGACGATGTGCTGGGCACCAACCTGACCGGCGCGTTTTTGCTGACCCAGGCTTTGCTGCGCCCTATGCTGAAAAACCGCTGGGGGCGGATCATCAATATATCGAGCGTGGTGGGACGGACGGGCCAGGCGGGCCAGGTGAACTACGCAGCCTCAAAGGCCGGGTTGATCGGGTTGACGCGGTCGATGGCGCGCGAGGTTGCGTCGCGGGGCATCACGGTGAACGCGGTGGCTCCGGGCTATATTGAGACGCCGATGACGGCGGTGCTGGACGAAAAGCAACGGGCGGCGATGATGGCTCAAATCCCGCTGGGCCGGCCGGGGACGGATTTGGAGATTGCGCAGTCGGTCGCGTTTCTGGCTTCGGATGCGGCGGCTTACATCACCGGACACGTGCTGGACGTGAACGGCGGAATGTTCATGGGATGATGCCGGCCGCGGCGTACAGCCGGCCAAACGACGGGTTGCAAGCACGTTAGCCATTTTGGTTAGCCGTCGATCAAGTTTTGCCCGCATTCGACCGATAGACGCTATGGGAGTGTGCAGGATGGCAACGCAGGCGACACCGTGCGAGTGTCTCAGAACGATCCAGCCCCAGACAGCGGATGGAGTGCGCTACGTGGCGCGGCAGCCGATCCTGGATTTGCGCGGCCGGGTACACGGCTACGAACTGCTTTTCAGGAACGGACCGGAAGCGTCCTTTCGAGGCGACGGCGACCTGGCCACCCGCACGATGCTCGACAATACAGTGATCTTTGGCCTGGAGAGGCTTACCGGCGGCCTTACCGCCTTTGTGAACTGCACGCGGGAGGCGCTCACCGGCAACCTGGTGGATGTTCTGGCGCCGAGCATGTTCGTGCTGGAGATACTGGAGAGCCTGGAGCCGACGAACGAACTTGTGGATGCCTGCCGGAGGCTGAAGGCGGCGGGATTCCGCCTGGCGCTGGACGATTTCAGGTGGAAGCCGGGACTCGAGCCGCTGGTGGAGCTGGCCGACTATATCAAAGTGGACTTCACGATTTCCGGCCCGAAAGAACGGCTGGAGCTGCTGGGACGTCTGCGCGGCGCCGCCGTGGCGCTGGTTGCCGAGAAGATTGAAACACCGGAAGACTACGGGCAGGCGTGCGCGGAAGGTTTCACGCTGATTCAGGGCTACTATTTCTGCCGGCCGCAGATCATTGAAAACCGGAAGGTGCCCGTGAACCGGCTTTCGCACATCGAGATTCTGCGATTGCTGAGGGAAGACTCGATCGATCTGCACGCGCTGGCGGGGCTGGTGAAGCGCGACGCTTCGTTGACGTACCGGCTGCTGCGCCTGATCAACTCGCCGGTCTGCGCTCTGCGCCAGGAGGTGCGCTCGGTTGAGGCGGCGCTGATTGCGGTGGGCGAAGACGGATTTCGACGCATTGCCACGCTGGCCATTACCAGCGAACTGAACGCCGGCCAGCCGGTGGAACTGCTGCGCATGGCGTTTGTGCGGGCGCGATTTTGCGAGCTGGCAGCGGAGATGTGCCAACTGAAACCGACGGAACAGTACCTGTTGGGACTGCTCAGCCTGCTTCCCGCCATGCTGCGCCAGCCGATGGAAAAGCTGACACCGCTGCTGCCCTTGCGCGAGGAGATTTGCCTGGCGCTGATGGGAGCCGGCATCCCCGAGCGGCGGTTGCTGGAGTGGCTGATATGCCACGAACACGGCGACTGGGCCGCAAGCGATTCGATCGCCGAGGCTTATGGCCTGAATCCAAGTGAGCTGCTCCACCACTATGCCGAAGCGGTGGTGTGGGCAGAGGCCGCGTTTCATTTTGCGTGAAGCGCGGTTCCGAACGGGGTGGTGGTGAATTGAGAGAGGCTGATTGAGGGTTGTGATTTCCCACCCTTGTATGTTTCGGGGTGAGGCGTGACGATAGGTTACGTTTCGGCGGAGAGGCCGTTCCCACCCGAGGCCAGAGCGATCTGAGCCTGCTCGAAAGACCGGCCCCCGCCCCTCTC
>Ga0182014_10002754_pt1 | contig 21726 bp, 18 predicted proteins | sample 612S2DmetaG_FD_120489 | JGI IMG/M metagenome (GOLD analysis project Ga0182014, IMG submission 120489) | Permafrost microbial communities from Stordalen Mire, Sweden - 612S2D metaG | ecosystem: Environmental > Terrestrial > Soil > Wetlands > Permafrost | place: Sweden: Stordalen | collected...
GGCCGGATGGGTGTGCACCAGGTCGGGCAGGGCCCCGGATTTCCGGCGCAGCACATCGCCGACCGTGGGCTGCTCGGTCGACCCGTCGAGGCGGCTGCGCAGGAACCCGTATGACGACATCCATGAGTCGTTGAAGATCTTCGACATGTAGCCGCGGCCGCCGTCGGGCAGCAACACGACAACCAGCGCGTCCGGCCCGGCTTGCTCGGCCACCCTCAGCGCCGCCACCACCGCCATCCCGCACGACCCGCCGACCAGCATCGCTTCCTCGCGGGCCAACCGCCTTGTCATGTCGAACGAGTCGGAGTCGGACACCGCGATGATCTGGTCGGGCACAGCAGGGTCATACGCCGCGGGCCAGAAATCCTCGCCGACGCCCTCGACCAGGTAGGGGCGCCCGGTGCCGCCGGAATAGACCGACCCTTCGGGGTCGGCGCCGATGACGCGTACCGGTCCTCCCGCCCGGTCGGCGGACACCTCTTTGAGGTAGCGACCCGCGCCGGTGATCGTTCCGCCGGTGCCGATCCCCGCGACGAAATGGGTGATCTTGCCGTCGGTGTCCGCCCAAATCTCCGGGCCGGTGGTCTCGTAGTGGCTGGCTGGACCTTCCGGGTTCGTGTACTGGTCCGGCTTCCAGGCACCGTCGATCTCTTTGACCAGGCGGTCGGAGACGCTGTAATAGCTGTCCGGATCCTCGGGCGGTACCGCCGTCGGGCACACGACCACCTCGGCGCCGTACGCCAGCAGCACGTTGCGCTTGTCCTCGCTGACCTTGTCCGGGCAGACGAAGACGCACTTGTAGCCGCGGTGTTGGGCGACCAGGGCGAGCCCGACGCCGGTATTGCCCGAGGTGGGTTCGACGATGGTGCCGCCCGGCTTCAGCAGCCCACTGGCCTCGGCGGCGTCGATCATCTTGGCCGCGATCCGGTCTTTGGAGCTGCCACCGGGGTTGAGGTACTCGACTTTTGCCACGACAGTTCCGGCACCGTCAGGGATGACGGAATTCAGCCGAACCAAAGGTGTGCCGCCGATGAGGTCACTGATGTGCTGCGCAATCCGCATGCGCTTATCGTGTCAGGCCATTTCGGCCCACGCACACCCGCTCCGGCGGATTCGCCTTAGCCGGTGGCCTCGCGGATGTACTCCCCGATTTGGCGCAGCGAACGCACCGCCTCCGGTAGCAGCGGCGCCGCCAGCTGGAAGTCGTGAACCTGACCGGGCCAGACGCGCACTTCTGCCGGCACGCCAACGGCCGCCAGCCTGCTTGCAGCCAACTCCGCGTCGTGCAGCAGCACTTCGGATCCCGAGACATGGATGAGGGTCCGCGGTAGACCGGGCTTGATGTGTTCCAACGGCTCGTAGATCTCTTCGGGTTTGCCGTCGATTGTGTTCTTCTTGGCTGCGCTAGCAACCAGCTCAACCAGCGCGTCAAACGCCCTTGCGGGAAACATCGCGTCGGTCTTGATGTTTGCATGCGCCTGCTTGCATTCCTTTGCTAACTGCAGCAGTGGCGAGATCGCTACCAGTGCCGCCGGCACATCCCCTTCGTCCTGGCCCATCTCCTGCAGGCGTTGCGCAAGAGCCAGCGCGAGGTACCCGCCCGCGGAGTCGCCGGCCAACACGATCTGGCCTGCGCCGTATCCGCGCTCGCGTAGCCATTGGTAGGCGTCATGACAATCGTCGAGAGCCATTCCGATCGAATGCTTGGGCAGCAGGCGATAATTCACCACGAGCACGGGTGAGTCAGCAAACTTTGAGAGCGCTTCGACAAGTCTGCCGTGCGAGTTTGCCCCGCAAGTCAAGAAAGCGCCGCCATGGAAGTACAGAACCATCCGCCGGCTGCCGTCCGCGGGCAGCACTCCAGGTGCCCGCACCAACTGCGCTGAAGCATTTGGCAAGCTCACCGTCTCTCGAACAGTGGCCGACACCGGAAGCAGCACCCGCGACGCCAAGTCGATGAGGCCCCACGGCCACGGCAGGTTGGGCACGTGGCTGCCAACGGCTAAAACCGGCCGGATCGTCAGCCGTGACGCCAGCGTGGCTACTCGTGCGGCGACACTGGGTCCAGACTCCAGGACCTCGACCGGGACGCCGTCGCTGCTGGCGAATCGGCGTGCCGCTACTCGGGGCGCCTTGGCTACCTGATGTGGACGAATGCCGTTCCGGGGCGAACCCGATACCTTGCTCGGTGCTGTCATGCTCAACACTTCCTACGTCTTTGTAGTCCGATACAGCATGTGACGTGGCAGCCAAGCTTGCGGTTCAGTCCGTTTACGAAGCTCCCAGCCAACCACTGGAACTTAGCTTGTCAGCACTTTCTTAGTAGAGCGTTTGAAGAAGCTGATTTGATACCACAAATGCTCCACAACGTAATGGCGTTAATTTGTCAGCTACCCACGCAAATCGCGAAGCCGTTCTAAAATGGTCGCGTGACCATCCGGGTGCCACGTCGTTCGGCGATCGCCCTGGCCACAGCAGGTGCCCTCGCCTCGACAGGCACGGCCTATCTGGGCGCACGCAACTTGCTGGTCAGCCAGGCGACGCACGCGCGCACCGTCATTCCGAAGTCCTGGGACATCCCGCCCCGAGCCGACGGTGCCTACGCCCAAGGCGGCGGCCCCGTGCAACGGTGGCAGCGCGGCATGTCCGCGGACCTGCACCTGATGGTCTTCGGGGACTCGACGGCCACCGGGTACGGCTGTACGAGCGCCGAAGAAGTGCCGGGCGTACGGATCGCGCGCGGGCTCGCCGAGCAGACCGGCCAGCGCATCCGATTGAGCACCAAGGCCATCGTCGGCGCGACCTCGAAAGGTGTTCGCGGCCAAGTCGATGCGATGTTCGTGGCCGGACCGCCGCCGGACGCGGTCGTGATGATGATCGGCGCCAACGACATCACCGCACTCAACGGGATCAGCCAGTCCGCCCAGCGGCTGTCCACGACGGTGCGCAAGTTGCGCTCCCGCGGCGCGGTGGTGGTCGTCGGTACCTGCCCGGATCTGGGGGTCATCACCGCCATCCCGCAGCCACTTCGCTCGCTGGCACACGCGCGAGGTTTGCAGCTCGCCCGGGCCCAGGCCGCGGCCGTGAAGTCGGCCGGCGGTATGCCCGTCCCGCTGGCGCATCTAATGGCGCCCCAATTCCGGGCCACGCCCGAGGTGATGTTCTCGGCCGATGGCTACCACCCCTCGGCGGCCGCGTATGCGCTGGCCGCCGATGCGCTGCTGTTCGCGCTCCGCGACGCGCTGGGCGAGAAGATCGACCGCCCGGCGCCCGCTTCGCCTGTCCCTTCCTGATACCAAGTCATACCAACCGGTGGGTAGCGACTAGATTCGTGCTAACCCGTCGGGTTGGGTCTGCCGCCCGGTTCGGGGCGAGCGGCTTTTTGAGGCGCGCCCGCGAGGTTCGAAGGGATTGAAAGGTAATAGTCATGCCAGAAGCTGTCATCGTCTCAACTGCCCGCTCGCCGATTGGCCGCGCCATGAAGGGGTCGCTGGTCAGCATGCGGCCCGATGATCTGGCCGTACAGATGGTGCGCGCCGCGCTCGACAAGGTGCCCGCGCTGAACCCGCACCAGATCGACGACCTCATCTTGGGCTGCGGCCAGCCCGCCGGCGAGTCCGGATTCAACATGGCGCGTGCCATCACCGTCGAGCTCGGCTATGACTTCCTGCCCGGCACCACGGTCAATCGGTACTGCTCGTCGTCGCTGCAGACCACACGGATGGCCTTCCACGCGATCAAAGCCGGTGAAGGCGATGCGTTCATCTCCGCTGGCGTGGAGACAGTGTCCCGGTTCGCCAAGGGCAGCGCCGACTCATGGCCAGACACCAAGAACCCGCTGTTCGGCGAAGCTCAGGAACGCTCAGTCGCCGGGACCGCGGGCGCTGACGAATGGCACGATCCTCGCGCTGACGGGAACGTGCCCGATATCTACCTCGCGATGGGTCAGACCGCGGAAAACGTCGCCCTCATGACCGGCATCAGTCGCGAAGATCAGGACCACTGGGGCGTGCGCAGCCAGAACCGAGCCGAGGAAGCGATCAAGAGCGGGTTCTTCGAGCGCGAGATCTGCCCGGTCACCCTGCCGGACGGCAGCACGGTCAGCACCGACGACGGCCCACGAGCGGGTACTAGCTACGAGAAGATCAGCCAGCTCAAGCCGGTGTTTCGGCCCAACGGCACCGTGACGGCGGGCAATGCCTGCCCACTCAACGACGGGGCCGCCGCGCTGGTGATCACCAGCGACACCAAAGCCAAGGAGCTGGGCCTGACCCCGCTGGCCCGCATCGTGTCCACCGGGGTCAGCGGCCTGTCGCCCGAGATCATGGGCCTGGGCCCGATCGAGGCGTCCAAGCAGGCGCTGCGGCGGGCGCGCATGTCGGTCGGAGACATCGATTTGTTCGAGATCAACGAGGCCTTCGCGGTCCAGGTGCTGGGTTCGGCCCGCGAGCTGGGCATCGACGAGGACAAGCTGAATGTGTCGGGCGGGGCGATCGCCCTCGGTCACCCATTTGGCATGACCGGCGCACGCATCGCCACCACGCTGCTGAACAACCTCAAGACCTACGACAAGACGTTCGGTCTGGAAACCATGTGTGTCGGCGGCGGCCAGGGCATGGCGATGGTGATCGAGCGGCTGTCCTAACTTTTCATACGTTGACTCTGCGCCCACCGCGCAAAAGTGCGAGTGCGACGCCTGGTCAGCGCAAAGTCAACGCGTCATCAGCGCGTCATCAGCGCGTCGTCAGCGCGTCGTAGGCGTGCTGAACGCGGCGAAGGACGTCGGGGGGCCGGTGCTTCGACACCACCCTGATATGGGTCCAGCCGGCGTGGGCGACATATTCCAGTCGCTCGACGTCGATGGCGTACTGCTGTGGATCCGTCCAATGTTGTTCGCCGTCATACTCGACCGCCAGCATGACGTCCTCCCAGCCCATATCGAGGAAGTATCTGGGAAAGCCGTCCGCGCCGAGCACGGGGATCTGAGTCCGCGGCTTCGGGAACCCCGCGTTGATCAGCAGTAGCCGCAGCCAGGTTTCCTTCGGCGACTGGGCACCGCCGTCGACGAGGTCCAGGGCCTTCTCCAGTTGGCGCAGACCGCGGGTGTGTGGATGCCGCGCGGCGAGCTCGGCGACGTCGCCGGCTTTGACGTCGGTGGCGCGCGCCAGGGCGTCAAGCCTGGCGACCGCCTGCACCAGGCTCCCGCGCCTGCCGATGTCAAAGGCAGTGCGCACCGGTGTGGTCACCAGCATGCTGCCGTGCAGCTGGGTTTCGCCGTCACACAGCAACTCAGCGCGGGTCTTCACACCCCGCGGCGCCCTGGCGTTGCGCCAGATCAGTTCGACCAGCGCGTCATCATCGACCCACTTAGCTCGGTGCAGCGCTGACGCGGCAGCACCGGCGATCACCGCCTCCCGGTGCGACCACAACCAGGCGGCGTAACTGCGCTGCCGCAGCGATGGCTGTAGCCGTTTGTCGAGGTAGACGTTCGGCATGATCGCCGTGTAGTACTTGCCCAGCTCATGCCAGGTGACAAGCTCCGCCGCGAGTGCCTCGCTGCCGATAAACGGTTGCTTCCCCAGTTCCTCCATGCCGCCCGATGGTGGCAGCCACCACCGACACCGGCAGTTGACTTTGCGCCTACGGCGCAAAAGTGCGAGCGACCTGCACCCTCAGCGCAGAATCAACGCTGGGGGCGCAAACAAGAAAGCCGGCACCAGAGTGCCGGCTTTCTTGTGTCGAGAGCTAGTCGTTCTGGAAGTAGCTGAGCAGGCGCAGGATCTCCAGGTACAGCCAGACCAGGGTCACGGTCAGGCCGAGGGCGATACCCCAGGCGGCCTTGTCCGGTGCACCGGCACGGATCATCTGGTCTGCGGCGTCGAAGTCGATCAGGAAGCAGAACGCCGCGATGCAGATCATGACCAGCGAGAAGATGATCGCAATCGGTCCGCCGCTGCGCAGGCCCAAGCCCTCGCCGCCGCCTACACCGAACATCGCCAGCACGAAGTTGCCGAGCATGAGGAACACCGCGCCGAACAGCGCGGCAACCACCATGCGGGTGAACTTGGGGGTGACCCGGATGGCACCGGTCTTGTAGACGACGAGCATGCCGAAGAACACGCCGAAGGTGCCGAGGATGGCCTCCCCGATCATCGTCCCGGCGTTCATCGACTTGCCTGCCAGCGATACGTGGAATGTCAGCAACAGCGAAATAGCGCCCAGGGCCAGGCCCTCGAGTACCGCGTAGCCGAGCACGATCGCGGGGCTGTCCTGCTTGCGGCCGAAGGTAGCGATCATCACCAACACGAAGCCGCCCAGCGCGCCGATCAAGGTCAAGGGAGCCGCCAGCTGCGGGCGGGCTTCCGCCAGGAAGAAGGAGACGACGGCCGAGGCCATCAGCACGGCCAGCGTGATGCCGGTCTTGGTGACAACGTCGTCGATGGTCAGGGGGCGCGAAGCCTTGGTCTCCTGATAGGGAGCAGCGTAGGGGTCCGCTTGGTAATACCCCTGCTGCACCTGGGCCGCGCCAGTACCGAATTGCGCGTATCCGCCCCGCCCTTTAGGCAGGGAACGAAAAACCGGGTTGCTAGTCTCCCGCACCGTCGGATCCTCTCTGATGGCTGTGAGTTCGAGCTGTACGAACACAGACTCAACGATCAACGGCCCGCCCCGGTTCCCAGCGGAGCTGCCGTTATCTGGGCATTCCGGGATTCGGATGTTGTCGTCGGGGATAAACATAAACCCTTACCCGCGAGCAGCGCTGCACTGGCAACGATCTAGATTGCTGGTCGAGGCTCGGGCAGCCCCCTGGGCAGCTTCTTTGGGCAGCAGGTGCAGGCGGGATTCTCAGGAATCTTGCACGGTATTCCGTCGGGGAATCCGAGAAAGGAGGCTCAGAACGTGGCGAGCGGCGTGACTGGGGATTCCGAAGAGGTCGTGACCCGCGTCGACGGTGGCGTCGGCCGCATCACGCTCAACCGCCCCAGGGCGATCAACTCGCTGAACCAGCAGATGGTCGACACGCTCAGCGCCGTCCTCTCCCGCTGGGAAGCCGACGACGCGGTGCGAGCGGTGGTGCTGTCCGGCGCCGGGGAACGCGGACTGTGCGCCGGCGGCGACGTCGTCGCGATTTATCACAGCGCCCGCGATGGCGGCGTGCAAGCACGGCGTTTCTGGCGCGACGAGTATCTGCTCAACGGCCACATCGGCCGCTTCGCCAAGCCCTACGTGTCGTTGATGGACGGCATCGTGATGGGCGGCGGAGTCGGCGTTGCCGCGCACGCGAACGTCCGGGTGGTGACCGAAACGACGAAGATGGGAATGCCTGAGGTCGGCATCGGCTTCATCCCCGACGTCGGCGGGGCGTTTCTGCTGTCCCGGGCGCCGGGCGGGCTTGGTCTGCACGCCGCGCTGACCGGGGCGCCGTTTTCCGGCGCTGACGCCATCGCGATGGGATTCGCCGACCACTACGTTCCGCACGACCAACTCGACGCATTCACCCAAGCGATCATCGATGACGGCGTCCCGAGCGCCCTGGCCGCCCACGCCGTCGAACCACCAGCCAGTGAACTTGCCGCACAACGTGGTTGGATTGATCGGTGCTATGCCGGTGACACGGTCGAAGACATCATCGCACGGTTGCGGGCATTTGGGGGAAATGGGGCCGGACCTGCTCAAGACGCCGCAGACCTGATCGCCAGCCGCTCCCCCATCGCGCTATCGGTGACGCTGCAGGCCGTGCGTCGCGCCGCAGAACTCGAGACACTGGAAGATGTTCTGCAGCAGGACTATCGGGTGTCGTCAGCGTCCGTGCGTTCGCACGATCTGGTTGAGGGCATCCGCGCGCAACTAATCGACAAAGATCGCAATCCGAAGTGGTCTCCGGCGTCGCTGTCCGCAGTCACCGCGGCCGATGTCGACGCGTATTTCGCTCCGGTCGACGACGATTTGAATTTCTAGAAAGGCAGGGTTGGTGGCATCCGCAGGAGATAAAACCGAGTACGAAACCATCCTGGTCGACCGCGAGGAGCGGGTCGCGATCATCACGCTGAACCGGCCCAAGGCGCTCAATGCGCTCAACAGCCAGGTGATGAACGAATTAACCAGCGCTGCAACCGAACTGGACCACGACCCCGGCATCGGTGCGATCATCATCACCGGTTCGGCCAAGGCATTCGCCGCCGGTGCCGACATCAAGGAAATGGCCGACCTGACCTTCGCCGACGCGTTCGGTTCCGACTTCTTCGCCACCTGGGGCAAGCTGGCCGCCGTGCGTACCCCGACGATCGCCGCCGTGGCGGGGCATGCACTTGGCGGCGGCTGCGAGCTCGCGATGATGTGTGACCTGCTGATCGCCGCCGACACGGCGAAGTTCGGCCAGCCGGAGATCAAACTCGGTGTGCTGCCGGGCATGGGCGGCTCGCAGCGGTTGACCCGGGCTATTGGCAAGGCCAAGGCCATGGACCTCATCTTGACCGGTCGCACGATCGATGCTGCCGAAGCCGAACGAAGCGGCCTGGTTTCGCGGGTGGTGCCGGCCGATGACTTGCTGACCGAGGCTAAAGCAGTCGCGACCACCATTTCGCAGATGTCGCTTTCGGCAGCCCGGATGGCCAAGGAAGCAGTCAACCGGGCTTTCGAATCCACTCTGGCCGAAGGGCTTCTCTACGAGCGGCGGCTGTTTCATTCGTCGTTCGCGACCGAGGACCAGTCCGAGGGAATGGCGGCGTTCGTCGAGAAACGCCCTCCCAACTTCACCCACCGGTAGGACGTTTCAATGAGCGACCCAGGTTCTGCGACGACCGCCGCCGGCGACGGATCAACCAGCGCGGAAGGATCGACGGAAGCCGGCCCGGAAGCCAAACCCGATCCCAGCCCCGCGCGTCGCTCTCGCTGGGCCGAAAATCATTGGTGGGTGCGCCATTACACGTTCACCGGCACGGCGGTCGGCCTGATCTTCATCTTTTTTTCGATGACCCCGTCCCTGCTACCGCGCGGCGCACTGTTCCAAGGCCTGGTCAGTGGGTCTTCCGGCGCCAGCGGCTATGGGCTGGGCGTCTTCGCCGTCTGGCTTGTCCAATACATGCGCATGAAAGATTCCAGCCCACCACCCCCGCGCTGGGCGTGGCTGGTGCTGATCCCGCTCGGCGTTGTCGGCATGGTGCTGATGGCGATCTGGTTCCACGTCTGGCAGGACCAGGTGCGCGACCTGATGGGGGTCGAACACCTCAAGTGGTATGACTACCCTTTCGCCGCAGTCCTTTCGGTGGTGGTGTTGTTCACGCTGGTCGAAATCGGGCAGTTCGTCCGCAAAATCGTGCGCTTTCTGGTCGGTCAGGTCGACCGGATCGCGCCATTTCGCCTCTCCGCGACCATCGTGGTGGTTCTGCTCGCGGTGCTGACTGTCACGGTGCTCAACGGGGTCGTGCTCAAGTTCGCCATGCGCACCATGAACAACACCTTCGAATCCGTGAACGACGAGATGACACCCGACAGCTCGCGACCGACGACTCCGCTGCGGTCGGGGGGCCCGGGGTCATTTGTGTCGTGGGAGTCGTTGGGCCACCAGGGCCGAATCTTTGTAAAGGCCGGCCCGAGCGTCGAGAAACTCACCGCATTCAACGAAGCCCCGGCCGTCGAGCCGATCCGGGCTTACGCGGGCCTGAGCTCGGCGAAGGACATCACGTCGACCGCGGAATTGGCGGCCCGTGAACTGCAGCGCACTGGCGGACTGCAGCGCGCCGTCGTCGCGGTGGGCACCACCACCGGCACCGGGTGGATCAACCAGGCCGAAGCCGACTCGCTGGAATACATGTACAACGGCAACACCGCGATCGTGAGCATGCAGTACTCGTTTTTGCCCAGCTGGCTGTCTTTCCTGGTGGACAAAGAAAATGCCCGACGCGCGGGCCAGGCGCTGTTCGAGGCGGTCGACAAGCTCGTCCGCCATATGCCCGAAGGCCAACGTCCGAAGCTGGTCGTGTTCGGCGAAAGCCTGGGATCGTTCGGCGGCGAGGCGCCCTTCATGAGCCTGAACAACGTCCTGGCGCGCACCGGCGGCGCCTTGTTCAGCGGGCCGACGTTCAACAACACCATCTGGACCGACCTGACCGCCAGACGCGATGCCGGTTCGCCGCAGTGGCTGCCGATCTACGACCACGGCAAAAACGTTCGGTTCGTTGCTCGCCCAAGCAATCTGATGCGCCCCGATCCGATGTGGGACCGCCCGCGGGTGGTGTATTTACAGCACGCCTCCGACCCGATCGCCTGGTGGACTCCCGACCTGCTGTTCAGCAAACCCGATTGGCTGAAGGAGCAGCGGGGCTACGACGTACTGCCTCAGACGCGCTGGATCCCGGTGGTGACGTTCCTGCAGGTCTCGGCTGACATGGCGGTGGCCGTGGACGTGCCGGACGGGCACGGCCATCATTACGTTGCCGATGTTGCCAACGGCTGGGCTGCGGTGCTGTCTCCGCCGGGGTGGACGGACGACAAAACCGCACGGCTGCGGCCATTGCTGCACGCCGACGCTTCCAGCGGCGGCTCGAGCGGTTAGATCCAGCGCTGGCTGGATCCGGCGTCGACCAGCGCGCCCAGACGCGGTTCGATCGAATCGCTGGCCAGCTCGGCCAGCACACCGGCGGCGACCAGCGCGTGGTAGCCGCCGAAGACGTCCGTGGCACGGCGCTGGCCGATGTCCAGCAGCGCCGCCGCTGCGAGGCTGGACGTGTAACCCTCCGAGCACACGATGACCCACTCGACGTCATCGCCGACGGCCTCGGGCAGCCTGGCGTCGCTGGTCGGATCGCAACGCCATTCCAGGACGTTGCGTTCGATCACCAGCGCGCCCGGCACCCCACCCTCGCGGAAGCGCTGTGCCTGCGGCCGGATGTCGACGAGCACCGCTCCGCGCCGCAGTGCATCGGGCACCTCGGCGGCGCTGAGGCGGCGGTACCGCCGCCGGGCGGCGTCCAAAACACGGTCGATGCGGCTCATTTGGTTCCTTCAGGTTGATCGGTCAATTCGGTGCGCTGGCGGCGCAATCTGTTTCGCCCGGTGACCTCGTAATACGACATGGCCGTCAGCGGGGGCGAGTATGCATGAACGCTCAGGGTCGGCTGAGCGGTTGCGACCGGGCGGGTGGGTGCCGTCCGTGGTGCCCACACCACATCGTGCACCCAACCCAGCGGGAACCCAGCCTGATCGCCGGCATCCAGTCGGCGGCGACGCAATTTCTCTCCGTCCCAACGGAATTCATTGAGCGACCCGGACAGCACGGTTAGCGCACCGAGTGAGCCGCCGTGGTCGTGTAGTTCGGTCGCGTGCCCGGGCACCCAGCTGATCAGCCAGACGTCCAGTTCATCGTCTCCGTGGATGCGGGTGAACCACCGCTCCGATTCCGGCACACCGTCGCCGGGCAGCAGATGGTCGCACCGCCCGCTGAGCACGTCGTCGGCGGCTTGGTCGGTAGCGTGCAGAAGGTCGGGCACCCGTAGCCGGGTGGGTCCCGAGGATGTGGACGGCATGCTCAGTGGCCGAGCAATCGGATGCGTAACAGCAGATACAGACACGAGGAGCTCCAGAGTGGACGGATTGGAAAAGCGGCGGCGTTATTAGGGCCGACAACACTCACAAAATCCGAAGCGCTCCATCACGCCGCCAGTGTTGCATAGATTGACAGCGTGCGCCCTTACCCTCCACCGCCCCGGCCATGGGGCACGGTGCTTCTCGCGACCGGATTGATCGGTTTGTCCGGGGCCGTGGGCTGTTCGCATGACGCCGGCAGCGGCAAGCCGACGTCCTCGTCAGCACCGTCCTCGACAGCCCGCAGCAGCCCTGGCTCAGCGCCGCCCGGCGCCATCGAACTCTCCCCCGCCGGCGTGACGACCAGGGTCGATGTCCCCGCGAATTCGACCGAGGAGGAGTACTTCCAGGCCTGTCACGCTGCAAAACTATGGATGGAAGCCCAGCCCAAGGCCGGTGGCTCGGTATTCGAGCCGTATCTGGCGATGGTTCAGGCATCGCCATCGGGTACGGCGGGCAGCTGGAACGTCCGATGGGCGGACCTCACCCTGGCCCGGCAGGCGGCCGTGATCACCGCGGCGCGTGCCGCCGCCAACGAAGAATGCGGGTAGCGTTCGGCCTCCTCCGCTTCGACCGCCTGAGTAATTGAGATCACGGGTGCACGAAATTATCGACCCGGCCACTTGACGGTCCATTCTGCGGCGCAAAGATAAACAGATGCCCCGCGATGTAGCAGCGCGCTCGCACGGGTCATCACCCACTCGGGTGGCACTGGCCCTCGGTAGCGGCGGCGCCCGGGGCTACGCCCATATCGGCGTCATCGAAACGCTGCGGGAGCGCGGTTACGACATCGTGGGGATCTCCGGCTCGTCAATGGGGGCCGTAGTGGGGGGTCTGCAGGCCGCCGGGCGACTCGACGAGTTCGCCGACTGGGCGAAATCATTGACGCAGCGCACCATTCTGCGGTTGCTGGATCCGTCCATCAGCGCCGCCGGGGTGCTGCGGGCCGGAAAGATCCTGGACGCGGTGCGCGACATCCTCGGCCCGGTCACCATCGAGGAGCTGCCCATCCCATACACCGCGGTGGCGACCGACCTGTTGACCGGCAAGTCGGTGTGGTTTCAGCACGGCCCTCTCGACGAGGCCATCCGGGCGTCCATCGCGATACCCGGGGTGATCACCCCGCATGAAGTCGGCGGACGCCTGCTCGCCGACGGCGGGATCTTGGACCCGGTACCGATGGCGCCGCTCTCAGCGGTCAACGCAGACCTGACAATCGCCGTGAGCCTCAACGGCAGTGAGGTAATCGACAACCGCGAGGCGGAGCCTGGTGTGACCGTGGAGTGGTTGAACCGCATGCTGCGCAGCACGTCTGCGCTGCTGGACCGGCCGACCGCCCGAGCGGTGCTGAGCCGATTTGGTGCGGACGGCGAAGACGCCGAAGATCTCGAAGATGACGCCGACGAGGCCGAGGCAGTTTCGCTCGAGATTCCGCTCGAAGTTCCCAGGAAATTGGGCAGTTTCGAGGTGATGAACCGGACCATCGAGATCGCGCAGTCCGCGCTGGCCCGCCATACGCTGGCAACCTACCCGCCCGGTCTGCTGATCGAGGTGCCGCGTTCAACGTGCCGGAGCCTGGAATTTCACCGGGCGGCTGAAGTGATCGACGCCGGCAGGGCGCTGGCCAACCAGGCCCTAGACGCCCTCGCGATAGAGGCGGATCAGTCCGGGCCGCCCGCGATCGAGAGTTGATCTAGACACCCAGGAACCGTGCGACCGCCGCCGCGTCACGGCGCCCCTGCGCGCGTCCGGCAAGGGCAGACGGCTTGCGGCAGCGCGGATCCAGCGCATTGGGCCCGAAAGCCGCCAACGAGTCGCCGTCGGCGAACAGGGTGAACGTCGAGCCGGCGAATGCCGCGATCTCGGCGGCCGGCCCGGCGCCGAACGGTGCCGGTGCATCCGCACCGGCGGGCACCAGGACCACGGCCGCGTCGCAGTCGCGGGCAACGTCGAGGTTGACCGAGCCGGCAACCCCACCGTCCATGTAGCGTCGGCCCGCGATTGTCACCGGCGGCCATGCCCCCGGCACCGCGCAGCTGGCCGCCACCGCGTCGACGAGCCCGACACCTGATTCCCCATCGAAGACCACCAGTTCGCCGGTGGCTATGTCGATCGCGGTAACCCGCAGCGCCCGCTCGGGCCACTCGTGCGACGGCAGGCGTTGCGCAATTACCTGACGGCGGACGGCTTCTGGGACCGTTTCGGTGCCGGCGGCCACCGCGCCGATGCGCCGCATCTGCTGCCGCGTTTTATCCGGCGTCTCAACGTACGGTTCCCGTAAGGCAGTTAGGAAAAGCTCGGCGATGCCTTCGATATCGACTCCGGGGTCAAGCTCAGCCGAGGTCTCGGCCAGTTGCCGGTCGAACAGCGCGTCGAGCGTGGTGTCACCGCTGATCTGTGCGACGACAGCCGAGCCCGCCGACGTCCCAACCAACACATCCGAGTCAAGCAGCAGCCGAGCCGCCACCGGTGACTCATCAGCGATTCCAAGCAAAACACCTGTTTCCCAAGCGATTCCCGCCAATCCTCCGCCTGCGAGCACCAACGCGCGTTTGGTAGTCATGCGGGCCTCACGCCGAAGTATGCTGCGCCTGTTGGGCGTGCGCGCTCAAGTCCTGCTGACGGATCAAGTGCGTGGGCGGCTCGGGCAGCACGACACTGCGGGTGATCTGCAACTGGGCGTCGACGTGGACCAACTCCCCCGAGTCGAGCAGGGACCAGCTCGGGTCGTTGTCCATCCGTTCGGTGGCAAACACGACCGACGGGCGGGACTCCAGCTGCTCTGACGTCGCGTGGATTCGCTTGGTGCGCAGATTAAATCCGGAGTGCGGGTCGGCCCTTCGATGGCCGTGGGACCGGTCCAAGACGTAGAGCTCATTGGACTCGGGGTAACGCAGCGCCCACATATCGGTAGCCGTGCAGAGCAGAATGTTGGCCGCGTAGATCGGTACATTCGCCGCCAGCCAATTCATGGCGTCGACGAAACCGGCGGTGATATCGGCTGGAGAATCCCCGCGGGCGCGGACCGAGCCGGTGATCAAAGCGAATACCCGCTCGGAATCTGTCTGGCCCAAAACCAGTTCAGCCGTGCCGATTTCGCGCAGTCGCGCGTCGATGGCGTCCAGCCCTTCGACCACGCCGTTGTGCGCGAAGATCCGGCCGTCCTGCAAAAAGGGGTGGGTGTTATGCACGTCGAGCGCCCCGGTCGTCGCATAGCGAACATGGGCGATGAAGGTCGTGCCGGTCAGGTGGTGGGCTTCGGTGGCGAACTGCGCATCCTGCCACGCCGCCATCGGCTCTTTGTGAAGCTGGGGCTGGCCGTGCTCGTCGAAGAGGCCCAAGCCCGTACCGTCGGGGTTCCTCCTGCTTTGCTCGGACAGGCTGTCCGGGGCGTCGAGCAGCCAAAACGTCGCGGGAACAACCGCGGCCCCTGCGTGCAAGCCAAAGAGTCGACACATGTTGTCGACGGTAGCGAAGTCAGCCCGTCAGCGCGTCGGCCAGGTCGCGCAACGCCAGGCGGGCGTAGCCCTTCCAGATCCGGGCGAACACCGGCAATGCCCATGCCGTCAGTATCGACTTGCGGTGGATGGTCCAGCGCCAGGTGACCTCGGTCCCATCCCCGTCCGGTGTGAAGATCCATTCGCCCGCGACATGGTCGACCAGCAGCGTCATGGGGCCCCTGACCTGGGTCAGCAGGTAGCCGAACGATCGCGGGGGGTCGACGCTGGTCAGCTCTTCACGCATGCCGCCGCCGCCGGCCAGCAGCACGGTACGGGTCTGGCCCGCGGTGTCCCACGCTCCGGTCTGGTCGCGCACTTCCTTGATCGGCGGGATCGGCCCGTGCCAGCGCTTGAAGAGGTCTGGAAGCGGCATCGGCAGCGTGCGGCGGAAGGCGTCCTCCACCGGGACGGCGATGACCAGCGATTCTTCGACGGCGAGCGACTGTGCCATGGACTTTCAGCCTTCCACACTCAAGCTTGGCGCGGCCCGGCCGGTGATGAGCGGCAGATCGAAGAAGCTTTGAATGCCCGCCGGCGCGGCACACGTCGCGGGGACCGCATTCACGCAATGCGCCGCAGTGGCGACGATCCCCGGGTTGCTCTGCAGCCCCGCTTCGACGGTCTCGGGCTGCCACCCCTTGATCGTCACGAATGTGTCGGGGTTTCCGCGCACCTCAATCTCGTAGCGCTCCCCCGCCGACCCGAACGACCAAGGCGGATCGAGGTTTTCCTCGCCCATCAACCAGTTCACCGTCACCCGCACCACTACGGTGTCACCGACCAGCGCCTCCCAGTGGAAGCGACGCCCGGCGACCTGCCCGGGTTCGATCGCACCGATGGGCGAGTCGATCGGGGCGGTCGCGACCGCGATCTCCTGCGTCGAGCGGATCTCCGGATCAGCGGCAAAGCCCAACCGGTCGACGCACAGCCGGACCGACTGGCGGAAGCCGCCGTCGAGCAGCTTCTGCATGGGCCCGGTCAACGCGCTGTCCGGTGTCCCGCCGAAACCCATCACATAGCGCAGGACGTCCGGCGCAGCGTAGGTACGAAGATCGGAAAACTCTTCGGCGCGAACGAAAGTCACACCCGTGGACATCACCGATAGCAGCAGCGGGAACAGCTCTGTCGCGGCACCGGGTCCGATTCCCGCACCATGCAGGGTCGCATTGCCGGCCCGCGCGGCAGCTTCCAGCGGCCCGGCTTCCTTTTCGCCCGGATAGAACCAGCCGACCGGGGTGACGACGTTCTTACCCGAGCGCAGCAGCGCGGCGACTTCCTCGACGTTGGGCATTAAGGGTGCGTAGATCACCGCGTCCGCGTCGAGCGCGAGCACTTCCTCGATGCTGTTGGTCGCCGTCACCCCAAGCGGTGATGTCCCGATGATGTCGCCGACGTCTTTTCCGTTTTTGGCGTCGGAATGTACCCAACAGCCAACGAGTTCGAGTTCGGGATGTTCCAACACACCTTTGATCGCCGCCACGCCGACCGACCCGGTTGCCCACTGAATGACGCGTACGACCCGCAGGCTCATGAAATCGTTCTACACCATCGGCGCGGGCGGCCATTTTGGGTGCGCGGAGCTGTCTGAGCTGTCACGGCGACCTTCCAGAGCCCAACTTGCCGCGAAGACCGCCGGCCAAAACCCTATGGACCCAGACTTCGCGGCCTTACGATGAACTGGTCTTAATCGCTATCCCTAGCGTTCGACGGCGCAGCGGTAACCCTCTGGGCTGCCGCGACTTAGCGGGAGGTGCGGATGCCGTTCGTCATCGCAGCACCGGAGCTGATGGCTTCGGCCGCTTCGGATCTGGCCGGTATCGCCTCCAGGATCAGCGAGGCCAGCGTGGCCGCGGCTCCGACCACCGCGGTGCTACCCGCGGCCGGTGACGAAGTGTCGGTGGTGATCGCCTCGCTGTTTTCCGGCTACGCCCGGGCCTATCAGGCGCTAACCGCCCAAGCGGCGACCTTCCACCAGCAGTTCCTACAGGCTTTGAGCAGAGCAGGGATTGCATATGCGGACGCCGAGGCGGCCAACGCCTCGCTGTTGCAGACCGTGCAGAACGACGCGCTGAGCGCGGTCAACGCGCCAACCGAGGCGTTGCTGGGTCGCCCGCTGATTGGCAACGGCACCAACAGGGCGCCGGGGAGTGGGCAAAACGGCGGCAACGGCGGACTTTTGTTCGGCAACGGCGGCGCCGGTGGGTCCGGCGCCCCGGGGAAGTCCGGCGGCAACGGCGGTAGCGCCGGATTGTTCGGCAGCGGCGGCAACGGCGGCAACGGCGGCGCAGGGGGCGCCGGCGCCACGGGCGCCGCGAGCTCCGTTGGCGGCAACGGCGGCGCCGGTGGCAACGGCGGACTGTTGCGCGGTAACGGCGGTTCCGGCGGCGAAGGCGGCACTGGCGGTACCGGCGGGGCCGGGGTGGCTGCCACCACCGGCGCGGCTGGCGGTGCCGGCGGGAACGGCGGCACCGGCGGCATGGGTGGGGCCGGTGGCCAAGGGTCGGCATTGTTCGGCCATGCCGGGGCCCAGGGCGCCGGCGGCCAGGGCGGCAGCGGCGGGGTCGGGGGCCAGGGTGGCACCGGTGGCGTGGGTGCCGATAACAGCGCAAACATCGGGGTTGCCGGAGGCCAGGGCGGCGGCGGCGGGGTTGGGGGCACCGGCGGCAACGCCGGCCTCGGCGGCAACGGCTTGGGCGGGCAGGCGGCCTCGGGTTCCGCCGGCAGCGGCGGCACCGGGGGCACCGGCGGCACCGGCGGTCAAGGCGGTGTCGGCGACACCGGCACCCAGGGCGCGGCCGGCGGTGACGGCGGCACGGGCGGGGCCGGCGGGCAGGCCGGCTCCGGCGGAGGCGGTCAGCAAGGTGCCGGTGGGCAGGGCGGCATTGGCGGTGTGGGCGGCATCGGCGGCCAAGGCTGGACTGGCACCGACAACAGCGCCAACCGCGGGCTGGCCGGCGGCCAAGGGGGCACCGGCGGCACCGGGGGCACCGGCGGCAACGCCGGCGTCGGCGGCAGCGGCCTCGGCGGCACCGCCGCCTCCGGCACAGCCGGTAACGGCGGCCAAGGCGGGGTAGGCGGCACCGGCGGCAACGCCGGCGCGGGCAGCCAAGGTGCGGCCGGCGGCGGCACCGGCACCCAGGGCGCGGCCGGCGGCGCCGGCGGCACGGGTGGGGCCGGCGGGCAGGCCGGCTCCAGCGGCGGCGGTCAGCAAGGTGCCGGCGGCCAAGGTGGCAACGGCGGCGGCGGCGGCACCGGCGGCCAAGGCGGCGCAGGCACCGACAACAGCGCCAACCCCGGGCTGGCCGGCGGCCAAGGCGGCGCAGGCGGGGTTGGAGGCAACGGCGGCAACGCCGGCGCCGGCGGCAGCGGCGGGGGCGGTACCGCCGCCTCCGGCGCGGCCGGTGACGGTGGTGGAGGTGGGGTCGGCGGTACCGGGGGTAGTGGCGGCACCGCGGCCTCCGGCGCGGCCGGTAACGGCGGCCAAGGCGGCCTTGGCGGCACCGGCGGCAGTGGGGGCGCGGGCAGCCAGGGCGCGGTCGGCGGCGGCACCGGTACCCAGGGTGCGACCGGCGGCACCGGGGGCACGGGCGGGGCCGGCGGGCAGGCCGGCTCCGGCGGCGGCGGGCAGCAAGGTGCCGGCGGCCAAGGTGGCAACGGCGGCGGCGGCGGCACCGGCGGCCAGGGCGGCGCAGGCACCGACAACGTCGCCAACGCCGGGGTGGCCGGCGGCCAAGGCGGCATCGGCGGGGTTGGGGGCACCGGCGGCGACGCCGGAGTCGGCGGGGCAGGCTCCACCCAGGGCGCCGCCGGTACGGCGGGGGCCGGCGGGCAAGGCGGACTCGGCGGCGTGGGCGGTGCCGGTGGCGCGGGGAGCAACGGCGGGAATGGCGGGAACGGCGGCGCCGCCGGAGTCGGCGGTGCGGCCGGCAGCGGCGGCACCAACGGCGATGGCGGCCAGGGCGGTATGGGCGGCCTTGGCGGCACGGGTGGTGTCGGCAGCATCGGCAGCACCGGTAACACCGGCCAGGCCGGCGGCTCCGGCGGTCAAGGCGGCGACGGTGGCACTGGCGGGCAGGCTGGCAACGGTGCTGGTGCCGCGGGCACCCCGGGCGCCGGTGGTCAAGCGGGTGGCGGCGGCGCCGGAGCCAACGGCGGGGCCGGCGGCAGCTCGGGCAATGGCGGTTCAGGCGGCACCGGCGGCAACGGCGGCACCGGCGGGAACGGTGGGGTGGCCACCGGCAGCGGTGTCGGTGGTAACGGCGGCGACGGCGGCGATGCGGGCGCCGGTGGAAGCGGCGGCCTCCCCGGCGTCGGTGGCGTCGCCGGCGGCAGCGGCGGCACCGGCGGTGACGGGGGCGCCGGCGGCCAAGGCAGTAGCGGGGGCGCCGGCGTGAACGGCGGCGACGGCGGCAACGGCGGCAGCGGTGGTGCTGGCGGTAGCCCGGGCCTAACCGTCAGCAAACAAGTCGCCGCAGACAACAACGTCTTCTATGGCAGCGGCGGCAACGGTGGCGCCGGCGGGGCAGGTGGCGCCGGTGGCACCGGCAACAACGGCGCGCCTGGGAATAACCCCGGCTTTGTCGGGGGCACCGGCGGCACCGGCGGTCAAGGCGGTCAGGGCGGGGCTGCTAACCAGCCCGCATCAAACCACGGCTTGTTCGGATCCAACGGCGATGGCGGACCAGGCGGTGACGGCGGCGGCGGCGGCACCGGCGGCAACGGCGGCACCGGCGTCAGCAGCGTCGGAGGGGGCGGCGGCGACGGCGGCGACGGCGGCGCGGCCGGGGCGGGCGGAGCGCCCGGCAACGGCTTCGATTCCGCGCCTGGGAACGAAGCGCTTCCCATTGGCACCGGCGGGACCGGCGGGACCGGCGGCGCCGCCGGCGCCGGTGGCAACGGCGGGCAAGGCGACAACGGCTTCAACGGCGGCCAAGGCGGCAACGGTGGCCAAGGTGGGACCGCCGGCGCCGGCGGCGATGCTGGTAGTGGCGCTGGCACCTTCAACGTCCAAGGCGACAACGGCGGGGATGGCGGCGCCGGCGGCAACGGCGGCAACGGAGGTGCAGGTGGTATCGGTGGAGCCGGGGCCAACGGCGGCACCGGCGGCAATGCCGGCCAGGGGGGAAACGGCGCGAACGCCGGTAACGGCGGCGCCGCTCAAACGACCGGCGCGGGGGGCTATGGCGGCGAAGGCGGCACGGGCGGCGACGGCGCCATGGCCGGGGCCGCGGGTGACGGCGGTGTCGCGGGCTCCGGTGGCAGCGTTGGCGCCGGCGGAATTGGCGCCGACGGCGGCAACGGCGGCAACGGCGGCAACGGCGCCAGCGGCGGTCCAGACGGCACGTTCGGCACCAACGGTGCCGGCGGCATCGGTGGGACCGGCACGCCCTTCGGCGGAAACACCGGCAGCCCCGGCAGCCCCGGCGCTACCGGCGGCACTGGTGTCAGCACTCTAGTGAACGCTTCCGTCCCACTGACCATGAGCAATGTGACGAATCCGGTCGTCTACATCTCGATAAACGGCGGACCGATGGTGCCCGTGGAGGTCGACACTGGATCCACTGGCCTCGTCATCGAAAGCCAATACGCGCAAAACCTGGGCGCCGCCGTCGGATCCGGTTCGGCGGGTTACGCCGGTGGACTGACCTATAACTACACCACATATCAGGCCACGGTGAATTTCGGAAATAATATCGTCACCGCGCCAACCGGAATCGACGTCGTCAGTGGATCGGCGGCACAGTCCTATTTCGCTGGCTACGGCGTCGTCGGCGTGTTGGGTATTGGGCCCAACAACGGGTACCCGGGCACCAGCACGGTGGTCACGGCGTTGCCGGGCCTGCTCAACAATGGTGTGCTCATCAACGAATCCCAGGGCGTGCTGGAATTCGGTCCCAACCCGCTACCCGCCGGCGTCTCGGTTACCGGAGCGCCGATTACCACCGTGGACGTACAGATCAATCACGGGTCTTTGCAAAACGTTCCGGTGATGATCGATTCCGGTGGGTTGTATGGAACCATCCCGTCATCGGTGCTCGGGACGGGCCAGGTCTCCGGAAACGTGCCGTCGGGAACAATCATTTCGGTCTACACCAGCGACGGTCAGACGCTGCTCTACTCGTACACGACGACCGGAACAAACAGCCCAGCGATCACGTCCGGCGGCCGGATGGAAACTGGGTACGAGCCGTTCGCGCAGCAACCGGTGTACATCGGGTACAGCCCCAGCGGTGTCGGGGTGATGACCTTCGATACCTGACGCGCAGCCGGCCCGGCTCAGTCGCGCGCCTCGATCACCTGGTAGGCATCGTCGGCGTAGCGAGACCGGATGGTCTTCTTGTCGTACTTGCCGACGCTGGTGCGCGGAACCTCGTCAGCAAAGGCCCACCGTTCGGGTAGCCACCATCGAACAACCTTGTCCGCCAAATAAATTCGCAGATCACCGGCACTGACAGCCGCCCCTTCGTGGAGAACGACGACGGCCAGCGGCCGCTCCTGCCAGCGCTCGTCAGGAACTCCGACGACCGCAACCTCGAGCACATCGGGGTGGGCGATCAGGCAATTCTCCAACTCGACCGAGGAGATCCATTCCCCGCCGGACTTGATGACGTCCTTGGCCCGATCGGTCAGCGTGATGAAGCCC
>Ga0182014_10002755_pt1 | contig 21720 bp, 22 predicted proteins | sample 612S2DmetaG_FD_120489 | JGI IMG/M metagenome (GOLD analysis project Ga0182014, IMG submission 120489) | Permafrost microbial communities from Stordalen Mire, Sweden - 612S2D metaG | ecosystem: Environmental > Terrestrial > Soil > Wetlands > Permafrost | place: Sweden: Stordalen | collected...
GACAAGGCCGGGTTCTCCACCGTCTGGCTGACCGAGCACCACTTCCTCGAGGAATACTGTCATTCGACAGCGCCGGAGATATTCCTCGCCGCGGCCAGCCAGCGGACCAAGAACATCCGGTTGGGCTTTGGGATCATGCACTTGCTACCCGCCGTCAATCACCCCGCACGGGTGGCCGAACGCGTCGCCACCATCGACCTGCTCTCGAACGGGCGTGTCGAGTTCGGCACCGGGGAAGGTTCCTCTGTCGGTGAACTCGGCGGATTTGATGTCGATCCCGCCGACAAGCGCGCTCAGTGGGAGGAGTCCCTCGAAGTGGCGATCCGATGCATGATCGAGGAGCCGTTCACGGGTTTCAAGGGTGAGCAAATCCAGATGCCGCCTCGTAACGTCATCCCCAAGCCGATGCAGAAGCCGCATCCGCCGGTCTGGGTCGCGTGCACGCGGCCGGCCAGCGTGCAGATGGCGGCCCAGAAGTGCATCGGCGCACTAAGTTTTGCCTACACCGGTCCCGGGCCGCTGACGGAGCGGGTCAACGGCTACTACCAAGAGTTCGAGGAGAAGGGCGTGCCCATCACGCCGCGGATCAACCCGAACATCCTGGCCATCGGTGGGGACCTGTCGATGATGGTTGCCAAGACCGAAGAGGAGGCGCTGCGACGACTGGGGCAGGGCGGCGGATTCTTTTCGTTCGGAATCATGCACTACTACCTCACCGGGATGCACGTCCCGGGCCGCACCGGAGTGTGGGAGCGTTATCTCGAAGAAGTCGAGAAGGACCCGACGCTGGCCTATGGCCCCGGGCGCGGCGCGATCGGCTCGCCGGACACGGTGCGCGAGTTCCTGCGCGGCTACGAGGCGAGCGGTGTCGACGAGATCATCCTGCTGCTCAACCCGCGCAGCCACGAGGGCACCATGGAATCAATCGAACTGATGGGCAAAGAGGTTCTTCCCGAGTTCATTGAACGTGACGAAAAAGCCGTCGCTGCCAAAGCCAAGCGGCTCGCACCGGTTATCGAGAAGGTCGAGGCGCGGCGGCCAAAGCCGACCGCACCGCTGTTCGATGAAACCTACGCCTTCGGCGGCTTGCCCACCGGGCGCGACAAGTTCACCGCCAGCGAGATCCCCGAAGCCATGGCGGAGATCAACGAGGGCCGGGTCCAGGCAGCGCAGCGTGCAAAGGAAGAGCAGAACAAGAAGTGACTCCGGAAGGTCTGTGACTTAGGAACGGCCTTGGGATCAATCGATGAGCTTTGGCGCTACGACGGCCGCCGCGTGGTGGTGACCGGTTGTGCGTCAGGTATCGGTGAACATCTGGTCCGGCAGCTCACCGAGCTAGGGGCGGACGTCGTCGGACTGGACAAGTGTCGACCGGCCTTCCAAATCGAGGACTTTCGTGAGATAGACCTGGCCGACTCGGAGTCGATCGACCGCGCGGTGGTGTCCATCGGTGGGCGTGTCGACGCGCTTTTCAACGTTGCCGGGGTCTCGTCGGGGATCGGCAATCCGCCGCTCGTAGTGGCGATCAACTTCCTCGGTCTGCGCCACCTCACGGAGGCGCTGGTCCCGCTGATGCCCGCGGGCTCAGCGATCGCGAGCGTGTCGTCACTCGCGGCGGCGGGCTACCGGGAGCATGTGCGCGAGGTGGCGCCTTTGCTCAGCACGGCGACGATGCAAGAGGGTAGCGACTGGTGTCGCGACAACCCGGACACGCTGGGAACCGGTTACCAGCTGTCCAAAGAAGCGATCATCTTTTACACCATGCGAAGCGCTACCCCGCTGGGTGCGCGTGGTATCCGCATCAATTGCACCGGGCCGGGAGTGACCGAAACGCCCATCCTGGATCAGTTGCGGACCGCGTACGGCCAGGGGTTCCTCGATGACATACCCAAGCCGCTGGGCCGGGTCAGCGAGCCCGCCGAACAGGCGTCGGTGCTGGTTTTTCTGAATAGCGCTGCAGCTAGCTATATCTCCGGGCAGGTGGTATGGGTGGACGGCGGTAACATCGGCGCCGCGATCGCCGGTGAGCTCTCAGAAGGACAGGAAGGAGCGCCATCCAGATGAACCAGGCCGGCATGGCCGACTTTCGGCGGGTCGCCCGCGAAGTCTCCAATTGGGGGCGCTGGGGCGACGCCGACGAACTTGGCACGCTGAACTTCATCACAGCGGACAAGGTCGCGCAGGGCGCGAGTCTGGTCCGGCATGGCAAGGTCTTTCCGCTCGGTGTGGACTTCGGCGCGTCAGGCCCGCAGGGCGCCTTCGAGTTTCGGCACAACCCAGTCCACGTCATGACTGTCGACGGCGGCGACGCGAACACGCTGGCCAAGTACGGGCCGGGCTGGGCCAGTAACCCATTGGCCAAGCAGCTGAGTGGCTACATGACCGCCGACAATCCCTTCCGCTTCAACGACGACTTGATCATCATGCCGTTGCAGGCGGCCAGCCAGTGGGATGCGCTGTCGCATGTGTATTACGAAGATCAGCTCTACAATGGATTTCCGGCGGATTCGGTGACCAGCATGGGTGCCTACCATTGCGGCATCGACAAAGTCGACGGCAAGGGCATCACCTCGCGTGGCGTGCTGCTGGACCTGGTTCGGCACCGGGGCGCGGACGTCTTCCTCGCGGAGGGGAATCCGATCACGCCGGAAGAGCTGGACGACGTTGTGCGGGCTCAGGGGGTGACCATCGGGCGTGGCGACATCCTCTTGATCCGAACCGGCTGGTGGACAAGGTTTCTCCTGACAGGCAACAAGACGGAAGGCTACTCCGGGCTGGACTGGCGATGCGCCTCGTGGCTGCACGATCACGAGATTGCCGCTGTCGCGGCCGACAACCTCCAGGTCGAGGATCTGGTATCCGGGATCGAGGGGATAACCTTCCCTCTGCACCTGCTTTGCCTGCGTGACATGGGAATGATGTTCGGGGAGTACTGGGACCTCGCCGCGCTGGCGGATGACTGTGCCGCCGACGGTGTTTACGAGTTCCAACTCGTCGCCCCGCCCCTGAGAGTCGTTGGCGCCGTTGGCTCGCCGGTGAATCCGATCGCGATCAAGTAAGGAAGGCGGGCGATGCAGATTCACCGCAAGACCGTGCTGGTCGACGGGCTGGTCACCGCATATCTCGAGGCTGGCGAAGGTGACCCGTTGGTGATGCTGCATGGCGGTGAATTCGGTGCCAGCGCCGAACTGGGCTGGGAACGTAACATCGCCGCATTGGCCGAGCGCCACCGCGTGCTCGCGCCCGACCAGCTTGGGTTCGGCAAGTCGGCGAAGGTCATCGATTTCGTTGATGGCCGCGGCATGCGGATTCGGCATGTGGCGCGGTTCTGTGAAGTGCTGGGCATCGAGTCAGCGCACTTCGCCGGCAACTCGATGGGAGCCATCAACCTGCTCGTCGACACCACGTCGGAGGCGCCGCTCCTGCCGGTCCGCAGCCTGGCGATCATCTGTGGCGGCGGCCAGATCCAGCAGAATCAGCACTTCGAGGCGCTTCAGCAGTACGACGCGACCCTGCCTGCCATGCGACGCATCGTCGAGGCGCTGTTCTACAGCCCCGGTTACCCGGCCGACGAAGATTATGTGCGGCGCCGCTACGACTCGAGCGTTGCGCCGGGGGCATGGGAGGCGGTGGCGGCCGCCCGTTTTCGTCGCCCCGATGCGGCACAGTCCGCAGCCCCTTCAACGGCACGCGCCTACGATCGCATCGGAGTGCCCACCCTGGTCGTCGAAGGCGGCGGCGACAAACTGCTTCCGGCCGGCTGGGGCGCCGAGATCGCCGGGCAGATCGAGGGCGCGCGTTCGGTGGTGGTTGAGGATGCCGGGCACTGCCCGCAGATCGAGCAGTTTGCTGTGGTCAACGAGTTGCTGCTGGACTTCTACGCAGCAGCTCGGGAGGCTCAGAACACGTAGTCCAGCCGGGTCTGCATCCCGGCCGCCTGGTGATAGGTGTTGTGGCAGTGCAGCTGCCAGAGGCCGGGGTTGTCGGCGACGAGGACGGCGATGCTCTTCTGCTTGGGCAGAACGATGATGGTGTCCTTGCGGGCTCCGGGGCTGCCGTCGGCCTCGATCATCTGGAAAGTGTGTCCGTGCAGGTGTATTGGGTGATACATCATCGTGGTGTTCTCGAACGTGATGGTTGGTCGCTGGCCGCGTCTGGTCAGTGGTGGGCTGCTGAAACGGACCCCGGTGTCGGGCGGAGCGCAACCGTTAACGGCGACCCGTCGGAATCGTGGTCAGCGCTATCGTTCGGGGTGATGCGGTCGTCCGACCAGCTGAGGGGACGGGTGCGCACGTGTCGCGGGAGGTCAGATTGACTAAATATGAATCGGACATTCTCGCCGGTGGCCTCGACGTGGTCTTCTGCGGGATTAACCCGGCTTCCACTGCCGCCGCCGACGGCCATAATTTCTCGAATCGGAATAATCGCTTCTGGCCGGTCCTCCATCTGGCAGGATTTACCGATGTACGACTGCAGCCGCAGGACGAGCGCCGACTGCTCGAATATGGCTGCGGCATTACGGCGGTGGTCGATCGACCGACCAAACGTGCCGATGAGATTTTACCGGCGGAATTCAGGCAAGCGCGCCCTGCATTCGAATCGAAGATGCGGCGGTGCGCGCCGCGCGTGATCGCCTTTCTCGGAAAACGTGCCTTGGCGGCCATGGTCGGCCGATCAGATGTCGGCTGGGGCTTATACCCACATCGATTCGCCGAGACAACGGCCTGGGTGCTTCCTAACCCGAGTGGGCTCAACAGGGGTTTCACACTTGATGCCCTGGTCTGTGCGTATACCGAACTTCGGCGTGTGTTTCCGCTTCGGGCATTAGGTGATGGCGCTCGCCGTTCTTAAATCAACTGCTTGACTTAACAGCGCTGGCCCCGATTAACTCGTCGTGTGGTCAACGAACTGGATGGCAAGGTGGCCATCGTCACCGGTGGGGCAGCGGGAATCGGTCGCGGCATAGTGGAGCGGTTCTCGGCCGAGGGTGCGCGGGTCGTCATCGCCGACGTCGACACTGACAAGGGAGAGGCCCTAGCCGCCGCGTTAGGCCCGGACGCCGTCTTCCGGCGCACGGACGTCTCGGATCCAGAACAGATCGGGGCGCTGGTAGCGACCGCCATCGCGAAATTCGGCGGCCTGCACGTCATGGTGAACAACGCCGGTGTTTCGGGGGCCATGCACCGATTGCTTGACGACGACCTCGCCGATTTCCACCGCATCATGGCGGTCAACGTGTTGGGCGTGATGGTGGGTACCCGCGATGCCGCTCGGCACATGGCCGCCAACGGCGGGGGATCCATCATCAACATGACTTCGATAGGCGGGATCCAGGCGGGCGGCGGCGTGATGACCTACCGCGCGTCAAAGGCGGCGGTCATCCAGTTCACCAAGTCCGCGGCAATTGAATTGGCGTACAACGAAATTCGGGTCAACGCCATCGCGCCGGGCAATATACCCACGCAGATCGTAGCGACGTCGGCGGTTAACGTTGATCCGGCGGAGCTCGCGCGGTACGAGGCGGCGATCCGCGAGACGATGCGGGCCGACCGGCCCCTGAAGCGTGAGGGCACGACCGCGGACATCGCCGAGGCGGCCCTGTATTTCGCCGGCGACCGGTCGTGCTACGTCACCGGAACGGTTCTGCCGGTCGACGGCGGGACGTCGGCGGGCAAGGTGGTCCGGTCCAAGAAGCGCGAGCCATGACTGGCGGGCTCGCCCGGCCGCGAACTATCGCGCGTCTAATCCTCGGAGTCTTCCTGATATTCGCCGGGGTCAGTCATCTGAGCTTCGCCCGAACTGCCTTCTACGCTCAGGTGCCGCCGTGGCTGCCGCTGAACACGGACTTCGTCGTCATCGCTTCGGGCGTGGTGGAAATCGTTCTCGGAGCCAGCCTGGTGCTGCTCACCCGGTGGCGCGTGCCGGTCGGATGGGTTGTGGCGACCTTCTTCGTTCTAGTGTTCCCCGGCAACATCTCCCAATTCGTCACGCATGCTAATGCTTTCGGGCTCGACTCCGACCTCACACGGGGTATCCGGCTGCTGTTCCAGCCGCTGTTGGTGATCTGGGCGCTGTGGTGCACGGAGGCATGGGCGGCCTTCCGGAAGCGTAGATCGCCACGAGCGTGACGTTGCAGTCACGCTCGGGCCCGGCAGTGACCGCAGCGTCACGTTGGCGGCAACAGGCCGAATTAAATCAAGCGCTTGACTTAAACCTGTGCGCGCGGTTGACTGGCTGGGTGACCGCAGCCGGCAGGGCCGTTCGCACCGAGCGCGCCAGCTCCACCCAGGAAGCGATCCTGGTGGCGGCCGAGCGGTTGTATGCCGAGCACGGCGTTTTCGCGGTGTCCAACAGGCAGGTCAGCGAAGCGGCAGGTCAGGGCAACAACGCCGCGGTGGGCTACCACTTCGGCACCAAAGCGGACCTGGTGCGCGCCATCGAGCAGAAGCACCGTGGGCCCGTCGAAGAGCTTCGCGAGCAAATGGTGGCCGACCTGGTGGCTTCGGGCGACTCCGCCGAGTTGCGGGGCTGGGTGGCCTGCCTGGTGCGTCCCCTCACCGACCACCTGGCGGCTCTCGGCAACCCCAGCTGGTATGCGCGCTTTGCGGCGCAGGCGATGACCGATCCCGCGTATTACAACGTCGTGGTCAAGGGTGCGCTCAGCTCCCCGTCGCTGGTTCAGGTCGTCGAAGGCTTCAACCACTGCCTGCCTAACTTGCCGGCCGATGTGCGCTACGAACGCAACATCATGGCCCGCAACTTGTTGATGCACACCTGCGCCGATCGCGAACGCACGCTCGCCGCCGGCAAATCGATGTCCCAACGTTCCTGGCCGGCTGCCGCATCCGGCCTCATCGACGCGATCGTGGGCCTGTGGTTGGCGCCCGTGACGCCGTACGAGTGAAGAGTTGCAGATGAAAGTGACTGTTGACCAAGATGTCTGCGCATCGTCGGGGAACTGCGTAATGAATGCTTCCGACGTGTTCGATCAACGGGATGAGGACGGCGTCGTCGTCCTGCTGATCGCGAACCCGTCGGCCGAGCAGGCCGAGGGCACGCGCCGAGCGGCTGCGGCATGTCCCGCACTGGCTATCCATATCGAGGAATGAGAGACATGTCGGAGACTCTGACCAGTAGCGCGACCGAGAACGCCTCCGGAGCCCCGGATTACCCGATGGCCAGGAACCCGGGCTGCCCATTCGCACCGCCGCCTGACGTCATGGCCCTCGCGGACATCAAACCCCTGTCGCGGGTACGGATCTGGGACGGCAGCACACCGTGGCTCGTCACCGGTCACGAGGCGGTGCGCGAACTGTTCTCCGACGCCCGGGTCAGCGTCGACGATCGGCTGCCCGGCTTTCCGCACTGGAACGAAGGCATGTTGTCCACGGTGCACAAGCGCCCGCGATCGGTCTTCACCGCCGACGGCGAAGAGCACACCCGATTCCGGCGGATGCTGTCGAAGCCGTTCACGTTCAAGCGGGTGGAAGGTCTGCGCCCCACCATCCAGCAGGTCACTGACGAGAGCATCGACGCGATGCTGGCCGGGCCACAGCCGGCCGACGTGGTCGCCGCGATCGCACTGCCGGTCCCGTCGGTGGTGATCAGCCAGCTGCTCGGGGTCCCTTACGAGGACGCCGAGATGTTTCAGCACCACGCCAACGTCGGGCTGGCGCGCTTTGCCACGGGGGAGGACACCGCCAAAGGTGCGACAAGCCTGTTTAAGTACCTTGCGCAACTGGTCGAGGCCAAGATGGAAAACCCGGCAGAGGACGCGGTGTCCGACCTCGCCGAGCGGGTCAAGGCCGGCGAGCTCAGCGTCAAGGAAGCCGCGCAATTGGGTACCGGGTTGCTGATCGCCGGGCACGAGACCACCGCGAACATGATCGGGCTCGGCGTGCTCGCTCTGCTGCAAAATCCCGAGCAGGCAGCGGTCATCCGCGATGCCGAAGACCCCAAGATCACGGCCAACGCGGTCGAGGAGTTGCTTCGCTACCTGAGCATCATCCAGAACGGCCAGCGCCGCGTCGCCGTCGAAGACATCCACATCGCCGGGGAGGTCATCCGCGCCGGCGAAGGCATCATCATCGACCTGGCTCCGGCCAACTGGGATGCGCAGGCATTCGCCGAGCCGGATCGGCTATATCTGCACCGCTCTGGCGCCGACCGCAATGTCGCGTTCGGTTACGGCAGGCATCAGTGCGTGGGGCAGCAACTCGCCCGCGCCGAGATGCAGATCGTCTTCGGCACCCTGTTCCGTCGTGTTCCCACGCTGGAGCTGGCGATTCCGTTCGAGGATGTCCCGTTCAAGGATGACCGGCTCGCCTACGGCGTCTACGAACTGCCAGTGAAGTGGTAGGCGTAGGTGAACGAAGTTTATTGATCAGCCCGAGATGACTACTGTCGAAAATGCCGATCCGACTGGAGGGTCAACAATGTCAACGCCGACAAGCACCGTTTCGTTCTATCCGCCCGGAGGCTATGGCGCGCCGAAAAATCGCCGCGGGCACGCCGCGGACAGCGATGTGGGCCTGCCGGAAGGCACCGTGGTCTTCTCCGCGGACAACCACATCTCGCTGGCCGCCGACATCTTTTATGAGCGCTTCCCGGACGACCTGAAGGACAAAGCCCCGCGGATCTGGTATGAGGACGGGGCCTATCAAGTAGGGCGCAAGGGCCAGTCGTTCCTGCCCGGCGATTTCAGCGCGGTGCTGATGCAGTACGACGAGCTACCCGGGGCCGCAACCGACAACATCGAGGCCCGGATCCAGGAGTTGCACGACGACGGCGTCGAGAAAGAACTGGCATTCCCTAACGCGGTCCTGGCGCTTTTCCACTACCCGGACAAGAAACTTCGCGAACTTGTGTTCCGCATTTACAACGAATACATCGCGGAGCTGCAAGAGCGCTCGGGCGGCCACTTCTACGGCGTCGGGCTGATCAACTGGTGGGATCCACAAGGTACTCGACAAACTCTGGAAGAGCTGAAATCGTTGGGGCTCAAGACGTTCCTGATGCCGCTGAACCCCGGCAAGGACGACGACGGCAACGTGATCGACTACGCAAGCACCAGCATGAGGCCCGTCTGGGATGAGATCGAGGCCGCCGGCCTTCCGGTCACGCACCACATCGGGGAAACCCCGCCGAAGACCCCGACCGAGTTCAACGGCCTTGTCGTCGGAATGATGATCAACATCGATGGGTTCCGGGAAACGTTCTCCAAGTACATCTTTGGCGGCATTCTCGACCAGCACCCGGCGCTGCGACTCGGCTGGTTCGAGGGCGGCATCTCCTGGGTGCCGTGGGCGCTGCAAGACGCCGAGCACCTGGTGGCGTCCTATCAGCATATGTTCAACCGGCCGGTAGAGCACGACGTGCGCTATTACTGGGACAACCACATGAGCGCATCATTCATGGTCGACCCGCTGGGGCTGAAGTTGATCGACCAGATCGGGGTGGACAAGGTGATGTGGTCCAGCGATTATCCGCACAACGAAAGCACCTACGGCTATTCCGAGAAGTCGTTGGCGGCCGTTGTCGACGCTGTCGGGCCGGCCGATGCGGCGCGGATCGTCAGTGGAAATATCACGAAATTCCTGGGGCTCTAATGAGGTCTTTAATAAGGCCTGGGCTGGTGGCGCAATGACAACGTTCGCGCAAACGGGCACCAGCTCGAGCCTGGTTATTCCCGCGACACCCGACCTGGGCCGGCTGCGCCGGGAGATCGGCGCACGGCTGCGATCGGCGATGGCAGATCGCGGCGTTGACGCGATGGTCCTGCTCGGCAACAACGCGGTGGTCTACGCCACCGGCACCAATTGGCCGCTCGGCGACGCCGGGCTGTCTTACGTCGAGCGACCGGTGGCTGTGGTGGTAGCCGACGATGAGTGGCCGCATCTGTTCCTGCCGTTCCGTGAGGGCGCCTCGATGGAGTCGGGTCTGCCCGCCGATCATCTGCACGGGCCGGTTTATCTCGAATTCGACGAAGGCGTGGCCAATTTCGCACGGGTTCTTGCCGATCTGGTGCCAGCCGGCGCGGTGACGGCCGTCGATGAATTCACCGGCGCCATGTCGCGCGCGGGGAAACTGTTGTTCCCCAATGGTGCTCCCGTCGACGCGGCCGCGGTTATCGGCGCCGCCAAGGCCGTGAAGACCCCGGATGAATTATCCTGCATGCGTACCGCGATCCGGATCACCGACGAGGCGATGGTGGAGGTCCAGAAGCGTCTGGCCCCCGGTATCCGCCAGACCGAGTTGTCGGCGAGCTTCTTGCGACAGGCCTTCGAATTGGGGGCCACGGCCAGCATGCTGGAACCGATCTGGCAGGTGATGCCGCCGAGCAAGGCCGAGGGCGTCTGGACCACACACGGTGACCTGGCGCTGCCGCTGCTGAGCACCGAACGTGAACTGGTCGAGGGTGACGTGCTATGGACGGACGTCAGCATCACCTATCACGGCTACTGCTCCGACTTCGGCCGCACCTGGATCGTCGGCCGGGACCCGTCGCCACGCCAGCAAGCGCAGTTCGACAAATGGTTTGAGATCATGACCGCTGTCCTGGGTGTGGCGCGCGCCGGAGTAACCGCCGCCGATCTGGCCAGGGCGGCAATTAAGGCCAACGGCGGTAGCAAGCCCTGGCTGCCGCACTTCTATCTGGGCCACGGCATCGGCGTCAACGCCGCCGAAATGCCGATGATCGGAACCGATCTCGGCCAGGAGTTTGACGAGAACTACGTCCTGCAGGCCGGCATGGTGCTAGTCCTCGAACCGGTGGTTTGGGAGGACGGTACCGGCGGCTACCGAAGCGAAGAGGTTTTGGTGATTACCGACGAAGGCGTGATTCGATTGACCGACTACCCGTATGACCCCTATGGCAACTGAAGTTCTGCCCGACGACCGCACGCTGCGGTCGGGGCGACGTCAACGGGCACTGGACCAGATGGCCGCGCACGATCTCGATGTCTTGGTCCTGGGCCGCCAGGCCAACGTGCGTTACGTCACCGGTGCGCCACAGCTTTGGGTCGCGGGCACGCGACCATTCGGTCCCGGCTGTGTGCTGGTGCGCGCAACCGGTGCCATTCATCTGCTGAGCACGTGGGATGAGGGCGTTCCGGACGATATCCCGCACGAGAACCTGTACGGCATCTCGTGGAATCCTATGAACACGATCGCGGCGCTGCAGCGTATCGATGGCGCGGCCACCGCCCGGCGCGTCGGAACCGATGCGCTGTCACCGGGTTTCGCCCAGTTGCTGCCGAAGGCGTTTCCCAACGCCGAGCTGGTCGACGGGGAACTCGCGATGCGCGCGGCCCGGCGAATCAAAACGGATTCGGAAGTGGCTGCATTGCGGGAAGCGATCGCGGTGGCCGAATCAAGTCTGGCCGTCGCGGTGGCCGAGCTGGCGCCCGGCGTGCGCGAGCAGACGCTCGCCGGCCTGCTGCTGGAATCCGCCGCCGCGGGCGGGGTGAGTACTCCAACGAACCAAGATGTCGCGTGGGTGACTTCCCCCGACCATCCGTGGCGCCGAGTCAGCCGAGGTGGCCGCGACGGTCGTGTCGAAGACGGTGACCTGGTGGCCTTTTCCGCCGGGGTGTTGGCCGGCGGCTACGCGGGTGAGGTCGGGCGAACCTGGCCCGTGGGGGAGGCGCGGAACGCCCCAAATGTCTCAGCCCTGTACCGCCGCTGGGACAGCTTGTGGTCCCGGCTGATAGCCGCGTGCCAGCCGGGCGCCGGCGCCGGTGATCTGCTCGCTGCCTACCAATCCGCCGGAGAACCGGCGCCGCCGATGCCGGTGGCCCGGGGCTTGGGCATGGGCTTTGACCCGCCGGTCATTTCGTCACACCTGCCGCAGACTGCGGCCGGCGAACGACTCGAGCCCGGAATGGTGCTCGCCGTCACCGGCTATGTCTGGGAGCAGGGGATCGGCGCGGTGTTCGGCCGAGAAGCGGTCCTAATCACAACTGACGGTCCCGAAGTGCTGACCGTTAGCCCGTTTTGGAAGGCCTGAGTGGAGGAAGCGCGGGTCGAGCCACCGCTGGTCGGCTACACCGTGGTCGACCTGTCCACCGGAATAGCGGGGGCGTACTGCACGAAGCTGCTCGCTGACGGAGGCGCCGACGTCGTTAAAGTCGAGTCACCGCAAGGTGATCCGCTGCGCAGGTGGTCGTCCTCTGGCACGGCCATCCCAGCCGCCAGCGATGGAGCGTTGTTCGGCTATCTGGCGGGTTCGAAACACAGCGTCGTCGCCGATGCGGAGGTCGGCGACGACATCGAGATGGTGCACAAGCTGCTGGCGGCGGCCGACGCCGTGGTGTGGTCCGCGGGCTCGAAGCTAGCCGAACACCACAGCTTTCGGCCCGCCGCAATCCACACTGCGTACCCGCACCTCACCGTCACCTCGATCACGCCCTTCGGGCTGAAAGGTCCGTGGCGCGACCGGGCGGCAACCGAATTCACTCTGCAGGCTTGGTCCGGCGGGATCGTCGGCCTTGGGCGCGGGTTGCCGGAACGAGCACCGGTGTTCGTCGGTGGGCAGGTCGGCGAATATCTGGCGGGTGCCTACGCGAGCGCTGCGACACTGGCGTCGCGGTGCAGCGGGCTCAGCAGTGGTGCGGGACAACTCATCGATCTGTCGATGCTGGAAACACAGATCCTCTGCCTGACCTACTACCCGGTCAGCTACTTTGAAATGCTTGGACGCCCGTGGCGCAACGCACGCCGTCTCACGGTGCCGGGTGTGGCCCAAGCCAAGGACGGTCTGGTGGACCTCGGGTGCGGGACTGCACAGCAATGGTTCGACCTATGCGCGATGGTTGGCCACCCGGAGTGGATCGACGAGGAATCGGCCCTGTCGATCACCGAGCAGGCCAATGTCCATGCCGAGGAGATCTATGCCTGGGTGCGAAGCACCCCGGCCGACGAGATCCATGATCTGGCAACGGCATTCCGGATTCCCAACGCGCCTGTGGCCAACGGTGCGAACGTCGCGTCGCTGGACCATTTCCGGGAGCGCGGCTCGTTTGTGCGGAATCCGCGGGACGGATTTCAGCAGCCCGGCCACCCCTTCCGCATGCGACCCGCGCAACTTCGACAGCCGCAACCGGCACCCCGACTGGGTGAGCACACCGCGCATTATCGGGCCGCGTACGTGACCCCGCGGCCGAAGCCGACCGGGAACGTAAAACCTCTGCCGTTCAGCGGACTCCGGATCCTGGACATGACGACGTTCTGGGCAGGCCCTTGCTGCACCCACTTTATGGCCATGCTCGGGGCGGAGGTCATTCATGTGGAATCCGCCCGTCGTCCCGACGGCACCCGACTGATCGCCGGCATACCCGTCAGCGAAGACCAATGGTGGGAGAAGTCGCCGATCTTCGCTGCGCTCAACACCAATAAAAAGGGCTTGACGCTGGACTTGCAGAGTCCGCGCGGCCGCGAGCTTTTGCGGCGGCTCATCGCGACCTGCGATGTGGTCGTGGAGAATTTCACCCCTCGGGTCCTGGACCAGATCGGGCTGGATTTCGAAGCCGTTCAAGCGATTCGGCCCGACGTGGTGATGCTGCGAATGCCAGGATTCGGACTAGACGGGCCGTGGCGCGACAATCCCGCGTTCGCGTACGCCATCGAGTCGGCATCCGGGTTGAGCTGGCTGACCGGCTATCCCGACCGCCCTCCCTTTGAGCCGTATTCCCTCGGTGACCCAAACGCCGGCGTGCATGCGCTCAACGGGCTACTGCTGGCATTGGAGCATCGCCGTCGCACCGGGCAGGGCGTGTTTGTCGAGGCGGCGATGGTGGACGCCGCGCTCAGCATCTCCGCCGAGCAGGTCATCGAATACTCCGCATACGGGGCACTGCTGGACCGCGCGGGTAACCGGGGACCAACCGCCGCGCCACAGAACCTCTACCGCGCCGCCGATATCGACGAATTCGGGCGCCCCGACACCTGGGTCGCGGTTGCGGTGGCGAACGACGACCAATGGCGATGCTTGTGTGATGCGCTCGGATCACCATCTTGGGCAGTCGATCCGAGGCTGTCGACTGCAGCCGGGCGCCGCGCACACGAAGACCTCATCGATGAACAGCTGGCCGCGTATTGTCGAGATCGCACCGTCGACACCATCGTCCGCACCTTCTGGGACGCCGGTGTGCCGGTGGCCAAAGTTCTACAGCCACACCGCCAAACGGAATTGGACCAGCTGACATTTCGGGATTTCTTCGAAGAGCTGGACCACCCGGTGAACGGCCGGGCCAGGCTCAGCACCGTGCCGATGAGATTGTCCGGCGGCTCCGTCCCGTTCCACAGGCATCCCGCCCCGCTTCTGGGGCAGCACAACCACGAGCTGCTGGCCGAGCTGGGCGTGACCGAGGCAGAGATCGCAGAGCTGGAAGCCGACGGAATCATCGGGAGCACGCCCGCGATGCACGCGAGGACCTAACCCTCTGCTCGGCGGTGTTAGTGCCGCCAGCCCTCAGCGGCCTGTTCGTCGAACGTGCGATCAATGCGCTCGAACCGCCGCCGGACCGACGCACGGGCGGCTTCGTGCGGGAGGACGTATAGCCGGTTGGCCAGAATCGCGTCGGCCGTCAGGCGCGCGATGTCGTCGACGCCCAGGCTGTCGTCCTGCGTGGGAAGCGGACCGAATTCCCCCGTCACGTCGGGCGCCGTCGACAGTCCGTCATCCGCGCCGCGGATTCGTTCGGAATTGGATACCAGCTTGGTTTCGACAACCATCGGGCAGAGCACCGAGACACCGATGCCGTTGTCCCTGACTTCCCGGGACAGCGTCTCGGCGAGGCCGACAACACCATATTTAGCAACGCCGTACGTCCCGAGGCCGGCGTTGGGTACCAGGCCGGCGAAGGACGCGGTGAAGGCGATGTGGCCACCCGTGCCCTGATCGAGCAATCTCGGCAGGAACGCTTCGACGGCATGGATCGAGCCCCACAGGTCGATGTCGATCACCCAGCGCCAGTCGTCGTGGGTCATCTGCGCGATCGGACCCGCGACAACAATGCCGGCGTTGCTGAATATGACGTCGACATGGCCGAGCAGACGAAAAGCCTCGTCCGCCAGGTGCACTACCTCATCGAGATGCCGGACATCGCAGATCACCCCGTGCGCGGCAAACCCGTCGGCCTGCAGCCGCGCCACGGCCCGTTCCAGCCCAGGCTTATCGACATCCGCGAGCACGACGCTTGCCCCGCGCCGGGCAAACTCGGTGGCGGCGGCCAGACCGATGCCACTCGCACCGCCGGTGATGACCGTTCCGCGTCCGTCGAATCCCTCCATCGGACGGAACTTATTTCAGGCAACCGCCCGCGTCGACCGGCAGAGTCACGCCGGTGACATAACGAGCTTCGTCAGACGCAAGGAACAGCACCGCATTGCTGATGTCTATCGGCTCCACCCACGGAACGGGCAGCGTGTGGAACAGCTGGCAGATCGGGGCCATGTCGTCGGGACCCGGATTTTCCAGATCCGGCCGGAACATCTTGAAGGTGCCCTCGTTGTGCAGCATAGCTGTCTTCACGTGCGTTGGGTGCACCGAGTTGACGCGAATCATCTTCTGCCCCAACTCGACTGCGAATGCACGCATCAGCCCCACGACGCCGTGCTTGGCGGCGACGTAGTGTCCGGTGTGCGGGTAGGCCTTGAGGCCGCCGACCGAGCTGGTCAGGATGATCGAGCCGCCCCGCTCACCGGCCAGGATATGCGGAACCCCGGCTTTTACGGACTTCCACACCCCGGACAGGTTGATGTCGATCATTTCGTCCCAGTCTTCTTGACTGGTTTGGTCCAACGTGTCGCCGCCGTTGCCGATGCCCGCATTGGCCACGATGATGTCCAGCCGGCCAAGTTGCTCCACACCGCTGTCTACGGCGGCCTTCAGTGCGTCGTAGTCACGCACGTCGACTTCGGCCGTGACGATTCTGCGGTTGTGCCCCTTGACCAGGTCGGCGGTCTCCGCCAGGTCCTCAGGTGTGGATGCCGGGATCGCGGTGTCCAGGACGCCCTCGCGAATCGGCTTACAGATGTCGATGGCGATGATGTCGGCGCCTTCTTGCGCCAACCGCACTGCGTGGCTGCGGCCCTGACCGCGTGCCGCCCCGGTGACGAAAGCGACTTTGCCCTCAACACGTCCGGTCATGGCTTACCTACCTCATTCCTCGCTTGATTTGTTCGGCCCGTCTCAGCGGAGATGCCGCGAATCGCGCCGCATCCATGAACTCTTTCATCAGCCGCCAACAGGTGTCAACGGCGGATCCGTTTTGGCTATCTCCGGTTCTAATTTTTAGAGAATCCAATTCTCGCGCGGCAAATAGTGTGCGCTATTTGCTCGGTGCTGCGGTCCGACGAAACGCGGCCCCTCGGGGCCCGAACGCAACGGTGCTAGCCGGCGAATCCGCGTGAGCAGAAGTCCCACACCTCGTCGGCACCGATTGGATGAACCGTCGCGTCGTCGTTGCCGCCGCTGGACTGGGCGATGAACATGACCGTCTGCATCGTCATAGCTGCCATCCGGCGGGGATTGACGTCGTCACGCAACTCCCCGGCCTCGCTGGCCGCCTCCATAAGCTCGGCCAGCAACGCCAGCAACGGGGCGTGCGCAATCTTGACCTCAACTGGGTGCGTGACCAGCAGCCGCGGTGCAAAGTCGGTGAACAACGGCCGCTTGGCCATCGGATCCGGGCGTGAGGACTCATACAACAGCTCGACGGCGACCTTCAGGCGCTCGAGCGGATCGGAGTGGCTCTCCGTGGCTGCGCGGATCTGGTCGGCGGACCGGCTCAGGGCGTCTTCGAACAGCGCCAGCAGCAGCTCGTGTTTACCATCGAACTGCAGGTAGAAGCTCCGCAGCGACTGGCGAGAGCGGTCCACGACTTCCTGGACGGTGAAATCAGTGGTGCCCTTTTCGATGATGATCGCCTGCGCCGCATCGAGGAACCGCTGAACGCGCTGGGCCGCCCGCAATTTCGCCGTCTTGATGGACCGCTCGACCGCCCGCTGCTTCCAGGCCGGTTCTTCGCTTGGGCTGGTCACCGGCGGCTCGGACGATTGCCGCAAGGGGAGAACATGGTTGGACTGTACCGGAGAACGCCGTGCCATCGGTGTGCTCGACCCCCTCACGGATGGTGTTTCGGAGATTGTAACTTTCTTACTACGAGAATACTATTCTCTTGCGCGCGTGTATGGAAGCGCAGTGAAAAGAGCAGAACGCGCCGTCCGGGAGAACCTCAGAGGCTTGATCCGCGGTTGGCCGGCGAACACCGGGGAGTGCTGTGCAGCTGACCTTTGATGCCGACGTCGAGGCGTTCCGCGCCGAGTTCATCGGCTTTTTGGACGAGCACCTGCCTGGCGTGATCGACTCGGGCGATGTCCTCGATCGCCCCCGGTCGAGTTCGGACATACCGGAGTGGGCGCGCCGTTGGCAACGGCTGCTGTTCGACAGTGGGTGGTTGCTGCCCGGCAATCCGCCGGAGTTCGGCGGCCGCAACGCCTCGCTGATACAGCAATACGTGTACTTGGAAGAGTTGGCGCGGCGGCGGATGTACCAAAGCTTCAATCCGCAGGGTGTGGGCATCATCGCCGCGTCCTTGCTGTCGTTTGGCACCCCGGAGCAGAAACAGCGATGGGCCATCCCGATTCTGCGCGCAGAGATCACCGCGTCACTGGGCATGAGCGAACCCGGCGCGGGCTCGGATCTGGCATCGCTGAAAACGCGGGCGGTCCTGGACGGCGACCACTTCGTGGTCAACGGGCAGAAGGTGTGGACGTCGGGTGCCCATCACGCCGATGTGTTGCTGGCGTTCGTGCGCACGGATCCGGAGCAGCCAAAACACAAGGGCATCAGCGCGTTACTGATTCCGACCGACACCCCCGGTGTGGTCCGTCGCCCGTTCGCGTCGGTGTCCGACCATGAAGACGTGGACTTCAATGAGGTGTTCTTCACCGACGTGCGCGTACCGATCGAGAATTTGGTGGGGGAGCTGAATGCGGGCTGGCAGGTGGCAACCGGATCGCTCGGCCACGAACGCGCCATGCTGTGGATGGATTATGCGGACATGTTGCACGGGCTGACCGTCGACTTCAGTCCATCGGGAGTGCTTCAGCGGGATCACTACGCGACCCTGGTGATGGACTGCCACGCGCTGCGGCTAATGGGATCGGCGGCCTTGTCCAAAGCCGCTCGCGGAGAAGAGGATGTATCCGCGCACTCGGTGCTCAAGTTGCTCGGCTCTGAGGCAATGCAACGCGCCTGTGAGGACGCGCTGAACGCCGAAGGGCCAGACGGGCTTGTGCTGCGCGCGGTCACCGCCCCCTTCGCCCCGCTGAACCTGGACAGCCACTACTCGAGTTGGTTCGACCGATACACCCGCACCTTCGCCGCGACTATCGCGGGCGGTACCTCCGAGATCCAGCGCAATATCATCGCTCAACGAGTACTCGGCCTGCCGCGCAATTAGTTTGCCGGACCGGGCATCCGTGCGTCGTGGCGCGCTAGTCGCTTTGCGAGGCGAAATAGCCGATCGCGACCAGTCCCGCCACGATCGCCACCGCCCCTAACACGATGCCGGCCAGTGCGGTTCGGGGATTGTTGGCTTCACCGCGCTTTACGCGGCCGCGGGCGATATCGCCGGTCACCACGGCCGCGATCCCGAAGAACGTCCCGATGAGTGCCCAGCAGGTGAGCAGACCCACCACGCCCAGGAGCAACGACGCAACGCCGAATTGATTTTGAGGTGGGTCGGGCTCCGTCATGGCTCAATTGTAGGCGCCGGGCGCCTGTTCACGATGCTGCGCCACCGAATCCGTCACAGCTGGGCCAGCCTCGGCGCAGATCCCTTGGCCCGCAACGCCACACCCGCCTCGCGGGTCAGTTCTCGGGCGCTGCCGAGCAGTCCGTCCAGCACCAAGGCGCGCTTGACGTGGCGATGCAGCGGGTGTTCGGCGGTGAAGCCGATACCGCCGAGCACCTGCTGGCAGTGACGTGCGGTGGTCAGCGCCGCCTGACCGGCCGCGGCCTTCGCCAGTAAGCAGGCCAGACCGTCCGGATCGTCAGTTACGTCGGCGGCCGCCTGCAGGGTGGCCTCGGCGCCTTCGATTGCGACGAGTGTCTCGGCCAGTCGGTGCCTGATCGCTTGGAACGAGCTGATGTGGTGGCCGAACTGAACGCGGTCCACCGCGTGCTGGCGCGCCAGTGCAAGCATCGCCCGGCTGGTGCCGACCAGCCACCATCCCACCGCTCTGCGCCCGGCGGCCAACGCAGCTAGCGGCAGCGGATCACCCTCTGGCACCTGATGAATCGGCAGATCGCCGTCGACTGCCGAACTTGGTTCATCGGTACGCTCCCATACCACCCAGGAGCCGCCCGTGAACGGCAGCGTCGCGGTGCCGCCAGGTACGCGTCCGGCGGCGCGTAACACGACGTCGTTGAGCACGGGCGCGTGCGCGCCGGTCTCGCCGAGCAACCCGAAGACTAAAGATATGGCGAAATCCGGTATTTCGTCGAGCATGTCGAGCCAGCCGAGGTCGGCCAGCGCCGCATCGAGCTCAGCGCCCGAGGCCACGGACGGATTGGTCATGGTGGTGCGCACCGAGTCGGCCAGCAGCTGCAGCGTCTCTCGGTCGGTGGCGGTGTCGGAGGCGGCGCTCAACGAGTCCACGTCACTCCTTCCCCAGTTCGAGCAGCCGGCGGGCAATGATGTTGCGCTGAATCTCAGCGGTGCCGCCGTAGATGGTTGCCGAGCGCGAATACAGGTACTCCGATCGCCACGCCGTGTCGTCGAGCTCGATCGCACCGGGCAGCAGGTCGTGGACGGTGTCATAGAGCCGTTGCTCCGCGGTGGCCAGCAGCACCTTGTCGATTGAGGTGTCCGGCCCGAGCCGGGCGCCGTCGCGGAAGCGATGTTGGGTGGCGCGCGATCGGCAGCGCACGGTGTGTAGCGCGAGATAGGCGGCACCAAGGTCGTATTCGTCGTGGCTGGCTTCAGCGCTGACGTCAGAAATCGCGGAAGTCTCGCTGATCAGCGCGTCGAGTCGCGAATAGAGGTAGGCGATCCGCTGCCAGAAGCAGCTCGAGCGCTCGTAGGGCAATAGGTCCATCGCGAGGCGCCAGCCGTCGCCCGGTTGGCCGAGCATCCGGCTTGCCGGGATCACCACGTCGTCGTAGTACACCTCGCAGAATTCGTCGACTCCATGCATGGTGCGCAGCGGCCGAATGGTGATGCCCGGCGTGTCGAGGTCGACGAAGAACGCGGTAATCCCTTCATGGCGTGAGTGACCAGGTCCGGTGCGGGTGAGTAGGACGCACCGCGTCGAGAACTGCGCGAAGCTGGTCCAGACCTTCTGCCCGTTGACAATCCAGTTGTCCCCGTCCTGGACCGCCCGAGTGGATAGTGACGCGAGGTCGCTGCCCGAGCCCGGTTCGGAGAAACCCTGGCACCACTGCTCGCGACCGCTGAGCAGCCGCGGCACCATTTCCGCCGCGAGTTCGGCTGGGGCGTAGTCGATCATCGTCGGCGTGAGAACCTCGAGCATCGAGTAGGGGCCGGGATCGGCGAGGCGGCGGCCCACCACCTCTTCGCCGACGATCGCACGCAGCAGCGCCGGGCCGCCCAGTCCGCCGACCTCGACCGGCCAGCCGTAGCGCATCCAATCGGCGTCGTAGAGGGCCCGACTGACCCGGAGGAACTGCTGCATGTGGCCCTGCAGTGAGTGGTCGGGACCGGGCGTCAGGTCGTTCTCATCCAGCCACGCGCGCAGATCCGCGCGGAACTGCTCGACGTTCACGGTGAGCCGGATGGGCGGCCTATTGCGTGTGGGCGCCCGTGGTCGTGCACGCCGCTGCGGCGAATGAACGTCATGGCCCGCGTCTTCAGTCGCCATCCATCGGCGGTGCGGGAATAGGTGTCGCGGTAATAACCGATGCGCATGTCATGGGCCGAGTGCTCGATGAAGCACAACGGCTGGGTGCCGCTGCCCGAATCGCCGTCGATGTCGACCAGCGCGGTTCCGGTGAGAAATAAGCCCTTTGGTGCAGCGGCCACCAACTCGGGGAACCTGTCCAAGCGGTACGTGTCGCCGAAGGCGCTGTACGTTCCGTCGGGAGTGAAGACGCCGATGAGCCCCTCGATATCTCCCTGGGTGATGGTGACCGCGTAGCGCGCGAGCAGCTGCTGGATCTCGACCAGGTCGTCAGTTCTGGATGGCTGTTTATTGGACAAAGACCTTGCCGCCTTTCATAACAAAGCTGACTTTCTGAGTAACGGTAATATCTTCCAACGGATTTCCCGGCACCGCGATGACATCGGCGAGCGTGCCCGGCGCAAGTCGCCCACGATCTGTGACGTTGATGAGCTCGGCCGCGGTCACCGTGGCCGCGCGCAACACCGCCAACGGTGGCAGGCCCCAATCGACAAGGGTGACAAGCTCGTCGGCGTTCTTGCCGTGCGGTATCGCTGGGGCGTCGGTGCCGACCGCAATCTTCACCCCGGCCTCGTAGGCGGCCAGTATCGACGTACGCGATTTCGGGAACATCTCGGCGGCCTTGGCCTGCAACTCGGGCGGAGCGTGCGAGACGTCCATCGCCTCGGCGAGGCGCCGTGTGCTCACCAGGAAGGTGCCGTGTTCGACCATCGTCGCGATCGCCTCGTCATCGATGAGGAAGCCGTGCTCGATGCAGTCGATCCCGGCCGCGACAGCGTGCTTGACCGCGTC
>Ga0182014_10002758_pt1 | contig 21713 bp, 17 predicted proteins | sample 612S2DmetaG_FD_120489 | JGI IMG/M metagenome (GOLD analysis project Ga0182014, IMG submission 120489) | Permafrost microbial communities from Stordalen Mire, Sweden - 612S2D metaG | ecosystem: Environmental > Terrestrial > Soil > Wetlands > Permafrost | place: Sweden: Stordalen | collected...
CCGCGACCTCAGCAGAGCTGCGTCGCCGCCGCTTAACGGGAAAAGTGTTGATCGTCTGGTTCATACATCCAGTCAATCACCTACACGACTTCCAGAAAAGAATGGACTTGCTCGGAGCGATACGTTTTGCGTACCCTCCCGTTGCCAGTGAGGCAATCGACAGGTCCCGGTGAATCCTGAGCAATTGAATTGTCTTCCCTGCCACTTCCGGGCAGTCGATGAAATCTGTGTTCACAGATTCTCCCTCCTCTCCTATTGGATCGTATCTTTCCCACCCCGATGCGAAACCATTTTCGATGAAATTCCCGTCATCTTTGGTCGTTTCCAGTAGCGCACAGAGCGAGAGCAGCCCATCGAAGACAACTCCAACCAGGACATGATCACACTCATCGTGTGTAGACGCATAGTGGTCAGCCTCCGAGCATGGAGATGTGGCCCCACACTCCGTTAAGTCTCGATTCGACATAAGGTTGCGGCAACTCCGCGACGAGCGGGGCTATTCTCAGGAAGAACTGGCCGAGCGCGCCGGACTACATCGGAATTACGTCGGCGGAGTTGAGCGTGGCGAGCGGAACGTGGCCCTAGAGAATATCGTCAAGCTGGCCAAAGCCCTTTCCGTCAAGCCGGGAGAGCTGTTTGTGGATTTCTCGTAATCTGCCGCAGACCAATCTGCCTCCATCCAAATGTTCTTGTTTTACAAGTCGTTTTGGATAGTCCTGCGACCCGTTGCACCCCATCAATATCAGGCTTGTGGTCTAGCCGTACCGCGGTATCGCTTCATTTTGTTGCGACTGCCGCAGGTCTGCATTGAACACCAAGTCTTCGCCGCCGCCTTGGAAGCATCGTAATAGGAGGCACGGCAGGTGGGTTCACTGCAAAGCTTGAAACGACGCCAAAGGCCTGATTGCAGAGCGTCTAACACCATGAGCATCAGGGCCGCAACCGGGTCTTCAGGTTTGTCTGTAGCGAGTGACATATGGCCAACCTCGCTGAGACATGGCTTAATCCCATAGGCACTTATGAACTGGTTCAGCATCGCGGGTCCGACGGAAAGCTCATCGCCGATCTTCATCCCGCTGTTTGCAGCTTGCAATGATCGGAGCGTTGCGTGGAGCTGCATCGCGCGGCGATACACGGTCGCCGCCTTGATCGGAGGAACATCCGGCAGTTTGCGACGAAGCCAGGCTTCCCAATCGCTGCGACCGGCTCCGAAGTCATGCCATAGAAATGATTCTAAACAGCGATATTTGGCGGGCGTACCAGGACGATGTTCAGGCAAATTCAACTCCCACTTGCAAATTATTCCGTTACCACTCACACTATTTATATGGTAACACTGCGAAGCGGCGGTTTGAGCCGTCGAATGTTTGCGCTTGCGCTTCCTGCAATTTTGGGCGCATTGAGACACGTCGCATTGTGTCAGGGGGAAAATCAGAAGATGCCAGGAACTCCGTTTCAGATTCGCTTCGACAGATCTCTTAGAGAAGATCTGCATCGCCGCCTCGCCGATACTCGATGGAGCGATGCCGTTACGTCGGATTGGCAATATGGGATGAAGAAGTCCTTTCTGAAGAACTTGGTCGATTATTGGCAAACGACGTATAACTTCGACGCTGCGGAACTGCGCATGAACGAAATGGCCCAGTTTCGTACAACCGTTGGAGGGTTCGGCGTCCACTACGTGCATTTGCCGGGACGAGGACCACGGCCCAGGCCACTGCTCTTGATGAACGGATGGCCTTCGAGCTTTAGTGAATATCGCGTGCTTGCTCCGATGCTCGCTGACCCTGCCGCATTTGGCGGTTCGGCGGAGGACGCATTCGATGTCGTCATGCCTGCGTTGCCAGGGTTTGGGTTTTCAGACCGGCCAAGCAGGCCCAATCAGGTGAATGCAGAGGATTTGTTCAACACCTTGATGACAGAACATCTGGGTTATCCGTCTTATCTCGCGTCGGGAACCGACATTGGGGCTGGCGTTGCGACTCGCCTGGCATTGAAGTTTCCGAGCCATGTGCAAGGAATTCATGTCGCTTCTGTTTTCGATCCGCCTCTGACGCCGGGGTCGAGGCCACTGACCGACGCCGAGAAGGCTTACCAAGCCCGCTCAGAGCAGTGGGAGCAAGAAGAAGGCGCCTATGAACATGTGCATTACACGAGGCCTCAGACACTTGCGTTTGCACTGGCGGACTCGCCCGTCGGCCTGGCCAGCTGGATTGTGGAGAAATTCTACTTCTGGAGCGATCACGGCGGTGACCTCCTCAGGACCTTTCCACCCGACATGCTCATCGACAACCTGATGATCTACTGGGCCACGGAAACGATCGGATCGTCGATGCGCCTTTACTACGACCATCGTCATTTCCGGGAGCCATTCAAAACGAGCGACCGCGTCAGTGTACCAACCGCAATCTCCATGTGGCCGAAAGATCTGGTGATTGCGCCGAGAGAATGGGCGGAGCGTTTTTATAACGTCCGGCAGTATTCAATGCAGACACACGGCGGCCACTTTCCAGCATGGGAGGCCCCAGATGCCTATGCTCAGGATCTTCGGCGGTTCGCAAGGTCTTTAGGTCGAAGTTGATTCTCGAATCTCACAAGGACATCGAAAGACCATGCAAGAGGTGAGGGGGACAAATGCGAATTCGCGTTGGCGTAGCTGGAGTGACGGGATGGACGGGAAGTCGGCTTTCCGGACAAGTCGCCCTTGGCTCAACTGCCGGCCAGCCGAGCAACGCGCTCACTGACGAAGAAGCGTAGGAAGGCTGAGAAACCTGTTGTCACAGCAGAGGTCGCATTTCAAAATGTGAAGTTATCTCAGCCGAGAGATTCACCTCAAGCTGTTTCAGCCCTAAAAACGGCCATTTGTAGAAGGAATTTGGGAGATACCGGTGATACCACTTCTGCGTAGACTTGGTTCTACAGCAAGGACTTTATGAGAGTGTGCAGAGTTGTGGGCTGATCATGCTGACAAAACCTGTTGGGCCTGTCGCTGACCATACCTCAGTGCAGGAAATTATATGAGCACGAGATCGCGCCAGCTCACGAAGTTCGACCGGCGAGCTGGCGCAGTTATCTGTCGATCGGCGCGGACTACTTCACGGTCAAAGAAACCGGGAAGGTAGCCACGGTTGTGCCCGAAGTCGCGGTGACGGTTATGGAGTAAGTGCCCGGCGTGGTTCCAGTGGCGATGGGGCTGGTGGCGCTGGCGGAACCGCTGCCGCCGCATCCTTCTACGCCGCCGGCAAGAATCGCCAGGAAGCAGACCGGACCGAGGAAGGCAGACCATTTACGGCGCCGCGCCGTGATGCCAAACCACAGCAGGCAGGCCAGGGCCGTGCTTCCAGCCGCAGAGGAACGAATGCCAGGCTGCAACGGACGAAGCAGCGCCCTGGTGGCATTCGCCGTGGTCGAGATAGTAAGAGTCGCTGTTCCTACGCCCGAGCCCGTGATACTCACTGGGGTCGTGGTTCCGAAGCTGAAGGTCGGCAGATACTGCGCGTTGGCTGGACTTGAGGCGAGGGCAGCCGTCAATACGACATTCCCAGTGAAGCCTCCGCTGGGAGTGACGGTAATGGCGGAGGTGTTTGCAACTGTTGCTCCTGACGTAACAGAAACAGCAGTCCCGCTGATGGCAAAAGAGGGTACGACTGGCGGAGCATGCGGAGTTGCCGATGCTTCATTCGACACAACCGAGGTCCCGATGCTGTTTACAGAAGCTACTTCGTAGTAGTAGGTAGTGCCGTTGGTGAGGCCGGTATCGGTGTAGGTGGTTCCTGCGATGGATGTCGCTATGGGGGTGCTGCCTTCTCCGCCGGCGCTGGTCGCACGGAATACGTCGTAGCTGGTTGCACCTGCGCCTGCCGTCCAGTCCAGTACAGCCTGCCCGGACGAGGGGGTAGCAGTGAGCCCCGAGGGGGGCAGAGGAGCGGTGGTTGCAGCCGTACGCTCAAAGATGGCGAAATCGTAGGGCAACAACGTGAACGAGCCCGGCTGAAGGTGCGATTTGCCGCCAGGCGCGCCAGCCGGAGTGACATCGGTCCAGGCGCCGCCCGCCGGAACCGTCACAGCGCCGCTCACGCTGTTGCCTGAGAAATTGATTTCGATCAGAAACTCCGAGCCCGCATCCGCACGGTCATAGGTGACAACCTGCGCAGAGGCAGAATTCGTCTCCCACGTCAGAGCACCTTGCTGCAACGCGGGATTCGTGCTTCTGAGTCCGATCAGCTGCGTATAGAAAAGGGTGAACTGCGCCGCATTCGGCGAATTCCAGTTGATCAGGTTATGAGTATTGTCGGAACTCATGACGTTGGCGACTTCCTCTCCATTGAACAGCAGTGGCACGCCATCAATGGTGTAATTGAAAACGGCTGCGGCCATCGTGTTGGCCGTGCCCCCGTATACCTGCAGATCCTCGCCGAGGTCCCAGTCCTGCAAGAGGGCCATGTGCCGCATGCCGGCGGGCCATCCGCTCGACTGATTCTGCCAGGAGGTTTGCAATCCGGCAGCGCTGTTTCCGGTGGTGGCAGCAGCTTGCAGTGCCGATTGCATATTCCATCCGTAATCCAACTCGAAGGGCGCTTGGGCCAGGGCTATATCGTCCTCTTCGCCCAGCATCAGAATGTCCGGCTTGGTGGCCTCCAGAACGGGACGCAGTTGCTGCCAGAAGGACTGGGGAATCATTCTTGTCGTACCGTAGGGATTGTCGGCAGAATCGAAGCGGAAACCATCCACGTCGTACTGGGTGATCCAGTAGGTCAGCATAGTGTCCATGTACTGCTCCAGGCCATTGCCCGGGGTCTTATAGTCGAGCTGCGCAACATCAGCGTAGGTGAATGCTTCCACTTCAGAGTTTGGGTTATTGGGGTTGCCGTCGCTATGCACGTAATACTCCGGATGCAGACTAGTCAGCGCATTGTCCCAGGAAGTCTGGTTGAGCACTTCGTCGAGGATGACCTTCATGCCCAGGCCGTGGGCTGTCTGGATCAAGTTTGTCAGGTCCGTGGCAATGCCGTAGCTGGCGTTGACCGAGTAAAAATCGTGTACCGCGTAGGGACTGTCAAAGGCCGGATGCCCATTATAGGGCAGCCCCACGGTGGTAACAGGCATCAGCCAAATGACATTGACGCCGAGGTCCTTGAGACGGGGCAGTTGCGCGGTCACTCCCTGAAATCCGTTCGACGAAAAGATCTCCGGATAGACGCAATAAATGACTGAAGAATCGAGCCAGGTCTGGGCCTCAAGGGGCGTTGCTGTATTGGCAATCCAGCCAGAAAAGACCAGGAATACCAGGGATATGGATCTACAGATTGAAGGTATTCGCGAACAAAACATGTGAGCGTCTCCAGTTATTGTGGCTCAATCGAGCGTTATCAAAAAAGCACAATTGCCAATCGGAAAAACAAAAAGCTCGCTCCGTTTCGGCACGTCAACCGCACAGCCGGAATCGGCGACAGTTCGGCTTGGCGCGAAGGAGTTCATCGCAACTCGACCCGCGCTCCATGAGCATCTGCGGGAACGGTGATTCCCCAGCGGCCTCCGACCTGGCTAAGCAATGGATCGCTCCCATCAACTGACCCGCGGTCCGTCTTCGGCCTCCAGCCCACTACCTCTATGCGATATTCATGCCACCATGGCTTCCATGTTCCTTCCTGCTTACCGATGGTTACTTGCACGCCTCCATCTTCACGAACTGCACAGGTAAAATGAATGCGGGCAAATATGCCATTCCGGTAATCCAGGCTATGGCCGTCGTCCGTGTACACATCGCCTTCGCAGCCTTCGCCTTGCGTGTTGGGGCTCGGAGCCGGCGGGTAAATGCGGAGAGTCAACGGCCCACTGGGCGTCTCCGATGTGCTCTGAGTCAAGGGAGCAATCGGAAGGATTGAGCCGCCGCGTACATAGACCGGCGTGCTATCCAGTACCGGTGTCTTCTCCAGTCTTTTTTGCGCAAGCACCTTGTCGCGTTGCTCGAGATCAGTCGTTCCGCTGCGTGTGTCGCGTATGTGGCGTTCGTCCGTCCAGAAGTCGTACCATGTGCCAGGCGGGAGTTGGACTGTATATGGAGCCACCTCCTCCGGAGAGGGATTGGGCGCCACGAGGATGCGGCTGCCTACCAAAAACTCGCTTCCACCCGCAGTCAGATCAAACGGTGTGCCATCTTCGATCGCGTGCGGGAACTCGAGGAATAACGGTCGATTGATCGGCAGCCCGTCCCGCGAGGATTCTTCAACGGTCGTGTAGAGATAGGGCATGAGACGGTAGCGCTCTTCGATATAACGGCGGCGAATAGCCTCTTGTTCCGGCCCATCGGCCCACACTTCGTGTGGGCGCGTCCCCTTCGCCGAGTGATTGCGATCAATCGGCTGGAAGGCTGAAATCTCGATCCACTTCGTGAGCAAGCTGGGGGACGGCGAACCTGCGAATCCCCCTACGTCCGCACCAGAAAGTGAAAAGCCGCTGAGGCCCAGGTTGATGAGTTGGGGAACGCTCATACGCAGGTGATTCCAGGTGGAACTGTTATCTCCGGTCCAAGTTGCACCGTAGCGCTGCCCGCCCGCAAAGGACGCGCGAGTCATCACAAACGGTCGCTCGTTTGGCCTAAGTGCCAGTTCACCATCAAAAGTGGCCCGCGCGTTCTGCATGCCGTAAACGTTGTGAATCTCAAGGTGCGCCGCAGTACGCTTGCGGAAGCCCGGCTCATCGATCCGATGCTGAACGTCGTCCGGCATGGTTTTGCCGGGACCGTCAAAAACCGCCGGCTCATTCATGTCGTTCCAGAATCCTGCCACGCCGTCATGAATGAACGGCTCGTAGAGCGTTCCCCACCACTGGCGAGTTTGTGCGCGGGTGAAATCTGGAAACACTGCCGCTCCGGGCCACACCTTGCCAACGAAGGTAGAGCCATCTGGATTCTTTACAAAGTGATCGCCGGCTACACCCGAGTCATATGGCGCATAGCGGGCATCCGGCTGCTTTGCGATATGCAGATCCGTGATGACCACCAACTTGAATTTCTCATGATCGAGATCATGAACCATCTGCTGAAAACTGGGATATGCCTGCTGATCAACAGTAAAGGGCCAGTTCTCATGCTGAAAATCTATATCCAGCCAAAGCACGTCACAGGGGATGCGGTCCTCGCGGAGTCTATCGGCAACCTCGCGCAATTGAGACTCCGGGAAGTAGGTGTAGCGCGACTGCTGAAAGCCGAGCGCCCACATCGGCGGGAGCGGTGTCCGGCCAGTCAACCAGGTCCAATTCGTAACCACCTGCTTCGGCTCAGGGCCATAGATCAGGTAATAGTCGAGCGGCCCATCCACTGCGCCAAAGCGGTACTCATCCGGCTTTGAACGACCGAAATCGAAGTTGGTGCGCCAGGTGTTATCGAGAAAGACGCCCACTGAACGGCCGCGGTTGACTTCCAGGAAGAATGGAATGCTCTTGTAAATGGGATCGCTAGACTCCTGCCATCCAAACGAATCGGTATTCCACATGGTGAACACTTCTCCCGAGCGATCCAATGGCCCCGGCTTGTCGCCGAGGCCGAAGAAGTGATCGCCAGGCACGCGCCTTTTGCTGACTGTAAATCCATCGCCTTCCCAGAGCGTGGGTGCAGCGTCTTCTTGCACTAGGTTTCCCGCAAGATCTCTTACGGTGAGACGAAGCTGATCATCGATCGTGATTCGCAGTTGCTTGGTTGAGAATCCATTTCGCTCGGGCACAACCTGAACACTGCTGGTTCTGGCAGAAGGAAGGACTGCCCACGATGCGTCTTCTGGAACAGCGCCATCTTTCCATCCGCGGACCCGAAGAACATCTTCGCGCAGCGCCCTCACCTCCAGCGTCGTGTCGCCGGCAGTCGCGATCGCTCCGCCGGGAACTACGCTTAGTCTCTGGGCAATTGCATCTGCTGCGGGAAAAAACAAAATGAATGCAAATGAGGCAGGTACCCAGCCATATGTTCGCGATAACATAATCCTCCTAGTCAAATCAATCCGTTCAGAATGTTGTGTTCCATCCATTTGAGGCATCGGCGCGCGGCAATCCGGCCGAATGCACAGCGTATGAGTCATGAAGTGCCAAGCTGTACAACTCCATCTTCACGTTTTCTCGAAGATACGGAATTGAAAGGCCGCCAGCGAGAATCTTGGCGATGACGTCTTTCTATCTGTTTTGATGACGGTGGACAGAACAGTTCACTAATTCCCTCAACAGGAGTGTGTCTTCCGCCAATAGGAATTCGCACAAAGCTCTCCGGTAGCAAACCGTTCGATATCGTCCTGCATGGTTTATGCGGACAGCGCCTGCGATGATGGCAGGCGCTGTCTGCAAGGCAGTTAGTTAGTTGATTAGAAGGTGAAGCGAGCAGACAACTGCAATTGGCGATTCGATCCATGAAGCCCAGTGATCTTGCCAAAATTGCCGTCGTTCATACTGTTATCCGGATTCAGGAAGTTCGGAGTGTTGGTTACGTTGAACGCATCGCCATGAAGCTCCAGGATCTTGCCTTCAAGAATCTGGAAGTTCTTCTGTACGCCAAGGTTGTCTGTCCGGTAGCCGGGGCCGTAAACCTGATTACGTCCAAGCGTGCCGACTCGCGAGTATATCGCGCTATTTGATCCATCAGTTGACTGCACAATGGGCAGATTGCTGCTGGAGAAAGAGGTGGGGTCAAACCAAGTGCCGCGGATGCTCTTCGGGTACGAGATCTTCTTTACGAGATCCGGCCGATTGCCGGGGCTGGCGGTGCCAGCCGCACCCAAATCGACTGGTTGACCGGTCTGGAGAAGCAGAATGTTGTTGAATTGCCACCCGCCGATCACCGCGTCCAAGGCGCGGGGGGCGTTTGCGAAGAACTTCTTGCCATGTCCAAAGGGCAGAAAGCCGACCATTGACGAGCTGAGAACCTGACGTTGATCCTGGACTGCATTGCCATAGTTCGCTGAATGGTTGTTCCAAAGCAGTTGGAGGCCAACTGCCGTGCCGCCGTACGCAGACGACGAGTCGTCGAGAGCGTGCGCCAACGCGTAAGAAACAGTGCCCGTGAAGTTAGTTCCCCGGTGCTCGAAGCGCGCCTGGAGTCCGTTGTAATTGGAAATTCCGTCGTAGGCGTTTAAGGTGATGCCCCCCAAATTCGGGTACGGCTTCGTTGTACCGCCGATGGTGTACATGTTGTAGCTGTAGTAGGTTGAAAGCCGGCTCGCATGGGTACCTACATACGCAGCGCTGACGACGTTGTTGTGACCGATCTGGCGCTCCAGTTGCAGGTTCCACTGCTGGATCATGCTGTGGTTATTGTTCTGGTCGACAGCAATACCGCCAAACGAGCTGGGAGGGTGGGCGGGGTCGAAGCCGACAAAATTGGGCGACGGCTGCCAGTTATAAGGAGCGGCTGCGTCGGCGTTGTAAGGGCAGTTGAAGTGGCCGGGGCCCGGAGTTGCGATTGCTCCTCCGGTGAGAGAGATGCAATTGCCTGACCAAGCGTTCCATGCTTGCTGGCCGCCAAACGGTTGCTGTTGACCAAGCTGGTTGCTGATGCCGCCGTAGTCGGGAAAGTAGAAGATGCCATATCCACCGTGGAGAGCGGTCGTACCATCTCCCAGCAGATCGTAGGCGAATCCCACGCGGGGAGCAAAGTTGTCGTAGTCCTGGTTGATGATGCTTCTGGAGATGCCATTCTGGTTGGCCACCATCACCTGGCCGCTCTTGATGTTAAAGGCAGCCTGTTGATTGTGCATTTCGTAGGGCCAAGTCATCAGGTCCCAGCGCATGCCGAGGTTGAGCGTGAGCCGCTTGTTCACGCGCCAATCGTCCTGCACAAACACGCCGTCTTCCTGGCTGACTTCGCCGAAGTAGCCGTTCTGAGCACCGACCCCGTACCAGTCCACGAAGCCGGCCATCATTTCGCTCACTTCGTATCCGGTAAAGTCCGATCCCTGTCCGGCAAAGCCGAAGAATCCCTTTCCGGAGATGGGGCGGAAGAACTCCACCTGCCGGCGAAGGAGTGTGCCTCCCAGGCTGATGGAATGAGTCCCGAGGATGAGGGTGGCCGTATCGTTGATTTCATACGTGTTCTGCGGAGTTGCAAAGAGACCGTAGTCTCCGGTGTAGGTAATTTGGGAGCCCGATGCGCCAATAATGGCGCCGCCGCTTGCTCCGGCCAAGCCACTGGTATGAAGCATACCGAGGTCCTGACCAACATTGTCTCCCATGTTGCTGGGCTGGAACCCGTAATTGTCGCGGGTATAGCCAATTCTGGCTTCGTTCATCAGGTTGGCCGAGAAGGAGTGCGTGCTTCCAAGAACCCATCCGCGGGCGTGAGTATAGTTTTTGTTGCCATTAGCCGACAGTTCAGGTTCGTTCGGCTGCTGCGCAAGCTGTGACTGGTTGAAGTTGTCGGAGCTGTCATAGGACATGCGCGCAAAATACTGGTCCGTCGAGGTGCGGTTCCAGTCGAGGCGAACATCGAACGTGTTGAAGTTGTAGCCGTTGCGGGTTGCGTATTGATAATTGTTGAGGACGCGATCAGTCCGGGTGGGAGCCGGGAAGGCGTTAAAGTAGTTCACCGCCGCGCGGTTCTGTCGACCCTGTGGGACTATGTTGCCGGCGAAAGGTGCGCAGGTCTCGGGATCGTAGATCTGTCCCTGGCTGTTCTGTGAGAGGTTCTGGTTCAACGTGCCTGAATTAGGAACGCAAAACGGGAAGGACGTGATAAGGCTTCCGCCCGTCATGGCAGGGTTCTGCAATTCGGTGAAGTTGCCTTGACGCATAAGCGCAGTTGGGACCGTGAGAAAGCCCGAACCGCTGGGAGCAGCAGAGCGGGTCGCCTGGTAGTCGCCGAAGCCGAAGAGTTTGTTTTTGAGGAGCGGACCTCCCACGGAGCCGCCGAACTGGTTGCGCCGGAAGGGAGGATTTGCTGTAGGCGTGGCGCCCAGGAACTGATAATTGGGATTGGCATCCCACTTGCCGCTGCGAATGAAGTCGAAGGCCGACCCGTGATACTGATTGGTGCCCGACTTGATGGAACTGACCACGAGCGCACCGCCCGCCCGACCAAACTGCGCGGGCGCGACGTTCGTATTGACTTTAAACTCCTCGGTCGCCTCGACAGGCGGGAAGAACACGATGATGTTCTGCAAACCGTCATTGTTGTCGACGCCGTCGAGGATGAAGTTGTTGGCCTGAGAACGGGTGCCATTGGCTGAGATTTGCCCGCCACCAGAATCGATGAAGCGGTTGATTGTGTCCTGCCCGTATTCCACGTAGGCTCCGGTTGTGACACCGGGGGCCAGCAGCGTCAGGTTCAAAGCGTTGCGGCCGTTCAAAGGCAACTCGGTGATCTGTTTGGACTCAATCGTCTCACCCAGGGTGGCCTGTGAAGTGTTCACCAAAGGCGCGGCGCTTGTCACTTCAATCGTCTCCGTCGCAGATCCAAGGGTCAGCTTAAAGAGCAGGTCTTGGACCTGGGTGACAGCCACCGTAATGGACTGGGACTGCGACTGGAACCGAGGGGCCGAAATGACGGCGGTATAAGCGCCACGCGGCACGGCAGGCAGGTCGAACTCGCCTGCACTGTTCGACGTAGCCGTCAGTACAAGTCCGTTATCAACATTGCTGAGTTTAAGGGTGGCTCCGGAGATAACCGCTCCGGTCTGGTCCGTGACTGTGCCAATTACTTTGCCGGAATCGGACTGGGCATTTGCCTGTAGGTGAGCCCCGAGGAAGACAAGGAATACAAGAGCTGCCGTCAGGGCAGTTCTCGATATCGCTCCCAAGAGATCGGTTTTTCTTGAAAATTGGGTCATGGTTCTCCTTAAGTTGTTGATGCTAATAGCCTTGCGTTACCGGGATTGGGCGTTGGCGTCAAAGGCGGATTAGCCCCGACGCTTCTGCATCACGGTCTCGTTGTTTCTTCAGGCTGGCTGAGTTTCAAAGTTCCGCGTAACGGTTCGCAATAGACAACGAATCAATTCCAAATCGACTTGTAATATACAAGTAATATGCTTATTATCAACTACATACGGTAACATATAAACCGAAAAAGACGGGCACCGGTCGCGTTTTAAGGGTATGTTTCGCGCATTTATCCTCGGCCATTATTTAGAATGAGGAATGCAGAACCTGGATCAAGGGCAGCGTCTCAAATTTGGCCTATATGAAGTCAATCTTGAGAGCCGAGAGATCTGGAAATCTGGCCACAGGGTCAGGCTGCAGGACCTACCCTTTCGGATTCTGGCAGCTCTGCTAACCAAACCCGGGCAGGTGGTCACCCATAGCGAATTGCAGTTGCAAATATGGGGTGCCGATACAAATATTGATTTTGAGCGTGCTCTTGCCGTTGCCATCCAGAAGATTCGAGAGGCGCTTTCGGACTCTGCCGAGAATCCGAGATTCGTTGAGACGCTGGCCCGGCGTGGATACCGGTTCATTGCACCCATTTCCGTAGTTGATTCGGATGCAGACAGCATCCGCCTGGAATCTGATGCGGAACAGGCCGCCTCTCCTTCAGACCAAGGTTCCCTGCCAGATCCCAAGACCAACACAGATGGGGACGGGCCATCTGCGTCTGCCACATCTCGGCGACAACCAAGTTGGAACCGACGCGAGATTTTGCTTGCTTTAGCGTCGGCGCTCCTCTTGTGTGCGGTCGGCGTACTTTCGTGGCAGGGATATCAGGCCGACCCGACGCCGTTGCGCATCGAAGTTTTGACACACGACAGCCCTGTCGCTGCCGGTCCACCTGGAATGGAGAACCTGCTCACATTGGCCACGGATGGGCAACGCATCTTCACTTCGTCCACAATCGCCGGAAGGTCCCAGTTGGCGGCAATCGATATTAGTACGGGTGAAGTACAGACTCTTTCTATTCCATCCACCCTGAATTCGGCGCGAGTGGCCGACATTTCCCGAGATCGATCGCATCTGCTGCTGCGCAGTCAATTGTCGTTCCAGTCGGAACAACCGATCTGGATCGTTCCGACCGCCGGCGGAAGCGCGCTGCGGGTGGGCGGCGTTCAAGCGCAGGATGCCACCTGGATGCCGGATGGCACAAGCATCGTCGTTGCCAGCGGCATGGAAATTAGACAAATCAGTCTAGATGGCGCCACCATTACTTCCCTTGCAAAGTTGCCGGGAAGAGCCTTCTGGCTTCGCTGGTCTCCCGATGGCTCCCTCCTCCGTTTCACGCTTATGGACCCGCTGATGCATACCAGTTCCCTGTGGGAACTAAAACGAGGCAGCAAAACCGCACGGCCAATGCTCAAAAAGAGCATCAGCAAGACCATGGATTGTTGCGGTAACTGGACGGCGGACGGTACCGCTTACATCTTCCAGGCAATCGACTCGACCAGCAACCTTTGGGAATTGAAGGGCAGTGGCAGAGGCTTGTCCTTGACTCAACTGACCAACGGTCCTCTTAGTTATTCCTCGCCAATCGCCGCGCGCTCAGGACACCGCATCTTTTTTTACGGCGCGGACCCGCCCGCTGGCGTACAAAGATACTTAAACAAACAACTTGGCTTCCGACCGGAGGGCACCTTCCTGGCCGATGGCAATCGCATTGACTACTCGCGGGACCACAAGTGGGTTGCATGGACCGATTTTTCGGGGCGGCTGTGGCGTGCACGGTCGGCCGACGGCTCTGACAAAATACAATTGACACCTAACGATTTTGAAGTCTTCTCGGCGCAATGGTCTCCCGCGGGTAGCAAGCTGGCCATCATGGCCCGGCGCACGGGAGAAAAGTGGGGAATCTACATCGTTGGCTCTGACGGAGGCAGGCCGGAACTCATGATGGAGGATAGCCGCAACATTGCCGATCCGAGCTGGTCGGCGGATGGGTTGGAATTAGCTTTCGGCAGAGAGCCGGATTCCATGGGAAAGGATAGTTGGCCTAGCGCGATCGAAGTTTTCAATTTGCATACTCAACAGAGGAGGACCATTCCCCACTCCGAAGGCCTCTTCAGCCCACGCTGGTCGCCCGATGGAAAGTGGATTGCCGCTCTCAGTCTCGCGCAAAACAAAGTAATGCTATTCGATGTCGCCAATCAGAGCTGGAGAGAGTTGGCGTCGACGAGCGCTGCCGATCCGGTATGGAGCAACGACAGCAAAGATATCTTAGTTCATGCGTTTCAGGCGCAGAACCAGCCGATTATCAGGATCTCGGTCCCGGATGGCCAGATGAAAGAGGTCGCCAGCAGCGCAGATTTTCACTTCGGGGAGCCTGAGGACTACTTCTTCGGTGGTTTAACACCCGAGGGTTCTCCGCTAGTCCGGCCGCGTGTTGGCACTGGAAATCTGTTCACGATGGACCTTGATCGACACTAAGTCTCTGACAGTGTGATGTTTTTTCTTTCGTAGCCGAATTACTGGCGTGCCTTCTTGGGGTCAGCTCACGAAACGGAGAAAACTGAAGAGAGTGTGCAAAATTTTGGGGGTTGGGTCAATCTCTGGGGATGAGATGGACATTCAAGCTGGTATTTGTGGCGGTCCCGGGCAGCCTCGTCGAACGCAGATGATCGAGCGGGCGGAAGAAATCTCTCCGGCCAGCGTTGGATTGACGATAGCTGAGGGCAAAGCGCTGCTTACAGCGTCGACAATCCTCCCAATCAAACGACGATCCTGCGCACATAAAACATACGAAGACGAGCGGGTCGATCCCCTTTATTCTGGCCATGCGATCCATCGACACGAGGGATTACTGACTAGAAGGGCTTCGACCCGATCTCAGCGGCAAAAGACCTGGACGTCGAACAATCGGGAATTTGCGATATCACCGGTACCAGAGAATGTCAGGCGCCTCCAAGGGGATGAATGCATCGCGGTGAAAAGGGACGATCCTGGGCGTAAACTCCGTTGCCGGACGAGTCGCAGGAACCGACGCGGAGTAGCGCCAGACACTCTGGCCGACCAAGGATTCGTTGCGAACCATGACCTGCCGAATGGGCTCGTCGCCATTGGCCGCGTCGGCGTAGAGTTCGACCTGAATCGCGCCGGGATCCATTTCGTTTAGATGGACCTGTATGTCGAAGCGATGGAACTCCTCCGTGCTCTCGATGCGCACGGAGCCGAATCGCATTTTGGACCAATGATCGGCGAGATGGCGCTTCCATTCGAGCAGGTTCTCGGCGCACTTGCCGCCGTCGTTGGCTCTGCGCAGATATGCGGTGGCTAAGGGGAGATAGTACTTTTCGGTGTACTCCAACACGCATCGGGTTGCGGAAAACGCCGGCGTCAGCCCGGCCATGCTTTCGCGCACCCGAGCGGTCCAGCCTGCAGGAATACCCGAATTGTCCCGCTCGTAGAACTCGGGGATGACTTCCTGTTCGAGCAGCGTATAGAGTTGCTCCGCCTCTTGGGCGTCCCAGGCCGGGTCGTCTCCGTGTTCGAGGCCATCGCCCAGCGCCCAGCCTACATCGTGGGAGTACGCCTCTGCCCACCAGCCATCGAGTTCGGATAAATTGAGACCGCCGTTGACCAGCACTTTCATCCCACTGGTGCCGCAGGCTTCCCACGGGCGGCGCGGCGTATTCAGCCAGAGATCGATGCCCTGCACCAGGTGCTCAGCCATTCGCATGTCGTAGTCGGCGAGGAACACCACGTGCGAGCGCGCCGGGCCGCGGCGGTTGAACTCGATCCAACGTTGAATCATCTCCTGTCCCGGAGCGTCTTGAGGGTGAGCCTTGCCGGCGATCACCAACTGCACTGGCTTCTCTTTGTTGGTGAGAATTGCCAACAGACGATCGGGGTCATGCAGCAAAAGATTCGGCCGCTTGTAGGTGGCAAAGCGGCGCGCGAAACCAATCGTAAGCGTGTCCGGGACAAATATCCTCTGGGCATTGGTAATGTCTTCGGGATGTCCGCCCTGACCTGCAATTTGACGCGCCAGTTGTCTGCGGATGTAGTCAACCAGGGATTTTCGCGAAGCCGAGCGCATCTGCCAGAGCCGGGCGTCTGAAACCTGCCGGACACTTTCGCCCACTTCTCTGATCAGGTCATTTGCCTTCAGGTGCGGCGTCCACATCCGCTTTCCGCACACCTCTGTCCACAACTCGTCGGACAGGGCAGAATCCCATACCGGAACGTGAACGCCGTTTGTTACATAGTCGACGGGAACTTCCGCTTCAGGCCAACGGGGAAAGGCGTTATGAAATATCCTTCGGCTCACCTGTCCGTGCAACCGGCTCACACCATTGACTGCTCCGCTGCCCCGCATGGCCAACAATGCCATGTTGAAAGGTTCCGAATTGTCCTCTGGGTTATGACGGCCGAGGGCGAGCAGCGAGTCGACTGGGATGTGCAGAATGTCGGAGGCATAATGCCGGAAAAAAGTGTTCATGAGTTGCGGGGCGAACCGGTCAAATCCTGCCTCCACAGGGGTTGCGTGGTAAACAGATTCCCCGCGCGCGTCGCAGCAAGCGCAACTTCAAACGAAACGCCCTGGCTCTCCATGAAGTCTCGCGCTCTTTCGAGTACAGCAAACGCCGCGTGGCCTTCATTGAGATGGCAAATCTCGGATTGCTTTCCGAGCGCGCGCAGCAGGCGCCATCCCCCGATCCCCAGCACCATCTCCTGGGCGATTCGCACCTCGGGCCCACCGCCATAGAGCTCACTTGTAATGCCGCGATAGGTCGGTGGGTTTGCCGGGTCATTGGTGTCGAGCAGATAAAGATGGACTCGCCCTACCCTGACCTCCCAGGCACGAAGCCACATACGGAAACCGGGTAAGTCGACAGCAAGGCGCAGCCACTCCCCGTTAGGCTGCCGCACGGGCCGGATCGGCAGTTGCCCGGGTTCATTGAACGGATAAAGCGCCTCTTGCATGCCTTCCGCATTGATCTGCTGCCGAAAGTAGCCTCTTTGATAAGGCAGGCCGATGCCGGTCACTGGGAGCCCAAGATCGCTGGCTGCCTTCAATTGGTCGCCGGCCACATTGCCGAGCCCGCCGGAATAGATCGGCAACGCGTCGCTCAGCATGAACTCCATGCATAAATATGCAATGCCGCTGAGTGGAGCATCCGGCAGAGAGCGCTGAAGCCAGTTCGCCGCTTCTTCGCGCGTGGTCCTTGTTTCCAGTACCTCATCGAGAGTGCGCCGGAACTGCGGAGTTGAGCTGACAGCCTGTAGTCTTTCGCAGGAGACTGTCTGCAAAATCACCGATGGGTTGTGCGCCAGTCCCCACAACTCCGGGTCGAGTTGTCTCCAGAGATCGTCCGCGGCATGGCTCCATGACCAGTCCAGATTCAGCGCCACTTCCGTAAGAGAGTTCACCACGGAGTTGCCATTTGAAGCATTCGTACTTGAGTTCATCGTATTCTCCATGAGCCTTGCTGCAATTCGCGGGCTCCAAGTATTCAAGAGCCGCCAATGTTGGTCTGTTATCCGGTTTACAGGAGCCTGACCCGCGGGAGCCGTCGGGCCAGGACTCCGCCATCAGTCACGTTTCCAAAAATGCCGTAGCGCACGAAGCCGCGTCTCTTCGATCTGCTGCGGTGAAACACCCAACAAGGCGGCACACTGCTGATCCGAACAGCCTTCGAGGACCGACAAGACATACACAAAGCGTTCAAAGTCTGGAAGCGCAAGAATTGCCGAGAACCGCGGATCCTGCGATGCAAGTCTTGGCAAACTGCCATCCTTCGCTGCACGAAGCCAGCTTTCATCGAATGCGTGCTTGCCGACGAGCGTGCTCATTAAACTAGGCCGCCAGATAGTAGACGAATTGATGTTCGGCCTGATTCTGGTTCAAGTCATTCACGATTTCGTAAGCCTCCAGGACCGGCATCCTGCTGTATGGCGAGTAAGGGATACCAGCCTTTCTGTAATGCTCCGGTCCGAATTGAAACAACTCGGTCTGATCGCCGTTGATATTCCCGCCTATGAATGTTTTGAAGCGCATATGTGATCCTCCCCTGTATGTGTTGTTGGATGGGCGAACGCCAGGGGGCATTGCCCATCAAGAAGGTGACGTGATCTGCGATAACGTCAGCGTGGCGGACTAGAGCCAGTGTCGAGAGTTGCTGTCTCGGGGTGTGGCGCGATGAGTCGAAGTGCATTGCCAATGACGATGCGCCGCGCCCAGGAATGCGCCCAATCCCGAATTGCCGCGTTGTCTTCGGCAGCCAGATCAAGACCAGGCACAAGACATTGTTCTGCCTTTGCGCGATCTGCGGTCAGCAGAAAGGAGAGGAGGTAAAGCCTGACTCGATCCTCTGCAGGCGCCCGGCGTACGGTGTCAAGTGCTGTGTGCTTTTTCCTGCAGTCATTCGTGGCAGGGATTGCATTTCGGTGATTCATGTCCGAGTCCTCAAATGCTCAGTTGCAAATACGTCTAAGCGACCGAAATCCATATCATTTCCAGTTGCTGGCGCTGACGTTTCGGCTGGCCGGCGGCAACGATGGAACGCCATCTCATTTCAAGATGTGCTCCTCTGTGTGACTTCCCATTCATCGCGGTTTCCTTTTCCCAAAACCTCTTCCCCGCAGATGCGGCTAGTTCGCCTTCTGGGCGTGGGGAGTCAGTTTGCGCAAGATGAATTCCTGTACTATCCCGCTCAATTCGCGCTCTGCGGTATTCACGGCAAATTGCCCAAAGACAATTCCCGCTCCGCGGTTCGAATCCGGATAGTAAGTGTTCAATAGAGCGCTCGACGCCAGATCGCCTCCAACGCTCGAGTAATTCGGCTGCCACCGTCCGTTGTCGCCTTTACAAATGAACGGACTAGCCAGGGCATGCTGCAGACGTGATCTTGTCGTTCCCGTGCCCTGATAGAAGTACCGTGGATCCTGGTGCAGAAGAGATGGAAGGACAGCGCCGCCGATCAGAATGTCGCTGAATCCGTCGGCTATTTCTGCGCCGAATCGCTGACCGTATCCTTTGGCGCCCAATCCATAGTCGGGAGAGTGTGCGGTCTGTCTGACGCCAGCCATGAACGCCACTCCCGCCACAGTGACCGGATCGACGGAAACCCTCATCGCGAGTTGAAATTTCAGCTTGGTGGTGAGTGGTACGGCGTTCTCAGAATCGTACACGACGTAGAAATTGGGAATGAACCCAAGAACCCGCTGTTGCTCTGCGAGGTGGACCTGTTCGACGGCGATTTGGTCCGTAGAACCATAGACCGTAACCGTTGTCGATGGATCAGCGATCTGGAGCTTGATCCCGGTGACGAGGAATACCGAATGGTCTGGCGTGAGGACAATGGCCGGGGAGGTCCAATTCTCGAAACCATTCACGGAAATGCGAACCTGGTAGGGAACTCCGAACTTGAGAACACGGAAATTGAATGCCGCGGTGTCGTTTGCCGTCTGCGTTCGGTTCTCGCAAGGGAATGAGCATTGGAGCGTTACAAGGGCTCCGGGGACGATATCGCCATACACATCAAGTACGGTGCCGTTAATGTTCCCGATCTGCGGATCGGGAGCCGCAATATCCTGAGCCACCGCCGGCAACACGGTCATGAAGCAAATCAAGAGCTGGCATTTCCACAACATCATTACATTCCTCACTACATGGAGGAACGCAAGTGGAATGCCAAATCTCTGGTGCGCTAACCTCCTTGTTTTCAGAAGGTATCTCTGCCAACCGCCGGGCCTGTCGAAACTGTCGACGACTAATTTGAGGCCTGTCGATGGTTTTCGCGGCCGCACCGAGAATCTCAATTGCTGACCACGTTGGCGCATAGGCTGGGCTGTTTGAGCTGATCGATCACGAAAAGCGGGCTGTTGAAGCTGAGTTGGGTTGTCCTCGCGAGCAAGGATCTTTGCGCCCTCAAAGACGATCGCAGAAGTATATTGCCAAACACGAAGCGTTTCGGTTGGCTTTAGCGGCATTGGCGACTTCCAGCCGGTAGTCTTTCAGTGCGAACTGTCTGCGCACTCCGCCCAGGCGCAATTCAACATGACTCTGCATCCAGCTAACGGCGCTCAACATATTCCCTAAGGGCAGCCACACTGGGAATGGTCGCCATGGAGCCTCTGAACTCGACCAGCCCGCCTCGTCTAAAGTTCGCCAAGGTGCGAGTTACACTCTCGCGACTGGTACCAATGAACTCCGCGATCTGCGCATGACTCATCGCCAATCGGTACCGCGATTGATCGCCGGTTCTAGCGCCTTGTTCCGCCCAAACCAGCAGTTGCCCACCGAGCTTTTTTCGAACGGACGAGGTGAGTCCAAGGATGCGGAGGGTTCTATAGGTATCGTTACAAGTCCGGATAAGTTCCATCGTCGCGAGGCGATATACCTCAGAGTGCCGATCGGCAAATCGAATAAAATCGTCGCGCTTGATAGATGCGATTCTGGACGGATAGACGGTATCTGCCGACCACTCGGAGAGGCTTCAGGAGAACGCTTCAGACATGCCGAGAACGGCGCCGCGACTTGCAATTCGAAGAGTTAACCTCTTGCCACCGATGTCCTGCAGCGATAGTCTCACGTCTCCTGCCATGACGACGAATACTCGGCTGAGTGACTCCTGCTCCAGAAACAAGACGTCACCGGCTCCGTAGTCCGTAATGGACATGATCGATTCGAGTTCCCGCAAGGCTTCGTCTGAAAGCGTCCCCAGAGAAGTATTCGTTGCACAGGACAGGAATTCGCGGTTGTTGGATACGAGATGCGGAGTGCGTACGCTCCAATCGCCTTTAAATGCTGGCTGTGTCGCAGTGCTTGCCATTGCTCAGTCTGCCTTTCTTACGCTCCGAACATCTGGTCGAATTCAGATGGTCACTCAACATCGCCCCCGGCGTGTAGACGCTGGTTAGAAGGTTCTGTTGCCCATAGCCCACGTGAAAGCCGCCGGGCCCTGAGAAGAAGCGCGAAGGATAGCACCATACCAACCAGCTTGGCGCCCGCTAGAATAATCTGCGCATTCATCGGTTGACCTCCATGCGATCTATCCAGACTGACTCTGACCGATAGGGAGTTCCCGGCCCTCGTCACCATTCCAGACGGGAGCCGGGGCACTCCTTAGAAAGCTACTGCTGGTTTGCAGTGGCTTTCTTGTGGTGGCGCACAGGCAAAGGCTTGCGTCCCTCGGGTCGCACGGTGGTCTCGTCGACCACATTAATACCCTGCGCGTCATCTGCAAACGTTGCGCCGGCCGGTAGCAGGTAGTTCTGGGCATTTTGATCATTGCCTGATCCGGAGGCCACGACGATGCGGCTGCTATCGATTCCTTGGTCATTGGCCAGGTAGTCCATAACGTTGACTGCGCGCTGCCGGTCAAAGTGCTCGACTTTGGAGTGCTTATGCCGGACCGCAACCTTTTCCTGCTTCGCAGCGATTTGCTTCTCCTGCGCGTTTGAGTCGGCCACGATGACCACTTTGGCATCGGGGAGTCGCTTCAGCTCAAGAGCAATCTGGTCCAGGCAGGCCTTGGCCTCGTTGTCGACGCGTGTGGGCCGCTTGGTATCTCTTGCAAACGAGACCTTGCACAGCTCCTGCACATGTAGGGCCGGGGGCGGCGGAGCCACGATTGTCACGCCGGTATCCGCGCTCGCGGCATGATTCTTGTCGTCCGCCACGTTACAGGCGATCTCCACTTGTCCTGCAGGCGCGCCGTTGGAAGAGAAGGTTGCCGCGGTGCCAGTGCCACTAGCCATAATACTGTTCACTTAACGAGATTTGTGGCATTCTGTATGAGACAAGAACAGGAGGTCGCAGGTGGCGCGTACGGTAGCGGAACTGCCTCCGGGTGCCCGGATCACGGACTACA
>Ga0182014_10002759_pt1 | contig 21705 bp, 16 predicted proteins | sample 612S2DmetaG_FD_120489 | JGI IMG/M metagenome (GOLD analysis project Ga0182014, IMG submission 120489) | Permafrost microbial communities from Stordalen Mire, Sweden - 612S2D metaG | ecosystem: Environmental > Terrestrial > Soil > Wetlands > Permafrost | place: Sweden: Stordalen | collected...
ACGGAGACCACGCCAAAGGCCCCGATGGTTGTGAGTCCATAGGTAAGGATGTAGTAAAGGATGGCATTTGTACTGAGCGGCGAATGCGTGAAGAATGCAAGCCCAAGCAGGATGTAGCCGGCGTGCGCAATCGCGGAATAGGCAAGCAGCCTTCGCACGCTCGTCTGTGCAAGAGCTGCGAAGTTTCCCAGCACCATGGATGCGACGGAAAACACCGTCAGAATTAACATCCACGGCGTCGCAAAGCCGAGATACACGGGCGAGTGGGCCGTAACTGCGGGAACTTGAACTGCAGTAAGCGCGGCCGTGAATGGACGTCCATCGAACACATGACTGGCGGCCGTGGAAATTGAGATGAGTAAAGCGAAACTGGCCACCTTTGACACGGAGGCGATAAACGCAGCCGCTGGCGCGGGTGCGCCTTCATAGGTGTCCGGCGCCCACAAATGAAACGGAACCGCTGCAACCTTGAAACCGAGCCCAGTCAACACCAGCACAATCGCGACATAGAGCAGAGGAGCAGCACGGTAGGCATTCCAACCATAAACCGCCAGAAGGATCTCGTGGAGGTTTGTCGAACCGGTAATTCCGTAGAGATAACTGAACCCGAATAGCAGGAACGCAGCCGACATGCCACCGAACAGATAGTACTTCATCGCGGCTTCAGCGCTCTTGCCGGATGACTTGGCGAACGCAGTGAGAATATAAAGTCCAAGACTCAGGAGTTCGAGGCCTACGAAGATCACAAGCAGGTCCTGCGCGGCGGCGATAAGCAAGCCGCCTGCGGCTGCCATCAGCACCACCGCGACATACTCGCCCGCATTGCGTGTGAAGACGGAGTCAATCAGCAGGAGGAGCGTGAGCGCGGTGAGAATGAGAATGCCGGCCTGCGCCGCGGCGATATAGCCGCCTGCAGCCAGAAGAACAGAATCACCATAGTTGAGACCGGTGCTGCCCTGCATCTGCAAAGCCCAGAGGGCTGCGCCACAGCCGGCTACACCGACAAGAGCTGCGACAGCCGTGCGCGTCTTGAGGGCCGCCTTGCGCAGAAAGCCGAGGTCGACGACGAGCACCAGGAGGGCCGCGATTTCAAGTGCCGTTTCCGAAAGCGTTGCGCGGAAGAGATCTGTGTAGTTCATTGTCCTCCTCCCGCAAGAAGCGCCTTAACTGCCGGCTCAATGGTGTCGAGCAGAATTCTCGGATAAAGGCCGACAAACAGGCTCACGCCAGTCAACATGATCACGCCGGTAATTTCTGGCCAGGTAATCGCCGCCAATCGGTGCGATGGCTCATGCTCCTGTTCAAGGACGTGTGCGGTGGGGAGCACGTCACTGAAAAATGCCTTCTGCAGCGCACGCCACGTGTATGCAACGCCAATCACGATGCCGATGCCGGCTGCAATTGTCCACCAGGGCCTCACCATCCACGCGCCTACCAGCACTTGTAACTCGGCAACAAAACCGGAAAACCCGGGCAAACCCATCGAGGCCATTCCTGCGATGACAAAGGCCCATGCCGCAAAGGGAAGGCGCCGGCCAAGATGCATGGTTTCAAGTTCAGCTAGCTGGCGCGTATGGGTGCGCTCGTAAACGATGCGGCCGACGATTGCAAAGAGCAGACCGGCAATGATGCCGTGCGAGAACATCTGCAGGACGGCGCCGGTAACGCCAATCTGGTTGAGCGTCATGAGGCCCAGAAGCACAAAACCCATGTGGCTGACACTTGAGTAGCCGATGACAAATTTGAAGTCGGTCTGCGCAAGCGCGACCAGCGCGCCATACACGATGCCGATAACCGCGAGCAAAGCAAAAACGTCCCGCCATGAACCGAGCCCCAGCAGTGAGAATCCCCATGGATCAAGACCATGCGGGAAGAGCCAGATTCCCACGCGCAAACATCCGTATGCGCCCAGCTTCATCACCACTCCAGCCAACAGCATTGAGGCCGCAGTGGGAGCGGCCACGTGGCCTGTCGGCGCCCAGGTGTGGAACGGCCACATGCCGGCTAGAATTGCAAACCCGGTAAAGACCAGCGGAAAACACCACATTTGAAAGCTGACGGGCAGGCCTGCATGGGCAAGATCGATCATGCTTGTGGAGTGGCTGCCAGAGGTCGTGTATGCCGCCAGCAATCCAATCAGCACCATCGCCGAACCTACGAAAGAATAGAGCGCCAGTTTCATCGCTCCGTACTCACGACGCGTTGATCCCCAGATCGCGATGAGGAAGTACTTGGGAACGATGGCGATTTCGTAGAAAACGAAGAGCAGGAACACATCGAAGCTGAGAAAGACGCCGTAGACGCCGCCGATCAGCGCCAGATAAAAGGCGAAGAACTCATTGGTGCGCACCTCAATGTTCCAACTGAAGAGAACACCGGCAACTGCTGCGAGCCCGGTTAGGAGCACCAGCACGCGGCTGATGCCGTCAGCCGCGAGCAGGTAGTGAATTCCCATCGAAGGAACCCAGGCCAGATCAACAATCACAACGCGGCCTTGGCCCATACCGTGAACAAAGCCGCCAAAGGCATGCAGCAGGCCGAGCACAGCCACGGCAAGCGCAAACCAGCGAGCAAGCGCGTTCTTGCCTTTGGGCAAGAGCGCCTCGACAAGCGCCCCGGCAAACGAGAGATAGATCGTCCACGCCAACATCTAAAATCTCCAGTGAGCCAGCAGGTTAACGACCGTTGGGTTCACGCTGTCTACAATCAGTTGGGGCACCAGGCCAATAATCAGCATCAGCCCGATCACAGGGGCGAGCGCCAAACGCTCGCCGTGCTGCATATCAGGAAATCCGGCCAGGTGCTCGGGCACGGGACCGGTGAATACTTTCTGGATCACTTTAAGGATGACGGCCGCCGTGACAAGCAGGCCCAGGATTGAAACGGTGGCCGCAACCCAGGCCAGCGGAAACACGCCGCGGAAGATGAGGAACTCGCCGACGAAGCCATTGAGGCCGGGCAAACCGAGTGACGAAAACAGCGCGATTCCCATCAGGCCTGCGAACACCGGTGCCGGCTTGCGCAGACCTCCGAAGTCATCAATTCCGCGAAGCCCTCCGGTACGGAACTGGATCATGGAAATAAACCAGAAGAGCGCAGCGGCTGTGATTCCATGGTTGAACATCTGCAAGATGACGCCATTCAGAGCGGCAGTCTGACTGGCCAGCGCTGCCGGGCCAAATGCTGGAGTAGCCAGCGCGAAAATGCCAACCAAACAATAGCCGAGGTGGTTCACTGAGGAATAGGCGAGAACACGCTTGAGATCCTTTTGTGCGGCAGCGGCCCATGCGCCCATCACCACCGTAGCAACCGCGAGCACAAGCAAAGGCGTGCGCATCTGCGCGATCTGGTGGCCGAACAAGGGCAGCGCAATGCGCAACAGGCCGTAGACGCCCATCTTCGACATAGCGCCTGTCAAGAGCATCGTTACAGGAGAAGGTGCCTCAGCGTAAGCAGCCGGCAACCATGTATGAAACGGCATCATGGGAACCTTGACGGCAAACCCGGCGAGTACTCCAATCGCAAGCCAGATCATCACCGGCCCCAGGTGCGCTGTAACCATCTGCTCCAATGCGCCAGTCGAGGCGAGCTGGGCGAGTTCGCCAAAGTCCATGGTTCCTGTAGAGAGAAAAAGAGCAAGAAAGGAAACCAGCAGCGCAACCGAACCCGCCATTGTATAGACAAAGAATTGTGTAGCTGCGGGTCCTCGCCGTGGGCCGCCCCACAGTTTGATAAGGAAGAATGCCGGAATCAGGCTGATCTCCCAGAAGAGAAACCAGTGGAAGAAATTGAGCGCCGTAAAGGATCCGAAGAGACCCGACTCGAGCACAAGCACCAGGCAGAAGAACAGGTTGGGCTGATGGTGAACGCGATGCGCCGCATCCACCGACATCAGTGTGACAATGGCCGAGAGCACCAGCATCAGAGCACCCAGGCCATCGACGCCTAGGTGATATTCAATGCCAAGCGAAGGTGCCCAGGCTACGCGCTCAACCATGCCCATCGCTCCATCGGTCGGTAAACTGGCCCAGATAAAAAGCGCCAACGCAAGGCTCGCGATCGTGGCGAAGAGTGCTACAGCGCGCGCATGTCTTCCCGAGAAGAGCGCTACGGCCGCGCCGGCGAGGGGCAGAACCGTGAGGAGCGTCAACATCGGAAATCCCGTCGTCAATGCGTTCATGGCCGGCTGCTCCAGATCAGAATGGCAACCAGTGCCACGACGGCAAGCGCCAGGATTCGAAGATAGTTTTGCACGCGGCCGCTTTGGATGCTCGCGAGCAGGCCGCCACCCGTCGAGATCTCCTCGCAGCCTTTATCGAAGGTACCGTCAACCACGTTGGTGTCGAGGAAGCGATTCAATTGCGCCCATAAGCCAAAGAGCCAGGTTACGGCTGCGACCGCGCCACCCCAGACGCGGCGATCGAGCCAGTCGGCAACGCGTGCCCACCACTCGTAGAAGGCAATGAAGGTCGCTCCGTAAAACTCGTCTACGTAAAACTTGTCGCGGAGCACGGCCCAGATCCATGGAACGGCTCTCTCAAGTGCGTCGGGCGCTTCGGCATTGGGAGACTTGTTGCCGTAGAGTGTCCAGCCGAAACCGATGCCGAGAACAACGATGACACAGGAAGTAAGCAACAGCATTAACCAGGCCGGCTCGGCAAAGGCATGGAGACTAACGTCCGCCGCGCGATTGTCCAGGAAGGCGCGGAACCACGGCCATGCAGGCGTGCCGATCACGCCGAGGGCGACAGCGAAGAACGCCAGAATCGCGAGCGGCGTCGTCATGACGCGCGGGCTTTCATGCGCGTGATTGTGTCCACGATATGCGCCGAAGAAGACGTAGCTGATTTGGCGCGTCATGTAGAACGCCGTCAGCACCGCACCAAAGACCAGCATGTAGAAGGGCGCCTGCGAGAGCGGCCAGCCGTGCGCCGACTCCAGAATCGCATCCTTGCTCCAGAAGCCGGAGAAGAAGATTGGCACTCCGCAAAGCGCAAGCATGCCGATGCCATACGTGGCGAAGGTGAGCGGCATTGCAGATTTGAGGCCGCCCATTTTGCGAATATCTTGCTCCTCGTGGCAACCGTGAATCACTGAACCGGCGCCCATAAACAAGAGCGCTTTGAAAAAGGCATGCGTGATCAGGTGAAACATCCCGACGGCCACCCCGCCCAGCCCGAGTCCGGCCATCATGTAGCCGAGCTGCGAGATCGTTGAATAGGCGAGAATACGCTTGATGTCGTTTTGCGCGACGGCGATGAGCGCCGCAAACAGCGCCGTGGATGCGCCCACCCAGGTCACCACCGTGAGAGCCGGGGTCGTTCCACCGGCAAGCGCGCCGGCCTGCATCAAGGGATAGACGCGCGCGATGAGGTAAACGCCGGCAGCCACCATGGTGGCCGCGTGAATCAGCGCGGAAACCGGTGTGGGGCCTTCCATCGCATCAGGCAGCCAAACGTGCAGAGGAAGCTGGCCGCTCTTGCCCGCAGCACCTGCGAAGATAAGCAGCCCAATGGCCGTTGCTGCACTTAGCCCAAGAGCCGCAGGCTGCGCCAGCAATCCCGTCAGCGCCCACCCCTCGATTGAGCCAGCGCCGTGGTTATAAAAGAGCAGCGTTCCCGTCTGCGCGAAAAGCCAGACAATGCCCAGGAGGAAAAAGATGTCGCCGACGCGCGTCGTCAGGAATGCTTTTTTTGCTGCGGCTGCGGCAGAAGGCTTCTGGTACCAGAATCCAATGAGCAGGTACGACGTAAGACCTACGATCTCCCAGGACATGAACAACAGCAGAATGCTATTCGAGATCACAACGCCCAGCATCGCTCCCGCAAAAAGCGAGAGGAAGCAGAAGAAGCGCGTGTAGTTTTCGTCGTGGGCCATGTAACCAATGGAGTAGATGAAGATAAGCAGGCCAACGAAGGTCACCATGACCAGCATGACTGACGAGAGGGGATCGAGGACCCAGCCGAGATCGACGGTCGTCGAGCCAAATTGAAACCATGTGAAGTTGACCGTCTCGCAAACGGCAGCCCCTTGCGCCCATCCGGCCACGACGTGAGCGAATGCAATCAGCGAGAGCAAAAGCGAGAAGCTGAGCGAGCCTATCGACAAAACAGTGGCAGCCTTGCGCCTTGGCTGTTTAAGCAGCGAGATCACCCCTGACGCCACGATCGGCATGGCCGGGATCAGCCACAAGATCTTCGCGATCGGCGAGGCGGCCAGCTGCGGAGTGAATAATGTTGCTGCCTGCATCAATTCTTCACCCCTTCATCCTGTTCATCTTGTCGAGATCGGTCGTTTGAGCGTGACGATAAATGGCGATGACGAGCCCAAGGCCAACCGCTGCCTCAGCCGCCGCAACGGCAATTGAGAAGATGGCGAACATCATGCCGGTGAGCGCCTCGGGATGCGGACCGTAACGCCAGAACGCAATGAAATTCAGGTTGGCAGCGTTGAGCATGAGTTCTATTCCGATAAGCACAAGAATGGCGTTGCGCCGCACAAGCGCTCCCGCAAGCCCAATGGCAAACACCAAAGCAGCAACGAGAAGGTAGCTCGCCAGCGGCGTCACTTGGCACCCTCTTTCTCGTGCATGGCCACGATGACTGCGCCGATGGTGGCCGCTGTGAGCAGCAGGGCGACAATCTCAAGCGGCAGCACGTAACGATCAACGAGTGCGACGCCGATGTCGTGAACAGTGACCGCCGGAACCGCCGCTTCGTGAGGCAAAGTCCACGCACTCCGCAGTATCGCCCAACCGAGCGCTGCAAAAACCGCCGCGGAAATCACAACCCCCGCAAGCCAGCTGCGGCTGAAAACTCCGTCCCTCGGAAGTTCGGAACCCTTTGTGAGAAGAATCGCAAAAACGATAAGTATGGCGACTGCACCAATGTAAACCAGAATCTGCGCGAACCCAGCGAATTGCGCATCGAGCGAAAGAAACAGGAATGCCAGTCCAGCAAAGGCAACCGTCACCGCCAGCGCACAGTGGACCAAAGGCTTGAGGAGCACTGCCGCGAGGGCACCTGCCACCGTCATGGCTGAAACGAGATAAAACACAGGGCTCACCGGCGGTTCTCCTTTCCTGAGCAAGTCAATCGGGCTGCGCGGATCTTGCCTTCAAGCGCCTTACTCCGCATAACGGTATCTCCTCGGCCCGAAGTGTTCTTTGTACATACCCACCCGTCCCATCAGGATGTAGGCGGCAATCAAGATCGCCGAACAGACACCCCAACGAGCCCATCCCTCTCCCATGAACCGCCAGAGCGCCGTCACCATCAAGTTCAGCAGTGTAAGCGGCAGAACGAATTTCCATGCGAAATTCATCAGCTGGTCCTGGCGAAGGCGAGGCAAAGTGCCGCGCATCCAGATAAAGACGAAGATCGACATCATGAGCTTGGAGAAAAACCAAATCCACGACGGGATGAACGTCAGAAATGAGAACGGCGCGGACCAGCCGCCAAGAAAGAGCGTAGTTCCGAGCCCGGAGATAGAGAACATGGCCAGGTATTCGCCGAGAAAAAAGAGAGCAAATTTAAAGCCCGAGTACTCGGTGTGGTATCCGGCTACAAGTTCCGATTCTCCTTCGGGCAAGTCGAATGGGGAGCGATTGGTCTCGGCAGTGGCCGCGATGGCGTACATGATGAAGCCGACCAGTCCCCAGGGAGTAAAAATGTACCAGTGCGGAAAGATGCCGGTGTATCCGCTTTGTGCTGCAACGATTTTGGTGAGTGACAGCGAGCCCGCGATCATGACCACCGAGACGCTTGAAAGAAGCAGTACCACCTCGTAGCTGATCATCTGGGCCACGGCGCGCATCGCTCCAAGCAAGGAGTATTTATTACGGCTCGACCAGCCTGCCATGAAAACGGAGACCTCCGTCGAAGCGCCCATGGCGAAATAAAAAAGCAAGCCGGCATCCATGTCCACCAGCACCATGTTGCGGCCCATGGGCAGCACCGCAAAGCCCATGAAGACCGCGACCACAAGCACAACAGGAGCAAGAAAGTGTACGGGCGCATTGGCGATCGAGGGCACAATGTCCTCTTTGGTCAGCGACTTGATACCGTCGGCAATCGGCTGCATGATGCCGAATGGTCCAACGCGGTTGGGGCCAATGCGGTTTTGAATGCGCGCCAGCCCCTTGCGCTCGAAGACAGTGGTCAGTGCGAAGAGCGCAGGGAAGACGCAGACAATGGCGACAACAGCGAGCAACACTGAGGCCACCGGCTGCAAGCTCAATGGAAGAAATGCTACGAGCCAGTGCTGGAGGAGAACGAAGATCTGGTCCATCTTGTCGATCATGGGCTAGTCTCCTGCTCCTTCTTCGGTGGCGGCGGCCTTCGCGGCTGGCGGGGGCATTGCGGCCTTGGCTGCTGCTGCATCGGCAGTTGCCTTGGCCTTGGCATCGGCCTTCGCCTTTTCCTCAGCGAGCCGGGCGTCCACTTCCGCCGCCTCGGTGGGATGAATCTGGTGATAGTACTCGTTCGACCTGGAGAGTTCCTTGCGGTCGAGAAGCAGCCCACCGAAGCGGTCGGTAGTGGCCAGCTCAAACTGCGTATCCATCTTGATTGCTTCAAACGGGCAGACTTCAACACAAATCTGGCAGCTCATGCAGACCGAAATATCGATATCGAAGCGGGTGGGATAGAACTGCTGCTTCCCAACGTAGTCAGGCTTCTTGTCCTTGCTCTTCTCGATATAGATGCATTTGGGCGGGCACTCTTTTTCGCAGATCTGGCAGGCAACGCAGCGCAGTCCAGCCTCCGCATCGGCAGTGTCGAACACAAGGAAGGGAAACACACGCGCGTTTTCGGCCGGAGCTTCCCGCTCTTCCGGATACTGAACCGTCGTCAGCCGTTCCGCGGACACAAAGCTGCCGGCGAAATTTCTCGCCGTCTCAGCCATGCCCTTCAGTATTCCCTCACCCAGCAAGGAGTCCTCCAAAAACAGATACATACTTCACTATCGATCCACTTCCCCAAGCACAATATCGACACTGCCAAAAATCAAAACCACGTCGGCCACGTTGCTGCCGAGACACATATCTTCAAGCACAGTCAGGTTAATCAAGCTCGGCGGGCGCACCCGGTAACGATATGGGTTCGGACTGCCGTCGCTGATGAGATAAAAGCCCAATTCGCCCTTGGGCGCCTCAATGCGTCCGTAGGCCTCGCCCGGCTTGGGGCGGAAGCCCCTGATCTTTGCCTTGGGATCCATAATCGGTCCGCCGGGAATCTCCTTCAGAGCCTGGTCCAGGATTGTGACTGATTCGCGCATCTCCAGGATGCGCACCATGTATCGATCGTAAATATCGCCATGATCGCCCAGCGGCACGCGGAACTTGAAACGATCGTAGATGCCGTAATGATCGACCTTGCGAATGTCGTAGTTGACACCCGAACCACGCAGCATGGGGCCTGTCACGCCGGCGTTGATGGCCAGGTCTGGGCGCAGAATACCGACGCCCTGGCAGCGCGCCATCAGAATCTCGTTGGAGCTGAGCAGGTTTTCAAACTCGTCAATAAAAGCGGGTAAACCGAGAACCACCTTCCGGGCAGCATCAAGCCAGGCTGCGGAAACGTCAACGCGGCAGCCGCCAAAGCGCATGTAATTGCACATCATGCGCGACCCGGTAAGCTCCTCGAACAGGTCGAGAATCTTTTCGCGCTCCTTGAAGGCGTACATCAGCGGTGTGCCGCTGGCGCCCATTTCCTGGATTAGAAACCCAATGGCCGAAGCGTGATTCTGGATGCGGGTCAGTTCGGCGAGGATGACGCGAATGTACTCGGCGCGTTCCGGCACTTCTTGTCCAACCAGCTTTTCAACGGCCAGGGCGTAGGCCCAGTTGTTGGTGAGCGAGCAGATATAGTCCAGCCGGTCGGTGTAAGGCATTGAAGCCAGGTAGCTGACGCCCTCGGCAATCTTTTCGTGGTTGCGATGCAAGTAGCCGAACACCGGCTTCAACCGAACGACGCGCTCACCGTCCAGCGCCAGGTCCATGCGAAAGACACCGTGCGTTGAAGGATGATGCGGCCCCATGGCCACTTCAAGCAGTTCGGCTTCGCCGTCCGGCTCCACTATCGGCGGACGGTTCCAGCCTTCCAGCTTTTCCTGGTTGATTGCTGATGGGTTCATTGTCCAGCAACCGTCCCTTCAGGGCCCGGCTGCGCCCCTTTGTGTGCCGCAGCCCTCGCCAGAACGGCATCGTGCGCCGTTGGTTCGTATTCGAAGTCGTCTGGCTCAACGTAATCGCGGCGCATCGGATGGTCCTTGAACCCGTCCCACATCAGCAGGCGGCGCAGATCCGGATGGCCAGTAAAGACAACGCCGTAAAGATCGAAAACTTCCCGCTCCTGAAACTCCGCCGACCGCCAAATGCCCGTCAACGAAGGAAGATCCACCTGGTCGACTCGATTTGCCGTGCGCATGCGGAGGGTGACGGGCCCATGCTTTTTGCTCATCGAAAAAAGGTGGTAGACCGCTTCGAGACAGCCCGGTTCAATGCGCTTGCGAGTCTCGTCGACGGTCTCCTCAACTTGTTGCTCCACGCCGTCAACGGTCTTCGTCACGGTCCGAGTCACCTTCACTTTTTCCGTGATTTCTTTATCAGGCCAATCGACGCCAGTCACGTTCGAAAGAAAGTCGAGAGCAAGTTCCGCATCGTCGCGGAGGAATTGGGCAACCCTGACAGCATGTTCTGGCGCCAGGCGAAGCGAATGCTGCGCGCTTGGGCCGGAGTTGAGAACAATCTCCACTCCCGCTCCCGGCACAGCCGCTTCAATTGCCGCTTTGATCTCCTCCACTGTTTTCATCAGCGAATCACCACCGGCACTGGCCACACGCCCTTGTTCGACGTCGGCTCCAGATCGTGCTCGCCGGGCTCTGGGACAGGAAACTCTCCCTGCGCACTGGCATCCAGGTGACGAGGCCGACCCTCTCCCGTGAGAGGTTGCTCGTCTATTTTTTCCTGCAGAGTGATAAATGCCTGAAGCAGCGCCTCAGGGCGCGGGGGACAACCGGGAATATGTACATCCACCGGGATGTACCGGTCGATGCCCTTGAGCACGTTGTAGCCCTGCTTGAACGGCCCGCCTGAGATGGCGCAGGCGCCCATTGCAATCACATATCTCGGTTCTGCCATCTGGTTATAGAGCCGCACCACCTGCGGCGCCATTTTCTTGGTCACCGTACCAGAGATGATCATCAGGTCGGCTTGTCGAGGGGAGGGGCGAAACACCTCGGCGCCGAAGCGGGCCAGGTCGTATCGCGCCATCGTCGTCGCGATCATTTCGATTGCGCAACACGCCAGCCCGAATTGCATCGGCCACACCGAGTTGCGGCGCCCCCAGTTGTACAGTTCCTCGATGGTCGTAACGAAGACGCCCTGCTTGCCCAGTTCAATCTTCAGTTTTTCCTCTACCGCCATCGTTGCTCCATTCCATTCACTCTCGAGCGTTTTCAGGCCCAGGTCAGGATGCCTTTGGCCCACGCCCATACGAGGCCTTCAATCAACATGAGAACAAACACAAGCATGGCGCCACAGGCCGCTGCGCCCAATCCCGTAAACGCCACCGCAAAAGGTAGCAGAAAGACCGCTTCAACATCGAAAATCAGAAAAATGATGGCATAAAGATAGTAGGCGGACCGATACTGCACCCAGGCATCGCCCTTTGACTCCAAACCGCACTCATAAATGGAGTTCTTGACGGCGTTTGGCTTGGCTGGCGAAAACGCCCTGGCCCACAACCACGCCAGCGCCAATGGAGCCAAGCCAAAACCCAGCGCCCCCAGGAACAATACCGTCAATGAAAAGTATGGATTTGAGGCCATGCGGGATTCAAAGCCCTTCTTCCTTAACGTACCAGTTTTGGGGCTGTATTAGCCAAGCGGATCAGGGCTTCCGGAGCCATTCAAGCCCAGATTTCCACCGTTCATCCCACCCTGTGAACCGTTGGCTACATGGTTTGTCTGCCACGATTCAACTTGTTGATCGGAATTCAGACTTGGGCGCGTGGTCCCGGCATCTGAACCGCCAGCGGACTTCAGCAGACCTGGTGAAAGCCCAGGCCCATGAGCGCTGCGGTCTTGGCGAGCGTTGCGGCCACATGACCGACTCCTACAGCACAATGGTGCGCCGGCCCCTGCTGATTCCAGGCGCTGACAAATCCCTTGGCGCCCAAGGGGAACCGATAGCGGCTGTTGGTGTTCCCAATGTGAAGGATTTCGCCGGCTACGCACTCGCCCTCGGCAACCACTAACTTGAAATGCGATTTGGAATCTTCAACCACTGAGAGCAGTGTGACAGGACCGTACTTCACGCTCATCTCCACTGACAGGCCGCGGCCGACCTTTCCGTGGTACACCATCAAGGGCCGAACCTTTGTTTTGCCCTCGGCAATAGCGATGTGGCCGGGACCGTCGTGGCCCATCAGTACCAGGTCGTCGTTAAAGTCCATGGCGTAGTACTCCGTGAACGACCCTCCCGCACCCAGCAGATCCATGATCTTCATGGCCAAGGCGTTCTTCACTTCGTATTCGCCCGCAACCGGAATGTGCCGTGCGGTCAGGAGCGATGTGCCAAGAATGATCGAGCTCATGGTGTCTTCATTGACGGCGACGCCCGAGCCCTTGTAGTAGTAGGCCATCAAATCAAGATCGTGACGTTCGACGAAGGCGTCAAGAGCGACAGACGTCCGCGCCGCCCGGCGCAATTCATCGTGCGGGCAGTCACGCTGCACATTGAAGGCCGCTTTAAATCCCTCTATGCCTCTGTTAATGTCATCCTCACTGACACTTCCGCGCAGGGCGCTGAGCTCATCCACTTCGAGCAACTCCACATGAGTGCCGAAGGCAATTGAGACCAGAGTAACATCGGTCATAATGTCGAGCATGCCGCTGTAATAGTGGCCCATTAAGCCGAGGCGCGAAGTAGCGAGCGTTGAACGAACCCTGGCCGCCGCCAGCCACTGTTCGATTTCAGTCCAGGTTGCCTCCTCATCGAGCACGCCCGTGACCTGGTGAAAAGGTATGCCAGCACGCATCAAGAGGTTTGCGATCTCGGGTACCGGGCAGGCTGAACAATAGGCAAGCCATTCGCCGGTCATGGCCGTGCGATCTTCCATGCTGTTGAACGCTTTGTAATCGATTGCGGCGGTAGGTTGCAGATTGAGCACGACGACCGGCACGCCTGCACGCTGAACAAGGGGGAGGACCGTGTTCGAAAGCGCGTAGGTGGTGACGTAAAGAAACAGTACGTCGATATCTTCGCGACGGCACTGGTGTCCTGCTTCGCTTGAACGAGCCGCGCTATCGATCAGTCCCAGGTTGACCACTTCAACGCCAGGGCGCGCCAGCCGCCCGGCCACATGAGCAACGTAATCCTGCAAACGCGCCTCGAGCCCGGCAAACTGGCTCCAATAGGCATCAAGACCGATGCCGCACAATCCTGTACGCAGAGTTCGTACGTTGCTCATGACAGCTCACAGTCCTTTGTCGGCCCTTACCAGCTGACCACCATAACGGCAAATGGCGGCAACATGACATGCCCGGCTACCGGCGTCACGCTGCGCCCCGGACCATCGCCCGTCTCCATGTCCACGGTCACCGCCTGTGCCGTGTCTGCGTCGGGCAACGCAATTTCTAGAGTGCGATTGCGTTTGTTCGTCAGCAGCAACTTGCGCCCGGCGGAGGTCACGAATGCCTGTGCCGCCACGTCGCCGGAGTCGGCAGCGGTATCCACCAGTTGATCACCTGAATGAAAAGAGTCCTTGATGAGCTTGAGCACCCAGTAGCGCGCATTCGGCTTATTCTCGGTCCAATCCATCATGCTGACGCTGGGAAATTGCGTTGGGTACCCGACCATCTGCGACATTCCGATCAGATCGATTTGCAAACGCGACAGCTCGATGAAGAGATAGGCGTAAAGCGAGCCGCAGAGATTCCAATACGCCTTGGGCGGCGCCACATCGTCTCCTGGCTTGTTGTCGGTTGGCAGAATCACGCCTAGTTCATCCAAATCAGTCTTCGTCGCTGGCGACAGGCGCTTCCGTATTGACTCGGCAAACCGGACAGTGTTCAGGAAACCTTCAGCCTGGTCAAAGAATGTGTACTGCCAGTCTTCAAGGTTCTGTTCCTTCGATGGCGAAGCATAAAAGTGATACGAGATGAAATCGAGCGGAATTCCGGCCTTGTGGTTCGCTGGATTCAGGAAATACTCGAAGTACTCCGGGTGTTGGCTGGGAGACGCCAACGCCATGCCCATGAACTTTGTGTCCGGAGACACGGCATGAATCGCACTCACGATCGCATCGTAGCGTGACGTGTACTGCTCCACAGTCATCTTGTGCTCGTACTCCACTTCGTTGAGCACTTCCCAGACCGGAAACCTGTAGTGGTAGCCCGATTCGTGATGAACCCCGTTCTCGTCCGTGAATCCGCCGTTGACGTACCAGCTCACCAGCCGCGCGTAGTAGTCGCCCAACCCCTTGCCCGTCGCGTCGCGCAACTCGGTTCCCTGGGTGTAGTCCCAAACAACCCGATTTGGATCGGCGGGATAAGTCACCGGATTGTCGGTCTTGTAGAGCCAGGTCGGGCTCGTGCTGAAGTTCATCACTGTCGGATGGCCGTCAGTCGCGGCCAGAAAGTCCTTCGTCATGGGATCGATAACCGTGAAGTCCCAGGACGCCTTTTGCTGACTCGGAGTCTCGAGCTCAGCGACCGCGAGCTTCGGATAGGGCAACCAGGGCACATAGCGCACGTAGTCTGCCCCTAGGTCTTGAACAGCCTTGTACGCGGCCTTGCCAAGCGGCTCACCCGGCCGCAGTGGAGGATTGACCACGACCTGCAACGTTGGCGTCGACTTTGAAATGACCGTTGTCTTGTCCCAATGAATAGTGACCTTGATTGCTTGCTGGCTGTGAAGGGCCGCGACGGCAACCAACCAGGCAAAACCAACCGCAATCAAACGTCTAAAAAGTCGCACGCCCCACATTCGATCGAAAAAAACACTTGCCCATGTCTCGCGCATCGTTCACGCTCCGCACGCCATCTTAGCACCACGCACCACTGCTGGCGCCTGGCTAATCGTCGTCCTTATTGTTCTTCTTCAGGTGTGCTTTGAGCATGGCAGGTACTGGCGCGCTGCCCATCGCATCCTTCCAGAGAATCATATTCAATTTCTCGGTAGGCGCACGATCTTCATGGCTGAAATCCATCTTCGAGCTCTCTCGCGCGCCGACGGCGTTCTTCTTGTTCGCGGTGTAGATAAGGCCGTTGTCGCGGTTCGAGTTGTCGGCGTCAAATGCTGGCTGGTCTCCAGGCCCCGTGAACAGTCGGTAAATGACCGAGCAGAAGGCATCGTTATTATTCATGGGCGGCAGGCCAAGCAGGACCTCGATGGTGCGCAGCGTGCTTACAGTCGAGTAGAACCGGCTGTCGACAAAGGGACCGCCGTCACTCGCGCGCGGAGAATACTTGCTGATGACGAGTCCGATGCTGCGATGCGCATCTACGTGGTCGGCACCGGCCTGGGCATCGTCTTCCAGGACGAAAAACGCAGTGTCATCCCAGAAGGGCGAGTGCGAAATCGCTTCGACTGCGCGACCGACCGCGAGGTCGTTGTCGGCCACTGAAGACTTGGGTGTAGGCCCGCCCGGCCTGGTTCCCGCTGTGTGATCGTTGGGGAGGCGCAGCATCACGAAATTAGGCATGCTGTCTTTGCCCTGCTTCCGTTCTGCAATCCAATCCTTCAAATGCCTCTCGAAGACGGCAAACCGAACCTGGTCTGGAACGAGGAGATTGAAGTCCGGATATTCAGGGGCGAAGTGACCCTCCAACTCGGGCTTGGTGGCAATGTTCGTAGCTATAAGCGGAATCGCCCATGGCCACTTGTTGACGCCGCCACCCCATTCGGCCGGCATCGGTTCGCCCGGTGCGATCGCCTTGTGCGCACAACTCCGGCCCTCAAGCATCGGCCCGAGTTGCGGGTTCGCGGTCTGGGCCTCGTCGCAGAAGGTAGTGGAGATGAACTCGGCGAAGTGATAGTAAGTTTTGCCATGAGAAGCGAGGTCTCCCCAGAGATACCCGCTGCGCGGCTCGTTGATGTCAGGGATCTTTTGGAGCAGAGGATAGCCGTCGGCTACGACACCTTCGTAATCGTAGGTGCGCTGCGAGCCCCGATAGGATTGCTGCCAGGTCTTTTCCAGGTAGTCCGATCCAATGGCCGCAGTCGACCATACATGACCGTCACCCGACACCTCGCCCGAGTCAAAGAAGTTGTCGAGTACGCCGAATTGGAGAGCCAATCTGTGCAGGTTGGGCGTAATCGATGAGCCAAACATCGTAAGGCGTGGGTCGCCGTTACCAACTGGCTTTCCGTCTTTGCTCAAGTCGCCAAAAATCTGATCGTATGTTCGGTTTTCTTTGATGATATAAATCACGTGCTTAATGCGGCCCTGCGCGCCACCTGCAAAAGTAATCTGTTCCTGTGCCGCCTTCATCCGGTTCGAATCGATGACCACCTTCGTCCATTCCGCCAGGTTCGTTTCGATGTCTGCCTGGTCGAGGGTGGCTAGTGAACCGTAGAGAAGAGTGGCGATGTAAGCGTTGCTCCTGGCGGGCCCGCCAGACTTCATCGAGTCAACCGGGCGCTGGGGGAAGTTGTTGGGCCCGGTTCCCTTCCCTTTGTCTGTAGCGATATAGAGCTTTCCGCCGGATGAAGAGGGGATGAAAGACATTGAAATAGGCATCCATTCGGTGGGCACGAATCCGATGGGCTCGACCATTCCAACTTTCGATGCCTTCATGGTTAACTTCCCGGTGTCGATAACCGCAACCGCATTACTGGCTGAGTTTGCGACGTACAGGCGGCTTCCGTCACCATTGACAGCCAGTGCAACGGGCTCGGCACCGAAATAACTCTGCCCAGGGAGCCGCGTGTCAAAGTAGCCCTTCACTGAGAACTGACCTAGTCCGGGACCGGCGCCAACGTTCACGGCAGCCACGGCATCGCGATTCGCAAGGGCCACATAAAGCACCTTTCCGTCAGGTGTGAAATCGAATGCGCATGGATGCGTTCCGGGAGCGATAGGACTCGACGGCTTGAGCAAGGTCAGCTTTCGACCTACCTGTTTGCGCGCTAGATCGAGCTCAACGATTTCTGATGCATTCCAAAGCGCAACAAATGCACGCGCGCCATCTTTTGATACCGCCAATGCAATTGGATAGGTCGAAGGGACGGCGTCGTTCTCAGCGAGATCAAACCGTTTCTCGATTGCGCCAGTCGTAGCATCGATCAAGAGCACATCATCTGACAGATTCTCGACCACAAGAAGTTTCTCAGAGCCCGCGGTACCGACGGCCCCAATCGCCGCCGGATACGGCACTCCTTTGTCTCCATCTGCATCGCCAATCAGTTTCGTTTTTCTCCCTTGGGCAAGTTGCTGCAGGGACAAGGGGATCATTCGTTCAGGCGAAATCTTTCCGTTTGTGAAGCTATAAACGACCACGCCACTGCCGGTGGCATTCTTGCCGTCGCCTATTGGGTCAGTCAGCGATGCCATGCTCGCGAAGATATGTTGACCGTCGCGGCTGAAAGCCAAACCGGAGTAAAGCGTCTGCTTCCCCGTCTTCGCCAACGTGCGATCGTCAGGGAAATCAGAAAGCACGCCTGACTGCGTGTCGAGCACGGCGAGAGACTGCTCATACTTCGACTCAAAGGTCCCGTAGCCGGCATTCACAGTAACCACGTAGCGCCCATCGGGGCTGACGGCCATAGTCATCGGAAGACTGTTCAACTTCTGCGGGTGCCCGGGGATTTCGCCGATCAATTGCTTGCTGGTGGGCAGATCGATGGTTTGCGAGTCAAGCGCGACCGGTGAAATGAAGAGTGCCACGGTTGAAGCGATAATGAGAAACTTTGCGCGCATTTCGATACCTCGAGGCCTGCTGAATGTCGTCAAAAGAAACCTGTTTTGGCGCAACCTGCGCGAAAGATATTTCCTCAAGACCGGATTGTACATGCGCAATGTAAAGGAAGATGCTGAATGGGGAACTTCAAATGGTCTTCGAAGAAAGGACGCAGTCTATGGGGAATCTAAACTCTCGCTTGACCAGCTTCTCACCTTCACTCTCCCCGGCTTTGCGTAATCCGGGGAGAATGACGGTGGGTCGCGAGATATTTAAAGTGCGGGCTGCGAGATCGCGTCTCGTTCTCAGTGCAATCCGGGTGGTTTATGGATAAATGCCGCGAATCTGCACGGCTTCGGCCACACGACCTATTCCGAGCATGTTTGCGGCGATGCGCATCGGCACATTCCGTTCAAGGTGGATCTTGAGCACATCGCGGAAGGCCGTCTTCATCACGCGCTCCAGACGGTTGTAGATGTCCTGAGCCTCCCAGAACAAGTGCTGTTCATCCTGCACCCATTCAAAGTACGACACCGTGACTCCGCCCGCATTGCACAGGATGTCCGGGATCACGAACGCGCCCTTCTTCTCCAGGATTCTGTCAGCCGCGGGTGTCAGCGGTCCGTTGGCCGCCTCGGCGATGATCCTTGCACGCACCGGCGCAGCATTTTCAGCGTGGAGCGTGTTCTCGAGAGCCGCCGGGATCAGGATGTCGCAGTCCAGAGCCAGCAGGTCAGCCGGTGCCATCTCCTCACTTTCCGGGAACCTCTCCACGTGCCCGCAAAGAGTCTTCATGTGGATCAGTTCCGGAATATTGAGGCCATTGCGGTTGTAGATGCAACCTGTGGAATCGCTGACTGCGATGACTTTGGCGCCAGCTTCATGGAGCAGTTGAGCTGCGATGGATCCGGCGTTGCCAAAACCCTGCACGGCGACGGTGGCGCCCTTCAATGGAACGTGCAGGTGCTCACAGGCGCACTCGATTGTGTAGAAAACGCCTCGGCCTGTGGCTTCATTTCGACCCAGCGATCCGCCCAGGCTGATAGGTTTTCCTGTAACGACGCCGGGAATCGGATAGCCTTTGGTCATGCTGTAGGTATCCATAATCCATGCCATGGTCTGCGAATTGGTATAAACATCGGGCGCGGGTATATCCCGCTCGGGTCCAATCAAAGGGAGAATTGCGCTGGTGTAGCGGCGCGTCATCCGTTCAAGTTCCCCCTGAGACATGTGTTTTGGATCGCAGGTGATTCCGCCCTTTGCTCCACCGAAGGGGATGTTCACAACGGCGCACTTCCACGTCATCCAGGTGGCCAGCGCCTTCACCTCGTCGAGCGATACCTGCGGGTGAAAGCGAATCCCGCCCTTGGCGGGCCCGCGCACCGAGCTATGCTGCACGCGATAGCCCTCGAAGCGGTGAATATGCCCGTCGTCCATGCGGACTGGCACCGTCACCATCAGGATGCGCTCGGGATACTTGATCATCTCCCGCGCATCCGTATTGAGCCCCATGGCGTCGGCCGCTGTATCAAAGTTCTCCATGGCAACGTCATAGGCGTTCCCTTTACTCATTGTCATCAACATTCTGTTTTCCTCCTTGCCTGGACCAAGCCAATGCGCGATGCGCATAAGCCTTGGGTCTAGGCGACACTTGTCTCCGCCAGCAGAACTTCGCTCCTGGGCCACTGCTGTGTTCCGTACACCGGGATCAGCCACTTGCGGTATGCCTGGAGATGTCCGCGCGTTGCATCGAAATACAACTGCTGCAATCGGCGCGTCACAACTCCAATTTCTCCATCCCTCACAGCGCGATGATTCACGCGAACCACGGGGGCAATGCCCACTGCAGTGCCGGTAAGAAACAACTCGTCACAGACGTAGAGTTCGCTGCGATCGATTGGCCGTTCCACAACAGGTATGTTCAGTTCGCGCTGGGCCAATTCCATGATTGAGTCGCGGGTGATTCCTTCAAGCACGTTTTCCGTGATCGGTGGCGTGATCAACGCTCCTTTGCGCACCATAAAAAGGTTGCATGTGGCGCCCTCGGCAACGTGGCCGCTCTCATTCAGGAAGATGGCTTCATCGAACCCGGCGCGCCGTGCTTCGTCACTGGCCAATGCGCTGTTCACATAGGCTCCGCAGATCTTCGCACGCGCCGGAATCGCATTGTCCTCAACGCGCCGCCATGAGCTTATGCACGCATGCAAACCTTTTTCGGCGTGCAGGTAATCGCCATATGGAAGCGCGATCACAGCCCACGCGTCCTGGTCGTCCATGCTCACGCCGATGCGCTCCGCACTCTTATAAGCGATGGGCCTCACATACATATTTGTTCGAAACGCATTGCGACGCATCAGTTCCAGCGTAATTTCGGCCAGTTCCGCGGCTGACGCCGGAATTTCGATGTGCAGAATGCTCCCGTTTTGCTTCCATCGTTCGAAGTGCTCAAGCGGCCGCATGAGGAACAGCTCTTCACTTGCCGCGTCCCAATGCGCCCGCAATCCCTCAAAAACGCCGGTTCCGTAATGGAGTGCGTGCGTTAGGATCCCCACGCGCGCCTCGTGCAGCGGCACATATTGGCCGCCAAAATACACAATGAGGTTTTCGTCAGCGTCAGCTTTCATCTCACGCCTCCAGGCACAATTCCCTGAACAGTTCCCTTCCTCGCGCTAGTGCGCGTTCGTCAAGAGCAAACCACCGAGTGTTCTTCACAAGAAGGCGCAGTGCCTCGTCAATGCTGGCCTGCGGCAATTGCTTCGCGATTTCAAGCAGCGCGCCCAGCATGACCATGTTGCATGCCCGTGGGTCGCCCAGTTCATCCGCAATATGGGTAAACGGGGCCGCAAGCACGCGCACATCATCGCGCATGCAATCTGCGGGGAATGTCTCGCCGTTATAGATGATCCATCCGCCGGGGCGCACACTCTTGTCGAATTTTCTGAGCGAAGGTTCATTCATGGCCACCAGAATGCCGGGGGAGGAGACGAGCGGCGAATCGATCGTCTGATTCGACAAGCGAACGTGGCAGTTCGACGTGCCCGATCGCATCTCCGGTCCATAAGATGGAAGCCATGAAACCTCAAGCCCCGCATCCAATCCGGCTTGCGCCAGCACTTCGCCCAAAAGCAGGACTCCCTGGCCGCCAAAGCCGGCTACCCGCACATGCAAATCGATGGGTGGGACCGGCGTCGTTGGGGCTGTGCGCCCTTCTGACAAACCATCTCCGGCAATGCCGATTCGTTCTGGAATTTCACTTAATGGCGGAGCTGCGGCAGGCAGGCTGCGCGGCTCGGCATCTTTAGTGCGGTCGCAGAACACGCCAAGGGGATAGGTCTTCTCCATCACGTCACGCACCCAGTGCTGCGCATCCACGGCTGACATCTTCCAGATCGTCGGGCACGGAGCGAGCACCTCGATGAGCGAAAAGCCAAGTCCTTTCACCTGGTTCTCCACGGCGCGGCGGACTGCTCGGTTTGCCTGCGCAATCTGCTTGTTGTCTCCAAGCCCAACCCGTTCGATGTAGACAGGCCCCTGCAATGTGGCGAGCAGTTCGCTCACGTGCATCGGATAACCTTCGCTGGCGGTGCTGCGGCCCTTGGGAGTGGTTGTGCTTGTTTGCCCGATGAGAGTTGTAGGTGCCACCTGGCCGCCGGTCATGCTGTAAATGGCGTTATTGACGAAGATCACGGTGATGTTTTCGCCCCGATTGGCTGCGTGCAGAATCTCGGCCGCTCCAATCGCCGAAAGGTCGCCGTCACCCTGATAGCCAATAACGATGCTCTCCGGCCTGCTGCGCTTCAT
>Ga0182014_10002763_pt1 | contig 21692 bp, 18 predicted proteins | sample 612S2DmetaG_FD_120489 | JGI IMG/M metagenome (GOLD analysis project Ga0182014, IMG submission 120489) | Permafrost microbial communities from Stordalen Mire, Sweden - 612S2D metaG | ecosystem: Environmental > Terrestrial > Soil > Wetlands > Permafrost | place: Sweden: Stordalen | collected...
ACCGCAGTGGGCCGGGGCCATTCTTGGCCGGTTGGAGGACGTAACTGCCCTTCACCGGCCCCAACAAACCATCGCCCAGCACCGATCGGCCGACTTCGCGCCTAGTTCAACACCCTGCTAGTGCACAGCGGTCGGGGCTGCCGGCCGCTCACCGGCCCAATCCCGTCTGGGAGACCGGACCGCCCGGGAACCTCAGCCGCTGCCGCTGCGGTGGCGTCCTCCAGGCAGGCGGGGCTGACGAGGACGCCCGGCCAGCCACCAGGAGCCAATGGCTTAGTCGCACACAAGTCAGCTACCATGGCGGCATGGTGTACGCGCTCCACCTCAACGGCCCTCTCCAGCCACGGGGTCGCTGGAAGGCTGACGAGTGCTCGATCGGGCGGGCACTTGATGTGGTGGGAACCCGCTCGGCCCTTCTGATCCTCCGGGAGGCGTTCTACGGGACCGCCCGCTTCGACGACTTCGTGGAGCGGGCGGGCGTCAGCCAACCGGTGGCCGCTGCCCGACTCCGGGAGCTGGTGATGAACGGTCTCCTGGAAAGGGTGACGTACCAGGAGCCGGGCCAGCGGGCGCGGCGGGGGTACCGTCTGACCGAGAAGGGAGCCGGGCTGCTGCCCGCGCTCACCGCGCTGATGCAGTGGGGTGACCGCTGGTTGGCGCCGGCTGGGGGACCCTTGGCCATCCTCCACCGCGAGTGTGGGGAGCCGGTCCAGGCCGAACTCCGCTGCAGCGCCGGACATCGCCCCGAGATCGGGGAGCTCGAGCTGGCCCAGGGGCCAGGCTCTCTGACGGAGAGCCCCTGATGCTGCTGGGCTTCGGGGACCAGGGCCCGATCCGAGGGCGCAGGGTGGCGGTCACCGGGATCGGGGCCGTGACCTGCTGCGGTCTGGGTCCCGAGGCCCTCTGGGAGGGGCTCATCCACCCCACCGTGAAAGGGGAGCGACGGGTAACCGACTTCGACGCGGGGCAATGGTTCACGCCCAAGGAAGCGCGCCGCCTCGACCGCTTCACCCAGTTCGCCGTCGCCGCCGCCCAGGAGGCCTTCACCGGCGCCGGCGAGCCCCACGGCGACCCGGAGAGGTGTGGGGTGGTGTTCGCCAGCGGTGCGGGCGGCTTCCACACGCTGATCGAGCAGGTCCGGGTCTTCGACACCCGTGGACCCCAGCGCGTGTCGCCCTTCCTGATCCCGGCAATGATGGCCAACGCCGGCGCCGCCAACATCTCGATGAGGTTTGGCTGGCGCGGCCCCTCCGAGGCCATCGTGACCGCTTGCGCGGCCGGCTCTCATGCCGTGGGCGCCGCGGCACGGCTGATCGCCAGCGGCCGCTGCGAGCTGGCCATCGGCGGGGGCGCCGAGGCCTCCATGCACGAGGTGGCCCTGGCGGCCCTGTCCAACATGACCGCGCTCTCCTCGCTGGGCGAATCCCGTCCCTTCGACGTGAGGCGCGACGGCTTCCTCATGGGTGAGGGCGCCGGCGCTCTGGTCCTCGAGGAGTGGGAACACGCGGTCGGGCGCGGAGCGCAGATCCTCGCCGAGCTGACCGGTGCCGCCAGTACCTCTGACGCCCACCACATCACCGCCCCCTCCCCCGACGGCCGAGGTGCGGTGGCCTGCATGAGACTGGCGCTAGCCGACGCTTGCCTCGAGCCCGCCGACATCCGGCAGATAAACGCCCACGGCACCTCGACCCACCTCAACGACCTGGTCGAAGCCGCAGCCATCAACCAGGTGTTCGGTGAGCCGGGGCCGCCTGTGACCTCCAACAAGGGCATCACGGGTCACGGCTTCGCAGCCGCAGGCGCGATCGAGGCCGTGGCCGCAGTGCTCTCTATTCAGCACCGCGCCATCCCCCCCACCGCCGGCTACCAGCAGCCGGACCCGGAGATTCACATTGACGTGGTGCGGGACGAGGCGAGGGCCTGGGAGCCCGGCCCGGTCCTCTCCAACTCCTTCGGCTTCGGCGGTCACAACGGCTGCCTGGTGATCGTCCCGCCACCCTGCTGATTCTCAGCGGAGATCGGCCAGGCTGCTGGCCCTGCCGACCTACGGGGCGCGCAGATGCGCGCCCCGGCGGGCAATTGCACCTGGACGGCCCGGGTGACTTGGGAGACCGAGATGATCTCTATCCCAGGTCAGCAAGTGGCTGGCTCGGCAAGAGCCTTATGGATCAGGTCTGCTGGGCTGGCCGCTCTTCAGCATGGCGCGGGGGTGCCCGTGAGCCGGACGCCCGGTCTTGACCGCCATCGGCAGGGTGCTGAGCCGCTTCCTGGTGGGGGCGTCGTCGAACACCCCCTCACCGCGTGGGCGGATGCCAGGCACCCCCTACCTGGGGGAAGTAATCCGGCCCCGGCCCGGGCCAGAGCCGACCAGGAACCCCCTGCGGCCCCTGACGCCGACCTCTTGCCGGCCCCACCACGATCGCGGTCGGGCCCATTTGAGTGGACAGTCGCAAGGGCTGGCGATGGGCCCTAGTGACACCCGCGCCCGGTGGCGTTCAGCGACTCGGCCCAAGGGGACGCGGTCGGCGGTCGCTTAGCGCGTGCTTCTGCTGTAGAGGCGCACGCAGATTGGCGCCACGACGATGATGATGACCAGCGCCAGCCCGATGGTGGTGGCAATGGGGTGGTCCAGCGACCACACTCCAGACGGTGGGGGCCCGATGGCGTTGCCAAAGAGCTGGCGACCGGCGGTCACCAAGGCTGATATCGGGTTCCAGTAGGCGATCACCCTCAACCACGCGGGCATCAGCGCCGGGTCAACGAAGACGCTGGAGATGAAGCCGAGGAGGAAGGTGGGGATGCTGATGATCACATCCGCCGCCTGGGCGGAGCCCGCCAGTAGCCCCACCAGGATCCCAAGCCAGCCCATGGCAAAGCCGAATAGCTCGAAGAGCAGGAAGGCGAGCACCGCGTTGCCGAGGCCATCCTCGGCACGCCAGCCCACCGCCAGGCCGCACCCAACCATCACCACCAGAACCGGAATCCCCAGCAGCAAGCTGGAGAAGGAGCGCCCGATGAGGATCGCCGAGCGGGCGATGGGGAGCGTCCGGAAGCGGTCGACGACACCTTCGGTCATGTCGGTGGCCACAGCGACCGCGACATTGTTCGAGCTGAACAGTATCGACATGGCAAAGAGCCCCGGCATCAGGTAGGATCGATAGTTCCCACCGGGGATCTTGATCGAGCTACCGAAAACATAGCCAAAAAGAACCACAAAGATGACGGGAATCAGCACACTGCCGAAGATGACGTCGGGTTGACGCATCCCCCGGATGATGAACCGCCGGGTGGCCGTGTAGGCATCGAGCAGTCCCCATCGCAGTCGGTGTTGCTCCAGGATTGACACCCGGCTCATGACTCGTCCACCTGTGTTGTCGCCATCCGGCCGGCGTTCGCGGAGTGGTCGGTTACCGTGGTGAAGACCTCGTCGAGGCTTGGAAGCTCCAGTCCGACCTCATCGATGGGCACACCCAGCTGGCGGAGCTGCGCCACCACCTCGCCGAGGGTGACCAGACCGTTATCGGCAGGCGCGCTCACCGATCGTCCATGGACCTCGGCCTCCCGGCCGAGAAGCTGCCGGACCCGCTCCACGGTGGCGGCGTCAGCCCCGGCCAGCGCGACCCGGACAAATGGCCGCCCGATCGACGCCTTGAGCTGCTCTGGAGTTCCCTGCGCCACAACGAGGCCACGGTCGATGACGACGATGGTGTCGGCGAGCCGGTCGGCTTCGTCCAGGTACTGCGTCGTCAGCAGTACCGTGGTGCCGCCCGCGACCAGGGTGCGGATCGAGGCCCACACCTCGCCACGGCCGACCGGGTCCAATCCGGTGGTGGGTTCGTCGAGGAAGAGCACCTCGGGCTCGGCGACCAGGCTGGCGGCAAGATCGAGGCGCCGCACCATGCCGCCCGAGTAGTGCTTCACCAGCTGCTTGCCGGCACCGACGAGATCAAACTGGTGGAGCAGCTCATCCGCGCGCCGGCGCGAGGCGGCCGCCCCCAGGTGGCAGAAGCGCCCGATGGTCTCAAGGTTCTCGGACCCCGTCAGCAGCTCGTCCATGGTTGCGGTCTGGCCGGTCACCCCGATCCTGGTCCGCACCTGGTCCGCATGGGTGGCAACGTCGAGACCATCGACCAGGGCATGGCCGCCGTCAGCGGGGAGCAGGGTCGTGAGGATGCGGACCGCCGTGGTCTTGCCGGCACCGTTGCGGCCCAGAAGCGCGCACACGCTGCCCGCCGGAACGTCGAGGCTGACATCCACCAGGGCGCGGGTGGAGCCGAATGAGCGGGCGAGGTGCTCTGCCGAGATGGCGGGAGCGGTCATGGCCGCGTGGGAGCGCGATCCGAAGTCGCAGCCAGCGCCGTGCCAGCCCTGGTCAGCCGGCGGGTGGCCTCGCCGCCGAGGCCGAAGAGGGTCCACCGGCGGTGGCATCCTGTGGTCGTCATCCTCGTGCCCATCCTGCTACCTTCTCTACCTGTCGCCCGGTTGGTGTACCATGCCGCTAAGGATAGAGCCATGGACAACCTGCCGTCAAGTAGGTGACCCAGGTCAGGACAGATAGGATCAGACGCGATGAGTCCGCGACACACTGACACCCGGGAGCGAGCCATCGAGGTCGCCCTCGAGCTCTTCACCGAGCAGGGCTACGACAAGACCTCCCTACGGGAGATCGCCGAGCGGCTGGGAATCAAGAAGGCCTCCCTCTACTACCACTTCTCCTCCAAAGAGGCGCTCCTGGCCGGGATCATGGAGAGTCTGCTCGCCCCGCTCGACGAGCTCGTGGCCTGGGCCCAGTCACAGCCGCGGACCACGGAGACCCGCCAGGAGGTCCTGAGACGGGTCGCGGTGCTCCTCCAGGGACCGTGGAGCCGCTGGGTCCGCTTCGCGCAGGAGAACCAGCCAGCCATGCGCTACCACCCGGAGGAGGGCGAGCAGACACAGCGCCGGATGCTCGGGCTCTTCACCGCTATCGTCGACCCGGACGCCGAGCCGCGCCAGCAAGTGCGCGCGGTGCTCGCCCTGGTCGCTGTCTACCTGGGCAACCTCGCGCCGGTGGCGGGCGCGCTGCCGGCGCTCGGCATCGAGCAAACCGCCGAGCAGTTCGGGGCGGCCGCGATGGACGTTGCTCTGGCGTTGGTCGGAGACGGCAACTAGCCGGCGCACGCTCTTCCAAGGAGCGGCATCGGCAAGAGGTGCATGCAGCCAACGGCCGGCTGCTGCTCGGGTCTGAACGGGTGCAGCGTGACCCACCGGAGCTCCAGGCGAGATGAGTGCGTGTCAACCCATGGGAGCCAGGCAGATCTCAACTTGCAGAGCTGACGAGGTTGTCCTGTGGTCGGTTCAACGAAGTCGCCGTTGGACGGCTCGAACCGCCGCTGATCTCACCAGCGCCCCCGATGGACCGATCCGCTTCGATTCCGCGCCCAGAGGGAGGCCTAGGAGGCCTCAAGACCTCGACCCTGATCTCCGAGAAGCGAACCCTGGCCACACTCCCGCCGACCAGCCATCCCCCGGCACGTTCGGCTCAGGGCTGCCCCCCGGAGAGACAGCTCGTAGGTCGCCCAGGCCTAGAGGCGGCCAAACAGCAGGGCGGCCAGCAGGAACGCCAGGATCAGCCCGACCAAGAGGATGAGGCCGCCCAGAAGCGGCCTCCCCCTCCTCGCAGGCCTGGCCTGCGCCTTGGCCGGCGGCCGCGCTTGTGCCCGCGCCTGTGCCCGCGCCTGTGCCCGCGCCTTCGCCTGCGCCTTCGCCCTGTCGGACGTCATCCCCTGCCCTCCTCGGCTTGCACCCGCCACCCCCGGGAAGCCAGCCCACGGCAGCTGGCCGCAGAGCGGCGCGCGGTGCAAGGCCCGGCCCCGAACCACCTGCCGCAGCGCGGGGACCGACCATTCAGTTCCGGCCGGTCGACGTCGACCTTCACGGCGCGGCAGGCTACGCCAGGCTGGGGCCTGGAGTCAACCCGCTTGAGCAGGGAAGGTCAGGCTGTACCGGACTCCTCATCGGGAACTCTCACCCCCACCCCACCGGAGCCAGCCCGGGGTCACCCCACGTCCTCACGGTCAGGTGACCCCCTGACGGGACCCCTCCGGTCGATCCAAGTCATGCGGGAGCTCCGCACCCGCCCAGAAGGGCCGGGGAGAACTCGAGCCGTTCTGCTGCCAGCTACAGACCGACCTGCTCAACCGGCAGAAGTGGCGCACCCGGATCGAGCTGTCCTCTGCACCCTGGGAATACCCAGAGATAGCCCACGACCGCACCCGAAGGCACAGGTCCCTGGGGATGCTCACGCCCGTCAGCCTCCCACCCACCTCGCGAACCGGAGCCCCCAAGACACGGCTCCGGCCGCCCCACGGTCCGGCAAACCGGTCGCCAACTGCCGGCGAACGAACTGCCACGGCCAGCCGTGTCGCCGACCAGCACATCGCTGGACCAAGCCTGCGGGAGTATAAACGGAGCGAGGTGGAGGCTGAGGAGCCAACCCGAGGGCCATGCCAGGGCAGGCAGCCCCCGGTGGCGGTTGTGGGCACCGGCGTCATCGGCACCATCTACGCAGCGCTGCTGCGGGAACAGGGTTGCGCGGTGACTCACTTGGTGCGCCCCGGAACGGCCACCGCCAGGGACTCGCTGCTTGAAGTGGACTGGCTGGATCTGCGCCGAGGCCGCAGACGCCACCGCCGGCAGCTGTATCACTACAACGTGGTGGAAGCACTTCCCCCCGATATCGCATTCGTGCTGGTCCCGGTTCGCTTGTATCAGCTGGCGGACGTGCTCCAGAGCCTCACTGGAATGCCATCGGCCTTCACCACGGTGATCTTCACGGCGAACTGGGCGGGTCCAGGCCCCCTTGATCAGGCACTCCCTCATGGCAACTACGTTCTCGCAGACGCAGTCGCCGGCGGTTCACGGGCCGGTGGGAAGCTGACGGTCGCGATCAAACCTGTCCTTCCACTGGGAGCCGTCCGCTCTGCGGCTGAGGGGCGGGCACAGTCAATTCGCGAAGTGTTCTCTGGTGCCGGCCTGGCACCGGCGCACGAGTCCGATATTCTGCAGTGGCATTGGCTTCAATACGCGCTCAACGCCGCCATGTGGCCGGCGCTGGTCGAAGCCGGAAGCGCAAGGGCGGTGGTCAACGACAGGGAAGTCTTTCGGCGCATGCTCTTGGCCGTCCACGAGGCCCTCAATATCTGTGCGGCACGAGGTGTGGTCCTGGAGCGGTTTCCGGAAGCGCGGATCTTCTTGGATGACGGCCGCGGAGTCTCGGGACGTTTCAGAGCCTGGCTGACGGGTCACCTGTACAGGTTCGCAGGCGTCCACAGTGAGTACCACCGACGCTGCATGGCCCACGCCCTGAGCGACCGCAGAGAGATTGCCGTCGCCTACCACTCCGTGCGCGACACCGGACGCGAATTCGGATGCCGGATGCCCGCTTTCGACAGCTTCAGAGCCGTGATCGATGGATCCCAGCCCGTCTGACCCAGCCAGATGGTGTCACTCAGCCGCTCGCCCGGTGGCAAACCGGAGCCGGCGGCAGTCGCCCGGCGACAGCCTCGCTGTGGGTGGGGCCGGTGGCGGCTACAGCCATCCGAGCGCTACGGGCACAGTGAAGAGGCCAAAGCCGATGACGGCTAGGCAGACCCCGGTTGAGATGACCCGGCGAACACCGTGCGTTCGATACTCGTCCGGCAGCGCTCGCGCCTCGAGAACCAACAGAAAGCCAAGCACGATGGGCAGGAGCAGAGCGTTCATCACCTCCACGTCGATCACCAGGTTGACGAGATCCAAGCTGAGAAGCACGATCACTGCGCCGAGGACGTGGGCCAGACTGTAGGTGGTGTAGAACTTCGCGGTCCGGCGATTCGGCCGCTCGTTGAGGGTGTGGCTCCATCCGAAGACCTCGGAGATCCCCCAGGCGCCGGCGAGCGACGCCACGAGGGCCGCGACCAGGGCGGCGCCCAGAACCGCGGCTCCAAGGAGGACCTTCGCTGCAAACGCCCCGAGGAAGGGATGCAGGGCCGCCGACATCTCCGTCACGGTGCGGAGCGTCGCCCCCGGGTGGGATCGCCCCACCGTGGCGGCGAACGCGAGCACCATCATGATCATGATCAACTGGGTGAGGATCGCGCCGACCGCCGTGTCGCGTCGCTCACTGGAGATGCTCTGAGGCCGCAGCCCTTTGTCGACCACCGCACCTTGCTGGTAGAAGATCATCCACGGCATGACCACGGCACCGACGTTGGCTGCGAGGAGGAACAGGTACGAATGGTTCTGAAGGGGCAGATGTTCCAGCCCTAGTCCGATGGCGTGCAGGCTGGGATGCGCCATGATGACGGCGGGCACGAAGACCAGCTCGACCAGCCCCAGCGCGATCCCGATCCGCTCAGCGCGACGATAGCTACTGGTGATGGCGATGCCGATCAGGAACGCCGTGGCGACAGGGACCGTCAGCGTGCGGGGGATGCCGAAGAGCTCTCCCACGCCGGCCACCCCGGCGAACTCGGTGACCAGGGCCCCGACCGTCGATGCGAGAAGGGCCCCGCCCGAGAGCAGTGCCCACCTCCGCCCGAACCGTTCCCGGATGAGGGCGCCTTGGCCCTTGCCTGTGAGGATGCCCAGGCGAACCGTCATCTCCTGGACGATGTAGAGGGCCGGAATGAGCACGATCAGGGGAAGAACCATCCGGTAGCCCCAGCGAGCCCCGGACTGAGCGGCGGTGATCAGGCTTCCGGCATCGGTATCGGCTAGCATCACGACGAGGCCGGGACCCCACACGGCCAGGACCGCCACGGCCAGCCAGCGACGACGGGAACGGTCGGACCGGCCGACCGACGACGAGTCCCGGACTTTCAAGGGTTTCTCCCCTGAGGCTAGCCTCGATTCTTCATCGAGGGCCGGCTCGGAGCCGGGCTCAGCTACGGGAATGCCCCCCTGGTGACGAAGAGTGCGCCCTGGAATCCACCATTCCCGCTCGGGATGGCATCCCCTTGAGAATGCAGTGTAGTGCCCGGCCAGAACTCCTGGCCCGTGCCGATGGCACCGGGCGTGGCCACCACGCCGGGGGCTCCGGCAGCCGTCGCGGTGCGCCGCTTCCGCGGCCCAGCACGTCTGGGCGCCACATCGCGGCGAGAGCGCCGATCACCTTGGCTCACAGGGTCGGGAGGCTTGGGAGCTGCCTTCGATTAGGGGCCCGGATGTGGCGTACAGATGTTTGCAACGGCACGAACTCCTACAGCTGGGCGACTGGGCCCAGGTCAACGAGACGCACCCCAGGACCCCACCGCCCTGGTGGCGGCAAGGGATGCGGGCGGGGCCGACGCGAGGTCGTTCCCCGAACGATCATGTTGGAGGCCGGTCCTCCCAGTGTCCCTGGAGCCGTTGCGCTCCGCGCCCCGGTCTCCTCCCGCTACCGGCGAGCAGACCTGGAGCACCAGCCGGGGAGCGGACGGGGCAGCACCAGAGGCGCATCCCCCACCACCCGCGTCCCGCCGCACCGCCCCAAGCATCAGCCCAGGAGATCAGAGGGCCGATCCGCTAGGCCAGACGAAGGCGGCGGAATCGTGCTTCTCGGGCCCTGAAGGCGGGCAGCCTCAAAGCGGTAGGCCCGCCTCCAGAAGCGCCAGCGCCTCGTCCATCCGCCGCACGAGCTCCGGGCCCAGTGGCAGGAAGGATGCCTCTGTGGTCGGCCAGTCCCCGCCGCCCCCGGTCGGGAGGTACGCGCCCAGCACCACCCCGAGCAGGGCCCCAACGAAGGCGCGCACCGGAAGGGCATCGGGCTGGCTCCCCACGCGCTCGGCAACCACCTCGGCGAACACCCCAAAGATGCGGAGGAACTCGTCCATGGACCGCGCTCGGATCTCGGGAACAGCGAGCTGGAGCACCGCGCGATCCTGCTCCAAGGCCAGCTCTTCGGGGGTCAGCCCGGCGAACATTTCGGCCAGATGGCGCAGTGCCGCTCTGGTCGCTTGGAGTGGACTGAGGTCCTTGGACTCGGCCCTGAACGCCTCCAAAAGGAGCCTGTCGTAGTCGTCGCGGACGACGACATCCTCCTTGGTCGGGAAGTAGCGGAAGAAGGTGCTGGGTGAGACCTCGGCGGCCGCGGCGATCTGCTCGACCGTGGTCGCCTCGTAGCCATGGCTGCGAAACAGACGCATGGCATGCCGCTGGATCTCGGCCCGCGTCCTGGCCTTCTTCCGCTCGCGCAGCCCGAGTACCGGCCCCGGGGCCGCATCCGGCGCTGTCATGGATCTGATGGTAGCGGCACTCCCAGCTCCGGGGTTGGAGGCGCGGTCGGCTCGGGGTGCCGCGCGGCGCCCGCGGACGACCGGCCCGGCATGGACTGCAGCGCCGTCGCCAGGCCGGCTGCAACTACCCCGGCCGGATCCGACGACATGTCCGCCGGGTGCCGCAAGGCCCTCGCGACCGCCCGCAACGGCGCGCCGTCCCCAGACGGTGAGCGACGGCTATCCCGCCGAAGAAGCTGGCCCGGGCCTCGGCGCTGGCCGCAGCCGGCACTTGACCCAGGCGACGCTGCCCCTGGTAGACCGAACTCAGGACGCTGCCCAAGGCCAACCTGCCGGCGAGAGCGCCGGCCCATTGCACCGCCTGAAAGACTCCCCGGGTCACCTCGCTGCACTCGGCGGTGAACCGGCCGATCGCCGCTGAAGCATTGCGGACCAACACCAAGTCCAGGCCAAGGCCAACCCCGCGAGGACTTGCCCCAGTAAGGTGGCGATAGCGCGGGACTGTCAGACTGGGTCCGTCTCCAACCGGGCGACAACTTCCGTCGCCGTAGTGAGTCGCTTTCGAAGTGCGCCGATGAACCGAGGTGAGGTCCGGGTCTGGCTCCACGGCCACCACTTCAGCGCGTGGCTGGCCGGAGTTGTGGGGCTCGCGGGGATCGCGACACTGATCCTGGTCATCAACCCAGCCAAGCTGGGGCTGGCCCTTGAGCACTTCCAGCTCGCCCTTGTGCCAGCGATCGTCGCCGCCTCACTGTGCTACTACGTCCTCCAGGGAGTGCGCTGGCACTTCCTGCTGAGGGACGTGGGGGCCAGGCTCCCGATCGGTGAGACCATCCTCATCAACCTGGCAGCGCAGGTCACGACACTGCTGCCTCTAGGGGAGCTGACCCGGGTCGCGCTGGCCGCTCGCGCGGCTCGGATTCCCTTCAGTGATGCGCTGGCCACGGTGACTGTGGAGGAGCTGACCTACGGCCTTCTCTTGGTGGTGGTGGCGGTCCCAGGGCTCTTCGAGTTCCACCTGTCACCGGCCGTTCCTGCCGCCGCCCTACTGGTCGCGGTGCTGGCTCTGGCCGTGCTCACCGTCCCCCAGCTGTTCCACGTCCTGCACAACCTGATGTCTCGCATACTGGGATTGCGTCGCTTGCTCGGGCCGCTCGACGAGCTCCAGGCTGGGACCGTGAGTTTGCTCCATCGGCGCGACACGCTCGGGTGGTCGGTGATCACCTTGGTTCAGGTGGCCGCCATGACCACCGTGTTCTGGCTGGTGGTGACTGCTCTCGATCCGGGAGCGCTGACCTGGCCCGAGGCGGCCTCGGTCTACGCGGTGGCAAGCATGGCAGGCGCGATCAGCTTCATTCCTGGGGGACTGGGCGCGTCCGAGGCCACCTTCGCCGGGCTCATGATCGTGGTCGGGCTGCCGCCGGCACAGGCTACGGCGGTGGCCCTGATGCAGCGCGTGGCCGACCAAGGTGTGGCCACGGCGAGCGGGTTGGTCGCCTACGTGATCGCCCAGCGGCGCTACCAGTTGGGCAAGCTGTTCAGCCTCCAGCCCGGGCGAGCAATCACCGCGGAGAGCGTGGCCGGAAGTCCCCTAACCACACACGACAGCACTGAGCAGCAGCGCGCTGGCCCACTGCGCTAGCCACAGGGTGAGCCATCTGCCACCAGGACCGCCAAGGATCGCCAGGCGGGTCCAACTCGCACCGCGCCGGTCGGGCTGAAGAGGCTCAGGGCACCGCACCCGACACTGCAGGATCTCCGCCCCCCAGGCGCCAGCTGCTCGCCGCCGCTCCGACCCCGTGGGCTTCGAGCCCAGGTCCGGCGGCCGGCGGATGACGGCGCTGAGGGAGAGGCTCGCTGCCCGCGGCCACCAGCGGCCTGCGCCGTTCCCAAGCGGGCGCCAACCTGCTGGGCGGCATGCGGTGTCCGCGCCAAGTCCGGCCCCCTTTTCGCACAGTCCTTCCCGCCGACATGGGCCGGGGCCGAATCCTCCAGACCCGGCACCCACCTGGTCTCCGACAACGGTCAGAATGGGCCGATGCGAGCGGTGATCATGTTCCGGCACGGGAAGTCCGACTGGCAGGCCGACTCCGCCGATGATGAGCAGATGCGCCCGCTGTCCCGACGCGGACAGAGGTCGGCGCGGACCATGGGCCGGTTCCTTTCCCTGGCTGGCGAGGTCCCCGACGCCGCCGTCATGTCCCCCGCATTGCGGGCCAAAGAGACGCTCCGTCTGGCCATGGGGGCGGGCGGATGGGACTGCCCGGTACGAACGCGAGAGGGGCTTTTCGGTGATGCGAGGTCAGTGCTTGAAGAGATCCGAGCGCAACTGCCGGCCACCGACGTGCTCTTGGTCGTCGGCCACGAGCCCACGTGGTCCGAGGTTGCCGAGCTCCTCATTGGTGGGGGCGCGCTGAGCCTACCGACGGGGGCCCTGGCAAGAATCGATCTCAACGTCGACCGGTGGACGCAGGTGGGACCCGCCAGCGGGCAGCTGTCCTGGCTGGTTCGACCCCGCCTCTTCCCCAAGAAGAGCTTCGGCTTCGCCGATTAGGGCAGCAGCCCCCTCTCAGCGTGGTCGCCCTGATGGTGAGCCCACGCCCTGGTTGCCACGGGTGGCATCAGGGGCCTCGCGGGGAGCCAGGCGCTTCCTGCCGTCCCGCCCCAAGCGGCATCCGCCAGCTGGGTGATGCACCGATGAGAAGGTGACGACGGCGCACCACTCAGAGGATGGCGATCTGGAGAAGTTGCCCAGGGCCGACGGGGAGCTCCCCTCGGCCAACGGATTGGCGCTTCGGTATCGGTCGCTCAGGCGGGCAACGTGGGAGAGCGCGTGGCGGAAGGTACCGGCGCGAGGGCTCAGGGCGGCTCCACCTGGAGCGGCGGTCATCCTTGCGCTGGGCGAGGACCTCGAGCCTTCTCAAAGTTCAAGGTGAAGCCGAGACGGTTGCCGAAGAAGGCCACCTCTCGGAGACCGGCCGTGGCGGCCAGGCGGCGAACGGCCCCGCGAGTCTGAAAGTGGGGGTCCACAACGACCTCGGTCACCGACACGAGGCCACCGGGCTTGAGCGCGTCGGTGACCTCCTGAAGGGCGGCCTGCCGATCAGGGATCTCCCCTAGGACGGTGACCATGACGGCACGGTCAAACTCGTCGCGGCCCAGCCCCGCATCCCCGGGCTTGGCCAGGCGGAGGCTCGCGTTGGTGAGCCGCGCCGACCGCACCTTACGTCGGGCTCGATCCAGCATGCCCTCCTGGATATCGAGCCCCAGCACCGAACCGGCGGCTCCGACTGTCTCTGCGATCGGAACTGTCAGCCGTCCCGGACCGCAACCGAAATCCAGCGCCCTCATGCCGGGCTGAAGGTCCAGGTGACCGACGATGGCCCGGGCGCTATCGACCCTGAACAGGGGGTTGTCCAGTTCGACGAGCTTCGCCAGCCAGGTCGGGCAGGGCAGCGCCCTCCACCGCGATGCGAACCGCCACCCAAGGTAGACCGTCAGAGCCAGCCCGGCGGATCCGGTCAACCACCGCGATGGTTTGCCCACCCCTACTCCCCCCCTGCCTCGGTAATGATCCCGGTCGCGAGCCAACCCGAGGGCATCGCGAGGCGCGACCGTTCCTGCTCAGGGTAGTCATCGATCGCGATGGGTGCGACGCAGCTGCCTGCCGGCTCGACCAGCCTCCCGGAGGCCACCAGCAGGGGGTAGGTGCTGGAGCCAGAGGTGTCGACCAGCCGCTGGGCAAAGCCGAGGACCGCAGCACCGACCGGGGTCAGCACCGCCACCCGGTCCCGGACCAACCCACCGGACGAGACCGTGGCCACCCCAACCCCCAGGATCTCTCCTGAGCCGGAGCTCGTGAAGAAACCGCCGGCCCTAGAGCAGCTGGCGGGGCTGGCGCGGAACTGGCTCAGCGGCCCAGAGAGACCGAGGACCGTGGTGGAGGGCGCCTGGGCCTCCGCGGTCGCCTGGGAGGGGCTGCCGGCGGCCGAGCCGCCGGTTCCGTCTGGCCCAGTCAAATGATCACCTCGGAGCTCGCGGTGGTTGCGAATGAACACCAGGTCTGTTAGGATCACGCGGACAGACGCTGGCCCGGGATCCAACTTTGACCTGGAGGAGCATGCCACCGAACATGCGGCAGGAGGAGATCCTTGAACTGGTAGCCAGCATGGGAGTTGCCACTACCCGGGAACTGAGCGGCCATCTGGGCGTGTCTGAGATGACCGTGCGGCGGGACCTTCAGGTGCTGGAGGACGGAGGCCTGGTTCGGCGCATCCACGGAGGAGCCACCGTGCCTGCCTCGCCATCTGACCGAAGCTTCCGGGAGCGGCGCGGTATCAGGTTGTCGCAGAAGCGCGCTATCGGAAGGGGCGCCTCGGGTCTGATCAAGGATGGTCAGACCATCATTCTCGACGCGGGGACCACCACTCTGGAGATTGCGCACCAACTCACCGGTCGATCCAAGCTCACCGTCATCACCAACTCGCTGCGGGTTCTGGATGCTCTCGCAGGGTCGCCGCAGATCAGTGTGGTCGCCACCGGAGGCAATCTCAAGCATCGCGAACTGGCTTTCGTCGGGCCGACAGCCGTACGGATGCTCAGCGACAGGCGAGCCGATCTCGCATTCATCAGCGCCTCTGGCGTCTTGGTCGGCGATGGCCCCACCGATTACGATGACGTGGAGGTTGCGGTGAAGCGAGCGATGATCGAAGCCTCGGCGCAGCAGTACGTGGTCGTCGACTCAAGCAAGTTTGGCGTGGTCTGCCCCGTGCTGATCGCGCACATGGAGATCTTCCACGGGGTTGTCACCGACGCCGAGCTTCCTGGGTCGACCCACAACGACATTCGCCATGCTGGTCTCGACGTCGTTGTGGGGTCCCTGCCCGCGCTTAGCGAGGCCTCCTGGTGGCAGTCGCAATCGGATGATCAAGGAGGTTTGGTCAGCACTCACGGAGCGAGAGATCATTGACAGACCCATTGGAGAAGACGAACGTGCCCTCACTTGACTTGGCTGACCGCTCATCGGTGCGTCTGGGAAGGCTGTTCCTCCCCACGGGCAGAGCTGTCGTCGTTGCTTGCGACCACGGTGAGTTCGACGGACCGCAGCCTGGCTTGAGAGATCCCTTGAACCTGATCAGGACCTTGGGTGACTGGCCAGATGGAATCCTGATGAGCCCAGGCACGCTGGCCCGCAGCAGAGGCTGCTTCTCCACCCGAGGCGGCCCCCTGGCCATTGTCCGCCTCAACTGGAACAGCGTCTACGCGTTCGGCTGGAGCCCCACCGAGTCGGTCTCTGCAGACGCCCTCGACCCCGAGGATGCTCTGCGAATGGGTGCGGACATCGCGCTGGTCTCCCTGACCCTGCACACTGGCTCCGAGCACACGGACGCCGCCAATGTCTCGGTCTTCTCCCGAGTGGTCAGCCGCTGCCAGCGACTGGGGCTCCCCGTCATCGGCGAGTACTTCCCCAATGCAGAGGTTGTTCGCGACCCGGACCTGCTCCATGAGGAGGTCCTCCGAGGCTCACGGATCCTGTGCGAGCTGGGTGCGGAGTCCGTGAAGACCTTCTTCCACAGCGGCTGGGATGACGTGGCTGAGAACTGCCCGGTTCCGATCCTCGCCCTGGGCGCGGAGCGTCTGCCCACCGATTTGGACGCGCTCCAGCTCGCTGCGGGACAGGTCCGGTCTGGCGCCCGCGGTGTTGTCTTCGGCCGCAACGTCTTCCAGTCGGCTGACCCGGTTCGGTTCGTGCGGGCTCTCGTCGACGTGGTCAAGCGAGACGTCGCCGCCACGGTCGCACTCGACTTGGCAGCCAGACCAGTCTCTCCGACCGGCACGCCAACCGGCGTCTAGGGCTCCATTCAACGGGGTGGGCCCGGCTGAGATCGGCAGCAGGCGGACTGGCATTCTCGTTGCCTTGCCGGACGTTGGCCCGAGAAGCTCCGGTACGGCGGCTGTTCTCCGCGCAGCAAGGGGTCGTGAATCGGGCGCGGCCCCAGTTGCGAGCTCTGACCAACACGCGGCAGCGCTATCCTCGACCCCCGGCTTGGTACTGTCCCGGGCCTGGCCACCGAGGTCAGCTGCCGCCCGGTCCGCCACCTGCGCCCGGGTGCCACTCGCCAGAGTGGGCCCGGCACTGCCTGCCAGTCCGTGCCGCATCTGGATCGGCGCATTCCCGCCTGGGCACCGTCGGGGCTGGCTGCCCATTGCACCGCCAAGGATCCGGCTCTGTACGCTGCGGACACACCGGCCGGCGCATCTGCGCTGGACGGGTCGAAGGTACGGTATTTCAAACCCTGCTGCTTCTGGTCCCCATGCTCTGGCCCTTTCTGCGCTTCGCAGGTGGCTGGTATGCTGAAGAGTCAGGGTGAGGGCCAAGCGGGACCACGCCCGGGCGGGAAGCGTCGAGTGATGTGCTGTTCGGATCGTCAGGCTGCGGACCGACGCGACAAGTCCCGCCGCAAACGACAAACATGAGGAATTGGAGGCAGGGGCATGGCTGCAGCGACCGTCTATCGTAGCGACCGTGGTCCTGATTTCGCGCCCTTCGAGGAGGCCTGTGGGTCGATCCGGGGATTCGTGTACGACCGCGACCTTCGGTCCGAGTTGGCAGCTGGCCGACTGACCGCGGGCAGGGCCGTCGACCTCCTGGATGACATGCTTGCCATCCGCGAGCTCGAGGAGATGATCGTCCGCCTGCGCTCAGGCGGCTATAACCCGCTCTCCGGCTACGATTATCGTGGGCCCACCCATGTCTCGATCGGGCAGGAGGCGACGTCGGTCGGCGCCTGTGCGGTCCTGAGCATCACCGACCAGGTCACCAGCTCACATCGCGGCCACGGCGACGCCATCGCCAAGGGCTTTTCCGCGATCCGGGCCATGCCGGATGACGACCTCCGGGCGAGGGTGCCCGGATCCACGGCGGCGAGTCGCCGGGAACTCCTGGAGGAGGCTCTGGAGGAGCACGTATACCGGACAATCGCTGAGCTTTTTGGCAAGGAGGAAGGTTACGGGCGAGGCCGCGGCGGGGGGATGCACATCGGCGACTTCTCCTCGGGGCATCTGGGTGCCAACGCAATCGTCGGCGGGAGCGTGCCCATCGCCACCGGCGCAGCCATGGCCATGCGCTACCGGGGCTCCTCGGGCGTCGTCTGCTGCTTTGCCGGCGATGGCGCCTATGCGAACGGGGTAGTGCTGGAGTCGCTCAACTGGGCCGCTCAGGCACAGTGGACGAACGAGCTGGCCGGGGACTTCGCCGGTGGCCTGCCGCTCATCTTCTTCATCCAGAACAACCATTACGGGATGACCCACCGCACCGACGACGAGGTGATGGGGATCCCGCACCTTGCCCGACGGGCGGCGGGATTCGCCACCGACAACATGCACGCGGAGCTGGTCAACGGAATGGACGTCTTGGCGGTGCGCGATGCGGTCGAGCGGGCGGCAGCCCGGTGTCGCGCCGGCGAGGGTCCGGTGCTCATCGAGGCGAGCACCTACCGCTACTACGGCCACTCCCTCTCGGATCCCCGCCATGAGTACCGGACGCGGGATGAGGAGAGCCGCTGGCGAGCGGCCGACCCGATCGACCGTCTCCGAGGGCAGTTGCTGGCCGCCAGCGTCGTTGACGAGGAGACCCTCGCGTCGATCGCGCAGCGGGCCGGTGAGCGGAATGCCCGGGCGGCGATTCGAGCAGCACAGGCCACCGATCCGGATCCGGCCGATGTGCTCCGCTTTCTCTACACGGACACCGCCGCGGTCGAGGTGCCCGATGCCGATCGGCAGGTCGTGACCTACGCGGCACCCCCGGAGGCCAAGCGGGTAGGAGGGACGATCACCTATCGCGATGCCATCCGGGAGGCGCTGGTGGAGGAGATGCTCCGCGATGGCCGGGTCGTCTTCTACGGGGAGGACATCGCCGAGTACGGCGGCGCCTTCAAGCTGACCCAGGGCCTTCTGGACGCATTCGGCCGGAGGCGGGTGTTCAACACCCCGATCTCCGAGGCCTGCCTATGCGGCACCGGGGTCGGGATGGCCATCGTTGGTCTGCGCCCGGTGGTCGAGCTGATGTACATGGACTTCACCCTGATGGCCTCCGATCAGATCGCCAATCAGGCTGGCAAGTGGCACTACATGAGCGGCGCCCAGGTCGAGGTCCCGTTGGTGATCCGCGCTTCGGTCGGTGCAGGCAAGGGGTACGGCGGCCAGCATTCCCAGTCCCTTGAGAGCGTCTTCACCCACATCCCCGGCCTGTACGTCGTCTACCCCGCCACCCCGGCCGATGCCAAAGGACTCCTCAAGGCGGCGATCCGCGACAACAACCCAGTGCTGTTCGTCGAGAGCCAGGGCCTCTACTCCACCAAGGGCGAGGTCCCCGAGGGCGAGCACCTCGTGCCGCTAGGGCTGGCCCGGGTGGCGCGGGAGGGGACCGACCTCACGATCGTGGCCTGGGGCCCTGCCGTGCTCGACGCCCTGGCCGCGGCCGATCGACTCCACAAGGAGAACGGGGTCGCGGTGGAAGTGATCGACCTGCGCAGTCTGGTGCCGCTCGACTTCGAGACCGTCCTCGCCTCCGTGCGGAAGACCGGTCGCTGCGTGGTGGCAAGCCAGGCCGTCCTCGTCGGGAGCTACGTCAACGAGATCGTGGCCCGCATCCAGCTCGAGGCGTTCGACTACCTCGACGGGCCGGTGGGGCGGATCGGAGCCGCCAACGGCATCTCGCCGCAGGCCGAGAGCCTGGAGCGCGCCTTCCTGCCGAACGCCGCCGACATCTGCGAGGCGGCGAGGGCGCTGCTGTGAGGAGTGCTCGCCGAGAAGGCCCTGTCCGCCGCCATCCTCACCGAACGGGAGCCTTCTGATGGCCTACCCGATCCTGATGCCGAGGCCGGGCCAGATGACCGAGGAGTGCACGGTGGTCGCCTGGCACAAGCTGGAGGGCGACCTCGTCCGCAAGGGTGACGTTCTCTTCGAGATCGAGACGGACAAGTCGACCATGGAGGTCGAGGCGTTCGACGAGGGGGTACTGCTGCGCATCGTCGCAGACGCCGGCGAGACGATGCCCGTCAACACGGTCTGCGGGTGGGTGGGCCAGCCCGGCGAACCGATCCCTGATGCCACCGCCGCCCCGCCCCAGATCCCCACGTCGGTACCGGCGCCCGTACCGGACGAACCTTCAGGCCCCGCCCCGGCCGCCAGCCGGCCAGCGGCTTCCGGGGCGCCGGGGCGGGGCGGCGTCCCGCAGCCCGCAGCTCTCGCGCCCGGAGGCGACCGGCCGGGCAGCCCAATCAGCCCACGGGCTGCCGGACTCGCCGCCGCGCACGCCATCGACCCACGGATGATCGTCGGCACCGGGCCGGGCGGGCGGATCATCGAGCGCGACGTGCTGGCTCTGCTCGCGACGGAACCGCCCAGTGCGGGCGACACACCCACAGCACGCCGGGCAGTGGCCGCCTCGGTCGAAGTGACCCCGGACGCACGGGCGTCCGCACCCAAGCAGCCCACCGGCCCGGCGCTCATCGAGCCCGAGGCGGTCGCGCTCGCCGCCCAGGAGTTCGTGGCCGCGGCCGGAATCCGGGGGACCGGTCCAGCGGGCCAGGTCACTCGCGCGGACGTCGAGCACGCGCGTCGTGACCTGCCGCAGCCGCTCTCGCGGATGCGGCAGGTCATTGCCCAGCGACTGACCGAGAGCTACACGACCACACCCCACTTCGCCGTGACCGTCAGCGTGGACATGACCGAGCTGCTGCAGCTCCGCGAGGAGCTGCGTGCCAGACCACCGGCCTACTCGGTCACCGACTTCATCAGCGCCGCGGTCATCGCCGCCCTGGTCGAGTTCCCGGTGGTGAACGGCCATACCAATGGCGAGGTGGTCTGGCCGCGCCAGCACGTGGACCTCGGGCTGGCTGTTGCCCTGGAGTCCGGACTGGTGGTCCCGGTGATCCGGGAAGCGGAGCTGATGCAGCTGCCCGAGCTGCATCAGCGGGCCGAGGCCCTGGTAGCGGCGGCCCGGGCCGGCACCCTACCGCCCGAGGCTCTCAGCGGAAGTTCGTTCACCATCTCCAACATGGGCATGCTCGGGGTGGAGCATTTCACCGCCATCATCAATCCCGGCGAGGCGGCGATCCTGGCGGTTTCGAGCACCATCCCCAGTCCCGCCGTGGTCGATGGGAGGATCGGGATCCGCCAGATCATGCGGCTGACACTGTCCGCGGATCATCGCCTGGTGGACGGAGCCCTGGCGGCCAGATTCCTGAATGCCGTGCGCCGGCGCTTGGAGGACGTTGCCGCGCTTCGGCCGGCAGTGGCGCCGCCCTCCGGGACCGCGGCAGATCCGCCCCCAATCGCCGCCTCGTGAGCAGCTCAAACCGTCAGATCCCAGCGGATCGAGATCAGCCCTGGATTGCCGTGGGAGCTGAGGTCACGAGCGTCCTGAGCCGTGTGCAACCGGTCTCGGTGGCCCGCTTGCGCGCCCAGCTCGAGAACCCCCGCAGCAGATGCTTCTTCACCGGTCAGGGACGATCAGGATTCGTGGCGCAGATGGGCGCCATGAGACTCGTGCAGCTAGGGAAACGAGCCCACGCGGTTGGTGAAGCCACCGCCCCGTCGTTCGCGAAAGAGGACGTCTTGGTCGTTGTGTCGGCGTCAGGGACGACGCCGACATCTCTCCTCTACACCCAGCAGGCCCACGATCTCGGTGGGGCAGTGTGCTGCCTGACGGCCCATCCCCAGAGCCCGATCGCTCTCCTCTCTGATCCGTGCGTGATCGTCCCGGTCGAGGATTCCTTGCAGCTCGGAGGAGTTCTCTTCACCCAGGCTGCCCTGCTGCTATTGGACGGAATCGTCCTGGCCCTCTCGGAGGGCGACAACGCGCTCATGCGACGCAATCACGCCAATTTGCAGTAGGAAGCAGCACCGGTCTCTCCCCCTCGTTGGCCGGCAGGCGAGATGGCAGGGAAGGAGGGATCTCGACCTTCGTCCACCATGATGCCTTCTCGGGGCAGCGAGATCACCGCCAGAACTTCGCTGATGACAGGTCCGAGGTCGAGGCGACCCAGGCGCGGTCCCGGGTCAGGCGCGGCACCCTGATGGTGTCCTCCCAGCCCCCGAGTCAGGAACGCGTGGGCCGGGGCGGGGCATGAAGAGGCACCGCGGCGTCGGCTTGAGAGCTGCCGACGCTGCGGGTCGCGGCCTTCGGGCGGTGTAGTTCCTGGCTGTCCGCGGTGAGGGGGGCAGGCCGCACCTGGTGGGCCGGCCAGCGCCAGAAGCCGAGGACGGTGGGAGATGGGAGATGCCGTGGAAGAGTGCGAAACAGCCAGCGCGCCGAGCGCGACACCGCCGACCCGGGTTCGACAGCAGGGGAGAGCAGGAAGGGTGAAAGGGCGTATAGGGCAAGGGATTTCGTGCCAGGGCCCGAGGAGGTGTGGTTACTAGGCTGAACGGGCGAGGCGGCGTGGGGCGGGG
>Ga0182014_10002764_pt1 | contig 21687 bp, 21 predicted proteins | sample 612S2DmetaG_FD_120489 | JGI IMG/M metagenome (GOLD analysis project Ga0182014, IMG submission 120489) | Permafrost microbial communities from Stordalen Mire, Sweden - 612S2D metaG | ecosystem: Environmental > Terrestrial > Soil > Wetlands > Permafrost | place: Sweden: Stordalen | collected...
ATGGGTGCGCCGCCAGGGACTTGAACCCCGAACCCGCAGATTAAGAGTCTGCTGCTCTGCCAATTGAGCTAGCGGCGCGCGAACCTCAGTGATACTAGCAAGACCCGTTTCGCTTCGCGAATCGTCCCCCGCCGGCGCCCTGGTCGCCGGTCGGCCCTGCTCGCCCGCGCGTCCCTGTTGCCAAGCCGCCTCCCTCGGCCGCCCACCCCTCTGACCTGGCAGCCCATCCCCGATACACGCAACCGGGTCCGCCTGCGGTAGCTCTCCTGTCAGCAAGCGAGTACGTTGGGTAATTAGTGGTCTGACCTGCGGCGACTTGGCCATCGATGATCGCACGCGATATAGCATTGACCAATCATAAATAAATAATTCCGAACACAATATGGTAGTAGCGGCCAAGTTTCCCCAAGACACGTCCCAAAAAGCATTGCGTAATGCGCGAATCCGCGCTGGGATGAGACCGTGAGTGATGGCGTGCCGGCGTGGCGGCGTGCCGTGCCAGTAAGGAGCGCCATGCTGCCGAGCCCCCGCAGGTCTGCGGGCTGCCGCGCTGCGGGGCGACGATCCGCGGGGCGCGCGGACGGCAGCACCGGAGCCTTCGGCATCAACGGGGCTACCCGGCGCGGACGGCTGGCCCGGCTGACGGCCCTTACCGCAGCGCTCACCCTGTCGGCCGCCGGGATTGCGGCCGCGGCCACCGGCGCACCCGCCACGGTGACATCCACCGCCGCCAGATCCCCGGCCGCCCTCGGCCGGACAGGCGCAGCCAGCCACCCAGCCGTGGTCCGCACTATCGTGGGCGCGGCGGCGTTCGGCGGCGGAGCGGCGCCCATCCCCGCGATCGCCGGGGCACCGGTGATCCGGCTCCAGGACCCGAGCCCGCTCAGCATCGCCAAGTGCCTGCAGGCGATCAGGCTCCGCTGCTACAGCCCGGCGCAGTACCGCGTGGCCTACGACCTGAACCCGCTGTACCGCGCCGGCATCACGGGCAAGGGCCGGACGATCGTGATCGTCGACTCGTTCGGCTCCCCGACCATTGGCCGCGACCTGGCGGTCTTCGACAAGCAGTGGGGCTTCCCCGACCCGACCCTGAACATCCTCACCCTCGGCAAGATCCCCCCGTTCAACCGGGGTAACGCGGCCATGGTCGGCTGGGCCGAAGAGACCACGCTCGACGTCGAATACGCTCACGCGATCGCGCCCGGGGCGAACATCCTGCTCCTCGAGACGCCGGTCGCCGAGACCGAGGGCGTGACCGGTTTCCCGGGGATGATGGACGCCGAGCAGTACGTGATCGACCACAATCTTGGCGACGTGATCAGCCAGAGCTTTGGCGCGACGGAGAACACGTTCCCGGGCTTTGCCCAGGGCAGCCGCCTGAGCCTGCTGAACCTCCGTGGCGCGTTCGAGGACGCGGCCCGTCATGACGTCACCGTGCTGGCGGCCTCCGGGGACAGCGGCGCCACCAACGACCAGGCGGACGGCGCCACGCTCTATCCCTACCGCGCGATCTCGTGGCCCTCGTCGGATCCGCTCGTCACTTCGGTCGGTGGCACGCAGCTCCTGCTCGCCCAGGACGGTAACAAGATCCGGCCGGATCAGGTGTGGAGCGACACGTACGGCGCGGGCGGCGGCGGGGTCTCGAGCATCTTCGGCCGCCCCTCGTTCCAGAGCAACGTGGCGAGCGTGGTCGGCGACGGCCGGGGAACCCCTGACATCTCGATGTCGGCGGCCGTCACCGGCGGCTGCTGGGTCTACGAGAGCTTCGAGCCGAGCGGGACGGGCTGGGAGATCCTCGGCGGGACGAGCGAGGCCACCCCGATCTTCGCCGGTGTCGTCGCGCTGGCCGACCAGCTGGCCGGGCATCGTCTCGGCAACATCAACGCGGCGCTCTACGCCCTCGGCGGGCTCAGCCAGATCAAGCAGGACACGCTCCAGACCGGGATCGTCGACGTAACCACCGGCCGCAACAGCTACGGCAGCAAGGTCCCGGGGTACGCGGCCGGCCCGGGCTACGACCTGGCCAGCGGCTGGGGCACCATCGACGCCGCCCGCTTCGTCCTCGCCCTGGCCCGCGTCGCCGGCTGAGGGTGCCGGCCTTCGTTCCAGCGTTTCCCCAGCTCAGGCTCGGATATAGGGGTCAGGCTGGGGAAATGGAGTCACAGACAAGGCCCGAGCTGTGCGTTTGCGGGATGAAACTTTCCGTGCTGGGTAGTCTAAGCTCCCGTGTCTGACGCCCCCACGACGCAGAACCTCTCGCCGGCCGGCGCCGCCCCGCCGGCCCCGCCCGCTGCTCCGGGCCGGCGGCTCGCATGGCTCGATGCGCTGCGGGGCGTGGCCGCCTTGTTCGTGGTGTTCGACCACCTCGGTTACTACGTGCTCCAGCACGCTCGCGAGGTCGTCTACACCTGGTTCGACCCGGGCCAGTACGGTGTCTTCGTCTTCTTCATGGTCAGCGGGTACATCGTGCCGGCGTCGCTCGAGCGCAGGGGCAGCATCCGCAGCTTCTGGGTCAGCCGGGTGTTCCGGCTGTATCCCCTCTACCTCTTCGGGCTGATCATGGCGGTCCTGCTGTGGAAGCTCGGCCTCGGCGGCATCGGCAAGACGAACTACGACGGTGAGACCTCTCTGCTCACGCACGTCCTGATGCTGTCCAACGTGCTGGGGACGAAGAACGCTATCGACGTGATCTGGACGCTCTCCTACGAGATGGCGTTCTACCTCCTGCTCACGGCGCTGTTCGTGACCGGGACGCACAAGCGGAGCAGCCGGTACGCGATCATCTTCGCGGTGGCCGCCGTGGCGCTGGGCGGGGTGCTGCCGATGACGGCGATCTCGCGCAGCTTCCTCGGTACCAGGCTCATCGCCGAGATCGCCGACCTGCTGATCCTGGGCGGCGTCGCGCTCGCGGTGTGCCGTTACCGGCTGCCGAAGGTCGTCGGCGCCGTGCTGGCCGCCGTAACGGCCATGGTCCTCGTCCTCTTCAACGGCAGCTGGGTGAACCCGTTCGAGGCGCTGACGATCCTGGCGCTGATGTTCACCGGCACCATGCTCTACCGGGCCGAACGCGGCGACTACGACATGCGCAAGGCGATCGCGGCCGCGGCCGCGGTGTTCGTGCTCGCCGCGGTCGCCGGCCTGTGGCACGCTCCGCCCTGGGATACCTCAACCGCCGCCGTGCACACCGCGTTCGACCGGCAGTGGGTCACCTCGCTGCTGCTCGCCGGGGTGACGTTCGCGGTCGGCATGGCCTGCCGGAACAAGAAGATGCCGGCCATCTTCGCCTGGCTCGGGCTGGTCAGCTACTCGGTCTACCTGCTGCACCCGCTGCTCATCTCGCTCTACAATCACATCCCGCTGACCCAGCACCCGCACCCGTTCCCCCAGCAGGTGCTGCTGGCGGCGGCGTTCCTGGTGGTTCTGCTCGGCTGCTGCTGGCTGTCCTACCGGTTCATCGAGGCGCCGATGCAGCGGCAGGGCCGGAGGTTCGCCGCGTGGCTGGAGTACTGGTTCGGCCCCGATTCGATCCCCGCGCACCATCAGCGGCGGCAGCAGCAGCAGGCCGTCCGCCCCGCCGCCGACTCTGTCGCCCGCTAGCACCGTCTGTCGCCCGCTGGCACCGGTCCGTCGCCCAATCAGGCATCCTGGAGGCATGTCCCTGCCACCTGCCGCGGCGCTGCCGCCGCCCCGCAGCCCCAGCGGTCCCTACCGGATCTGCCTGGTCTGCCTGGGCAACATCTGCCGTTCCCCCATGGCCGAGGTCGCCCTGACGGCGGAACTGGCCGCTGCGGGCCTGGCCGGCGCGGTCACGGTGGACAGCGCCGGGACGGGGGACTGGCACATCGGGCACCAGATGGAAGCCCACGCGCGCGCCGAGCTCGCCCGCCGCGGCTACGACGGGTCCGCCCACCGGGCCCGGCAGGTCGAGCCGTCCTGGCTGGCCGGCCGGGACCTGATCCTGGCCATGGACCGGCGCAACCTCGCGGACCTGCGCCGGATGGCCGCGCGGGCCGGGGCCGGCGGCGACCGGATCGCTCTGTTCGGAGAGGCCGGTGGCCTCGCGGGTGGTTTCCCCCATGAGGGCGGGGCCGAGGCCGGGGCTGCGCGCGGCGCCCTGGGCGACGGCCCCGACATCCCCGATCCTTACGGCGGTGATTCCAGCGACTTCAGCGCGGTCCTGGATCTCGTCGTCGCGGCCTCCCGGCACATCGCCGCGCAGCTCACCGAACTGCTGGCCGGGCGCGCCCCAGCTTGACGACACAGCCTGACCACATAGCCTGACCGCTCAGCACGCTCGGAGGTGCCCATGCCCGGGACCGGTACGGACCGAACGGAGCTCACGCAGCGGATCGCCGCCCTGACCGGTTCCGGCGTCCGGGACACCCGTAGCCTCGGGGGCCGGCACGGCTGGGGGCACTACGCGATCACGCTGGCCGACGGGCGCGAGGCCTTCGCCAAGGTCTCCGGCACCGATACCCGCCCGGCCTTCGAGGCCGAGGCGCGCGGGCTGCGCTGGCTGGCCGAGGCCGCCGTGGTACCCGTTCCCGAGGTGCTCGGCTGGGATGAGCGCGCCCTGGTCCTTTCCTGGGTACCCGCCGGGCGGGCGGATGCGTCCGCGGCAGGTTCGTTCGGCCGCGAACTGGCCCGGCTGCACGCTACCGGGGCGGGTAGCTACGGTGCTCCGTGGCCGGGTTTTATCGCGAGCCTGCCGCTGGACAACACGCCGTGGCCAGCCGGCCGCGGCTGGGCCGAATGGTTCGCCGAGCGGCGCATCCTGCCGTATCTGCGCCGCGCCGCGGACGCCGGGACGCTGAGCCCGGCGGACGTCCGGCTGGTGGAGGCGGTCACCGGGCGGATCAGCGAGTTCGCCGGTCCCGCGGAGCCACCGGCCCGCATCCACGGCGACTGCTGGTCGGGCAACGTGATGTGGTCGGCCGGGCGGGGGTGGCTCATCGATCCGGCGGCCCACGGCGGCCACCGGGAGACCGACCTGGCCATGCTGGCGCTGTTCGGCGCGCCGCATCTGGAGCACATCGTCCGCGGCTACACGCAGGCCACCCCGCTCGCGGACGGCTGGCGGTCGCGGGTCCCGCTGCACCAGCTTCACCCCCTGCTGGTGCACGTCTGCCTGTTCGGCGCTGGTTACCGGGATGCGGTGCTGGCCGCCGCCCGGGAGTTGCTTTCCTCCTGAACGGACGTCAGCGGAACATAAGGCTCGCTGACGCCGGAGCCCCGGTATCTTCCTGAACGGACGTCAGCGGGACGCGGACGGATGGCTGGCCCAGTCGTCCTGGGGCTCCGCGCCCGGTTCGTCCGCCTCTCCGGTGTCCGGTGCGAGCGGCAGGGTGACGCGGAACGTCGCGCCCTGGCCGGGAGCCGAGTCCACGGTGGCGACGCCGCCGTGCGCCGCGACCAGCGCGCTGACGATCGCCAGGCCGAGGCCGCTGCCGCCGCTCTTCCGGTTCCTGGCCTGGTCCGCGCGGTAGAACCGTTCGAACACCCGCCGCGTCTGCTCGGGAGTGAGCCCCTGTCCCTGATCCGCGATCTCCAGCACGGCGGCCGGGACGGACGGCACCGGGGCGCCGGGGAACGGCGGGGTGCCGCTCAGCAAGCCGGTGCCGAGCCGGATGTCGACCGCCGTCCCGTCGGGGGTGTGCGTGAGCGCGTTGGCCATGAGGTTCCCGATGACCTGCCGCAGCCGGGCCTCGTCGCCGAGGACAATGAAAGCCCGGCCCGGCTGGATCGTGAGTTGCACCGGCCGGTCCGGCGCGATCATCCGGGTGTCCTGCGCCGCGTCCGCCGCCAGGACCAGCAGGTCCACCGGCCGGTGCTCGATGGGCCGTTGCTGGTCGAGCCGGGCGAGCAGCAGCAGGTCCTCTACGAGCACGCCCATCCGGGCCGCTTCGCTTTCCACTCGCTGCATGATCCGGTCCAGGTCTTCCGGGTTCAGGCTGCCGCCCCCGCCCGGGCCAGCCCCGCCCGCACCGGTGGCCACGCCGCCACGCTGCCGGTAATACTCGGCGAAGCCGCGGATGGCGGTCAGCGGGGTGCGCAGTTCGTGGCTCGCGTCCGCGATGAAGCGGCGCATCCGCTCCTCGGACTGGACCGCCGCCCCTTCCGATTCCTCCCGGTCGTGGAACGCCGACTCGATCTGGGCCAGCATCGTGTTGATCGACCGGCCCAGCCGCCCGACTTCGGTCCGCGGGTCGCGGTCCGGGACGCGGCGGTCCAGATGCCCGGCCGCGATCTCCTCCGCCGTTTCCTCGATGTCGTCCAGCGGCCGCAGGTTGGTCCGCACCACCGCCACGCTGACCACGCCGAGGCCCAGCATGATCGCGAGGCTGACCACCAGGTCGAGCCAGCTCAGATAGCCGATGGGCCCGTCGATGTTGCCGATCTGCTGACCGACGACGAGCGTGGCGGTCACTATTTCGTTTTGCTGCTGCCCGCTGGGGGTGGTGTAGGTGACCTGCACGTTGGGGACACTCTCGGTGATCACCCGCCAGCTGTCCCCCCCGACCTGCGCCGGGACGGTCACCGGCTGGCCAGAGTGGGCGTTCAGCCACGCTGTGCTGGTCGGCAGATCGGGCGGTGAGCCGGTGAGGCGGCCCAAGTTGCCGAAGTGGTTTATCGGGTTCCCGTTCGGGTCGAGTGCTTCGACGACGTAACCCGGCCCGGAGTAGTCGTGGCTGGGGTTCGTCAGGGCGCTGGGGTTTTGGGACGAGGGGAGGCTGCTGTACGCGTTGGTCATCAGGCCCCTGAGCTGGCTGTCGGCCTGGTTCAGCAGGTATCGCTGGAAGACCGCCGTGCTGGTGAAACTGATGACCGCGAGGGCCAGCGCCACCAGCGTGAGCAGCGCGGCGATCAGCTTGACCCGCAGCGGCGTGCGTTCGGACAGGCGCGTCAGCGCGCTCAGCGGGTGCCGGAACGCGCCTTCCGTGTCCGTCCCCGTTCCGTTCCAAGCCATAACGTTCAGGTCCTACTGTGACGGGAGCCTGAGCACGTAGCCAACCCCGCGCAGCGTGTGGATGAGGCGCGGCTCCACGGTGTCGATCTTCCGGCGCAGCACGGACACGTAGGACTCCACGATGCCGGTGTCGCCGCGGAAGTCGTAGTCCCATACGTGGTCCAGGATCTGCATCTTGGACAGTACCCGGTTGGCGTTGCTCATGAAGTAACGGAGCAGCTTGAACTCGGTCGGCGAAAGCTGGATCTGCTGGCCGGCCCGCCAGACCTCGTGGCTCTCCTCGTCCAGCTCGAGGTCGGCGAACGTGAGCCGGGGCGCCGGCTCGCCGGGCTCGCCGCTGGTCCGCCGCAGCACGGCGCGGATCCGGGCGATGACTTCCTCCAGGCTGAACGGCTTGGTCACGTAGTCGTCGCCGCCGAGGGTCAGACCGCGGATCTTGTCCTCGGTCGCGTCGCGCGCGGTCAGGAACACCACGGGCACGCGGGCGCCCCCGCTCCGCAGCCGCCGGACCACGTCGAAGCCGTCCATGTCCGGGAGCATCACGTCGAGCACGATCAGGTCGGGGCGGTGCCGCTGCGCGGCCTGCACGGCCTCGGTACCCGCCGCGGCGGTGACGACATCAAAACCGGCGTACCGCAGGCTCGCGGAGAGCAGCTCCAGGATGTTCGGCTCGTCTTCGACCACGAGCAGCCGGGTATCCGTTCGCTCGCGCTCATCGCTGGTCGGCATCTCCATGCTCCGTATTGTCACCCATAAGGCTGAGAGGAACCTGAAGGCGGGCTGCAGCCTAGCTGGCCGGATCGGTATAACCACTGAACAGGGCCGCTCTACGGACCGCGGGGGAGGCCCCAGGGGAAGCCCCAGGGGAAGCCGCTGACGGGCCGCGGGGGAGCCCCCCATGCTCGTCAGCCGACGATTTCCCGGTGGCCGCGCCACTGGCTGATCGCTGCGTGCCGCGACGCCACGCCGAGCTTCGAGTAGATCCGGTTCACGTGGTTCTTCACGGTCTTCTCGGCCAGGAACAGCTGAGCAGCGATCTCGCCGTTCGTCCGGCCTCCGGCGATCAGGGACATGATCTCGCTCTCCCGGGCGGAGAGACCGAGATCGGGAGCACCTCCAGCCGGCCCGTCAGTGCCCATTCCGGGACTCATTCCGGGCAAGCCGTCCATGCTCATTCAGGCGACCCGTTAGCGCTCATTCAGGCGACCCATTAGTGCTCATCAGACCTCCGGCCGGCAGCCGTCAGTGCCGCTGAGTTGCGATATTACCAAATCACAGGTCAAAGACGGGCAAACGTCGCGAACGCCACGCTGGATGCCCGCCATCATTTCAATGAGTGACGAGCCGGGAGAACACGTCACCTATGGGTGCGCGGCCCGGTCCCGGTCGTGTGCGGGCCGGGCCCGTCAGTGGGTGTGCGGCCCGGTCCCGGTCGTGTGCGGGCCGGCCCGTCAGCTCGTCCCCGTTGCGGACGAGCCGCTCAGCAGGCTCTGCGGCACGGCCCGGTCGTTGGCCAGGTCACTGAACAGCTCCGTCGCCTTGGTGTGGTCCCAGACCACGACCGACCCGACGCTCTCGGTCGCGAAGCCGCCGAACGGGACCGTGGTCGTCTCCGGGTTCCGCAGCGAGAACGCGACCTGGGCCAGCTGGTACAGCTGTGTGCCCTGGTCCACGTCCAGGGACTTGACCGAGCCGTCGGCCGCCGGGATGGTGGCGAACGGGTTGATCAGCGTCCCGGTACTGGTCATCTTGCTGAGCACGGCCTTCAGCAGCAGCCGCTGGTCCTGCTCGCGCTGCAGGTCGCCGAGCGCGAAGTTCCTGGTCCGGACGTACCCGAGGGCCTGGGCGCCGTTCAGCGTCTGGCAGCCCGCCTTGAGGTTGAGCCCGGCCTTGGGGTCGACCATCGGCGCGGCGATGCACATGCGCACGCCGCCCACGTCGTTGACCACGCCGTCCAGGCCGCCCACGCCGATCCCCATGTAGTGGTTGATGTACAGGCCGGTGGCGTTCTGCACGGTCTCGGCCAGCAGCGCCGGGCCGCCGAGCGAGTACGCCGCGTTGATCTTGTTGTAGCCGTAACCAGGGATCTGCACGTACGAGTCACGCGGGATGCTCATCAGAATGGGCGGGTTACCGTTGGCGGGCAGGTGCAGCACCATGATGGTGTCCGACCGGGCCCCGCTGACGTCGTGCCCGAGAGCTAGCTGGTCTTCCTGCGCCTTGGTCAGGCCGCCCCGGCTATCCGACCCGGTGAGCAGCCAGTTCGCGCCGGCTCCGGCCGCGGGCCGGCCCGGGTAACTGGTCAGCGCGTTGATCCGGGTCAGCTTGGCACTGAAGTAGAAGTACAAGCCGGCGGACGCGATGATGGCCAGGACGACGAGGCCCGCGATGATCTTAACGATCCGCTTCGGCCCCCACCGCCGCCGCCGGATTGACGGCAGGTTCCCCGGCGGAACGTCCGATCCGCGCTGCCCGGGAGCCGGATGACCCGGCGGCTGGGAAGGCCAGCCGGGCGCCTGATGGGCCGCCTGGCCATAGCCCGCGGGGTACGGGTTGGTCAGGTCACCGGTCGGTGCGCCGGTCAGATCACCGGTCGGCGCGCCGGACCAGCCGCCCCCGGCCGTCCCGGGGCGCCGGCTTGGCGTTTCGTTGCGGTACCAGCCCTGAGGCCAGTCGTTCATCGTTCCTCCCAGTACGTGGCGGCGGCCAGAACTCGACCGGGGAGAATGAAGGCGCTCGGCAGCAATTCACGGTACCGGCGGTGGCCGCTCGCGACCGGCCGAGACGGCCTTCGCGCCAGAACCTCCAGAAATCTGGAATCGCGTTCCGTTCGTCCTGGTGATGAACCTTCGGACGGGTCGCCGGATTCGAGCCGCCCCCTCCTGGCCATGCACCCCGGCCGCCGTGCCAGCGATTTTGATCCTTGCGGTCGCGGGGGCCGCTCGTATATAAATAATGACCGTTCGGCGACTACGCATAGCTATGAATAGTGACCTTGTGTATATGAAGGAAACGGCCATAGCTCGGCGTTTCCCGCTCAGCAGGGCAAATGGGAGGGAGAAGGAATTGAGAATGAGTAACAAGGCCTGGCGGAGGCTGGCGACGGCGGTCGCGGTTCCGGCATCGGCTCTCGGTGCGCTGGCGGGGTTCGCGGCGGCGCCGGCCATGGCCGGCACCGCGCAGCAGCAGATGCGGCCGACGCCGTCCATACCGAACGAGACGTTCCGCGGGTACGGCATGGTCCACGGCAACGACATCCCGGTCATCGCCAGCGGCGTCTTCGGCGACCGGGGTTATCTCAACCTGACCGGCAACGGCCGGGCCACCGTCGCCCTGCGCCATGGTTCCATCTACGTGCGCATCAGTCACGATCACGACTCGATGTCGCTGAACCAGCGGTCGTGCACCGAGACGTCCACGGAGAACTTCTCCTATCGGATCACCGGGGGGAGCCAGCGCTACCGGGCCGTGCGCGGCACGGGGCGCGGGTTCATCAAGGTGACGGAGGTCGTCCGCCGGCACCACGGGATCTGTGCGGCCAATCAGCCGATCCCGAGCAAGACCAGCGTCAAGGTCGACGCCGTCGCCTACGTCCGGTAACGACTTAGGGACTTATTGTAACGCGGTACAGCACGGCGGGCCCCCGCGCCATGACGGCGCGGGGGCCCGCGGCCGTATGCCCTGTGCCCATCTGGCGCGGGACCCGTCTAGCGCGTTGCCCGCCGTTCAGGTGACGGCGGCCGGCGCATCCCGTAGAGGTAGGCCGGCCCCGCGTCGGACGGGTCGCTGGATTCGAGCCACCCGCTCCACCAGCGCTGGTAGCCGGCCCGCTGCAGGGCGCGCCAGGACCCGGCGTTGGCCTGCTGCGGGGCCGCGACGATCGCGTCGGCCTGCGGGTAGCGGCGGAACGTCAGCGCGCTGAACAGGGAGATCGCGGCCGTTCCGTAGCCCCGCCCGGTCAGCCCGGGCTCGCCGATCAGGTAGTCGATCCCCGCCGCGCACCCGGTCACGGCGCCGGTGGCCCGCATGGCGTGATGCCACTCCGGGTCATCCGCGACGAGGTAACGCTCGATCAGGCCGGCCGCCCGGGCCGCCACCTCGATGACGAAGACCTCGGCCGGGTCGGTGCCGTCGATGCACGGCAGGTAGGAGGCCTCGACCGAGGGCAGATCGCTGGGGTCCCGCCACCACTGCGCCACGTGCGGTTCCGCGAGCCATCGGCTCAGCCGCGGCAGGTCGTCACGGGCCAGCGGGCGCACGGTCAGCGCATTCACCGTCACGTCCGCATTATGGCCACGCACGCCGGCCGCCACGCCAGCGATTTTCTGGCCCTTGCGGTCGTCGCGGGCACTCATACATAATCGGTGACCGTCTATCGATTACAGATAGCTATGGATAGTGACCTTGTGTATGCAGGAAACGGCCACGCCTCGGCGTTTCCTGCTCAGCAGGGCAAATGGGGAGGGAAAGGGAATGCGGATAAGCAAGAAAGCCTGGCGGACGCTGGCGACGGCGGTCGCGGTGCCGGGATCGGCCCTCGGCGCGCTGGCGGGGTTCGCGGCGGTGCCGGCCATGGCCGGCACCGCGCAGCCGCAGATGGGGCACCCGGCGACCGAGACGTTCTACGCGTACGGCGCGGCTATCAGCGAGGCTGATATCCCGGTCTACGCCAGCGGCGCCTTCAGCGACCAGGGTTACCTCGAGGTGTCCGACATCAGTGGCACCATCGTCCTCCGCCATGGAGACATCAACTTCACCCCCACCGAGCGCCGCTCCTACTCGCATACGTACCCGCAGTCGTGCAACGTGACGGAGGCGTTGACCTTCTCCTACCACATCACCGGGGGGACCGGCAGTTACCGCAACGCGGACGGCCGGGGGCACGGCAGCATCGATATTTGGGCGGTCGTGCGCCGGGACGACGACGGGACATGTGACCCCAGCGATCCGATACCGAACACGATCAGGATCCTGCTCGACGCCAGCGGCACCTTCACGCAGAACACGTAGAGACCGGTTATACACGGTAGAACATCGTGGGCGCCCGCGCCACGACGGCGCGGGAGCCCGCGGTCGTACACCCGCCCTGTGTGCCGTCTGGAGCGGGCCCCTCTGGCGTGGGCCCCTCTGGGGCCGGGGGCCGTCTGGGGCAGGGCCGCCGGTTCAGGTCAGGAATCGGTCTCCGGCTCGACCAGCAGCCGGGCGTAGGTGGCCACCGAGCGCTGGTACCGGGGCAGATGCGGCGCCAGCGCCGCCAGCGCGGCCGAGATGCCCTCCCGTTCGCGCCCGGTGTCCGCCAGAGCCAGCGCCAGGAAGGCGAGCACCGCGCCGTCCAGTTCGTCGGAGCCGGCGTCGATCTCCGCCGTCAGCAGCGCGACGCTCTCCTCCGGCCGCCCGATATTCCGCAGCGAGCTGGCCATCTGGATGATGGCCCGGCGCCGGCGCCCACCCTCCAGCCCGTGCTCGAGTGCCTGCCGGTAGAGCGGCACCGCCACGTCCGGATGGTCCGTGGCGTCGAGCGATGACGCCCGCTCGAAGAATCCGATGCCGCTATCGGGCGGGAGCTCGGCGGCCAGCTTCTCGATCAGCGCGAGGAAATCCGCCTCGCTGACCTGATCAAACGACTCCCAAGCGGCCGAGATCCGCTCTTCCCAGGCTGTTTCGTCCACCGATCAACCGTATATAAGACGCACAAACGATTGTCCTGTCATGATCGGTACTAGAGCCATCAGTGGCGTGACTGTTCCGCCTGGAGGGGGATGATGGACGACAGGAAGCTGGACGCCTATTTCAGGCGGCTGGCCGTGCCGCGGCCGTATACCGCGGACGCGGTGTCGCTGCACGTTCTGCACCGGGCTCACCAGATGACGGTGCCCTTCGAGAACCTGAGTATCCACCTGTCCGAGCGGGTCTCGCTGGCCGAGAACGACCTGATCCACAAGATCGTCAACCGGCGGCGAGGCGGCTTCTGCTACGAGCTCAACGGGGCTTTCGCCTTCGTTCTGCAGGCCATGGGGGTCGAGGTCAAGCGGGTCGCCGCCCGCGTCTACGGCGACGACGGCCGGATGGGCCCGCCGTTCGCCCATATGGCGCTGGTCGTGCGCGCGTCCGACGCGAGCGGCCCCTGGCTCATCGATGTCGGGTTCGGCAGTCACAGCGTCTATCCGCTGCTGTTCGACAGCCGGCACTGGCAGGACGATCCGGCCGGGTCGTTCCTCCTCGTCGACACCGAAGACGGTGACGTGGATGTCCTCAAGGACGGCAAGCCGCAGTACCGGATCGAGCCGCGCGAACGCTCCCTGGCCGACTTCATCCCCGCCTGCTGGTGGCAGCAGACCTCACCCGATTCTCACTTCACCCGCAGCATCATCTGCTCGCGGCTGACCAAGGACGGCCGGGTGTCGATCAGCGGCGAGACCCTGATCAGCACGGAGTCCGGCTCCCGCACCGAACAGCAGCTGCCCGACGACGATGCCGTCCTGGCCGCCTACCGCGAGCACTTCGGCATCGTCCTGGGCAAGGTCCCCCGCGCCCCCCGCGTCCCCCACGCCCCCCGCACTCCCGGCGCCGCGCTCCCGCCCCCTGCCCCTGCCCCTGCCCCGGCCCCTGCCCCGGAATCGCCCCCTGCCCCGGGCCCGGCCCCGGGTACCTCAACGGCCCCGACCCCGGGCACCCCACCGGCCACCCCAACAGCCCCGAGTGCCCCAGCGGCCCCAGGCAACCCACCGGCGACCCCAACAGCCCCGGGCACCCCGCCCTCACAGGCCACCCCAGCAGCCCCGTTTCTGCCGGGTTCCCCGCTTCCTGGGCCGCCCATCCAGGCCTACCCGTCGGCCGGCCGCTCGTGGACGCCCCCAGCCGCCCAGGCCGCCCCGCTAGCTGAATCCGGTATAACCGGGCCTGCCGAGCAGCGACCCGCACCCGTGGGACGGAACGGCTCAGGATCTCCGGACGGCCTGGTCGTACCCGAAGGCCACGCCGGCCAGGTCGATCTGCTCTAGCCGGGCCGCTGGCGTCCCCGCCAAGGTCGCTGCCAACGAGCCCAAAGGCGCCATCGGGCTTGCCGGACGGGCTGTGTCGGAATTGATCCGAAGATCAACTTCACTGCTACATGTGGACCAGATACTGCAATCTCGTCCAACATCTTGTGCGGAGGGTCCTCCGCTTGGCGATTCTGCAACAGCCCGCCCAGTACACGTAAAGGTCCCATTGCCGTCATAGCCCCGTCCGGCGGGCCGCTGCTCGAGCGACTGGCGCAGAGCATCTGATGCCGGCTACCGCGCCCGACGCCGCACCGAACGGGGAGGAGAGCCGGATGGCCAGCCAGCAAGTCACGGCGCCGGACGACCGCTACAAATGGGTGGCGCTCGCCAACACGACCGCCGCCATGTTCATGGCGACGCTCGACGGGTCGATCGTCATCATCGCGCTCCCGGCCATCTTCCGCGGCATCCACCTGGATCCCCTGGCCCCGGGCAACATCAGCTACCTGCTGTGGATGATCATGGGGTACCGCCTCGTTCAGGCCGTGCTCGTCGTCGCCGTCGGCCGGCTGGGAGACATGTTCGGCCGGGTCAGGATCTACAACGCCGGCTTCGTCGTGTTCACCGTGGCCTCGATCCTGCTCTCGTTCGATCCGTTCGACGGTGGCCGTGGGGCGCTGTGGCTGATCGGCTGGCGGGTGCTGCAGGCCATCGGAGGATCCATGCTGATGGCCAACTCGGCCGCGATCCTGACCGACGCGTTCCCCGCCGACCAGCGCGGCTTCGCGCTGGGCACCAATCAGATCGCCGGCATGGCCGGCATGTTCGTCGGGCTGGTCGCGGGCGGATTGCTGGCCGCCCTGGACTGGCGCGCGGTGTTCTGGGTCAACGTGCCGGTCGGCATCTACGGGACGGTGTGGGCCTACCTCCGGCTCCGGGACAATGGCGAGCGGCACCGCGGCCGCATCGACTGGTGGGGCAACATCACCTTCGCCGTCGGCCTGAGCGCGGTCCTGGTCGCCGTCACCTATGGCATCCAGCCTTACGGGGGGCACACGATGGGCTGGACCAGCCCCTGGGTCGTGAGCGGCCTGGCCGGCGGCATCGCGCTGCTGGTGGCCTTCGGCATCATCGAGACGCGGATCGCCGAGCCGATGTTCCAGCTCAGCCTGTTCCGTATCCGGGCCTTCGCCGCTGGTAACCTCGCGGGCCTGGCCACCTCCATCGCGCGGGGCGGCCTGCAGTTCATGCTCATCATCTGGCTGCAGGGCATCTGGCTGCCGCTGCACGGTTACAACTACAGCGACACCCCGCTATGGGCCGGCATCTTCCTGCTCCCGCTCACGGCCGGTTTCCTCGTCTCGGGCCCGGTCTCGGGTTTCCTGTCGGACCGGTTCGGCTCCCGTGGCATCGCCACCGTCGGGATGGGCGTGTTCGGTGGCAGTTTCATTGGCCTGATGCTGCTGCCCGTCAGTTTCCCCTACTGGGTCTTTGCCCTGCTCATCGCCGCGAACGGGATCGGCAGCGGGATGTTCGCCTCGCCCAACTCCTCCTCGATCATGGGAAGTGTCCCGGCGCGGCAACGGGGCGTGGCGTCGGGCATGCGCTCGACCTTCCAGAACTCCGGCACGGCGCTGTCGATCGGCGTGTTCTTCTCTCTCATGATCGCCGGGCTGGCCAGCAGGCTGCCCGCGACGCTGACCGCCGGCCTGCGGCAACAGGGTGTGCCCTCGGCCATCGCCCACCAGATCGGCACCCTGCCCCCCGTGTCGTCGCTGTTCGCGGCGGTCCTCGGGGTCAACCCGGTGCAGCACCTGCTGGCGCCGGGCGGGGTCCTGTCGTCGCTGTCGGCCGCGCACCAGCGGGTGCTCACCGGTCGCGAGTTCTTCCCGGACCTGATCTCCGCGCCATTTCACCAGGGCCTGATGGTGGTGTTCGCCGTCGCCGCTGGCCTGGCGGTACTCGCCGGGTTCGCGTCCCTGCTGCGCGGCGGCCGCTACGTCCACCCCGAAGCCGTGGCCGAGTCACCGGCACCCCAGCCCGGCCCGCCAGTGAGAAAAGGAACCTCCACATGACCGACGCGACCCCGGCCATCGATCCCCGGCACACCGCGCTGCTGGTGATGGACTACCAGAACGCGCTCATCGGCCGCCTCGCGGACCCGGACGCACTGCTCGCGCGGATGGCAAACGCCATCGCCCTGGTCCGCCGCCACGGCGGCCAGATCGGCTACGTCCGGGTGGCCTTCGACGACGAGGACTTCGAAGCCGTACCCGCGCACGGCCGGTTCGCCGACCTCGTGGCGCGCACCGGCCGCGCGTTCCACAGCGACTCGCCGGCGACCGCCGTGCATGATCATGTGGCCCCCGAGCCCGGCGACATCACCGTCCGCAAGACCCGCGTCGGCGCGTTCTCCACCACCGACCTCGACGAGCAACTGCGCAAGCGGGACATCGAGACGCTCATCCTGGCCGGGATCAGCACCAGCGGCGTGGTGCTGTCCACCGTCCGCGATGCCGCCGACCGCGACTACCGGGTCTTCGTGCTCGCCGACGCCAGCGCCGACCCCGACCCGGAGGTCCACGAGTTCCTGACCCGCAAGATCTTCCCCGCCCAGGCCCACGTCCTGACCATCGCCGACCTCAGCGCCCTGCTCTCCTGATCCCCGCGCCCGGCACCGGTTACCGGCGGCTGCGGTGGGGCCGTCCGCCGGTAACGACAGCGGACGGCCCCGCCAGTTTCCAGGGAGCCGCTGTAGCCAGGGGCGCAGTGTGCACCCTTCACCACAGGTCCGCATATCGGGCTGGTAACCGCCCGGATTCTGCCTATCGTCGGGCCGCGTGACGGTGACTACGCGGCTCACCGCGTTCGACATCGGCGCCGACGGGAGCCTGTCCAACCGGCGCGTCTTCGCCGAAGGACTCGCCCCGGACGGCATCTGCCTCGACGCCGAAGGCGCGATCTGGGTCAGCACCGAGTTCTCGGTGGCCCGCGTCGCCCCGGGCGGCGACGTCCGGCAGCGCGTCGAACTGCCCGAGACCCGGGCCCCGTTCGCGCTGATGCTCGGCGGACCGGACCGACGGACCCTGTTCATCCTGACCGCCGAATGGCGGCCAGCCGACGGCCACGTCGCCAACCTCGACCGGCTGGCCAACGGGCCGCACACCGGAGAGATCCTCACCCTCCCGGTCTCCGTACCCGGCGCCGGCCGGCCATGACCCGGGCAGCCGACGAACCCGGGGTGCACCGCAGAGCTCCCATGTCCGGCCGAGGCGCCGACCGACAAGATCGGCTCCCAGGCTGCTCCCGGAAACGGGCACCCAGCAGACAGAAGGCCCTGCCGCTATCCGGCACGGGCCTTCTGACCTGCGGTTTCACTTGGGGTGGATGATGGGATTCGAACCCACGACCCCCAGGACCACAACCTGGTGCTCTAACCAACTGAGCTACACCCACCATCGCGCCGCTCCCCGCGCGGCATGCCGAACTTACCAGCTGCCACGGATTCCGGCGACAGACCGCACGCGGCCGTCAGCCTCACGGCGAGGAAATTATAGCGGTACCGGGGCGGCTGGCCTAACCGTGGGCCGGTGACGCCGGCTGGCTCTCGCTCGTTCCGGCGTGCCGGGCGGCGATCTCCCGGGCCGTGGCCGAGTCCGGTCCCGGCTGCGGGACGAAGATGGCCTCGCGGTAGTAGCGCAGCTCCTGGACGCTCTCGGTGATGTCCGCGAGAGCGCGGTGCCCGCCCCCCTTTTTCGGGCTGGCGAAGTACGCGCGCGGGTACCAGCGCCGGGCCAGCTCCTTGATGCTGGACACGTCCACCATCCGGTAGTGCAGGTACGCGTCGAGCAGCGGCATGTCGCGCGCGATGAACGAGCGATCGGTCGCGATGGAGTTGCCGCACAGCGGCACCCGGCGCGGTTCGCTGATGTGCATCTGGATGTAGGCCATCACGATGTCCTGGGCCTCATCGATCGTGACGCCGTGGCCCAGCTCGTTCAGCAGTCCTGATGTGGTGTGCATGTCGCGTACGACCTGGGTCATCGCGTCCACCGACTCGGGCGGGGGTTTGATGATGACGTCGACGCCCTCGTCGAGAATATTCAGCTCGCCGTCGGTCACCAGGCAGGCAATCTCGATCAGGGCGTCCTGCTCAAGGTCGAGCCCCGTCATCTCGCAATCAATCCACACCAGCCGATCATTCATTGTCCCAGGTTAGGCCCTTATCTGAGCTGTGTCGGCCCGGCCCGGAATGATTCCGGCCCGTTTCACCGCTCATCCAGCGCCGCCGCCCGGGTGCCCGGGAAGCGGCTGATGTGCCCGGGAACCGTGATACCGGGGCGCAGGTCTGTGGCAGGTTCCGGCGAGCCGAACGTCACCGTGGCGGGCACTACCCCAGCCCAGACGTCCAGCGCCGTATCGGCGGGATCGTCTGCCGGGCCGCCCTCGCGCACCTTGACCGAGGCCTCGGCCAGCGGGAGCGCGAGCACCGAGGTGGCGGCCATTTCCTTGGCCGTTGGCTGCCGCGCGGCGGCCCATTGGCCGGGTACGAGATGATCGACGATCGCGTGCAGTGCGGCCATCCGCTCCCGGTCGTCGCGCACGATCGCGGCCGTGCCGAGGACCATGGCGCTGCGGTAGTTGACCGAATGGCTGAACACCGAGCGGGCCAGCACCAGGCCGTCCAGATGGGTGACGGTCACGCAGACTTCCGCGCCGTCGGCCGCGAGAAAACCGGCGTTGGCCGATGAACCATGCAGGTAGAGCGTGTCGCCGTCGCGGGCGTACGTGGTCGGCAGTACCCGCGGCGATCCGTCCACCACCACTCCGAGGTGGCAGATCAGGCCGGCGTCGAGGATGGCGTACAGGTCGGCCCGGCCCGTCTTGCCGCGCTCCCGGTGGCGGCGCAGTGTGGTCCGGCCGGTGGCCGAGAGCGGGGCCGCGGAAGATGTCTTGCTGCTCATGGCCCCTATGTGGCCCTAAGCGCGCGGCGCCTGTCAAATGCCTTTCAGTAGGGGGCATTGGTCAGTAGGGGCCAGAGAGGCTAGTACGGGGCCAGAGAGGTGACGGCGGCGTCCGCGTCGATCTCGGGTGCCAGTACCTTCTCCAGCGCTACCCGGTGGGCCCGGTTCACCATGGCAGGCCTGGTCTTGCGATGCCGGGAGATGGCCTGGCAGGGCGTGACCCGCGCCATGCCCAGCAGTTCGATGTCGATGTTGCCCGGGCCGGCCGCATCCCAGCCGGGAATCTGCGAGGCACCGAAATGGCCGCCCGTGGACCACACCGCGCGGCTGCGCTCCACCGTGTGGGCCTGCGCAAACGGGACAGGTCTCCCGGCCGGCCAGCGCCACGGCACGCGCCAGGAGTGCAGCCAGCTCAAGATGCGCTCGACCCCGTGCATCGGGCCGTCGGTGAACGGCTCCCTGGCCCAGGCCAGCACGCCGATCTGCACGCACAACCGGCCCTGCTGGTTGGTGGCGGCGGGTGGCTGCGCTGGCCCGCCCGATCCCGGCCCGTCGTCCAGCGTTTCCGGGCCGCCGAGCAGGCAGGCGGCCCGGACGGCCGGGACGAGCTGGGTGATATCTCCGGACAGCGGGTTCCAGACCAGGTGCGGCGGCCGGCCTTCCTGATCCAGTCGCTCCGCGGCGGAGCAGGCCGAGATTAGCCGTGGATCCGCGCCCAGTGCCTGCCAGACCACCCGCGGCGCGCCGCCTCGCAGCGTCCCGCCGTCCGTGTTGGCCTTAAGGCACCGCGCGCCCGGTATCCATGCGTCAACCACAGCCCCACCACTCCCCGACGGTCTAGACCTCCTACCCCAACTGCTTACGTCAACGGGGGCGAATAGTCCATAGGGGACTGGTCGGCAATATCCGCTCTGACCAGGCCAAGCTGGGCAAAGCCCCGGAACGGGACGGCTGAATCGACAGGTTGGAGGGAAGTCACGACACTGATGAGGTGCAACGTTTCATTTTTGTCGACGATGCCGGCGATCCGCGGCTGGCGGACTACGCCGGGCTGACCGATGTGGAGCTGCGCAAGAGCCTCGAGGCGGGGCACGGCCTTTTCATGGCCGAGGGGGAGAAGGTGATCCGCCGCGCCGTGGCCGCAGGCTACGCCGTCCGTTCGCTGCTCGCGTCCGAGCGGAAGGCCGCCGTCCTGGCCAGCCTGGCCGATGTGTGCGGCGCCCCGGCCTACGTTGTGCCCGACGAGGTGGCTGAACGGCTCACCGGTTATCACGTCCACCGCGGCGCGCTGGCGGCGATGGACCGCCGTCCGCTGCCGCCTGTGCCTGAGGTGCTGGACCGGGCGCGGAACGTCGTGATCCTCGAGGACATCGTCGACCACGGCAACGTCGGGGGCATCTTCCGCTGCGCGGCGGCACTCGGCGTAGACGCCGTGATCCTGTCCCCACGGTGCGCGGACCCGCTGTACCGGCGCGCGGTCAAGGTCTCCATGGGGGCTGTGTTCGCGGTCCCCTACGCGCGCATGGCGGACTGGTACGGGGGCCTGGCCGAGCTGCGCGCGGCTGGCTTCCGGCTGCTTGCGCTGACTCCCGACCAGTCAGCTACCGCGATTGACAAGGTAGCGATGGGGGAGCGCGTCGCCCTCATGCTCGGCACCGAAGGTGACGGACTGTCGTCCCGGTGGCTTCAGGAAGCTGACGAGCCCGTCTGTATCCCGATGCACCCGGCCGCCATGGCGGCGGGCGTTGACTCGCTCAACGTGGTAGCAGCCGCCGCGATCGCCTGCCATTCGCTGACAGGTGACTTATCCGGTTCTTCCTCGATTTTCACTAGCAATCCGAGTGCGACTGGCAAATATAGGTCACCATTATTCGCAAGAAACCTTTGATTTAGGCTCCACTCGGGGGTTTGGTACTGCATACGGTGTAAGAACTGATAGCGACCGGGTGTCTCGGGAGGGGGCCATGAGCGGGGCGAAGTGATCTTTCCAGGACGCAATGCGACGGCGCCAGCAGGCCGGGTTCGTCGCGCGGACGGCCGAGCTGGCGCAGTTTAAGGCAAACCTGCTGCTGTCGCCCGATGGTCCGGACCGGCAGTTCATCTTCAGTGTGCATGGTGACGGGGGAGTCGGAAAGTCTTTCCTGCTTAACCAGTGGCGAGGCATTGCTCAAGAGGCAAACGCGGTGACCTGCCGGGTTGATGAGCCGGTGTTCGGTGTGGTGGCCGCCGCCGCGATCGCCTGCCACCACCTGGCGCGATGAAGCGGCCTTCCCGAGGGAATATCAGTGCCCGGGTCCCCGCTGGGCCATCGAGGAGTGCCTCCAGGGGCCAAGAACGAGACCGGGCTCGACCAGTACCCCGGTGCGCCGCCACGACGCCTGGTACCGGCACATCACGCTCGCTGCCATCCGGGCGCACACCTGCCTATGCGTTACGCGGCGATCACCCCGGAAACTCTGGCAGCGGCTCCATCCCGGTCGCGGCGCGCTGCCTTTGCCGAATTACTTCCCGATCCGGCTGATGCGCTTATCGCGACAGTTAATTATTTATACCATGATGATGTTGGCGCATAATAGCAAACTGGCAAATATAGTAGACAGAAACGGTTATTATCACCTATCACTGGTCATTCCGAAGCTATTGCCGATCTGGGATACATGGCACCTTGAATTTTGGTTAAATGCGGTAGCTCCTTAATCGCTCTGTGCATAGACTGAGCCGGTCGAGGTCCAGACCCCGCCTCGCCAGACCTGGCAAGAGAGTCCTTGGAAGG